>Ga0335081_10014579_pt1 | contig 12714 bp, 9 predicted proteins | sample Lox_Sample_35_FD_206713 | JGI IMG/M metagenome (GOLD analysis project Ga0335081, IMG submission 206713) | Soil microbial communities from Loxahatchee National Wildlife Refuge, Florida, United States - Lox_Sample_3.5 | ecosystem: Environmental > Terrestrial > Soil > Wetlands | place: USA: Florida...
CCGGCCGGGAGGTCGCAGTAAACGGTCTGTTCGATTTTCTCGGGCAATTCCGGCACGACCGCCGTCTTGGTGCGGCGTAGGATGTAAGGCGCCGTCTGGGCGCGCAGGCGTTCATCAAACCAGGCCCTGTCGTCGCCGCGCGCGCCGGCGGGCGGCGAAACGAGGTAGCCGGGCATCAGGAAGTCGAACAGGGAGCGGAGGTCATCGAGGCTGTTCTCCACCGGCGTGCCGGTGAGCAAAAAGCGCCCCCGCGCGCGGAGGGCGCGCAGCGCCACCGCGTTCTGCGTGCGGCGATTCTTGATATGCTGCGCCTCGTCGCCGATGACGCAGGCGAACTCGACGGAGGCCAGCAGCGCCTGGTCCCGCACCAGGGTGCCGTAGGAGGTGATGACGAGATCAGTTCCGCTGAATGCCACGGTGGAATCCGGCCGGCCCTCGCCGTGGTGCACCACGATCCGAAAATCAGGCGTGAACCGGGCTGCCTCACGCCTCCAGTTCTCCATCAACGAGGCGGGGCAGACCACGAGGCTGGCTTCCCCTGCCTGGCGTTTGGCTTCTGGACTTTGAGGTTTCGCATCGCGCAACACCGCCAGCAGCGCGAGCGCCTGCAGGGTCTTGCCCAGGCCCATGTCATCCGCCAGGACGCCGCCGAGGCCGTGGCGGTACAGGTGCCACAACCAGGCCACGCCGATCTGCTGGTAAGGACGCAGCACTGCATTCAGCGCCGGCGGCAGCGGCGCGGGCGCAAGCTTTGACAGATTGCGCAGCGCCTCGCCGTGCGCCTGCCAGGCCGCTGGCGGCTGAAAGTTCGGAGCGATTGATTCCAGCAGGGCACCAGCCTCCGCCACGGCCGCCCCGGTGAGGCGGAAGGTGCGGCGCGGAGACGCCTCCGCGGTAATGTCGCCTGCGAGCCGGCGCCCGATGTCGGCGAACCGGGCGATCGTGGCGGTGGGCAGCAGCACGAGGTCGCCAGCATCCTCGACGTAGCTGCGCCCCCCCGATAGCGCGGCCCGCACGGCCTCCTCCGCAGCCCGCCCCGCCCGGAGGGCGAGGGTGACGTCGAAGCCATCTCCCGCCTCGGATGCCGCGCAGGTCACGCCAGCCAACTGCAGACGGGCCGTGTTGTGCTCGAAGTTGGGGGTGAATTGGGCGCCGAAGCGGTCGTGCAGCGTCGCCCAGTGAGCCGCGAGGAAGTTGAGGGTCTTGTGCCGATCGCGCAGCCACCACTTGCGGTTCGACGTCTCGAGGACGAAACCGTGGCTTTTCACGAGGTCGAGCGCTTCGTCGAAGGTCGGGTGTTCGCGCGAGGGCAGGGTGATGGCGAGGTAGTGCTCGCTGCCATCGATCACCGCGGGAGTGACAGTGCCCGGGGCGCCGGGTTTGGGCCGGAGAATTCTGCGCGGGCTCTCGGGCGGAGCGGGCGGCGGCGCCGGGAGTTCGGGATCCTCCAGATGCTCGCTCACTCCCCGCAGGGCCCCGTTTTCCCAGCCGAGCGGTTCGGCCGGCCGATTAACCCAGAAAAACACCGGCTGGTCGTCCGCCAGCAGGATGAGTTCGCGCAATTGCGCGCGGGTGATTTGGAGAAACAAGGGAGATCCGGCGGTCGTCCCCGTCTGACGCTGGAGCCAGGCCAGCACCGGCAGCAGTTCCGGGGTCGACGGTGCACCGGCGACCCGCTCAATCTTCACGGGCACGGCGTTGCGGACGGCCGCGGCCGCGAGGTTGGGCGGGAGCAGGACCCGGAGCATCCCGTCAACATTTCGCTTGGCGGCCTCGACGCGAGGCATTTCTTGGGAATGGTTCGAGGCGAACCGCCTCTCACATCGTATGGGGTCTGACACGTTTACGCAGCTGGTGGATGCGAATTACGCACCGCTCTACCGCTTCGCGCTGAGCCTGGCCAAGAATCAGGCCGATGCCTACGACCTCACCCAGCAGACGTTCTTCATCTGGGCCAGGAAGGGAGAGACCTTGCGCGACATTTCGAAGGCGAAATCGTGGCTCTTCACCACGCTGTACCGCGAATTCCTGCGCGGCCGGCGGCGCGATGTCCGCGCCACGGCGTTGGAGGATCTCCCGCCGGATGAGGCCGATCCGCCGGCTCCGGCCGTGGATGTCGTTTCGGCGATGGATGCCGAGGTGGTGATGCACGCGCTGCAGGAAGTCGACGAAGTGTTTCGCGCTCCGCTCACGCTCTTCTATCTGGAGGAACTCTCGTATCAGGAAATCGCGCAGGCGCTCGACATTCCGGTCGGCACGGTCATGTCGCGCCTGTCGCGCGGCAAGGCCCAGTTGCGGGCGATCCTGGCGCAGCGCGACAAGGCCGGCCGCGACAATGTCATTCCCTTTTCCACGCAGAAACTGCGCAAAACGCCATGAACAACGAACAGGCAAAATTCATTCTCCGGGCGTATCGCCCCAACGGCCGCGACGCCGGCGATGCCGTGTTTTGCGAAGCGTTGCGCCAAGCGCAGGCGGATCCGGGGCTCGGCGGCTGGCTCGCGCGGGAGCAGGCGTTCGACGCGGCTGTGAGCGCCAAGCTGGAAGCGATGACACCGCCGCCGGGGCTGCGTGAAGCGATCCTGACAGGCGGGCGGGTAAGCACAGCAGCGCCGCGGCCCCGGTGGGGACTGGCTCCGTGGTTGGGCATGGCGGCATCGGTGGCGGTGCTCATCGCGATCGCCGCCATCTACTGGACCCGGAGCGCGGGTTCCACCCGGGCGGATCTCGACCAGATGACGCAGTTTGCGCTGGCCGATCCATTCACCGCACACACCGGGCCGCACGCCGACAAGTTGGGGGCGTTGGGCGCGTGGCTGGAGAATCCGGCGAACCGGATTTCGACGGGTGTGCCGGCGGATCTGGCGCAACTCAAGGCTCAGCATTGCCGGACGGTCAGCATTGCCGGTCATGAGGTGTTCGAAATCTGCTTCCAGCGCGGCAGCTGGTACCACCTGTACCTGGGCCGGCGCAGTGATTTTGCCGTTGGGAAGAACGCCGGTGCGCCGGCGTTCATCGAGCAGGCGCGAAGGAGCGCGGTTTCCTGGGCCGACGAGCGGCTGGCGTATGTGCTCATCACCAGCGGCGGAGTGGAGGGGTTGCGGCACATTCTTTAGGCTGCGCCCGCGTCGCGAGCGGCCGTGGCCGGAGTCGCGTGCGAACCGCGGTGGACACGGCGCACGGTTCCGCCAAGAATGCGAGAGTGAGCCAACCTCTCCGCTGCTTGATCACCGCCGGACCGACGCGTGAGCATCTTGATCCGGTGCGGTTTTTGAGCAACGCGTCGAGCGGCAAGATGGGCTACGCGCTGGCGAAAGCCGCAGCGGCGCGCCACTGGTGGGTGGATCTTGTGAGCGGACCGGTGGCGTTGGCGCCCCCTAAGGGAGTGGCCGTGCATCGCGTAGTATCAGGGGCCGAGATGTTCGCGGCGTGCGAACCGCTTTTCGCGCAATGCGATCTGTTTATCGCGGCGGCGGCGGTGGCCGACTATCGCCCCAAATCCGTGGCGCGCGAAAAGCTGAGGAAAAGCGTCGCACACTTACGGCTGGAGCTCGTGCAAACGGTTGACATCCTCAAAACGCTGGCTGCCCGGAAACGTCCCGGGCAAATCGTGATCGGATTTGCTGCCGAGACTCGCAACCTCGAATCCAGCGCGAGGCGCAAGTTGATGGCAAAGAAATTGGATTGGATAGTGGCCAACGATGTGAGTCGGCCGGGGCTTGGCATGGAATCGGACGATAACGCAGTTATTTTGCTCTCTATTAAGGGCAAACGCGTCGTCTTTGGGCCGGCACCCAAAACCGCTGTCGCGAGTTTCATCTTTGATATGGTTGCGCCGGCGCCAAAGGTACGGGAGAATGTGAAGTCGGATGAAGTGTAAATGAATGACGTAAGCATCACTAATATAATACGTTATAAGATATGGATAGAGTTGGCTCCAAGGTTTTATTCGGCAGCCGGATAGGGGAACTTTGAGGTGGCATAATGGGCTAAAAAAGTGCGAACTCTATCCTCAAACCGGGGTCAATTTACCCGTGCAAAACGCCGAAAATGACCGCAATACCATGAAAAGCTGCGCCAATTTGGCGTTGTGAGGTAAAACCACTTTACACCTCTCTTACGTACTAGCTTGATGCACCCCGCAACAGGAATTCATGGATAGAAACACACATCGCCTGCAGTGCCTCATTCTCCTAGTGGCTGTCGCCATAGGGGGTACTGCCGCGTTTGGATCAGAGCGCTGGGAAACGCTACAAGCCATTAACTGGGTGGAGAATCCGCACAATAGCACCCGGGTGGGTCCGCACGGTGAGCTCGGGCCCTACCAGTTCAGGCCGGCAACGTGGCGCATGTATACCAAGAGGCCATTTGCCCTGGCAGTTCAGCGCGAAGCCGCCGACGACGTTGCCGTTCGGCATTACGAGTGGATCAAGCGCGGCTTGGAGAACAACGGGATTGAAGCCACCCCCTACAACATCGCGTTGGCTTGGAACGCCGGTCTCGACCAGGTTATCAACGGCCGTGCACCCGCGGCAGCCTATGAGTACGCTGCGCAGGTCACCAATCTCGTCGAGAACCTGCGGACGCGACAGCTGGTGATTTCGCCCTGACGGCAGGGGCGGTTGACGGGCCGCCTGCCCGCTGGCGTGAAGAGTGGGAAACCGCGGCGGGTCATTCCAGAAACGTGCCCTGCTTGGGCTGCTTGGCCTTGCGACGTGCCTCCTCTTCCTCCGGCGTCGCATTGAGGTGGCGCGGAGGGCGACGGACATTCTTGGCCACGGCGGCCTCACGCTCCTCAACGAGCCGATCGGCGATCTCCTGGATCTGCATTTCTAGCCAGGCGCTGGTTTCGCTGCCATCGCGGTAATCCGCCTTGCCATAGTGGCCGATGCGGTCGGCGTTTCGCAGCGCATCGTTCTGCTTGAATTCATCAGGCCGATCGGGGTTGTACACGCCGTACGCTTTGCCACCGCGCTCCTTTACCAGCGAGAAGCAGGGGATGTCACTCGGACCATCGGCGACGTAGATCATGTTCTCAAACGGCACGCGCCGCGCTTCGGAAGGGATCTTCGCGTTGACGTCGAGCCCCGGATTCTTGTTCGTGCCCTTGTTGATTTCAAACAGCGCGCGGGTCTTCGTGGTGTTGTCAATCATCATGCCGATCTGCGCGATCTCGGCGTCGGCTCCGAGCTCGAATTCCTTCTGCTGGAGGAAGCCCGGCTGCAGCGGGTTCTCGATGAACTCGCAACCCCAAATGCCGTCGACATAGGAGGCGATCGCGCTGCCGCGGATCATCTCGGCGATGCCGGTGCTGACGATGTAGTGCTCGAGCTGGAGTTCGTGCTTCCGGTATTCCGCCTTCTCGGCCACGAACTCGCGGCACCTGGCCAGAAACTCCGGCAACCCCGGATAGAACTGGAGTTCGGCGCCGAGCGCGTGCAGCACCTTGTTGTTCAGCTTCGGCATCAGGCCGGCCCGCACATAGGTGAGAATATGGTTCAGGTAGCCGATCTCGCTGGAAAGACGGTATCCGCGCTTGGCATAGTTCTCCACCAGTCGATTCGTCTCGGCCCAGAACGTCGCCTCGTCAATCCCGTAGCGCCGGAATAGCGGCCCCTGCATGTAGCCGGGAATAAGAGTCTTGTCGAAATCCCAGATGCAGGCGATGATGTTTTGCGTGAAGAGCGTCGTGGCCATTGCTGATCGTCACCCGTAGGCGGGTTCCGCCGCCGTGCGACGGGACTTAACCAAGCCGCAGACAGCGGCTGGTGCAATTCGCAAATCTCCCCGCCTCCTCCTTCCCCGCCCCTCTCATGGACCTTCTGCCGGACATTACTCCCTTCCAGCGGCGCCTTGACGAGCTCAACGCGCAAATGGCGGAGCCGTCGTTTTATGCCAATCCGCGCCGGGCCGCCGAGGTGACGCGGGAGCAGCAAAAGCTGGCCCGCCTCGTCGCCGATTATCGGGCTTGGGAGAATCTCGGCCGGGAGATCGCCGAGTCCGAGGCGCTGGCGCGGGATCCCGCCGGCGACCCCGCGCTTCACGAGCTGGCCGCGCAGGAACTGCCCGGGCTGGAGCGCCGGCGCACCGCGCTTCGCGAGGCGGTGCTTATCGCCATGATTCCCCCTGAACCGACCGATTCGCGGAACACCGTCATGGAAATCCGCGCCGGCACCGGCGGTGAGGAGGCGGCGCTGTTCGCCGCCGAGCTCGCCCGCATGTATCAGAAATATGCCGAGGCGCGCGGCTGGAGGATTGAGCCGATGGGCAGCAGTGGGAGCGAACGCGGCGGTTTTCGCGAAGTGAGTTTCCTCATCAGCGGGCCGGACGCCTATCGGCAGCTCAAATTCGAGAGCGGCGTCCACCGGGTGCAGCGCGTGCCGGTTACCGAGGCCAGCGGCCGCGTCCACACCTCCACCGCCACGGTCGCCGTGCTGCCCGAGGCGGAGGAGGTTGACCTCGCGATCGACCCACAGGATCTGGAGATCACCGTGCAGCGTGCCAGCGGTCCGGGCGGGCAGGGGGTCAACACGACTGACTCCGCTGTGCGCATCATTCACCGGCCGACGGGGATGATGGTTTTCTGCGCCGATGGCCGCTCCCAGCAGAAAAACAAAGCCAGCGCGCTGGCAGTACTGCGCTCGCGGCTGCTCAAACTGAAGGAGGATGAGGAGCGCGCAAAATATGCCGCGCAGCGCCGCAGCCAGATCGGCACCGGCGACCGGTCCGAACGCATCCGCACCTACAACTTTCCCCAGAACCGCGTGACCGACCACCGGATCGGTCTCACTCTCCATAATCTGCCGCGGGTCATGGACGGCGGCATCGACGACGTCATCGCCGCCCTGCAGCAAGCTGATTACGCGGAAAAAGTGGCCGCGCTTGCCGGCCAGGCTGGCCCGCCGCCGCGGGCGGCGCGCCGCGACGACTGACCGACGCGAAACCCGGCGCCAGCGATCATGTCAACAAGGGGTGTGCGCCGGTTCCGCTCGCCTGGGACGGCCGCTTCCGCTCCGACCGCAAACCGTGCCGCAACCCGTCCTGACCCGTTCTTCGATTTCCCCATGGTGCGATGCCCTCTGGGCTGGAGGCCTCGTCTTGTTGCTCGCACTCCTTGCGCTACCGGCCAAGGCGGGTGAGGCGACGCCGCCGACGCCGCCAAGCGCGGAAGACGGGTCCGACGCCGACGAGGTAGTCACGCTCCCCCCTTACGAGCTGGACGCTGTGGAGCCGCCGTGGGCCCGGGACACGCGTACCGCGTCGACATTCGCCTTTTTGCCGCGCGCTGAGCCGCAGGTGACGATGGTCGACGCTCTGCGCGCGCTCCCCGGGGTGCACGTCGACCAGCCCGGCGGACCCGGCGGCCGTTCCTCCCTCTACCTGCGGGGCGGCGAAGAGAATTACACCGTCGTGCTGCTGGACGGCGTGCCGGTGAACAATCCGACGGATTCGCGCGGAGGCGGCTTCGATTTCGGAACCGTGGACACCAGCGAATTCGCTCTCGCGGAGATCGTGCGGGGACCAGTTTCGGCACGCTACGGACCCGACGCATTGTCCGGGGTGATCAAGCTCACGAGCGATGTGCTGGGCGTTCAAGACGGGTCGAAAGTGGCGGTCGCGGGGGGCGGCCGAGGGCTGGCCTCCGCCGACGCCGCCACCAGCGTCCACGAAGGTGGACTGACCGCGGCGATTTCCAGCCACTGGCTGCAGGATGGCGATCGTGCGGCCGCCAATTACGCGCGGCACGATACCATCGCGGCCGGCGCCACGTGGCAGGGACGGGATCTCGAATGGCGGATCTCCGCGCGTTACGGACGACAGGAAAGCGCGGCGTTCCCGGATGACAGCGGTGGCGCGCGTTTCGCCGTACTGCGGTCGTTGGAAGAAAGGTCGGGCAGCACGGCGACGGCCGACGTCGAGTTGTTGTCCCCCGGTGCCGGCAGCGCGGGCATCAGATGGCGCGTGCGCTCCTGGGGCGCGTGGCTGCACGCCAACGATGAGTCGCCGGGAGTAGCCCCCGGCGTGCGCGATCCGGCCGGTCTCCCCGCCAGTTCGGAGGCCACCACACTGAGTCGAACGGGCCTGGCGGCGGAGGCAGCGGTCAGCGTGGGGAGCAGCGGCACGCTCGCTTTGGGCGTCGATGGACAGTCTGAATCCGGCCGCAGCCACGCGGTCCTTGGGTACGGTACGCTGCAGTTTCCCACGTCGTTCGCTGCCACGCGCGACCGGATGGGAGCCTTCGCGGAATATACCCTCACACCCGCGGCCGGCTGGCTGGTCCAGCCAAGCGTCCGCGTCGACGAGACGCGCGGTTTCAGCACGCGGACCACGCCCCGCCTCGGGATCCGAGTGCCATTGGCTCGGGAGACCGTGCTGCGGCTGAACGCAGGCGACGGATTCAAGCTGCCGAGCTTTTATGCCCTGTCGAATCCGCTGGTGGGGAATCGTGCGTTGAAGCCGGAGAGGGCGCGGGCGGCAGATCTGGGAATCGAACGACAGATCGCCAGGGGCCGGGGCGCGGTTGAATTCGGCGGCTTTACGAGCCGGTACCGGGACGGCATCGATTTTGACCCTGGCCCGCCGCCACGCCTCGTCAACCGCAACGAGATTCGGAGCGACGGACTCGAAGTCGCGCTGCGGCTCGCGACCGGCGGAACGTTGGAATGGCGCCTCGCGGCGACCTACGCGGACATCCGGAGTGAGCCGGGCGGGGGAAGCTTGCGCGGGCGTCCACGCGCCGAGGGATCGCTGCGGATAATCTGGCGCCCGCGGGACGGTCTCCAGGTGGAGGCAGCGGTGACGGCGGTGGACCGCGTGTTCGATTCCTCGGTGCCGACTGGCGATGTCTTTCTTCCGAGCTGGCGGCGCGCGGACCTTGCCGCCCGCTGGCAGATCCGGCGCGCTCTCAGCGCGACGGCGGCAATCGACAACCTCTTTGACGTGCGCTATGAGGAGGCCATCGGCGTTCCCTCTCCCGGCATGCGCATCCGCGGTGGGATCGAGGCGAGATTCTAGGCCGGATCCCCGGCGGGACGCTGGCGGCGGGTGCGACCGGTGAACGGCGGGCGGATGGGAACACCCTTTACGGTCATGGCGGCAATGCTAGTCTCGATCGTCGCCGGCCGGCGTCCCGATGCTCACCGTCCTCGAAGTCATCAAGAGAACCACCGATTTCCTCGAGGCCAAGGCCGTGGATAATCCACGGCTCAATGCCGAACTGCTCATCGGCCGCGTGCTCGGGCTGCCGCGGATGCAGCTGTACCTGCAATTTGAGCGGGGGCTGACCGAGCCGGAACTCGAGCGGCTCCGTCCGCTGGTGAAGCGCCGCAGCCAGCGCGAGCCGCTGCAGTACATTCTCGGCGATACCGAGTTCTTTCACCTCAGACTGAAGATTGACCGACGGGCGCTCATCCCGCGTCCGGAGACGGAGCGCCTGTGCGAGCTCATCACCCAGCGCCTGCCGGCTCCGCCCGCCACGATTCTCGATCTCGGCACCGGCAGCGGGGCGATCGCGCTCGGCCTGGCCGCGTTTTATGCCGGCGTGGTGGTGACCGCGTTGGACGTGAGCGAGGCGGCGCTGGCGCTCGCGCGCGAAAATGCCGAGGCGCTCGGTCTCGCCGGGCGCGTGCGGCTCCTGCATTCGGATTGGTTTGCCGGGCTCGACCCGGCTGCGCCGTTCGATCTGGTCGTCGCCAATCCGCCCTATCTCTCACTGCGGGAGACCGCCGCCGCCCTGCCGGAGGTTCGCGAGCATGAACCGCCGGTGGCGCTGTCGGCCGGCGCCGAGGGCACCGAGGCGCTGGTGCATATCATCGCGGAGGCGCCGCGATTGCTGACGCCCGCGGGGCTGCTCGCCGTTGAGACCGGCATCGACCAGCATGCGCTGTTATGCGGCCGCGCCGCCGCGGCGGGCTTTGCGCGGGTCGAATCCCTGCGGGACTTCAGCGACCGCGATCGCTACCTGCTGGCGTGGCGGGCGTGAGGTGGCCGGGGCGGAGCCGGAGGCGGGCCCAGGGCGGCCCGCATCCCGTTTCCGCAGCACACCCGTACGCCGGGATGTTCGCGTCAACCATTCTTGGAAACCTGGACCGTGAGCGGTGCGCTGCCGTTGGCCCAATAGTGGGGATTCTTTGAGAGCGCGAGCGCGTCGGTCAGCACGCGCAGGCTCTCCCGCAACGGGATGTCCAGCTTTGTCACTCCCGGATCCTCATCGGTACTCAATGTGTCTTCGTCCTCGCCGTCGCCTGAGTCGGTCTTTTTTGGGGTCACGGCGGGTTTGGGTGGGGGCGGCACCAGCGTGATTTCCTTGTAGGGGAAATCGCTTTTCGCGAGCTGGTCCTTCTCCGCGTCCATCGTCTTTTTGAACGCGTCGTCGATTTCCTGCTGGCGGCGGCGCTCGTCGAGGTTGAGAGAGATCTCCTTCTGGTCGTTCTTTTTCTTGAACCAGTCGATGCTCCGCTTCAGGTAGGAAAACTCCTCGAGGTGCGCCTGCCGTGATTGGCTGGAGTCGCGCAGGGAGAGGAGAATCTGCGGATCGAGCGGACGCCCGTTGAAGGCGGTGGAGGGAATCTCATCCCAAATCAGGGCATGGGGCAGGTCGGATTCGCCGATCGGCATATACTCGTCGATCGAGGGCAGGACGATGTCGGGGGTGACCCCCTTGTTCTGCGTCGAGGAGCCGTTCGGCAGGTAGAATTTCTGGATGGTGAGCTTGGCGGCGCCGGTCTTGACCGGCAGGCGCGCCAGCATGCGGTTGACGTTCTTCATCTCCACGATCGTCTGCACCGAGCCTTTGCCGTGGGTGGATTGGTCGCCGATGATGACCGCCCGGCCGTAATTCTGCAGGGCGCCGGCGACGATCTCGGAGGCGGAGGCGCTGAAGCGCGACACCAGCACGGCCAGCGGGCCGGTATAGCTGATCTGCGTGTCCTCGTCACTGTCGACCTGGATGTCCCCGCTGTATGACTTCACCTGCACGACGGGCCCCTTGTTGATGAACAGGCCGGTGAGGTCGATGGCTTCAGAGAGCAGGCCGCCGCCATTGCGGCGCAGGTCGAGCACCAACCCCTTGATGCCGGCGGCGTCGAGGCGATTGATGAGGTCCGCGACATCCTTGGTGGCGCTGGTGCGTTCCTCGTCGCTGTCGCCATTCTCATCATCACCGGACAGGCCGTAGAAGGACGGCAGAGTGATGACGCCGACAGGGATGGATTCACCGCCGGAACCGGGCACGTCATAGATGGCGGCGCGGGCGCGGGCGGCGTTCAGCTTGACCACGTCGCGCACGATGGTGACGTCCTTGTGCCCGGAACCATCGGCGACAGCGGCGGGGATAACAGTGAGCTTCACCTTTGTGCCCTTTTGGCCGCGAATGAGGTCGACGATCTTGCGCAGCTTCATGCCGATGATGTCGATGGATTCCTCGCCCTCGGTGGGGGTCACCGCGATGATCTTGTCGTTCGGCTGCAGTTGCTTGCCGATATCGGCGGGGCCGCCCGGAATGATCTCCTTGATGACGCATTGATCGTCTTCGAGCCCCAGCAGCGCACCGATGCCGACCAACGACAGTCTCATCTGGATGCTGAAGTCCTCATAGGTTTCCGGGGAAAAATAGGAGGAGTGCGGGTCGTAGAGATTGGCCAGGGAGGTGAGAAACCATTCCGCCACGTCGTCCGTCTCCGTGTCGGCGAGGTTCTTGAGGAGCCGCTCGTAGCGGCGGTGGACGTTCTGTTTGGCCTCGGCGAGGGTCTTCTTATCGAGCAGGTCCTGTAGCAGCTCGAATTTGAGGCGCCGGCGCCAGAGGTCGTCGGCCTCGGCCTGGGTGGCGGGCCAGGCGGCCTTCGATCGGCTGCGGTCTAGGAGGTAGGTTTCGTGGGTGGAAAAATCGAAATCCTTCTTCAGTTCGTCGAAGATCCAATTGATGCGGTTGTCGACGCGCTTCTCGTACTGCACGTAGATGTCAAACGCGGCGTCGAGCCGGCCGAGCGTGCGCAGGTTGTAGTAGAGCGCATTGGCGTAGCGCCGGGTGAAGGCTTCTTCGTCGGTGGCGAGAAAGAAGAGCCGCTGGCTGTCGAGATCGGTCATGTAATCGTGAATGAGATTCTGACCGAGTTCGGCCTTGGGCCGGCTGTTGACCGCCTCATGATTGAAATGAACCTGCTCGAGCAGATCCACCATGGTGCTGACCTCAGTGGCGAGCGCGCGCGACGTCTCGAAGTTGCGCTCGGGCAGGGCCCGACCGGTCGACAGCAGGACCAGGGAGGCGAGGAGCGCGGTCGCAGTACGGCGCAGCCGCGGCAGGAAAGGGAGGGAAGACATCATCGGCGTTATGAGTAAAGCAGGCGCGCAAAAGGTTTCACGACAGGTCGCCCGCCCCAAACATGGCATAAGAAAACACAAAGGCGATGGGCTTCAAGACAGTTACACTTAATTGACCCCGGCCGGGAGAAAGGCCCGCACCAGCCGGCGGGTCTCGGCGAGCCGGTGGCAGTGTTCGGCCCAGAAAGAGGCCTCGTCGGCAAAGCCGAGCCAGCGGGCGAGGGGAAGGCGCTCCTCGGCGGAGGCGGGCAGGACACTGACCGCCTTGTTGGCGTCACCCCGGAGAAGGATTTCGATGCGCTTGAGGAAGTTGTAACTGGCCAACAGGCGGCCGGCGTCGGCGGCCGGGATGAGACCGGCGGCCGCCAGCGCGCGCAGACCCCGGCGGGTGCCGGG
>Ga0335081_10014580_pt1 | contig 12713 bp, 9 predicted proteins | sample Lox_Sample_35_FD_206713 | JGI IMG/M metagenome (GOLD analysis project Ga0335081, IMG submission 206713) | Soil microbial communities from Loxahatchee National Wildlife Refuge, Florida, United States - Lox_Sample_3.5 | ecosystem: Environmental > Terrestrial > Soil > Wetlands | place: USA: Florida...
AGGCTCTGCGCGTCCTCGCTTTCTTCCGCCAGCACCACCAGCGTCATGGTGCAGGCGCGCAGCACCCCCGTTCCGTCTTCGCCTTGTCCCTCCTTACCCGTCGAAACCCACAACTCGGCCAATTGCTTCAGGACGGTCTCCGGCGCCACCGTTGCGCCCGTCACGGTTTTCTCCACGTGTGGCCGCGCCGCGCCAGCATCTCGTCGGCCGTCGCCGGTCCCCAGGTGCCCGCCGAGTAGTTCGGAAACTCGTACTTGGTCTCGCGCCACACGTTCTGAATCGGCTCCACCACCGCCCAGCTCGCTTCCACCATATCCTGCCTGGTGTACAGCGTGGCATCGCCGATGATCGCGTCCAGCAGCAGCGTCTCATACGCCGACGGCGAGCGCTCGCCGAAGCTCGACCCGTAGTTGAAATCCATCGACACCGGCCGCAGCGTCATTCCCGCACCCGGCCGTTTTGACAAGAACTTCAGCGAGATTCCCTCCTCCGGCTGGATGCGCACGATCAGCAGATTCGGCGCGCTGCTCGTGCCGTCCTGGTCGAAGATGTGTAGCGGCGCCGGGTTGAAGTGGATCGCGATCTCCGTTACGCGCTTCGGCAGCCGCTTGCCCGTGCGCACGAAGAACGGCACCCCGGCCCACCGCCAATTGTCCACATAGAACGTCGCCGCGGCGTACGTATTGGTCTGCGATTGCGGGTTCACCCCCGGCTCCTGCCGGAACCCCGGCACGTCCTGTCCGCCGATCCGCGCCGGTCCGTACTGCCCCGGAACCGTATTCTGGCGCACCTCGTCCGGCGTCATCGGCCGGATCGACCGCAGCAGCTTCGATCGCTCGTCGCGCACCGAGCTCGCCCGGAAGCTAGCGCTCGGCTCCATGGCAATTGTCGCCATCACCTGCAGCAGGTGATTCTGGATCATATCGTCCAGCGCGCCCGCTTCCTGGTAGTACGCCCCGCGTCCCTCCACACCAATCGATTCCGCGCCCGTGATCTGCACGCTGTTTACGTACCGCCGGTTCCACAGCGGCTCGAAGATGCCGTTGCCGAAGCGAAACGCCAGAATGTTCTGTACGGTTTCTTTGCCCAGATAGTGATCGATCCGGTAGACGTCCGCCTCGTCGAACACCTTGTGCAGTTCACCGCTCAATTCCCGCGCGCTCGCCAGGTCGTGTCCGAACGGCTTCTCCACCACCAGCCGCCGCCAGCCGTTCCCTTTTCCCAGCCCCGCCGCGCCGATCCCTAGCGCCGCGCGCGCATACTGGCTCGGTTGCATCGAAAGGTAAAACAGCACGTTCCCGCCCGTGTGATGAAACGTCTCGATCTCCGCCAGCCTTTGGCCCACTTTCTGGTAGAGTTCCGCCTCGCCGATGTCTCCTGCCACATAGAAACACCCCTCGGCGAACGCCTTCCACACGTCCTCGTCCACAGTGGTTCCCTCCGAGAATTGCTGGACGGCCTCGCGCATTTTCTCGCGAAAGGCATCGTCGGTCATCGGCGTTCGTGAAATCCCCACCACCGCGAACCCCGCCGCCAGCCTCCGGTCATAGGCCAGCCGGTATAAAGCAGGCATGAGCTTCCGCTTGGTCAGGTCTCCGTTCGCTCCGAAGATGACGACGACGCACTCCGGCACGCGCCGTTCAAATCTTAAGGGGTCCTGAAACGGGTTCTCTGAGCGCATCCAACCCAAAATACCATGCGCGGCCAGGCACACATCCCCAGAGGCAAAATCCTGTCAGATCGCCGTTCCCTTCGCTGCTTGCCCAGGCAGCAGAAACGTCTTCGGCAGCGAGCCGTGGCCGCAGACCTTGAAGGAACTCAAGTCCTTGTACCAATCGCCTTCAGGCACCTCCGGCCTGGATTGGACCCAATGGCGTAGTTGATTGAGGTCGGCGAGGTTGATCGCACGGTCATGCATCCGATCGATCAGGTGTCGGCGGACGCTCATTGGGAAGTTGTCCCAGGCTGCGATTTGTGGCATCAGTCGCCAAAAACCATCCGGCCCATTTGCTCGCCCAGGCGGCTCACGTCCTTCGGATCGGTGGCGCTGCGAAACTGTTCCGCGAGGTCGAAAAACGCTTGCTGCTTTCGCTTTTCGGCTGCGATACCGTTTTCCACAAGCTCCACCAACATGCGATTGGCACTGAGTCGCCGGCTCCGCGCCATGGAGCGGACTTTTGCCGCAACGTTGGCCGGTAAACTGACGCTTTGCCGCACGGTCTTTGTGTTCCGCATCACACCATTATGCACCAGTTTGGTGGTGTCCGGTGCTGGTCTTTATTCATACCTCAGCGCCACCACCGGATCCACCTTCGTCGCTCTTCTTGCCGGCCCCCAGCTCGCCACCACCGCCGCTGTCAGCAGCACCGCCGGCACCAGCGCAAACGTCAGCGGATCTCTCGGCTTCACCCCAAACAACAAGTTCGTGCTGATCAGCACTCGCGTCGCCGCGAGCGACGCCACCGTTCCAATCGCCGCGCCCCCTCCCGCTAGCAACAGCCCTTCCCTCAGCACCTCTCGCGCCACGTCGCCATACGACGCCCCCAGCGCCATCCGCACGCCGATCTCGTGTGTCCGCAAACTCACCGCGAAACTGACCACCCCATACACCCCAAGGACAGCCAGCAGGAGACCCATCCCCGCGAACAATCCAAGCATCACCGTGTAAAACCACTCCGATGCCACCATCCGCGCGAGGTCGGCACGCATCGTTTGCATCCGCACGATAGGCGTTCTTGGCTCCATCGTGCGAATCACGCTCCTCACCGCGCCCACCAGCCTTTCCGGTCTCCCCGACGTCCGCACCGCAATCGAATCCGGCTCGAAATTGGCAACGAATCCCGAGGGTTGGTATGGCAGATAGAGCGCCGGTTCCGCCTCGCGCTCCGAGGCAAACATCGGCACGTCTCCGACCACTCCCACAATGGGCGCCAGGGTCTCTTTCGGGCGCGTCGCCAGCACAATCTGTCTGCCCAGCAGCTCCGCGCCCGCGAAGTACCGGCGCGCCAGCGCCTCGTTGACTACTGCCACCGGACTCCGCCCGCTGAAGTCGCCGGCGTCGATCGTCCGCCCTTTCCGCAAGGCGATCCGCAGCGTCTGGAAATATCCGGACGTAACGATCTCCACGGTGGCGCTAATCGCTTGGTCGGCCTTCGCCCCCGTAACCTTCACCTCGATCCCCATCATGCGTGTGTAAGCAAACGATGTAGTCGCGCCGGCCGATTCCACGCCCGGAATCGAGCGGATGCGATCCAGGACCGCCGGCAAATGGCCTTGCGCCAACTGGGGCAGTTCCACGATCAGCACGTCATCCGGCCGGAAGCCGTTCACGCGGGTGCGCAGCAGGAAACTTCGGATCAGCACGCCGGAGCACGCCAGGAGCACCATCGCTAGCGCCACTTGCGCGATCACCAGCGCCGCCCGCGCTCGCCCTGTCCGAGGGCCGCGAGTGCGCGCCCCGGCCTTGAGCGCGGCGTTCAGATCGGTGTGGGAAACGCGGAGCGCCGGAAACAGGCCCACCACAACCGCCGTCGCCAGCGATACCAACCCCGTAAAGGCCATCACCGTTTTGTCGATCTGGATTTCGGCTACGCGCGGCATTTGTGGCGGATAGAACGGCGTCAGCGCGTACACGCCCCACACCGCCAGCAGTCCGCCCAACGCGCCGCCCGCCAGCGACAGCAGCAGGCTTTCCACCAGCAGCAGCCGGACCAGCCTGCGCCGTCCCGCGCCCAACGCCGCGCGCACGGCCATTTCCTGGCCGCGTTGCACGCCGCGCGCCAACAGCAGATTCGCCACGTTGGCGCACGCCACCAGTAGAACCATCGCCACCGCGCCAAGCAGAATCAGCAGGGCCGGCCGCACGCCGCCCACCAGTTGCTCGCTCAATGCCACAGCGTCGGCGCTCCAGCCCCCATCCGCCGCTGGGTAGGCGCGCTCCAACCGCGCTGCGATCGTCCTCACTTCCGACCTTGCCTGCGCGATCGTTGCGCCGGGTCGCAATCGCGCCACCACGTTGAGGACGTGCAGGCTCCGCTGCCTCGCAATCGGCACGTCGCCCAGCGGAATCCAGTATTGCGCCGTATCGTCGGGGAACTGGAACCATCGCGGCATGACCCCCACAATCGTGCGGCTGTCCGTATCCATCGTGATGGTGCTTCCCACCGCATCCGGGCTGCCCGCGAACCGGCGCTGCCACATGCCATAACTCAGAACGACTACCGCCGGCGCGCCCGGTCGCTCATCTGCCGGCTCCAGCGGCCGGCCCAACAGTGGCATCACCCCAAGTACGCCGAACAGATCGCCCGAAACCCTGCTGCCCCGTACGCGTTCCGGTTCGCCAGGACCGGAGATGTCGGCCTGATGAAATCCGCTCACCGCCACGCCTGCAAAAACGGAATTCTGCGCGCGGATATCCGCCACATCCGGCGCCGACATCCCGGTTCCCCATCGCGGCTTCCGCCCGAGCAGCCTCACCAGCCGTTCCGGTTGCTGATATGGCAGCGGCGCCATCAGCACCGCGTGCACCACCGTGAAGACCACGGTACTAGCCCCGATCCCAATCCCCAGCGTGAGCAGCGCCACCGCTGTGAACCCCGCGTTCTTCCGCAGCATCCGGAGCGCGTACCGCGCGTCCTGCCAGGCCCTCTCGACCGGCCCCCATCCCCACGCATCTCGGCTCTGGTCTTTCAATAGGGCCGCGTTGCCGAACCGCCGCACGGCATCGCCGCGGCCGATGTCCGCCGCCTTCATCTCCAGGTGATGCCGCATCTCTTCCTCCAACTCGGCATCGAACCGCCGCCAACGCAGCAGAAACACCAGCCGCCGCCACATCTCTCCAAGCCTTCCCATAGCTAGACTATGGTAGTTTCCGCTGTTTGGCTGGTAATGTCAAGAAGACTCCTTGATGGTTCTCCCATCCGCAACCTACCCCCTCACCGTTCCGTACGTACTGCTGGGGTTCCGGTACCCTAAACCGTACCGCCATAACCGCCGATAGCCATTAAGCAGTGCATAATGATCGGCGGAGGGAGTTTTTAATGGAGTCGTACACACTACCGAACGAAGCGTTCAAGCGGTCGCCTCGCGAAGGCCAGCCTGTAGTCACCCAGGCAAGACGGGAAGAAGCACCGGTGCCGTCGGAAGCGGCTCGGGAACTCGTCGCCGCCTTGATCACCCTCGCGATCGCCCAAAAGGGCGCTCAGCGCCGGCCGAACTAGTTGGCTGCCGCCTCCAACCCATCGCTCTTTCCTCGGTTTTTCCCCTATATTTCAATTATTTGCAGTCCGCTGGAGACTTCTCAGTGCCTATCAAGCGATTGCCTCGCGGCATCTAACGTGCGAGGAGAGGACCATGAGGTTCACAATCGGCGTGTGTCTAGCGGCTTCGACGATTTGGGCGCAGCAGGCCAATGCGCCGGCGTTCGAGGTGGCTTCCATCAAGGTGAGCACCGAGCCGCCCGGCCATTCAGGTGTCCACACCAATCCCGGATACCTGCGCATTCAAAACGGGAGCCTGAAACAGTGTGTTATGGATGCCTACGGTGTGCAGAGTTTTCAGGTTTCCGGAGGCCCGGACTGGTTTGAATTGCAGCGTTTTGAGATCGATGCGCGGACCGAGGGCCCGGCCGACGACGATCAGCTCAAGCTGATGCTCCGCACGCTGCTGGCGGATCGATTTCGATTGGCGTTTCATCGAGAAAACCGGCCGGTCATGGGATACGCCCTGGTACTGGCGAAGGGCGGATTAAAAATCAAGCCAAACGAAGCGTCGGGCCACCACACGACCCACCACGACCGGAACGCCTTCACGGCGCAAAACATGTCAATGGAACGCCTGGCGGCGACGCTGTCCGAAGTGCTGCGCACTCCGGTAGCGGATGCCACCGGCGTGCCGGGGGATTTTGACATCTCGCTGGCTTGGGCACCAGAAGAACTTCGCGCGAGGGCCGATGGGACCGGCCAGCCAGCGCCTGTGCCAAACGCTTCGTCCGTGCCTACTCTGCCAGAGGTTCTGCAGCAACAATTGGGTCTGAAGCTCGAGGCACGCAAGGTCAACATGGAAGTCCTGGTCATCGACCGGGCTGAGAAACCAGCGGAGAATTGAGACGATTGCGCGGTCGTGCAAGCCTGGGGTGCATTTCCTCAGGGTAGACGTGTTGAGCCTAGGGACGGTGCCCTATGACCTCCACCTCTGCCACCAGAACAGGCGCCGCTCGAAACCGCTCAGAAGCCAGAGGTCGGCGGTGGGATGGTTCACAGACGTCAGGAAGCTCTTTCCGTCTCGGGCCATGCTGAAACACGAGAGACTCGAATACGGAGGTAACTGAAGATTGCCAATGATCTTCTCCACACCCGTCGCGATGTCGATCGACGCCAGCACGCGTTGGCGGGCGGCGGTCTGTTTCACGCCGTAGATCTTTGCGCCGGCGAAGTCCCAGCCGAAGACGAGCCAGGATCTGTCGCTAATTATCTTCTCGGCTCCACCATCGGGTGAGACCAATGTCACGCCCCCATCCGTCAGGCAGGCGATCCAATCTCCTCGTCTGGACCATTTCGGATGGGAGCGCAGGCAGCCTTGGCGCAAGGTGACTGCCCTGCTCGATGCGCCAGGCTGAGCCTTTTTCAGGGTCCAGCGACCACCAGCACTCTCGAGAAAGACGATCCAGCTTCCGTCGGGGTTCCAACTGGGCGACCGCTGATCCGCCTCTCCGGGTGTCAGGCGCTGCGGAGAACCGCCCCGCACGCTCGAGATAAAGACGGAGTGGCCATTGTCTCCTGCAACGGCATAGGCGATCCGCTGCCCGTCCCTTGAGAATGTGGTCTCGTTGATAGCCACGATCCAGGCTTCACCGAAATCTTTCTCGGTGACGAGGGGACGCTCCCAGTCACCGGATCGGTTGCGCAGCCAGATTTGGGCGGTGCCGGTGCGGTCGGTGGTATAGGCGTACTCATCGGCAACCGGCGACCACGAGGGATCTCGCTCATTGCGCGAGGTCGCGAGGACGGGAACCACGGGAGAGCCGTCCAGGGGTATCTGGATCAGATCGAAATCATCCTTGCCCACGGAAAAGGCCAACTGTTCGCCGTTTGGCGAGACCGTGGGCACGGCCGTATCCGCCGGCATTACTGTCATGCGGCGCACGCGCCCCGTCGCGGTGTCGCCCAAGTACAGGTCAGGGCCGGGTGTCCCCGGCGTCAATCCTCCGAATACGATAGTCCGGTTGTCGGGCATCCAACTGAAATCGCACGCAGCCGGCGACAGAGCCAACGGCTTCCGCGGTTCTCCGCCAAGAGCGGGCAGCACCCAGAATTCAGAGCGGCCGCCCCAGCGCGCCAGCCAGAGGCCGAGTTTCGCTCCGTCGCGGGAAAAGGCGAGATGTCCCTCGCCATAGACGCCGCTGGCCAGGGGCTTGAACTCGCGCTGGATGGGGGCAGTGCGCGGCGGGGATGCGGTCCAGAGCGAAAGGGGCTGCTTGCCAGCACTGTCGGCGCGCAGGAAGGCCAGCCCGTTCTGCGAACTCAGGGCAGCGGTTGCGACGTCGTGCTGGACAATCTCGGGGTGACCTCCGGCAGCGCTGGTGGCCCAGAGGTCGCCGTCCATCCGGTAGTAGACGGTGGAACTGTCTGGTGACCAGAAAGGACCGTCGCAATCGGAGGAGGCCTTGGTGACTTGAGACCTGGTAGACGAAGCCAGGCTGCGGACAAAGATCTGACGCAGACCTTCGACATCGGCGCTGTAGGCGATGTCCTTGCCGTTGGGCGCCCATGCGGGTGATGACTTGTAGCCCTCCTCGGTCGCCAGCGGGTTCATGCTGTAGGCCGACAGGTCGGCTCCCGGAGGCGGTGAGAGGAGCAGCCCACCGGCGAGTCCGGCGGCCAATGTGGCAAGACAGAGCCAGAGTGAAAGTTTGGAGCGCCGTTTGCCAGGAGCGCCCACATCCACGGCCGGCCTTTCGGCGGTGATCTCCGATAGGTGATCGAGGATGTGTTTCAACTCGAAATGCAAATCCGCGGTGGAAGCGTAACGGCTCTCGCGGTCCTTGGCCAGGCATCGCTCCACGGCCCAACGGACTGGCGCGGGGACGCCTCCGCCGATCGGACGCACTTCTTCCTCGATGATTGCCGCCATAGTGCTGACGCTGCTGTCTCTTTCAAAGGCGGCCTGGCCAGTGAGCATGCGGTAGAAGATGAGACCGAGAGAGAACTGGTCGGAACGAAAATCCGAGGTTTCGCCGCGGGCCTGTTCGGGACTCATGTAACTGGCCGTCCCGACGATCATCCCGGGAGCAGTCTCGCCAGCCGGTGCGGCGGGAATCTGGGTCCGGTCCATCTTGGCAATGCCGAAGTCCAGGATCTTCACGCAGCCGTCGCGCCGGATCATGATGTTGTTCGGCTTGACGTCGCGGTGAACGATGCCGGCCGAGTGCGCCGCAGCTAGCCCGGCCGTAGCTTGCACGGCGATCTCCAGGAACTTTCTGACCGGCACAGCTCCGCGAGCGAGCAGCGCGGCCAGCGATTCGCCCTCGACCAGTTCGGTCACAATGTAGGGGAGGCCGGAAGCGATGCCCACGTCGTGAACCGTGAGAATGTTGGGATGATTCAGGGCGCTTACGGCGCGCGCTTCCTGGGCGAATCTACGCTGATATTCCGGATCGGCAATCGCGCCAGAATGCAGGACTTTGATTGCAACGTCGCGGCTGAGGCGTTCGTCGCGGGCGCGATAAACCTCACCCATTCCACCGGCGCCCAGCGGGGCGGTGATCTTATAAGGCCCGAGGAGAGTCCCGGGGGTAAAACTCATAATTCAATAGTAGCGGCGAGCGGGAAGGCCCGGCACCGCTGCATTTCGTTAGCGAAGTAGGCCCTCCCGACGGGAGGTCAGCGGATATTTGCAGAAACGAGGGACATTTAGCGCCGAGATTAGGGTAGCGGAGGAACGTGGCCTCCGCGGCCGGCGCGAGGACGTTTGTCCCGCGCGCTAGTCCCTACGGTGTTTTTGAGCTCGTCAGGTCGCCTTCAGCCGACCAGTACAGCGCGTTGAACAGGAGCGGGAGCGTAGCGTGGGTCTGGGCACGGTGCTGAGGGCGGATTCCGAAGAGAATCACTTTGCCGGGGTTCATCTCAATCGAAACCACAGCGGCGCGGCCGTACATCAGGTCCTCGCCGCGCAGCCATCCCGAAGCGTTCACCTCGGTATTGGGATAGCGGGCCACTACGCTGACTTTCTGCGAGGAAAAGCCCTCGACTAATTGAAAGAAAGGAGAGTTGATGTAGAAGCCGTACGTCTCGGGTGCGACACCCCAGCCTACCGGGTGCGAGGTGTCAACCTGCAGGTTGACGATAGTCCCAGGCGCAAAGTGCTGGTCGCGGTTGAGGGCTCGCTTCAGGTCCTTGACGCCTAGTGGAAGCTTATCCACCAGGAGGCCGGTGGCCTCGCCAAGCGCGACCAGCGTGCCGCCATCAGCAAGGAATTGCCTAAGCGATTCCCATCCCGCGTCGCCGATGCCGCCCTTGTACTCAGCGACTGTGTGCGCGGTGTTGAGGCCTTCCAGGATGGCCGCGCTCCGCTGGTCGGGCAGGATGATGGTGTCAAAGCGCTCGCGCAGCTTTCCGGCTTTGATGTCGTTGTTGTGCAGCTTGGTGTAATCCCACCCATACTGATCGAGAACAAAGCGTGTCCATCCCTCGTCCATGGAGGGATCGTAGGATTGATAGATGCCCACGCGCGGCTTGTTCAACGTGGTCGCGAGAAGCGGCGCTTTGTCGGCGGGCGGCACGCCGGGCTTCACGTCGAAGCCGTCTGTTGCCTTGGTCCAGACATCGGGCTTAGAGGTCACGATGGCAGTGGGAATACCCGCGGTGTCGGGTTTGGTCAGGCTCACCTTGGCGCCACCCTGGAGCAGACGGTTGACGATGAGCGCGCTCAAAGCGCCGTCATAGGGGAACCGCCAGGTAGCGCCGGCGTTGACCGCCTGGAGGACGAACTTCGGCTTAGAAGTGATGCGATCGAGAGACAACGCGGCAGGCAGGGCGGTCTTGGCGAATTCCGTTCTGACACCGAATTGCATTCCCAGGGACCAGGCAGACACATCATACGGCGCTTCGGCGGGAGCGTTCGGAGCGCGCCGGACTTCGGGGTAGACCTGGCGCTCCAACAAATCTTTGGCATAGCGCGCGAATACCTGAGTGAACGGAATCACGAAGGTTCCTGCGGCGTATTTCTTGCCGTCCTGCTCGAACTCTTTCTGTGCGCGGTAGACCTCGACACCGCCGATCATGAGCTTGTCCACCAGTTCGATGGCTTCATCGGGGTCGTGCTGGTTGGCTGCTATCAGAATCGCGAAGTATTTGTCCTTCCCGGTCCCGATTTCGCCTTTGCGGCCGGCCTCGATGGTATTGCGGTTGATGTCGTAGATCTGGCGGAGCAAGGTTTCGCGACGGTCGGCGGCCGAGTCGAGCAAGGCGAACGTAGCGGTGAGCTCGTAGTCCACGATGTCGCGCAGGGTCCACTTTCCGCCCAGCCACGGGCGCGGATACTCGGTGCGCGGCGTGATGTCTGTTGGCGGCGGCAGGGGCGCATCGGGGTTGTCATCTCCACCGCGACCGCCGCGGCCTCCCGCGCCTCCGCCACGTCCGCCCGCGGCGCTGCCTGGCGGCGCCGGACGCGAGGGATCGGCCATCTGCTGAACGGTGGGCGTGGCGATGCGGGCGCTGGCGACTTCCGTCAAAAGGCCGACCTGGTTGTGCCACCAGCCGGCCCAGGCCATTGCGCCTTCCCAGAAATTGGTATAAGTAGCGTTAAATATGATGCCGGTCTTGCCCTCGGCCTCAAGCGCCGCCGCCTGCGACTGGCCGAAAACGCCGTTCAGGCGGTAGATCAGCGGGTCGACGTTGGGATTGATCGGGTCGGTCGCCGGCATGGTGAAGATGCGCGGACCGGATGTTCCCTGCTGATGCTCGTCCAGCCAGACGGACGGGAACCAATCGTGCCACAGAATTTGCGCGGTCATGCGACTCTCCTTTTGCGAGAAGAGGAACATGTCGCGATTGTTGTCGTGGCCCGTGTATGGGTGATAGATCCACGGCATGGGACTGGCTTCAAAGGGTGTGCCAAGGTATTTGTTGTACCAATCCGTGACCATGATCTGGCCATCCGGGTTGAGCGAGGGCACGAGCAGGAAAACAACGTTATCGAGGATCTTGCGGATATACGGCGAGTCTTCCGTGGCCAGGCGGTGCACGAGTTCGAGCACCATTTGCGACGCGCCGATCTCGGTCGAGTGAATGTTGTTGGTGATGAGGACGACCGCTTTTCCCGAGCGGAAGATCTCGTCGCGCTCGGCGTCGCTGGGCGCTCCGCCCTGGAAATAGAGCTTGCGCTCGAGGTCTTTGAGATGTTCCAGGTTCCTCAGATTCTCCGCGGAGCTGATCTCGAGGAAACCGAACGGATTCCCGAGTGTGGTCGGACCGAGGTTGTGATAGCGGACGCGATCCGATTCGTTCGCCACTTTTTGCAGGTATTCGACGATCTTGTCGTAGCGGACCAGCTTCTTGTCAGAGCCGATTCGGAATCCGAAGTACTGCTCGGGGGACTGTACAGCGGCGTGAAGGGTGAGCGCGAAAACAAGCAGGATGGCTCTGGCAGCGAAGGATTTCATTTCGGACCTCGCTTGGTGAACTCCAGACATTGTAGCTTGGGAGGAGGCAAGAGTAGGGGGAAGCAGCCCGACTCCGCTCGATCCCGAGGGTAACACCGGTCGCGGCTCCGAGAGCATCTGCGTTTGTGCGTTCGCTTACAGCGGAACTTACACGCCTCCGTTAGCATTGGAACAGCCCGGGGGAGCACGAGTGTTGCGACATTCTGTTCGACGTCGAGTTGGGAGGGTGCTTGTCTATTCGCTCGCGATGGCGATGAGCGCGCAGGTTAGCGTCACGACTTACCAGTACGATAATTCGCGCGCGGGCGCCAACCTCGACGAACGGATTCTGACTACCGCGAACGTCAACGTGAGCCAGTTCGGAAGGCTCTTCTCGCTGCCGGTGGATGGATACGTGTACGGCCAGCCGCTCTACGTTTCGCAGGTCGCCATATCGGGACAAGGCACGCACAACGTGGTCTACATCGCGACCGAGCACGACAGCGTGTACGCCTACGACGCAGACACCAATACCGGCGTCAACAGCGGCCCGCTCTGGCACGTCAGTCTTCTCAACAGCGCCGGAGTTACAACGGTGCCGTACCAGGACACGGGCTGCGGCCAGATCACACCGGAGATGGGAATCACCAGCACGCCGGTGATCGATCCGCAGAGCGGCGTCATTTATGTGGTCGCAATGACCAAGGAAACGGCGGGAGGGTCGACGTTCTACGTCCATCGCATGCACGCACTGGATATCAGGAGTGGCGCTGAGATGCCGGGCAGCCCAGTGGTGATCCAGGCGTCCTATCCCGGGACCGGAGAGGGCGGAACGAAGCTGGTCTTCAATCCGAAGAATTATAAGCAGCGGCCCGGCTTGTTGCTTCTCAACGGTGTGGTTTACACCGCTTGGTCGTCCCACTGCGATGGCGGCGCGTACCACGGATGGCTGATCGGGTACGACGGTCGGCGCCGGAAAAGAGGGACGGGTCTATCTGCTGGACCGTGATGCCCCGGGCAAGTGGCAATCAGGGTCGGACAGCCAGATCGTCCAGTCGCTGCCGGGAGCGACCGG
>Ga0335081_10014581_pt1 | contig 12713 bp, 12 predicted proteins | sample Lox_Sample_35_FD_206713 | JGI IMG/M metagenome (GOLD analysis project Ga0335081, IMG submission 206713) | Soil microbial communities from Loxahatchee National Wildlife Refuge, Florida, United States - Lox_Sample_3.5 | ecosystem: Environmental > Terrestrial > Soil > Wetlands | place: USA...
TCCTCGCCTTTCGCAAGGATGAGATGCGTTCGCTCAACGTCAACGACCGTAACCACTCGGCGGAGTGGAAAGGGTCATTGGGCATGGCGTGTGAGCTCCCTCTCCTAGAGCGAGGTTACGGCCTGCAGGCCTTGAGGCAAGCAGGCCGTCCCCGGGACTACAGAGCCGACTTGGTGCCGCCGCAAGGAAGGTAGGAAGCGGTCACGGTGCAGCCCCGCTCGACGCTCGTCTTCGGAGGATTGGGGCAGAGCGCCATCTTGGTGTGCGGGTGCGCATTCACGACGGCGTCCAGGCCACCCGTCACCTCGCCCAGCTCCGCGTCGGTGAGGTCGATGAGACCAGCGGGGTGGTTCGGCAGCGCGGCGCGCTCTTCTGCGGTGAGGCTCTCGCGGTAATCCAAATCCTTCCAGGCGCGGATCGTCTTGTGGCTCGACATGGCGGGTCATCTCCTTATTGGTAACGTTGGCGTTGAGTGGATGCAGCTCCCGGCGGTACTTCCCGACACGCAGGGATGACTGTGGTGCGGCGCCGATCTGACGTGACCCGTTTGGGTCCCACGCGAGCAAGACCGCCTGCCGGGAGCGAGCCGCGGGATCGCGGGGTACCGGCCTCGGGGGTGACCTTCCGGTCAGCACCATCCGAGGCTTTGCGCGACGCCCCCGTGACGACACCCGGCTTCGGCGCATCCAACTGCACTCCGACCTCGCGCTCCCTCTCCGCCGGCCTCGGCGGAGCGCACTGACTCGACGTCCCTCTTCCGATGAGTGCCGCGGCCGCCGCTTCCGATGGGCGACGGCCGGGCACGGCCGACCAACAGGAGATCGAACATGAAACGCATTCTCTTCGACGTGGCGACGAGGACGCGCTTCCCCTACCCCGGCCACCGGCGGGGCCAGGGGGACCTTTAGACCCTCCCCACCGGCCCGAGGGCAGCCTCGAGGCGCGCGTGGGCGGCGAGGACCGCCGGCGGGACCTCGACGTGCGGGATGAAGCCTCGGCCCCGGGGGCCGTAACCGCGCTCGTCGTCGCGCAGCCGCGGGATCTCGCCCATCGCCAGCGCGAGGAAGCGCTCGAGCGGCCAGAGGCCCTCGGCGTCCGGGTGCTGGAAGGCGAGGCCGCCCGCCGACGGGGCGAGCCGGGGCACGAAGGTGGGGTGGTTGAGGAGGCGGGTCTCGGGCCGGTCCAGGAAGCTCTGCCGGAAGGAGGCGTCGCTCCTCCGCTGCAGGGTGGGGTCCTGGACCAGCACCACCACCCGGGGTGCGAGGCCGAGGCGGTCGAGCGCGAGGCGGGTCCGGCTGGCGTTCTCGCCGCAGTTGGCCGAGGTGGTCTCGAGCACCAGCCTTCCCTGCTCGAGGCCGAAGTGGTCGAGCGCCACCCGGGCCAGGATCTCCGCCTCCGAGAGCCCGCCGGTGGCGATCCCGCGGTAGCGCCGGTGGCGTGCCACCGCCTCCCGGAGGAAGGGCGTGGAGTGGCCCACCCCTCCGGAGATGACGAGGCGGCCGGCGAGCCCCTCCTCGACCGCGCGGAAGGCCCGTTCGGCGGTCGCGAGCACCGCGTTGGCGAGGAGCACCACGAGGTCCACCGCCTCCGAGCCGCAGGCGGCCTTGAGCGCCGGCGCGCTCAAGGTGGGGAGGTCCTCGAGGGCGAGGAACTCGCTCAGGGTGTTGAGGTCGCGGGCGATCTCGGGCGATGCTTTCACGCGAAGCCTTCCCTCCTCCCTCCTCGGGGGCCTCGGCGGCCGGGGGAGCCCTCTTTCGACGAGCTTAGGCAAGAGGGGCGCGGCTTGGCGAGCTCGAGCGTGGGCCGGCGGCCCGCATGGAGCGCAACATGACCCGTTTCCAGGACGCCCGCGCGGTGGTCTTCGACGCCTACGGCACCCTCTTCGACGTGGCCAGCGCGGCGGAGCGCGCGCGGGACCGGCTCGGGGATCGCGCACCGGCGCTGGCCGAGATCTGGCGCGCGAAGCAGCTCCAGTACACCTGGCTGCGCAGCCTCCTCGGACAACACGCCGACTTCGCGGCCGTCACCGCCGACGCCCTCGACTTCGCCCTCGAGAGCCTGGGCCTCGAGGACCGAGGGCTCCGCGCCCGACTCCTCGCCCTCTACGATCACCTCGGCCCCTACCCCGACGCGCGCGAGACCCTCGAGCGCCTGCGGGCGAGCGGCCTACGGACCGCCATCCTCTCCAACGGGAGCCCCCCCATGCTTCGGGCAGCCGCCGAGAGCGCGCGGCTCACCCACCTCCTCGACGCCCTCCTCTCGATCGAGGAGGTGGGGGTCTACAAGCCCCATCCGTCGGTGTACCGGCTGGCCGTCGACCGCCTGGGCCTGGAGGCCAGGGAGATCCTGTTCGTCTCGGCCAACGGGTGGGACGCCCACGGTGCGAAGGCCTTCGGGTTCCACGTCGCCTGGTGCAATCGAGCCCTTCAGCCGAGGGAACGCCTTCCTTGGGCCCCGGACGTCCAGATCCGCGCCCTCGCCGAGCTGCCGGAGCTCCTCTCCGCGGAGAGGTAGGGCCGCCTGCGGGTCGGCGGCAGCCGCGCGGCCGCCCGGGGACCCCTCGCCTCTAGCTCGGGGTCGCCCGCAGGAGCAGCACCGGCACGTTCACGCGGTGCTGTACGCGGATGGCGGTCGTCCCCAGGAACAGGTCGGCCACGAAGCGGTGCCCGTGGGTGCTCATGGCGATGAGGTCGCAACCCTCGCGCTGCACCCAGCTCACGATCTCCAGGGCCGGCTCCCCGAAGGCGAGCGCGACCTCGGTGGCGATGCCGGCCGCCTCGAACTCCGCACGCACGCGGTCGAGGTAGGCCTGGTCCTCGGTGATCTCGGGGCTGATGGCCTCGGAACCGTAGGTGCGGGCGGCCCAGCCGTCCGCTACGTGCAGGAGCACCACCCGTCGCGTGCTCACCGCCCGGGCGAGCCGCTTCACGTGGTCGATGATGGCGCGATCGGTGGAGGTGGTGTCGAGCGTCACGAGGATGGTTTCGTACATGGACCTCCCGCTCGCAGGCACGGCGCTCATGGGCCGACGATGATACGCCAGGCCGACCGGAAGGAATCGGGGAGCCCGTACAGGTCGAGGCCGGTGATGAGGAGCGCGCTCCCCCAGCCCCCCAGGGTGAGGATCCAGCCGTTCCGCCACGGTCCCATCCGCGCGCGGGAGCTCGTGAATTGGAGCAGCGGGAACATGGCGAAGGGGAGCTGCAGCGCCAGCACCACCTGGCTCAGGTTGAGGAGATCGGTGACGCTGCTGTCCCCCCGCAGGCCGATGACCAGGACGGCGGGGAGGACGGCCAGCGAGCGCGTGATGAGGCGGCGGACCCAGGGCTGCAGCCTCCAGCGCATGAAGCCTTCCATCACCACCTGCCCGGCCAGGGTGCCGGTGATGGTGCTGCTCTGCCCGGAGGCGAGGAGCGCGACGGCGAACAGGATGCTGGCCGCGGCGGTCCCGAGGAGGGGGGCGAGGGTGAGATAGGCTACCCGGATCCAGTCCACCTCGCCGGACAGCGGGACCACCCCGCCCCCCGGCACCGCCACCCGGTCCTTCCCGTGGAAGACGGTGGCCGCCAGCACCAGGATGGCGGCGTTCACCAAGAAGGCCAGGGTGAGGGCCAGGGTGGAGTCGAGGCTGTTGAGGCGGATGGCGGTGCGGATCGAGGCCTCGTCCTTCTGGTAACGCCGGCTCTGCACCAGGGCCGAGTGCAGGTAGAGGTTGTGGGGCATGACGGTGGCCCCCACGATGCCGACCGCCAGGTAGGCCATGCCCGCCCGCCTGAAGCCCGGCGAGAGGAGCGCGCGGGCGACCTCGCCGAAGCGAGGGGCGGTGGGGGGCAGCACGAAGATCTCGATGAAGTAGCAGACGCCGATGGTGGCCACGAGCAGGAAGACGAAGGCCTCGATGCTCCGCATGCCGAAACGCTGCAGCGCCAGCAGGAGGATGACGTCCACGGCCGTGATGACGACCGCCCACAGGAGCGGGATGTGGAAGAGCAGGTTCAGGGCCACCGCGCTGCCGAGCACCTCGGCGAGGTCGCAGGCCCCGACGGCCAGCTCGCACAGGAGCCAGTTCGGCCAGCGCGTCCAGCTCGGGTACCAGTCGCGGCAACACTGGGCGAGGTCCTTGCCGGTCGCGACGCCCAGCTTGGCCGCGATGATCTGCATGAAGATGGCCATGGCGCTCGCCACCGCGACCACCCACAGGAGCCCGTAGCGGTACTGCGCCCCGGCGGTGAGGTCGGTGCCCCAGTTGCCGGGGTCCATGTACCCCACGCTCACGAGGAGCGCTGGTCCGGAGAAGACGCGCCACTGCGTCCAGAAGCCGGCCGCCGGCGGCGGGACCTCCACCGAGCCGTGGAGGCCCTCGAGCGACATGAACGCCGGATCCTCGCCGCCGTGGGCCCTCGCTCGGGGTGGATTGGGATCGCTCGGCACCTTGGCTTACCGTCCGACGGTGGCTCCGGAGGAACCCCGCACTCGCGTCTGTATTTAGCCAGAGCCCACCGCCCCGCGCGAGTCTCGCCTTCTCGGCGCCGGGGCACGAGAGACCCGTGCCAGGAGGCGCGCCGCCCAAGTCGACCACCCAACCGGGGCAGGGGCGCTCTCCCTGCAGGGGAGCCGGCCGGGCTCGACGACCGGGAAGGCAGCACCGCGCGGAGCTCGGGAACGCTCGTCCCCATCGGCGCCGCTCGCGGCGGTACCAAGGCGAAGCGTAGACTCTGCCCTGGTTCCGGTAGGAGCGGGCGGCGCGCCCGACGACCACGAACCCGTGCGGTGGGTGGCGTCCCGAACGGGCCCAACCCGCGGGGGCAGGGTCGGCGGCACGCGCCGCCGCTTCGCGCCGGCTCGCAGGCGGGAGGACCCTATGGACCCTGGCCGTACGAGCGAAGCGGAGCGCGCCCTGCGCGCGCTCGGCCCGATCGAGCTACCGCGGCCCGCCCCGAGGCCGCGGGGGTCTCTCGCGCGAGCGCTGGCTGAGAGGAGGACCACCCGGGAGATCCTCGGCCGGGCACTGCCTCCGCAAACGCTCTCCCTCCTGCTGTGGGCCGCCTGCGGCGTGAACCGCAGCGAGGGCCCCTTCGGGATCCCGGGCCGCACCGCGGCCTCGGCCAGCAACTCCCAGGAGATCGACGTCTACGTCGCCTTGCCGGAGGCGACCTACCTCTACGATCCGGCCGGCCACCGCCTCCTCCCGGCCGCTGCGGGAGACCTGCGCCCGCTCGCCATCGGCCGCGGCCAGGCCCCGGCCGGTGCCCGGGCGCCGGCCCGCCTCATCTACGTCGCAGACCTCGACCGGCTGGCCCACACCGCCGGATTCGACGAGCCGGGGCTCCACGACCCGGAGGTGCAGCGGTCCTACTACTTCGTCGACACCGGGCTCATCGCGGCGAACGTCTACCTCATGGCCGCCGCCCTGGGGCTCGGGGCCTGGTTCCACAACTGCGACCGGCCGTCGCTCGCGGCGAGGCTCGGCTTCGGCGCCGACGAGCGGGTGCTCTTCGCGCAGACGGTCGGATACCCCTCGGAGGGTGGCCGGGCCCGCGCTCTCCGGGAGCGCCCACCTCGCGAGAGGCGCCGGCCGCGCACGGGCCGGGAGGCGCACGCGTGAGCGGGCCCGCCGCTACGGGCCGGCCGGGACCGATCGACGGCGGCGCGCTCCTCGCGCAGCTGGCGGAGCTCGGCGCGGTGGGCGCTGACCCGAAGGGCGGCGGGCGGACGCGCCTCGCGCTCACCGCCGCCGAGAAGGAGGGGCGGGACCTCCTCGTCCGCTTCATGCGCGAGCAGGGCCTCGAGGTCCGGGTCGACCGCGTCGGGAACATCTTCGGGACCCTGGCCGGCCTCGCGGGCCCGGGGACGGCGCCGCTCATGGTCGGATCGCACATCGATACCGTGCGCAACGCCGGCGCCCTCGACGGCGCCTACGGCGTGCTGGCCGGGCTGGCGGTGGTGCGCGCTTTCCAGGCGGCTCACTGCACGCCGCCTCGCCCGGTCACGGTGGCCGCCTTCACGAACGAGGAGGGGGTGCGCTACCAGCCGGACATGATGGGCTCGCTCGTGCACGCGGGCGGCCTCGGCCTCGCGGAGGCCTTGAACGCCGTCGGCACGGACGGCACCCGGCTCGGCGACGAGCTCGAGCGCATCGGCTACGCCGGGGACCTCGAGCCGGGGAGCATCGTCCCGCGCGAGTACCTCGAGCTGCACGTCGAGCAGGGTCCCATCCTGGAAGCGGAGAAGGTGCAGATCGGCGTGGTGGAGGCGCTGCAGGGGATCTCCTGGCAAAAGATCGCGGTGGAGGGCGTCGCCAACCACGCGGGGACCACGCCGAACCACCTGCGCCACGACGCCGGCTACGCGGCGGCGGCCATCGTGACCTTCCTGCGCGAGGAGGTGGTGGGGGCCGCTCGCGCCACGACCCTCGCCACCGTCGGGACCCTGCACCTCGAGCCCGACGTGGTGAACGTCATCCCGGGCCGGGCCACCTTCACGGTGGACCTGCGGGACCCCGACGGCGAGCGCCTGGCCCTCGCGGAGCGGCGCCTTTCCGAGTTCCTCCCCGAGATCGGGAGGAGGGAGGGGGTCAAGGTCACCGCCGAGCGGCTGGTGCGCTGCGAGCCGGTCCTTTTCGACGCCGGGCTCGCAGGCGAGATCGAGGCCTCGGCGAGGCGCCTCGGCTTCACCCACCGGCGCATGACCTCCGGGGCCGGTCACGACGCGCAGATGATGGCCCGCATCGCCCCGGCGGCCATGATCTTCGTGCCGAGCCGGGGCGGTGTGAGCCACAGCCCGCACGAGCACACCCCTGACGGCGAGCTCCTCGCCGGCGCCGCCGTGCTCCTCGACGTCGTCGCCCGCCGCCTCGGGGCGGGCTAGAGGCGAGCTCGCGGAGCCCGGGGCGGGCGACGGACGGCGCGCCAGGGCGATGGCCACCTGCGGGACGCGGGCCTCGAAGCCCGCTCGCGCCGCGGGGCCTTGAGCCCGGCTATCCGTACTTGGCGGCGAAGCTCGCGTCCGACATGGTGAGGTAGACGATCCCCTCGACGAGGCCGATGATCGACGGGACCAAGGTCCAGCAGAACAGGATGTAGAGGACGCCCTGGACCGGCTTGCCGAGGTAGAACTTGTGCACGCCGATCCCGCCCAGGATGAGCGCGAAGATGCCGGCGGTGACCCGGCTCCGCTTCTCGGAGGCCCCCGAAAGCTCGGCCTGCCTCACCCCACACTTGGGGCAGATCTCGGCCCGGACGTCGAGCACCGAGGCGCAGGCGTGGCAGTACTTCTGGGTCGGGCTGAGCGTGGTGGGGAGCACGGGCTCGGGCATGTAGATCCTCGTCGCTGGCAGGTCGGACGCGAGGCGTTCCACGTACCGACCAAGGAACTGTAGCATCCGACGGGCCGCCGGGGTGGGGGCGAGGAAGCGGACCGAGAGCAGGCGGGCCGACCCCGGCGCCTGCGCGGGTCGCGCGTCGCCGGACTGAAGGGCGGCGCCCTCGAGCCCCGGCGGCGCCGCGAAACCCTGGTCCTCCAAGGACCTGGCGGCCCAAGCGTTCCTTTGGGCGAGCGCCTCTACCGATGCTCCTCGTGGTGCTCTCGACGAGCTGCATCCCCGCGTTCCGGTGCGCGCTCGGCGGGGCGCCCCTCGTGGCCACGGTCGTGCGGGGCGCCCCGGTCGTGGCCCTCGTGCATCCCACCCCACGGGTGGCCGCTCTCGCGCCGGACGGCGGCCCGCTCGTGGTGGGGCCCCCGCCATTCGGGGTGGTCGGCGCGCCGCCAGTTCCGGTAGCGGCCTTCCGGCATCCGGGCCAGGGCGACCGGAACGCGGTGGCGGTCCACCCAGAAGAAGTGCGCCCGCGGCGAGCGCGCCCGGTACCATCCGTCGCCGCGCCGGCACCAGTACCAGCCACCGCTGTAGAACACCTCCTCGTCCACCCCCTCGACGATGCGCACGCCGGGTTCCACCTCCACCACCTGGGGCTGTACCGGGAGGCCGATCTCGATGGAGACCCCGACCTGCGCGCTGGCCCAGGGCGCGAACGAGGAGACGGCAAGGGCGAGGATGAGCTTGTTCATGATGGCCACGACGGTAGCATCTCCTCGCCGCGCGGGCGCCGTCGACCCTCGCGAAGCCTTGCGCCGTGGGCTTTCGTGGGGCATCAGCCTTCATGGGCGACGCCTGTGTGCCCATCCCCGAGGCTCGCCGCGAGGCGCGGGCCGAGGGGCCGCCGCGCCCCTCCCGCCCTCCGTCTGCGGGACGCCGCGGGGGCCGAGGCGCGATGGGCCCCCCGGCCTCGCGCTGGCCGTGGCAGAAGGGGAGGCCCGAGCTTAACGAAGAGCCTCCTGGAGGTCGCCCGATGACCCTCGCCGCCATGTTCCTCCTCGTCTGGTTGGGCTCGCTCCTGGCCGGCTTCCTGGGGGCGCTCACCGGCCTCGGCGGCGGCGTGGTGGTGGTGCCGCTCCTCGCCCTCCTCCTCCGGGTCGACCTGCGCTACGCCATCGGAGCGTCGCTGCTCTCGGTCATCGCCACCTCCTCGGGGGCCGCGGCCGCCTACGTCCGCGACGGGATGAGCAACGTCCGGGTCGGCATGTTCCTCGAGATCGCGACCACGCTCGGGGCGCTCGGCGGAGCCGCCATCGCCGCCCACGTGGCGACGGGCGCGGTGGCGGTCATCTTCGGGCTCGTGCTGCTCGGAGCGGCCACCCTCTCGGTCCGGCGCACCGCCGGCCCGCCCGGGACCGACGGACCGGCCGATCCCATCTCTCGCGCGCTGCGCCTCGACGGGAGCTACCCGGGATCGCGCGGTCCCGTCCACTACCGGGTGCGGCACGTGCCGGCCGGGTTCGGCCTCATGGCGGTGGCGGGCGGCCTGTCCGGGCTGCTCGGCATCGGTTCGGGCGCGCTCAAGGTCATCGCCATGGACGACGTCATGCGCCTCCCCTTCAAGGCCTCGAGCACCACCAGCAATTTCATGATCGGGGTGACCGCCGCCGCGAGCGCCGGGGTCTACCTCGCGCGCGGCTACCTCGATCCCCTCATCGCCGCCCCGGTGGTGCTGGGGGCCCTGCCGGGTGCGCTCCTCGGCGCCCGGGTCCTGCCCCGCCTGCGCAGCCGGGTGCTCCGCCTGGTCTTCGCCGCGGTGATCGTCACGCTCGCCCTGGAGATGATCTACCAGGGCGCGACCGGGAGGCTGTGATGAGCGCCTGGACCGACCAGCGCATGGAGCGGATCATCGGGAGGCTCCTGCAGACCGGGGTCCTCCTCTCGACCGTTCTGGTGCTCGCCGGGGCGGTGGTCGAGCTGTCCGGCCACGCCTCGCAGGTGCCGGACTATCGCGTCTTCCGCGGCGAGCCCCCGGCGCTCCGCGGCTTTGCCGGGATCGCCCGCCAGGCGCTCGCCCTCCACGGGCGGGGACTCATCCAGTTCGGGCTGCTCGTGCTCATCGCCACCCCGGTGGCGCGGGTGGCCTTCTCCGTCTTCGCCTTCCTGGCCGAGCACGACCTCACCTACGTGGTGGTCACCCTGGTCGTGCTGGCGGTCCTGGCCTTCAGCCTGTTCGGGGCCCACCCCTGAAGCCGCGGGGCGGTGGCCGCTCTGCCCGCCGGGGGAGCTTTGCGACGCCCTCGGTCGTCACCACCAAGTAGCAGGGGCCGCGCGAACGATGCCCCGGTGGCCCGCCCGCTCGGTAGCGGGGGCCGATGCAAGGTGGGGTGCACGCATGGAGATCTCCATCCGGGGCCGGAGGGCGCTCGTGACCGGGGCGAACTCGGGGATCGGCGCCAGCATCGCGACCGAGCTCGCCGCCGCCGGGGCGCGGGTGTGCTTGAACTACGTCGTGGACCCGGAGGCCGCCGAGGCGGTGGCGGCCGGGATCCGCAAGGCGGGCGGGGAGGCCCTGGTGATCGCGGCCGACGTCTCGGATGCCCGCCAGGTCGCCGCCATGTTCGCGGCGGTCGACCAGGCCCTGGGCGGCATCGACATCGTGGTGAACAACGCCGGGGTGGACGGGCCGCGGGCCCTCGCCTGGGAGCTCGACCCGGAGGCCTTCGAGCGGGTCCTGCGCGTCGACCTCATCGGCGCCTTCCTGTGCGCGCGGGAGGGCCTGCGCCGCATGGTCCCGCAGCGCCGCGGGGTGGTCCTGAACCTCACCTCGGTCCACGAGGAGATCGCCTGGACCGGCTACAGCGCCTACACCGCCGCCAAGGCCGGCCTCTCCATGCTGTCGAAGACGCTCGCCCAGGAGGCGGCACCCCACGGGGTGCGCGTGCTCGCGCTCGCCCCCGGGGCCATCCGCACCGCCATCAACCGCGCGGTCTGGAGCGACCCGGAGAGCCTGAAGGACCTCTTGACCAAGATCCCGTTCGGCCGGATGGGAGAGCCAGCCGAGATCGCCCGGGCGGCGACCTTCCTCGTCTCCGACGCCGCCTCCTACATCACCGGGACGACGGTCTTCGCCGACGGCGCCATGACCGACTACCCCGACTTCGCCCATGGTGGATGAGGGCCCAAGGGAGGAGCGGCGCGCCCCGGGCTGGCCGGGATCGCCCGCCCGCTGGACCTCGGCCAACAAGAGCGGCGTCGGGACCGCGCTCGGGGGGAGCGCCATCTGGTTCACCCTCTCGCACGGGATCCTGAACGAGGTCTACGCGCCGCGGATGGATCAGGCGGCCACCCGCGACCTCGGCCTGGTGGTGACGGGGCCGGACGGGTACTTCTCGGAGGAGAAGCGCCACGCCGTTCACGAGGTCGCCTGCCCGCTGCCGGGGGTGCCCTACTACCGGCTCGTGAACACCTGCGCGCGGGGCTGCTACCGCATCGAGAAGGAGGTCATCGCCGATCCGGAGCGCGCGGTGGTGATGCAGCGCATCCGCTTCACCCCGCTCAAGGGCGCGCGCACCGACTACCGGATCTTCGCGCTGCTCGCCCCCCACCTCGACAACCACGGGGCCGGCAACACCGGCCGGGTCGGCGCGTACAAGGGGGTCCCGGTGCTGTTCGCCTCGCGCGGGGATCACGCCCTGGCGCTCCTCGCCAGCCAGGGCTACCGGGCGCGCTCGGCCGGCTTCGTCGGCGCCTCGGACGGGTGGCAGGACCTCCTGCGGCACGGCGAGCTCAGCGCGTGCTACACGCTCGCCGAGTCCGGCAACGTGGCCCTGTGCGGCGAGCTCGAGATGGCGGGCGGGGAGGTCCACCTCGCCCTCGGTTACGGCCGCAGCCTCGAGGAGGCCGCCCACCAGGGTCGGGCCGCGCTGGCGGAGGGCTTCGAGGCGCTGCTCGCGGCCTACACCGCTCCGTGGCAGCGCTGGCAGGGCAAGCTCGCCCGACCGGCCGCGCGGCCGCTCTTCGCCACGAGCGCGATGGTGGTGAAGATCCACCAGTCGAAGTACCTGCCCGGCGCCATCGTCGCCAGCCTGGCGGTGCCCTGGGGGTTCGCCAAGGGCGACGGCGATCTCGGCGGGTACCACCTCGTCTGGCCGCGCGACATGGTCGAGGCGGCGGGAGGCCTCCTCGCGGCCGGGGCCAAGGAGGAGGCGCGCGAGGCCATCGTGTACCTGCAGGCCACCCAGGAGGCGGACGGCCACTGGCCGCAGAACATGTGGGCCGAGGGTCGCCCCTACTGGCAGGGCCTGCAGATGGACGAGACGGCCCTCCCCATCCTCCTCGTCGACCTGGCGCGCCGCGAGGGCGCGCTCGAGGCCCGGGACCTCTGGGGGACGGGCTTCTGGCCCATGGTGCGCAAGGCGGCCGCCTACCTGGCGCGCAACGGTCCGGTGACGCAGCAGGACCGCTGGGAGGAGGACGGGGGCTACACGCCCTTCACCCTGGCCGCAGAGATCGCGGCGCTCCTCGCCGCCGCCGAACTGGCGGAGCTGGCCGGCGAGGGCGAGCTCGCCCCGTACCTGCGCGAGACGGCCGACGCCTGGAACGAGCAGGTGGAGCGCTGGCTCTTCGTGCGCGGCACCGCCCTCGCCCGCCAGGTGGGCGTGGACGGCATGTACCTGCGCATCACCCCGGCCGACGTGAACGACCGCGACGAGCTGGTGGAGCTCAAGAACCGTCCGCCGGGAGAGTCGATCGACCGGGCCGACGCCATCGTCAGCACCGACGCCCTGGCCCTGGTGCGCTTCGGCCTGCGGGCCGCCGACGATCCGAGGGTGGTGGGCACGGTGCGCGCCATCGACCAGCTGCTCCGGGTGGAGACGCCCTTCGGGCCCTCCTGGCATCGCTACAACGGCGACGGCTACGGGGAGCACGCGGACGGGAGCCCCTTCGATGGCACCGGCGTCGGGAGGGCCTGGCCGCTCCTCGCCGGCGAGCGGGCCCACTACGCGCTCGCCCGGGGGGACCGGGCGGAGGCCGAGCGGCTCCTCGCCGCCCTGGAGGCCTTCGCCGGGGACGGGGGCCTCATCCCCGAGCAGAGCTGGGACGCCCCCGACCTCCCCGAGCGCGAGCTCTTCTTCGGCCGCCCGGCCGGCTCGGCCAGGCCGCTCGTGTGGGCTCACGCCGAGTACCTGAAGCTCGTGCGCTCGCTCGCGGACGGGAAGGTCTTCGACCGGCCGCCAGAGCCCTTCTCGCGCTACGTCGAGCGCGGCACGCACTCGACGCTCGTCTCCTGGCGCTTCAACCACAAGGTGAGCGAGCTCGCAGAGGGCCGGACCCTGCGCCTCGAGACGCTCGCCCAGGCCATCGTCCACTACAGCCTCGACGGCTGGAGCACGGTCCG
>Ga0335081_10014582_pt1 | contig 12713 bp, 8 predicted proteins | sample Lox_Sample_35_FD_206713 | JGI IMG/M metagenome (GOLD analysis project Ga0335081, IMG submission 206713) | Soil microbial communities from Loxahatchee National Wildlife Refuge, Florida, United States - Lox_Sample_3.5 | ecosystem: Environmental > Terrestrial > Soil > Wetlands | place: USA: Florida...
CTGCACGCTGCGGCCTGGACCGACGTCGACGGCGCGGAGGACGATCCGCAGGGTGCCGCGGCCGTCAACGTCGGCGGCGTGCGGAACGCCGCCTCGCTCGGCGCGCCGCTCGTCGTGTGGTCGAGCGACTACGTCTTCGACGGCACCAAGACGTCGCCGTACGTCGAGTCCGACAGCCCGTCGCCCCTCGGCGCATACGGGCGTACGAAGCTCCTGGGCGAGGCCGCCGCCGGCGACGAGGCCTGGGTGATCCGCACGTCCTGGCTGTTCGGCTGGACGTCGCGCAACTTCGTCAGGACGATCCTCCGCCTGGCGGCCGAGCGCGACGAGATCGCCGTCGTGCACGACCAGGTCGGCTGCCCGACGTACACCGGGCACCTCGCGCACGCGACGCGCGATGTCTTGCAGCTCCCGTACGGCACGTACCACGTGGCCGCCGCCGGCGAGTGCAGCTGGGCCGAGTTCGCCGAGGCGATCATCGAGGAGGCGGGGCTCGACACGCGAGTCCGGCGGATCTCGTATGCCGAGTACGGCTCCCGCGCGCCTCGCCCGGCCTACTCGGTCCTGCGCACCGAGCGCGGTGCGCCCGAGCTGCCGCACTGGCGCGAAGGGCTGCGCGACTGCCTGGCCCGCCTTCCGAACCTCTAACCTTCGCGCGATGCGGATCCTCGTGGCAGGCGGAGCCGGCTTCATCGGCTCGCGATTCGCGCGCCGGCTGGCCGAGGGCGGTGACTCGGTCGTGGTGCTCGACAAGCTGACGTACGCGGGCAACCGCGCCAACCTCGACGGCGTCGAGCACGAGTTCCACGAAGGCGACATCGCCGACGCCGACGCCGTCGCGCGCGCCGCTGCGCGCTGCGACGCGATCGTGAACTTCGCGGCCGAGACGCACGTCGACCGCTCGATCCTCGGCCCGGCCGAGTTCATCCTGACGGACGTCCTCGGCACCCAGGTGCTGCTCGACCACGCCCGCCATCACGGCCTCCGGCTCCTGCACGTCTCGACCGACGAGGTCTACGGCGACATCGAGCTCGACGCGCCCGCATGCACCGAGGAGGCGCCGCTCCGGCCGTCGAGCCCGTACAGCGCCTCGAAAGCGGGCGGCGACCTGCAGGTGCTCGCGTACGTGCGGACGTACAAGAGCGATGCGCTGATCACGCGCGGGGCGAACACGTACGGCCCGAGGCAGTACCCGGAGAAGTTCCTGCCGCTGTTCATCACCAACGCCCTCGACGGCGAGGCGCTGCCGGTGTACGGGGACGGGAGGCAGCGCCGCGAGTGGCTGCACGTCGACGACCACTGCACCGCGATCGAGGTCGCACTCCGTCAGGGCGACACCGGCGAGGTCTACAACGTCGGCGGCCAGGAGCGCGAGAACCTCGACGTCGTCCGACGGATTCTCGACCTCACAGGCGCCTCGCCGGACCTCGTGAGGCACGTCGAGGACCGGCCCGGGCACGACCGGCGCTACTCGATCGATTCCTCGAAGCTCCGGCTGCTCGGCTGGTCGCCCGGGCACTCCTTCGACGCGGGCGGGCTCGAGGAGACCGTGGGCTGGTACCGCGACAACCGGGAGTGGTGGGAGCCGATCAAGTCGGGCGAGTACCGGGCCTACTACGCCGAGCAGTACGCCGCCCGGTTGCAAAGTTGACGTAAACGGGGGCGGCGACCCGTCTCCGACCTCGGCTACGGTGCCCGGCGATGAGTCGTCACGCGGTGCGACTCGCGTGTGCTGCGGTGCTTGCCTCCGGCGGTCTGGCGTCGGCGCTCGCCGTGTGCCTGCGCGCGCAAAGCGCGCTGGCGGGCGGGACGACCTCGCCTGAAACGACCTCCCAGACGGTGACCAACGAAGCGCCCGAGGTGCTCGCGATCTCGGGCCACGGCTGGGGGCACGGGCTCGGGCTCAGCCAGTGGGGAGCCTACGGCTACGCCCTGCACGGCCTCGGCTTCGGCCGGATCCTCGCGCACTACTACCCCGGCACGACGCTCGGCCCGGCTCCGGCCCGCGCCGTTCGCGTCCTGCTCCTGCGGGCGAAGCGCGTGCTGCTCGAGTCGACCGCCGCCTGGAAGGCGGTCGATGCCTCCGGCAAGGCAATGCCGCTCGACCCGTCGAGCATGGCGTTCACGGCCGGCGGCCGGCTCCAGGGCAGGGCAGTCGCCTTGCCGATGACGTTCAGCTCGCCCGTTCCGATCGCGGTCGACGGGAAGCCGTTCCGCGGCCGGATCACGGTCTCGCAGGACGGGAAGGCTCTCGACGTCGTCGACGACGTGGCGCTCGAGAGCTACCTGAAGGGCGTGGTGCCGTCGGAGATGCCGTTCGACTGGCCGCCTGCTGCGCTCCAGGCACAGGCGATCGCCGCCCGGTCCTACGCCCTCGCGAACGTCGTGCAGGGCGGCGCGTTCGACCTCTACTCCGACTCGCGCAGCCAGGTCTACGGGGGGATCGACGCCGAGACGCCGTCGACCAGCGCAGCCGTCGACGCGACCAGGGGCCAGGTCGTCCTCTACGACGGCAAGGTGGCCGACACGTACTTCTTCTCGACCTCCGGCGGCCGCACCGTCTCTGCCGCCGAGGTGCTCGGCACGCCGGTTCCTTACCTCGTCTCGGTGCCGGACCCCTACGACACGCTGTCCCCGTACCACGACTGGGGGCCGGTGCTCTTCGACATGGCGGCGGTCGCGAAGAAGCTCAAGGTTGCGCCGTCTGTCACGGATGTCTCGGTTGCGGCGGGGCCCTCGGGACGCGTGCAGGCGATGACCGTGGTCGGCGCCGACGACGCGAAGACGAGCTTCACCGGGTCGCAGGTGCGCACGGCCCTCGATCTTCGCTCGACGTGGTTCGCGCCGACTCTGGTCTCGCTCACGCCGCCGCGGGCGTCGATCACCTACGGCGGAGCAGAGACGCTCACGGGGTTCGTTCGCGGTGGAGGCGGCGCGTCGCTCGAGGCCGATCCCTTTGGCGGCGAGTGGGCGACGGCCGGCACCGTGACGCCGGACGCGGACGGCAACTTCAACGTGGTCGTCTCGCCGAGGACGCGCACCTCGTACCGTCTCGCGGTCGGCGACGCACGGGCCGGCCAGACGACCGTGAGCGTCGCGGCCCGGGTCAGCGCGACGATCGGCTCGGCCGGTGCGCGCGGGTCGGCGCGGCCCGCCCTCTCGTCGGCGGCGGTTCAGCTCCAGCGCTCGAACGGGACCGGCTGGACGACCGTCGCGACGACCGTCCTCGACTCCGCCGGGGCATTCTCGTTCGGCGGGCCGCTCGCGCCCGGCGACTACCGCGTGCGCTGCGCGCCCGGCGGTGGGCTGCAGCCCGGCGTCTCGACCGTGGGAACGGTCTCGTGAGGGGCGCTCTGCTCGCGGGGCTCGTCGCGGCGCTGGCGCTCGTCGCCGCAACGTCGGCGGGCGCGTTCGACAACACCGAGCCGCTCGCCGGCCAGCAGTGGTACCTGACCCAGGATAAGGCGTGGGACTTCTGGTCCACGCCGCCGACGAATCTCGCGACGATCCGCGTCGCCGTCATCGACTCGGGGATCGACGGCCACCATCCCGACCTCGAGGGCCGCGTCGTCGCTGCGCGCTCTTTCGTGGGCGGCTCGCCGTTCCGCGACGAGGATGGGCACGGAACGTTCGTCGCCGGTGAGATCGCCGCGAACCCGTTCAACGGCATCGGCATCGCCGGGATGGCATTCAACGCACGCCTGATCGTCGCCAAGGTCGTCGAGCCCGACGGCACCGTCTCGCTGCCCGCCGAGGTGGCGGCGATCCGCTGGGCCGTCCACGAGGGCGCGCGCGTGATCAACCTGAGCCTCGGCGGCGTTCGCGACCCGCTCGATCCCGAGCTCGACACCTACTCGGCGATCGAGCAGGCGGCGGTCGAGTACGCAAACTCGAAAGGCGTGGTCGTCGTCGCTGCGGTCGGCAACGGCCCGCAGTCGCCGGCGACGCCGTGGAACTACGCGCACTACCCGGCCGCGCTGCCGCACGTGATCGGCGTGAGCGCGCTGGGGCAGGACGGATCGATTCCGGACTTCTCGAACCGCGACGCGGTATTCAATGACATCGCCGCCCCCGGCGAGAACATGGTGTCGACGATCCCGCGCCAGCTCGCCGAGCCGACAACGGAGTGCGCCGACGGGCCGTACTCGGACTGCGGGCCGTTCGAGTTTCGCGATGCGATCGGGACCTCGTTCGCCGCGCCGCAGGTCTCGGCTGCGGCCGCGCTGCTGCTCGGGGTCAACCCCCGGCTCACTCCGGATCAGGTCTCCTGGCTGCTCGAGCGGAGCGCCGACGACGTGACGGCCGCCACGGGCTGTTCTCAGTGCCCGGTCGGCCGCGACATGTACTCGGGCTGGGGCAGCCTCGACGTGCTCTCGGCGCTGACGATGCTGACGGACGGCACGAAGCTTCCGGCGCCCGATCACTACGAGCCGAACGACGACGCCGGCCCTTGGTCGCACGCGCTCCCGCCGCTCCCGCGGACGATCGGCGCCTCCCTCGACTACTGGGACGACAACGTCGACGTCTACCATCTCTACCTGCAGCGCGGGCAGCGCCTCTATGCGCGGCTCACGCCCGAGTCGGCGGCTGGGGTGCGCCTCGCCGTCTGGAGCCCCGGGACGACGCGGGTCGAAGGGCTGCACGCGGACTTCCATCGCCGGGTCGCGCAGTCGAGATCCGTCGGCGGCCAGGTGCGCGTGTCCTATCGCGCGCCGGTCAGCGGGACGTACTACCTGGAGGCCAAGCTGGTCACGCAGTCGTACTACCCGGTGCAGTACCGGCTGTCGCTCGTTCGCTCCAACGGCTAATCGGCTAGCCGCCGTTCGAGCGCAGCTCGTCCGGGCTCACGTCTCTCAGGACGCGCGCGGGCGAGCCGACGACGACCGTGCGGGGCGGCACGTCCTTCGTGACGACTGCTCCCGCCCCGACGAACGCTTCCTCGCCGACCTCGATGCCCGGACAGAGCACCGCACCGCCGCCGACGCGGGCGCTGCGCCGGATCGTCGGCCCGCGCATCTCGGCCCTCCGGCGCTCCGTTCGCCCCATGTAGTTGTCGTTCGTCGTGACGACGCACGGAGCTATGAACACGTCGTCCTCGAGCGTCGAGTACGCCGTGATGTACGCGCCCGCCTGGATGCGGGTCCCGCTGCCGACAGTCGTGTCGTTCTCGATCAGCGAGCCGCGCCCGAGCACGCAGTTGTCGCCCAGCGAGACGCGCTCGCGGATGCACGACTGGTCGCCGACGATCGAGCCGGCGCCGATCGACGAGCCGGCGAACACGATCGCGCCGGTCGAGACGACGACACGCGCCCCGATCTCGGCGGGCGGCAGCGGCTCGCGGCTCGCGGTCGACGAGGCGGCGAGCGACGGCTGCTTTCCGACCACCGCGTACTCGAGCACGCGGACGTCGTCCCCGAGCACGGTTCCGGGGTAGACCGTGGCGGTCGGATGGATCTCAGCCGGCAAGCGACCTCGTGAGCATCTCGAGCGCACGCACGACGCGTGCTCCGTCGCGCGCGACCTTCTCGCGGTCGCCGCGCCCCTCCACCAACTCGAGGAAGTGGCTGCACTCGAGGCGGAGCGGCTCGTCGGTCGAGATCTTCGGGATGAAGATGTCCCCCGAGCGCGTCTGCCACTCGCCGTACGTCTCGGCGCGCTTCCAGGGTGACTTCTCGTAGACGGTCACCTTGCGCTCGAGCTCCATGTCGTCGAACACGACCATCTTCTCGCGCCCCACGACGGTGATCTTGCGCATCTTGTGCGGGTCGAGCCACGACAGGTGCATGTGCGCGATCTTCCCGCTCGGGAAGCGCAGGAAGCAGAACACGACGTCCTCGACGCCGGGAGTCAGGAAGTCGCGCCCCTGCGCAGTCGCGACCACCGGATCCTCGTCGAGCAGGTAGAGGATCACCGACAGGTCGTGCACCCCGAGCGACCAGAGTGCGTTCTCGTTCGTGCGCACGATGCCGAGGTTTTGCCGGTTGCCGTAGACGCACAGCACCTCGCCGAGCTCGCCGCTCCCGATCAGCTCCTTCACCTTCACGACGCCGGGGTGGTAGAGCAGCAGGTGCCCGGGCATCAGGACCCGGTCGGACGCGGATGCGAGCTCGACCAGCTCGTCGATCTCAGCCGCGCGCATCGCCGGTGGCTTCTCGACGAGGACGTGCTTGCCGGCCTCGAGCGCCTGCTTCGCCAGCGCGTAGTGCGTGGGCACGGGCGTGGCGACGACGACCGCGTCGAGCGTGCCGTCGGCGAGCATCTCCTCGACGCTCGCGGTGACGCGTGCCGCCGGGTAGCGGGCCGCGAACCGCTCGCGGTGCCCGGGATCGAGATCGCAGAGCCAGGCCAGCTCGGCCAGGTCGTCGAAGTTGCGCGCGAGGTTCGGCCCCCAGTAGCCGAGGCCGGCGACGCCGACGCGAACCGCCACTACAGCTTCCAGACCTTGCCGTCGACCTCGAGGCCCTTCGTCGCGTTGCGGAAGTCCACGACGACGCGGCTGCGGCGAACGAGGTCGGCGTAGTCGATCGGAGAGTGGTTGGTCACGATCGCGACGCAGTCGTACGCCTCGGGCTCGAGTGGGACCGACATCCGGCCGTCAAACTCGGGCACGAACGGATCGTGGTACGCGACCGCCGCGCCGGCGCCCTCGAGCAGGTGGATGAGCTTTTCGGCGGGCGACTCGCGCCAGTCGCCGATGTCGGGCTTGTACGCGACGCCGAGCACCAGGACCTTCGAGCCGCTGAGCGATCGCTGCGCACCGTGATTGAGCGCCTGCGAGATCAGCGAGCGGCAGAAGTACGGCATGTTGTTGTTGACCTCGCCCGCGAGCTCGATGAACCGCGTGGAGAAGTCGTACTCGCGCGCCTTCCACGTCAGGTAGAAGGGGTCGATCGGGATGCAGTGGCCGCCGAGGCCCGGCCCCGGTTTGAAGGATGCGAAGCCGAACGGCTTCGTCGCGGCCGCGTCGACGACCTCCCAGACGTCGATGTCCATGCGCTCGCACAGCTGCGCGAGCTCGTTCACGAGCGCGATGTTGACCGCGCGGTAGATGTTCTCGAGCAGCTTCGTCAGCTCGGCCGCGTCGGGCGTCGACACCTCGTGCACCGTGTCGATCGCCTGCCGGTAGAGATCGGCTGCCGCGGCCGTGCAGGCCGGCGTGAGGCCGCCGACGATCTTGGGCGTCGTCTTCGTCGTCCAGTCCTCGCGCCCGGGGTCGACGCGCTCCGGCGACATCGCGAGGTGGAAGTCCTCCCCCGCGACCAGTCCCGAGCCGTCCTCGAGCAGCGGCTTCAGGACCTCGCGTGTCGTCCCCGGCCAGGTGGTCGACTCGAGGACGACGAGCTGTCCGCGCTGGATGACGGGTGCGAGGCTGCGTGCCGCGCTCTCGATCGCGCCGAGGTCGGGCTCGCGCTGGCGCGACAGCGGCGTGGGCAGCGCGATCAACACCGCGGCGGCGTGCTTCACCTGCTCGTAGTCGGTCGTGGCCACGATCCTGCCGTTCGCCGTCAGCGCGGCCAGCTGCTCGGAGGGCACGTCCTCGATGTGGCTTCGTCCCTCGTTGAGCGCCGCGACGATGTCGGGCTGGATGTCGACGAGCAGCACGCGCCGGCCTGCGGAGGCGAACGTCGCGGCCAGCGGGACGCCGACGTAGCCGGCGCCGATCACCGCGACGTCGTACGAGGACCGCTGTTCCGGCTCGGGCACGGCGGTCAAGCGTACAGGGCTGCTGCCACGCGCTCCGCGGCGTGGCCGTCGCCGTAGAGCTGCGGCGCGGAGGCGGGGAAGGAGGCGGTCGAGACCGCCCGCTCGAGCGCGCCGGGATCGTCGTCGACCAGCACGTTTGCGCCGGCTTCGACCGTGTCGACCCACTCGGTGCTCGGCCGGAGCGTGACGCACGGGACACGCGCCCAGTAGGCCTCCTTCTGCAGGCCGCCCGAGTCCGTGACGACGACGCGGGCCTGCGACACGAGCGACGCGAGGTCGAGGTAGCCGAGCGGCGGGGCGAGCTCCAGGTCCGGCGCGACTGCCGCCAGCGCGTCCCGCGTCCGCGGATGGGCCGGGAAGACGAGCGGCAGGTCGATCCGGCGGAGGCCCTCGACGATCCGCTCGAGGCGTTCGGGGCGCGTGACGTTCGCTTCGCGATGCACCGTGACCACGGCATAGGCGCCGGGCTCGACGGCGAACCGCGCGAGAGCCGACGATCGCGCACGGGCAATCGGGGCGAAGAGGCGGACCGCGTCGGCCATGACGTCCCCGACGACGACGCGGCGTCCGGCGACCCCCTCCGCGGCCAGCTGCGTGGCCGAGCGCTCGTCGGGACAGAGAAGCAGCTCTGCGATGCCGTCGACCTCGATGCGGTTGCGCTCCTCCGGCATCTCGAGGTCGAAGCTGCGAAGGCCCGCCTCGACGTGCGCGACGGGCATGGTGCCGGCCGCGCGCGCCCCGGCGGCCGTCGAGTTCGTGTCGCCGAAGACGAGCACCCAGTCGGGCCGCTCCGTGTCGACGACGGCCCGGATCGCCTCCTCCATCGCGGCGATGTCCGCGGTGCGCAGATCGAGCCGGTGGCGCGGCGGCGGGAGCCCCAGCTCCTCGAAGAAGACTTGCGAGAGCTCCGAATCCCAGTGCTGGCCGGTGTGGAGCACCGTCTCCGCGATCCCGGCCGCGCGCAGAGCCAGGGACAGCGGCGCCGACTTGATGAACTGGGGCCGGTTCCCGACCACGGAGAGGACGTCCATGCCGAGGGCGCTACGATACGCGCGCCTTCGGGCCGACACATCGGGGCCGTTAGCTCAGTTGGTAGAGCAGGGGACTCTTAATCCCAAGGTCGAAGGTTCGAATCCTTCACGGCCCATAGAGCTGCCGTCCCGGCCCGCCTTAGCGCGCTTTCGCCGGGCGGGGCAGAATGCGCGCAGCGGATGGCCGCCACCGTGAAGCTGCGGGTTTTCCTGGCAGGTCGCGTCGCAGTCGAGACCGACGATGTCGTGCTGGACGAGGGGCGATTCGCGGGCCGGCAAGGGCGGCTCGTCTTCGCCTATCTCGTTGCCGAGCAGGGGCGGCTGGTGCCGAGAGACGAGCTCGCCGAGGCGATCTGGGGGGCGGCGCCGCCCGCGACCTGGGAGAAGGCGCTGACGGTGATCGCGACCAAGCTGCGCAGTGCGCTCACTGAGGCGGGCGTCGACGGCGGAAGCGCGCTGACGAGCGCGTCCGGTTGCTACAGGCTCGTCTTGCCCGAGGGATCCTGGGTCGACGTAACTGCAGCTGCGGCCGCGGCCGGCGCGGCCGAGCAGGCGCTCTCCGCAGGCGATCTCGAAGGGGCGAGAGCCGCCGCCGCGCTCGCGGACTCGCTGGTGCGCCAGCCGTTCCTGCCGGGGGAGGACGGCGACTGGGTCGAGAAGAAACGACGCCAGCTCGCCGACGTCCGGGTTCGCGCGCTGAGCGTGCTGAGCGACGCCTGCCTCCGGCTCGGCGACGCCGACGAGGCTGCGAAGTGGGCCGAGCAGGCGATCGATCTCGAGCCGTTCCGTGAGAGCGGGTACCGACGGCTGATGGAGGCCCGCGCGGCCGCGGGCAACCGAGCCGAGGCGCTGCAGGTGTACGAGCGGTGCCGGCGGCTGCTCGCGGACGAGCTCGGTGCGTATCCGTCGCCCGAGACCGAGTCGATCTATCGCCGGCTTCTGGCCATGCCGGCGCCCGCCGACGAAGCGGTGGCGGCCGTCGCGGAACGCCCGGCGCCCGTCGACCGCCCGGAGCGAACTCCGGTCGCCGCCGGGGGCGAGGGGCCCCGGTCCGGGCGCCGCCGTACCGTCTTCATCGCGGCGCTCACGGGCGTGATCGCCGCAGCCGTCGCGGTGCCGCTGTTCGCGTTCTCAAGCAGCGGTTCGCGCAGGCCCGAATTCAAGGGCACGCTCGGCGGCAATGCGGTCGGCGCCGTCTCGGCCTCGACCGGGCGCGTCGTCGCTTCGATCCCGCTGGCGGCCTCGCCCGACGCGATCGCGGCAGGCGCCGGGTCGATCTGGGCGGCGATGACCGATCGCGGCATCGTCTCGCGGATCAGCCCGACGACGAACACGCTCGAGCAGACGATCACGACGCACGGCGGGCCGTCGGCGCTCACCGTCGGCGACGGCTTCGTCTGGGTTGCGAACAGCGGCGACGGCACCGTCACCCGCGTCGATCCGCGGGCGAACGGCGGCCAGGACGTCGGTAACCCGATCCAGGTCGGGAACGACCCGTCGGGGATCGCCTACGGGCTCGGCGCCGTCTGGGTCGCCAACTCGGCCGACCGCACCGTCACCCCCATCGACCCTGCGACCGGAAAGGCGCTCACGCCGATCTCCGTGGAAGGCGGGGCGGACGGCGTCGCAGCGGGGGACGGCTACGTGTGGGTGACCGGTCGGTCGAACGGCGTTCTCTCGCGGATCGACCCGAGGGCAGGGACGGTTGTCGGCACGACGGGCGTCGACGACCCGGCTGCCATCGCGATCGGCCCCGACGCGGTGTGGGTCGCGAACGGCGCGAACGGGACCGTGTCGAAGATCGATCCGTCGAATGGAGACCTGGAGGCGGCCTTCCCGGTCGGCGGGCAGCCGAGTGGGATCGCCGTCGCGGCAGACGGCCACGTCTGGGTGGCGAACGCCGGCTCGGCGAGCCTGACCGAGCTCGACCCCGCGACGGGCCGGAGGATCACGACCGTTCACACCGGCGCGGTTCCGGGTGGCATCGCGCTGGACGGTGACACGGCGTACGTCGCGGCGCAGGTGCCGCCGAGCGCCCACCGCGGCGGGACGCTCACGCTCGCCATCGCGAACCCGCCAGGCCAGTACGGGTTGGCCGTCCCGGCGGAGCTCGATCCCGCGGGGCCCTGTTCGGCGCCACCGGAGCCGGCGAAGGCTTCCTGCCCGCTTTCGAGCCTCTCGGCCTGGGAGCTGCTCACGCTTACGAACGACGGCCTCCTCGGCTACAGCCAAGCAGGGGGCGCCGAGAGCTACAAGGTCGTCGCCGACCTGGCCACAGGCCTCCCGACAGTCGGCGACGGCGGCCTCACGTACACGTTCCAGCTGCGCAAGGGGATCCGCTACTCCACCGGCGGCGTCGTCCAGCCTGCGGACATCCGCCGCGGGATCGAACGCGCGCTGCTCGACAGCGGAGGCCAGGAACCGGGCTCCTACCTGGCCGTGATCGAAGGCGCCGGTGGGTGCCTGGCCGGCGAGCACTGCGATCTCACACGCGGCATCACGACTAGCCCGGGATCGAGCACCGTGACCTTCCATCTCAGTCGGCCCGACCCCGACTTTCTCTTGCAGCTCGCGATACCCAATTACGACGCGGTCCCGGCCTCGACGCCGCTCCGCGCGCGCCTCCCGCTGCCCGCGACCGGCCCGTACGAGATCGCCGGCTGGCGGCCGAACGGAGTGGTCGTCCTCGCGCGCAACCCGCGCTTCCGTGTCTGGTCGACTGAGGCGCAGCCGGACGGCTACCCCGACAGGATCGTCGAGCGGTACCGCTATACGGGCCCGTCCGCGATCCGTGCTGTGGAGCGTGGCGCAGCCGACATCACGGCCTATGGGCCCGACTCGACCTGGCCCCCCGCGCTCGCGGCCTCGCTCCGGACGCGCTACTCGAGCCAGCTCTACACAGCCCCGACGCTGACGATCCTCGGGCTCTGGATGAACACGAAGGTCGCGCCGTTCGACGACATCCGTGTCCGGCAGGCGCTCAACCTCGCCGTGGACCGCAACCGGCTCGCTCAGATCAACAGTGGTGGCGTCGCGTGCCAGTTCCTGCCCCCGGGCGTCAACGGCTACAGCTCCTATTGCCCCTACGACGGCCCCGACCTGGCGAAAGCCCGGAAGCTCGTCGCCGAGTCGGGCACGAAGGGGGAGCGGGTGACGATCTGGTTCTTCAAGTTCCCGAAGGGCGCTCCGCAGATCGGCCGCCGGAACGGTGCCTACTTCGTCTCGGTGCTGAGAAGCCTCGGCTACGACGCCCGGCTCGAGCTCGTCTCGCACCAGGGCGTCGCTTTCACGTGGCGACCCGGCCGCCAGGCCGGCGTGGGGGGATGGGGTGCCAACATTCCGTCGCCCAACGACATCCTCTCCGGGTTCCTCTGTGGCTCGGGGAATTTCGCGGGGCTCTGCGACCGCCGTCTCGACGCACAGGTCGAGCGTGCGCGCGCGCTCGAGACGAGCAACCCTCCCGCGGCGGACGGCGCCTGGCACCGCGCCGACCGCATGCTCACCGACGATACGCCGTGGGTGGCGATGAAGGTCGACCTCTCGCGTGACTTCGTCTCCCGGCGGGTGGGCGACTACAAGCACTGCTGGCTCTCGGGGACGAGCGGCCTGACCGGCGCCTGCCTCGACCAGCTCTGGGTGCGCTGAGCCACCGCCTAGCCCGGCTCTAGCCCGGAGCTTGCCTCGCTCTAGAGGCGGCTTCCTACGTTCGTTGCGACACGGCCAACGAACTGCAAGGAGGCAACCATGTTCCGTTCCCGCAAGCGTCTCGGTCTGGCATCCGCAGTCGTCGTCGTCCTCGCGGCCTCGCTCCTGCCGGCTGCAGGCATCGCCGCACGCGGCATTCAGCCGACGAGCCCGTGGTATGCGTATGACGCCGCGGTCAGGAATGCCGAGCACCACAACCTGGTCAGCAGCGTCCAGCCGACGAGCCCGTGGTACGCGTACGACGCCGCGCTCAGGAAGGCGCAGCACGAGCGG
>Ga0335081_10014583_pt1 | contig 12712 bp, 10 predicted proteins | sample Lox_Sample_35_FD_206713 | JGI IMG/M metagenome (GOLD analysis project Ga0335081, IMG submission 206713) | Soil microbial communities from Loxahatchee National Wildlife Refuge, Florida, United States - Lox_Sample_3.5 | ecosystem: Environmental > Terrestrial > Soil > Wetlands | place: USA...
GGGTGAGCACGGTGGCGGCGTCGCGCTCGGCGAGCAGGCTCAGAGACCCGGCATGCGCGTTCAGGCCGTCGGCGTCGAGCACGAGCGGCACCGGCGCGGCATGGGCGAGCTGGAGCGCGAACTCCTGTGCACCCGTCGCCCGCCCGAGGCCCGGACCAAGCACGAGCGCGTCCACGCGATCTGCGCGCTCGAGCACTGTTTCGACGCCCCAGGGCTCGAGCGATCCGTCGGTGTCCGGGAGCGGCACGGTCATCACCTCGAGCAGGCGGCTCTCGAAGATCGGGTTGAGCGACGACGGGACGCACGCGGTCACGTAGCCGGCGCCGGCGCGCATCGCGGATTCCGAGGCCAGGCACGGCGCACCGGTCAGCCCCAGCGACCCGCCGCAGACGAGCACGCTGCCGGCGGCGAACTTGTTCGAGGCCCTGTCGCGGCGCGGGACCCCGTCGGTCGCCCGGTCCGAGATCAGCCCGACCTGCGGCTCGCCGGGGCCGCCGGCCGGGATCCCGATGTCGGTCACCTGGACCTCGCCGGCGTGCGTCTTTCCGGGGTCGATCCACAGTCCCGGCTTGGCCGCGTGGAAGGTGGCGGTGGCGCGCGCCCCTACCGCCGCGCCCGCGATCTCGCCCGTCGAAGCGTCCACTCCGCTGGGGACATCGCACGCGACCACACATGCGACGCCCGACACGTGGTTGATCGCGGCAATCGCGCCGGCTGCCGGCTCGCGCGGCTCCCCCGAGAAACCGGTGCCGAGGATCGCATCGATGATCGCCCCCGCCCCGTTGAGTGCCGACGCCGTGAACGGCGCCGGCGGCGGGCCCGGCAGGCGCTCCGCGTTCGCCCGCGCGTCGCCGCGCAGCTCTTCGACCTCTCCGAGCAGCAGCACGTCGACTTCCCGATCCCGCTCCCGCAGCAGCCGCGCCGCGACGAACCCATCGCCACCGTTGTTGCCCTTGCCGCACACGGCGACGATCCGTCCCACGGGCGCGAGCTCTCCGACCAGGTCGGCCAGCCCGGCGCCGGCCCGCTCCATCAGATCGACGCCGGGGATTCCGCGCTCGCCGATCGCCCACTCGTCGAGAGCCCGCTGCTCGCCGGCGTCGGGGAGCGGGTCAAGCCAGTCGGGAACGGCGGCCATGGCGGGGAGCGTAGTGGCTACCCCCGAATCTCACCCGGCGATGACCACCGCAGCGGCGTCCCGGCGCGTGTGCGTCAGCGACACCTCGACCCGCACGCCCAGCTCTGCCGCCCGCGCCGCGGCGCCGCCCGACAGCTGGATCCGGGGAGGTCCGCCGGTCCCGATCACCTCGACCTCGTGGAAGTTCCACGACTCGATCCCGAGCGCCTTGGCAACCGCCTCCTTGGCGCAGAAGCGCGCCGCCAGGTGCTGACCGGGGCGCCCCTGACTGGCGGCGTAGGCCCGCTCGGCCTCGGTGAACAGCCGCTCGGCCAGCCGCGGGGTCCGTTCGAGCGCCCGCTCGAGCCGGTCGATCTCCAGCAGGTCGATCCCGACGCGGTACGCCGAGCGGGCGGGATCCCCGTTCACTCCACGGTGACGGTCTTGGCCAGGTTCCGGGGCTGGTCGACGTTCAGTCCGCGCCGGCGGGCGATGTGGTAGGCCAGCAGCTGCAGCGGGATCACCGCCAGCAGCGAAGAGAGCATCCACTGCGTGCGCGGCACCTCGATCACCTCGTCGGCGTGCGCGGCGATGTGCTCGTCGCCCTCGGTCGCGACCGCGATCACCCTCGCCCCCCGCGCCCGGACCTCCTGGATGTTCGAGATCACCTTCTCGAGCACGGGCGACTCGGTCGCGACCACGACCACAGGCGTGCTCTGGTCGAGCAGCGCGATCGGGCCGTGCTTCATCTCGCCGGCGGCGTACGCGTCGGTCGCGATGTAGGAGATCTCCTTGAGCTTCAACGCGCCCTCGAGCGCGACCGGGAGCCCCACGTGCCGCCCGAGGTACAGGAAGAACTCGGCGTCGCCGACCCGGTCGGCGACCGCGCGGACACCGTCCATGTCGCGCTCGAACATTTCCGTGATCCGGTGCGGCAGGCGCTTGACCTCGCTGATCGTCGCCTTCAGCGCGTCCGGCTCGAGCGTGCCGCGGAGCTCGGCCATCCGCAGCGCGAGCAGGTACATCGCCACGACCTGGCTGACGAACGTCTTCGTGGCCGCGACGCCGATCTCGAGGCCGGCGCGGGTGTAGAGCACGCCGTCGGCGTCGCGCGTCGCCTGCGAGCCCATGATGTTCGTGATCGCGAGCACGCGGGCGCCGCGTTGGCGCGCCGTTCGCATCGCCGCGAGCGTGTCGGCGGTCTCGCCGGACTGGGAGATCCCGATCACGAGGTCGCCGTCCCCGACGACCGGGTTGCGGTACCGGTATTCGGAGGCGATCTCGACCTCGACCGGCACGCGCGAGAACTCCTCGATCGCGTATCGCCCGATCAGCCCGGCGTGATATGAGGTACCGCAGGCGACGATCACGATGCGCCGGATCCTCCGCAGCAGCTCGTCGTCGATCGAGGAGGTTTCGGCGTTCCCGGGGGCCACGATCCCCAGGTCGATCCCCACGCCGCGTGCGGCACGCTCGCCGATCGTCTCCGCGACCGCGTCGGCCTGCTCGTGGATCTCCTTCAGCATGAACGTCTCAAAGCCCTGCTTCTCGGCGGTGTCGGCGTCCCAGTCGATCTCGATGATCTCCCGCGTAAGCGCGTCGCCGTCCGCGGTGAAGAACTCGACGTCATCGGGCCGCAGCACGACGATCTCGTCGTTCTCGATGTACTGGACGCGGCGCGTGTGGCGCAGGAACGCCGGAATCGCGGAGGCGATGAACTGCTCGCCGTCGCCGCGGCCGATGATCAGCGGGCACTCCTTCCGCGCGCCGACCAGCACGCCGGGCTCGTCCGCGGTCATCGCGACGAACGCGTAGTGGCCGCGGAGGTCGGCATAGGCGCGTCGGACGGCCTCGCCGAGATCGCCCTCGTTGTAGTGGGCGACCAGATGCGCGATCACCTCGGCATCGGTCTCGGAGGTGAACTGCGCGCCCTCGTCGACCAGTCGGCGCTTGAGCGCGATGTAGTTCTCGACGATCCCGTTGACCACGATGTGGACGCGGTCGGTGTTGTCGAAGTGGGGATGGGCATTTTCCTCGGTGACGCGCCCGTGGGTCGCCCAGCGGGTGTGGCCGATGCCGGTGCCCGGATGGGGCCGCTCGGCGACCGCGACCGCCCCGTGGCCGCCCTCACGAGCGCCGCCGCAGGCCTCGATCGCCCCGCGCAGCGCGCTCAGGTTGCCGACGGCGCGGATGGCATCGATCCGGTCCCCGTGGAGTACCGAGATGCCGGCGCTGTCGTAGCCACGATATTCGAGCTTCTCCAGTCCGGCGAGCAGCAGCGGGCGCGCCTTACGCGGACCAACGTAGCCGACGATTCCACACATGCGTCTTCACTTCCCCTTTCGTGGCGGGCAAACCGCACGATCGCCTACCGCTGGTCCCGTCAGACGAGTTCGACGATGTTAGCCGGAAGAACGGTCACCTCAAGCAACGCATGAGTGTGTGCGAGACTCGCGGCGGCCATCACACGATGGTCGGCGGCGCCTTGGGTTCCTACGGCAGCGCGGTCTCGACGACCTGCTGCAAGCGGGCGCAGACCTCGTCGGTCTCCTCCTGACTCGGCGCCTCGACCATCACCCGGATCAGAGGCTCGGTGCCGGAAACCCGGACGAGCACGCGACCGCGGCCAGTCAAACTCGCGTGCTCGCGCGCCACGGCCGCCTCGACACCGGGGTCGGCCATCGCCGCCGCCAGCCCGGCCCGGTCGGCGGCGCGGATGTTGACCAGGCGCTGCGGCAGCTTCTCCATCGCGCTGCGGTCCGTCAGGTCGCGGCCTCCGAGCGCCTCGAGCGTCAGCAGCGCGCTCGCGATCCCGTCGCCGGACGGGCCGAAGCCGAGATCGATGATGTGGCCGGATTGCTCGCCTCCGAGCGCCCAGCCACGCCGACGGAGCTCGTCGAGCACGTAGCGGTCGCCGACGGCGGTCGTCGCCACCTCGATGCCGGCCGCCTCCATCGCGCGGTGGAACCCGTAGTTGGTCATCACCGTGACCGCCACGCCGTTGCCCGGCAGGCGGTCGGCCGAGCGGAGGTGGAGCGCGGCCAGCGCGATCAGCTCGTCGCCGTCGACGACCACGCCACGGCGGTCCACGGCGAGCACCCGATCGCCGTCGCCGTCGAACGCGAACGCGGCATCGTAGCCGCCGCCCGAGACGCGCCCGATGACCCCGTCGAGATGGGTCGAGCCGCACTCCCGATTGATGTTCATGCCGTCCGGCTCACCGGCCAGCACGTCAACGGTCGCGCCCAGTCGCCGGAAGATCTCGGGGGCCGCCTGGAAGGTCGCGCCGTTGGCACAGTCGAGCAGCAGGCGCAGGCCGCTCAGATCGAGGCCGGAGAAGCGCTCCTGAAGCTGATGGACGTAGTCCTCGAGCGCGCCGTCGAACGGCCTGATGCGGCCGATGTGCGCGGGCGGTACCGGCGGGGTCTGGAGCTCGGCCTCGATCTCGTGCTCGGTGTCGTCGTGGAGCTTGAAGCCGTCGGCCGCGAACAGCTTGATGCCGTTGTCCTCATAGGGGTTGTGCGAGGCCGAGATCACCGCGGCCAGGTCGAGCCCGTGGCGGAGCACCAGCAGCGGGGCCGCCGGCGTGGGAAGCACCCCCGCGAGCCAGGCATCGCCCCCCGCCGCCGCCACGCCGGCGGCCATCGCCGACTCGAGCATTCCGCCCGACTCGCGCGTGTCGCGGACGATCAGCACCTGCGGGCGCGCGGCCGGCACCCGCGTGACCGCGGTGCGAGCCAGGGAGAGCGCAAGGTCGGCAGTGAGGAAGTGTCCCGCGCGGCCGCGGACGCCGTCCGTGCCAAACAGCTGGCGAGCCATGTAGCGCTAGCGCTTGGAGAACTGCGGCCGCTTGCGGGCCTTTTTCAGCCCGGCCTTCTTGCGCTCCTTGACGCGAGGGTCACGCGTCAGGAAGCCGCGGCGCTTGAGCTCGCCGCGCAGGTTGGGATCCGCGACGATCAGCGCGCGCGAGATGCCGTGGCGGAGCGCGCCGGCCTGGGCGGACACGCCGCCGCCGTGCATGCGCGCGACGACGTCCATCCGGGACTCGTAGCCGACGGTCTCGAGCGGCTGGCGGATGATGCGCGTGAGGGTCTCGCGCGGGAAGAACTCCTCGAGCGTCTTGCCGTTGATCACGTACGTCCCCGTGCCGGGCTTGATGATCACCCGCGCCACCGCCGTCTTGCGCTTCCCAGTCGCGGTATAGCGCGCCCCGGCGGCGAGATCGATCGCGGCGTCGGCGATCGGCCGCTCCTCCTCGGCGTCCTCCTGCTCGCGTGCGGCCAGCGCCTCGGCGTCGGCCTCGGCCGCGGCCTGCGCCTCGGCGTCGAGAAACTGCTCGCCCTCGGGCACGATATCGGGGATCAGGTCGGCACCCGGGATCTCGGGCTTCGCGCGCGGCGCGAGCTCCATCTCCTCGAGCTCCTCGTCCTCGAGCGGGCTCTGCCTGGCCTCGACAACGACCTCAGGCTGGACTGCACCCGGATCGCCGACCTCGGCCTCGGCCGCGATCCCTGGCTCCTCGGTCTCGGCCGCCGTTGCCGGCGCCTCGGCCTCGGCGACCGGCTCCTCCGCGACGGGCTCCCGCGCGACGGGCTCCTGCGCGACGGGCTCCTCCGCCACGGGCTCCTCAGCGGGGCGCTCGGGCGCCGGCGCCGGCTCGTCCGGCCCGGCAGCGGTCTGCGCCTCCGGCTCCTCGGGGACCCCCGGGTCCTGGTCGTCGGCCTGCTGCTCGTCCTCGGGGCGCTCGGTCACAGCTCGATCTCCATCGGTTGCGGCTTCTGTGCGGCGTGCGGATGCTCGGGACCTGCGTAGACCTTCAGCTTCGTCAGCTGCTTACGCGCGAGGCGGTTGCGCGGCAGCATCCCCTTGACCGCGAGGCGGATCACCTCTTCGGGCCTGCGCTCGAGCATGTCGTTCAGGGTGCGGGACTTCAGCCCGCCGGGATACCCGGAGTGACGGTAGTAGCGCTTGTCGGAGCGCTTGTTGCCCGTCACCGCGATCTTCTCGGCGTTCACGACGATCACGAAATCGCCCGTGTCGACGTGCGGGGTGTAGGTCGGCTTACGCTTGCCGCGGAGCGTGTCGGCGATCTGCGTCGCGAGCCGGCCGAGCGTTCGCCCGGAGGCGTCGACGATCAGCCAGTTGCGCTCTCTGTCGGCGGGGGTGGCTACGTAGGTCTTCATGGCATGCACAAGCGGCGCGACGATCGCGCGGCTCAGCCCATGATAGGCGATCGGACGCCACCCGGCCGTATTGGAATAGTCGGCGGCGCCTCGGGAATCGTTGGCGGCGCCTGACGGAGGCGCCTTGGTGGTGGAGCGTACGCTGGACGCATGACCCTCTCGCTCAGGGCCAGGCGCGTGGCGATCAACTTCGCCTACGTCGGACTGCGGGTGTACTGGTTCCTCCTCAGGCCGAAGGTGGTGGGGGTCAAATGCGTGGTCGTGCACGACGACCGCGTGCTTCTCGTCCGCCACACCTACGGACACCGCTACTGGGACCTCCCCGGCGGCACGGTCAGGCGCCGCGAGGTCCCGATCGATGCCGCCCGGCGTGAGATGCATGAGGAGCTCGGCCGGCGGATCGAGGATTGGCAGGAGCTCGGCGTGTTGTACGTCACCACCGACCACCATCGCGACAACCTGCACATGTTCCAGGCGCATATCCCGGATCCGCACCTCGACATCGACCTCACCGAGCTCGCCGACGCGAGCTGGTTCCGCCGTGATCAGCTGCCGTCCGACATCGGCCGGTTCGTCGGCAAGATCCTGGTGCGGGCGGCGATGGCTAGCGAATCGTGAGCGCCGGGACCCGCGTGGTCGTGGTCGACCGGGTCGCGTGGGAGCTCGCGGTCAGGGTCAGCCTCAGGGACACGTGCTGGTGCCGGCGCGTGGCGGCCCGCAGGGCCGTGACGGCGTCCTTGGAGGGCTTGATCACGAGCACGGTCGGGCGGCCCGCGGTGACCGTCGCCCGGAGACGGCCGAACTCGAGCGTGGACGCCTTGAACCTGCCCTTGCGCGCCGCCGTCGCTTTGCCGGTGATCGTTACGGTCGCGCGCGCGTCACAAGTCACGAGCACGCCCAGCACCGCGGGGTGCCCCTTGAGCTTGGCCGACAGCGCCTTCAGCGCGCAATGCTGCGCACGGACCCCGACGACCGCCGTGGCTGCGCTGGCGCCGTGCGCGCTGTCACCGGCGTAAAACGCGTCGATCCGGGCCTGGGCCGGCGGCAGCTGCGTGGGCGTGAACTGGACCTCGCAGATCGCCACTCCGGGCGTCTCGGTCGCGCCGAGCACGCAGCCGGAGTCGACGGAGAACGACGCCCCGGCCGTCGGCGAGCTGACCGTCACCGTCCCCGTCGGCGTGATCGGGGTGCCCGCGCCGACATCGGAGACGGTCGCTGTGCAACTCGTCGACGCCGTCACCGCGACCCGCGAGGGCGAGCACGTCACGCTCGTCGTGCTCGCGCGCGGAGACGCCTGGATCAGTGTCTGGGAAGACTGCTCATCGCCGGAGAAGTCGTCGACGGTGACGGTCGCGTTGTAGGTGCCGGCCCGCGCATACGAGTGGCTGCCGGTCACGTTGAAGGTCTGGGCGCCCGCGGGGACGATCGTCCCCACCGTGCTCGTGCCGTCGCCCCAGTCGATGGTCGCGGCGGCGTTCGAGTCCGTGTTCGTGAACGTGTCGAGCACCGGCGAGATCGCCACTCCGGCCGTCGCCTGAAGCTTCGGCCCGGGCTCCGCCAGAACGGTGTCGTCGCCGGCAACGGCACTCGCGCCACCTTGGGTCACCGAGGTGCCGTTTAGTCCGAACATCTGGGCGCCGCCGAGCGTTACCGCGACGCGCGTGACGACGGCATCGGGGAACAGGAGGCCGGCGAACGATGTCGTCGCGCTGGTCGGCGCGGTAACGGAGTCGAGCAGGATGTCGCCGTTGTAGTAATCGATCTGCGTCGATGCGCCGGCGTTCAAGAACACGATCCCGAGTCCTCGCGTCTGCGCCGGCGTCGGCGTGCTTCCCGGCACGGCCGGAACGACCACTTGCAGATTGGCGACGTTCGTGTTGAACGTCCCCCACACGTTCGCCGGACTGAACGGGGTGAACGTGTTCGCGTTGACGAACTGGAAGCCGTTGTCGGACACCGCGATCCCGGGGCCGAGCGCGAGCCCCCACGGCTCCAACCGCGTGGGTTCCGGGGCGATCACGCTTCCGGACTCGATCGTGGTCGAGCCCGGATCGGTCCCGTTGAGCGCTATCTGATCCCACGTCGCGTGGCGATATCCGCCCCCCTGTTCGCCGGCTGCCGTGCCATTGTCCGCACCGCCGGCGGCTGCCTCGAAGGCGGCCATCGCGCTCGCGGTCGATGCCCCCGAGCCGGTGAACGTCATCGAGCCACCGGTCGGCACCCCCAGCGACGCGTACGCGGCCGGCGCCAGCGCACCGCACGCGCAGACTACCGCCACCGCGACCACGAAAAGCCCCCGACTGACTGCCCCGACCTTCAACAACGTCGGGTCAGATTACTCCCATTCAATCGTCCCCGGCGGCTTGCTCGTGATGTCGAGCACGACGCGCCCGACGGGGCGGATCTCACCGATCATCCGGGCGGCGATCTGCTCGAGCAGGTCATAGGGCAGGCGCGCCCAGTCGGCGGTCATCGCGTCGTCGCTGGTCACCGCGCGGATCACGATCACGTTCCCGTACGTCCGCACGTCGCCCTGGACGCCGACGGTGCGGATGTCTGGGAGCACGCAGAACGACTGCCACAGGTCGCGATACAGCCCCGCCTTGCGGATCTCGTCTTGGAGGATCGCGTCGGCCTCGCGGAGGGTCTCGAGGCGCTCGCGCGTGGCCTCGCCGCCGACGATCCTGATCGCCAGGCCGGGGCCGGGGAACGGCTGGCGCCACACGAGCCGCTGAGGCAGCCCGAGCTCCTCTCCTACGGCCCGCACCTCGTCCTTGAACAGCGACCGGAGCGGCTCGACCAGCTCGAAGTCGAGATCCTCAGGGAGCCCGCCGACGTTGTGGTGTGACTTGATCGTGGCCGCGCCGGTGCTGCCGCCGGACTCGATCACGTCGGAGTACAGGGTCCCCTGCACGAGGAAGTGGACGTCGTCGAGCTTCGCCGCCTCCTCTTCGAACACGCGGATGAACTCCGCCCCGATCGCCTTGCGCTTCTGCTCGGGGTCGGTCACGCCCTGAAGGCGCGCGAGGAACCGTTCGGACGCGTCGATGGCGATCAGGGGGATCTGAAAGTTGTCGCGGAAGGTCGAGACCACCTGATCGCTTTCGTTCTTGCGCATCAGCCCGTGATCGACAAACACGCACGTGAGCCGGTCGCCGATCGCGCGGTGGACGAGCAGCGCCGCGACGCTCGAGTCGACTCCGCCCGAGAGCCCGCAGATCGCCCGCCCGTCGCCGACCTGGGCGCGGATCGACGCGATCTGCTCCTCGATCACCGAGCTCGGGCTCCACGTCCGCTCGCACCCGCACACGCCCTCGAGGAAGTTCGCGAGCACCTGCTGGCCGTACGGCGTGTGGACCACCTCGGGATGGAACTGGATCCCGTAGATCGCCCGCTCGGTCGACTCGAACGCGGCCACCGGCGACGCGGTCGAAGATGCGAGCGCGGTGAACCCGGGTGGCGGCGCGAACACCGTGTCGCGATGGGACATCCAGCAGCTCTGCTGGGGCGGCGTGCCCGTCAGCAGACGGCCGGGCTGCGAGACCGCGAGCTCGGAGCGTCCGAACTCGCCGACCTCGGCGCCCTCGACCCGCCCACCGAGCTCGAGCGCGATCAGCTGCATGCCGTAGCAGATGCCGAGCACCGGCACCCCGAGCTCGAGCACCTCGCGGTCGAGCGCCGGCGCGCCCTCCTCGTACACTGAGGCGGGCCCCCCGGACAGGATCACGCCCTTCGGCCGGCGCCGGCGAATCTCGTCGAGCCCCACGTGGTGGGGCAGCAGCTCCGAGAACACGCCGCACTCGCGCACCCGGCGGGCGATCAGCTGGGAGTACTGGCCTCCGAAATCGAGGACCACGACCTCTTCTTGGATGGGCCGCTGCGCGGCATCCGTGGGGCCGTCCGGGCCCGTCCGGACGGTGGTCGTGCTCACACGGGCACCTCCCGGCAAGCGAAAGCCGAGCGGGCCAAGGACGCGGGGAGCGCGGGGGATTCGGCTCGATGCTCCGGCGCCGAAACCAGGCCACACGGCCGAATTCCCTTAAGGGAATCCATCACGCGGGCGACCGAGGACACCGGCCCCGGACGGTTTGCAGCCGCCAGGCTAGTCGACACTGACAGCGGCGGCCGCTGGCTTGGCGCCCATGCCCACACCCTGCTCGCGCTGGAGATGCTTGCCCTCCGTCTGCAAGGCCGGCGCCACCGCGAGCTCGGCGCGGTTGAACTCCGCGATGTCCCGGTAGCCGCAGGTCGCCATCGACGTGCGCAGCGCGCCCATCAGGTTGAAGGTCCCGTCGTTCTCGCGCGCCGGGCCCTTGATGATCTCCTCGAGCGTGCCGTTCGGCGTGGTCGCCACGCGCGCGCCACGCGGCAGCGTGGGATGGAACGTGGCCATGCCCCAGTTGTAGCCGCGCCCCGGCGCCTCGTACGCGCGGGCGAGCGCCGAGCCGAGCATCACCGCGTCGGCACCGCAGGCGATCGCTTTCGCGATGTCACCCCCGTTGCGCATTCCGCCGTCGGCGATCACCTTGACCATCTCGCCGGTCTCGAGCATGTGTTGCGAGCGGGCGGCGGCGACGTCGGCGATCGCGGTCGCCTGGGGAACGCCGATCCCGAGCACGCCCCGGGTGGTGCAGATCGCCCCCGGCCCGACGCCGACGAGCACCCCGGCGGCACCGGTCCGCATCAGGTGAAGGCCCGTGTGGTAGGACGCGCAGCCGCCCACGATCACCGGCGTCGGCGCCAGTTCGCGGATGAACTCCTTCAGGTTGAGCGGCGGTCGGGTCTCGTCGCGCGAGACGTGCTCGGCGGACACAACCGTTCCCTGGATAACGAGGATGTCGAGCTCCGCCTCGAGCGCCACCTCGTAGTAGGTGCGCACCTTCTGCGGCGTGAGCGACGCGGCCGCCACGACACCCTGGTCCTTGATCTCGCGGATCCGCTGCGCGATCAGCTCCGGCTTGACCGGCTCGCGGTAGATGTCCTGCATCTCGCGGGTGGCGATGTCCTTGGAGAAAGTCGAGATCCGCTCGAGCTGCGCGTCGGCGTCCTCGTAGCGGCAGAAGATGCCCTCGAGGTTGAGCACCGCCAGCCCCCCGAGCTTGCCGATCACGCCGGCCGTCTCCGGCGACACGACGCCGTCGAGCGCCGCCCCGAGCAGCGGCAGCTCGAACAGGTACGGCCCCAGGTTCCAAGAGATGTCGACGTCATCCGGGTCGCGCGTCCGCCGGGACGGAACGATCGCGATCTCGTCGAACCCGTATGCCCGCCGGGCCTTCTTGCCTCGTCCGATCTCTACTTCCATTGCGGCATCGTATTAGCGGGGGCGGACGGGAACGGCACGTAGCGCATCGGGTCGCCCGATCGTAGCAACGGCCCCCGGCCCCCCTATCGGATCTCGGCGCCAATCTGGAGGTGCTCGAGCTCGACCTCGGGCAGGAGCCGATCGACGGCCGAGGGATCGAGCAGGCCGGCGCCGAAATGGTGGACCGACTCGGCGCCGCAGGCCACGGCGTAGCGCAGGCACTCCGTCGGTGAGCGGCCGAGATAGCGAGCGGCGATGTAGCCGGCCAGGAAGGCGTCGCCCGAGCCGATCGCCGAGCGCGCCTCCTGCTCCTCGATCCGGACCCGGTACAGCGTGGGCGCGCCGCCGTCGAGCACGTGGGCGTAGCACCCGTCCGAGACGGTCATGATCGCCTCCTCGGGCCCGAGGCGGGTCATCTCGATCACCGCGCGCGCTCGGTCATCGAGATCGTTGAACTCGTGGCCGACGAGTTCCTCGGCCTCCAGCTCGTTCGGCGAGACCACGTCGGGCTCGGCCCGCACCGCGAGCCGCAGCGGCTCGCCCTCGGTGTCGACGATCGTGGTCACGCCGAGCTTCTTGAGCCCGCGAATCAGGCCCGCGTACACGTCCGGAGCGACGCCGCGGGGCAGGCTGCCGGCGAACACGCACATGCTCGCGCCCTTGGCGAGGTACAGCAGCTTGTCGCGGAACAGCTCGAGGTCGTGGGCGGACACCGACGGCCCGCGCTCGTTGATCTCGGTCTGGAGCCCCGTCGTGGGGTCGAGGACCGCGGTGTTGGTGCGGGACTCCTCGCGGATCCGCACGAACCCGTTGAGGATCGCCTCGGCGTTGAGCGCGTCGACGATCTGGTTTCCGGTGGCGCCGCCCGCGAGCCCGGTTGCGATCACCGGCTGACCGAGACGCTTCAGAGCACGCGCGATGTTGACGCCCTTACCCCCGGGCATCGTCGTCTGCTCCACCGAGCGGTGGCGGCGCCCGACCCTGAAGTTCGGCACCTCCAGCGTCTTGTCGAGCGCGGCGTTGAGCGTGACTGTGATGATCATCGCGCCTTGGTGGACTTAGGCCTGCCGCCCCTCGTTCCCCTCGTCCATTCGCGCCAAAACATGGTTA
>Ga0335081_10014584_pt1 | contig 12711 bp, 13 predicted proteins | sample Lox_Sample_35_FD_206713 | JGI IMG/M metagenome (GOLD analysis project Ga0335081, IMG submission 206713) | Soil microbial communities from Loxahatchee National Wildlife Refuge, Florida, United States - Lox_Sample_3.5 | ecosystem: Environmental > Terrestrial > Soil > Wetlands | place: USA...
CGTCCTTGCTAAAGTTGGCGACCGCCGCCGGGCCGTTCATGACCTTGACTGGGGGGCTGGAGGCTTTTTTAGGCGAGGCCATGGCCACTCCTGGACGGGACCGGGCACCTTTCCAAAACCCCTTAACTCAAATCACCGAGACGCGAAAGCGCAAGAGCGCCGGATGCGTTTGCTGGAAATTCGGCAAGGATTTTATGGCAAGACGAATACCCGACGGGGGATAACGCCGAGGCCTGCGCAAGGTTCGTCTATTCGCGCGGGTGCAGAAGCAATGTTATGTCGCGCGGGTCTACATAGCCCAGTAGCGCTCGCGCCCGCTCGTCAAGCATGTCGGGATCGATCTTGTCGGAGCGCAACAGCGACACCCGGCGCTCCCAGACCGCCCTTTCGGCCTTCAGGCCGGCGAGTTCGCGGTCCATGGAGACGAGCTGCTTGTCGAGGTCGGCCTGTGCGCGCAAGCCGTGCGCCCCGGTGAAGGCGTTGACGCCGAAATAGCCGATGAACAGCGCGGCGAACGTGTATAAGCCGAGCGCGGTCAGGATCAGGCGGCGGCGGCGATGGGTGACCATCCCTCGCGCTTTAAGGGAATCGCGTTAAGGCGGTTTTAATGCTGGGACACCGTCCCCCGCGCAGGCCGCGACCCGCGCCGCGCCCTACACCCGCTGCCTGAACTCGTTGAGCACGAAATTGCCGAGGCGCTTGCCGCGGTTGCGCAGGATTTTCAGCAGGCCCTGATCGACAAAATATGTGAGCAGGATCGAGTCGCGCGTCTTCACCCGGTTGTGCACGGGATCGGCCGAATGCCAGGTGTCGTCGCCGACCGCAAAGGCATAGCCGGTGTTGGGCGCAAAACGCATCTGCGTCGCCTTCGGCTTCGAGCCGTCCGGCTTCACGTCGTGGAAGATGGTGCCGATGTCGGTGTTGGCGTCGTCCTTCGGCAGATAGAGCTGGACCGTGATGCCTTTCCAGCGCGTGTCGGTGTGCGGCGGGATCATGTATCCAGGAATGTCGCGCGTCAGGATCGGGATCGGATACATGCCGGTCTTGGCGAAGCCCTTGCCGAAACGCTTCGACAGGCCGGGCGCGAGGCGCCGGATAAAGGCCTGCTTGACCGGCTCGGCGCAGAGCGCGCGGCCGACCACGTCCCACAGCGCGCGCTTCTCCGCCGGCAGACCGCGGATGTATTCCGGGAACAGATCGATCTTCACGCGCGTCTGCGTGCCCTCTTTGACTTTGCTCTGGCCGTGCATGGAACGGTAGTCGGAGGACTCCGGCATCAGCCGCAAAATCTGCGCGTAGACATCATCGGGAAACACACGGTCGAACTCGAGATGGTAGAACGGCTTCTCCACCGCGCGCGCGGCATCGACCGACTGGGCGATGAAATCGGCCAGGCGCGCGGCGGCGCGGCGGCGGTCGAAGGTCGATAGAGTTGTGGTCTGGTCCATACAGCCATCCAAGCTTCGAATTTGCGGCTATTTGCGGCAAATTCGCCGGCAAATGCAAGGTGCGTCAACGGCGCATGGTCAACGGGCGGCCTTCAGCGCCGCCTTGCCGGCATATTTCGCCTGCGCACCCAGTTCCTCCTCGATGCGCAGCAGCTGATTGTATTTGGCGGTGCGGTCGGCGCGCGCGAGCGAGCCGGTCTTGATCTGCCCGCAGCCGGTGGCGACGGCCAAATCGGCGATGGTGGAATCCTCCGTTTCGCCCGAGCGGTGCGACATCACCGCGGTATAGCCCGCCTTGTGCGCGGTCTCGATGGCGGCGAGCGTCTCGGTCAGCGTGCCGATCTGATTGACCTTGATCAGGATCGAATTGGCGATGCCTTCCGCGATGCCCTTCGACAGCCGCGCCACATTGGTGACGAACAGATCGTCACCGACCAGCTGAACTTTGTCGCCGATCAGATCGGTGACGATCTTCCAGCCCACCCAATCGTCCTCGGCCATGCCGTCCTCGATCGAGACGATCGGATAACGCTTGCTGAGATCGGCAAGATATTCCGCCTGCTCCTGCTTCGAGCGGGTCTTGCCCTCGCCCGCATAGACATAGGCGCCGTCCTTGTAGAACTCGCTCGCCGCCGGATCGAGCGCCAGCCAGACATTTTCGCCGGCCTTGTAACCCGCTTTGCCGATCGCCTCGACGATCAGGTCGAGCGCGGCTTCCGCCGATTTCAAGTCGGGCGCGAAGCCGCCCTCGTCGCCGACATTGGTGTTGAGACCTTTCGCCTTCAGGTCGGCGCGCAGCGTGTGGAAGATTTCGGCGCCGGCGCGCAGCGCCTCGGCGAAGCTCGGCATGCCCGCCGGTACGATCATGAACTCCTGGAAGTCGATCGGATTGTCGGCATGCACCCCGCCGTTGACGATGTTCATCATCGGCACCGGCAGGAGCCGCGCGCCGGCGCCGCCGACATAGCGGTAGAGCGGCTCCCCTTTGGCGATCGCGGCGGCCTTGGCGGCGGCGAGCGAGACGCCGAGGATGGCGTTGGCGCCGAGGCGGCCCTTGTTGGCGGTGCCGTCGAGCGCGATCATGGTTTCGTCGAGCTTGGCCTGCGCCTCGGCGTCCATGCCGCCAAGCGCGTCGAAGATTTCGCCGTTGACCGCATCGACCGCCTTGCGCACGCCTTTGCCGCCGTAGCGGCTTTTGTCGCCGTCGCGCAGCTCGACCGCCTCGTGCGCGCCGGTGGAGGCGCCGGAGGGCACCGCGGCGCGCCCCTGGGAACCGTCCTCCAGGATGACGTCGACCTCCACGGTCGGATTGCCGCGGCTGTCGAGGATTTCGCGGCCGATAATGTCGGTAATGGCGGTCATGGGGTTCCCGGTATCGCTTCGAGGGGGCTTCTACAGGATCGATAACCCCCTTGTCATGCCCCGGTTCGCCGGGGCATTGCATGCGCATGGCTAGAAAGCCGCTACAGCTCGGGCGTCCGATGCCCCTCCCGGCCTCGCCGGACAAGGCGAAGCTCGACCGCGTGCCCAATCCGCATCCGGGCGCCAACTACGTCGCGCGTTTCACCGCGCCCGAATTTACCTGCCTGTGTCCGATCACCGGCCAGCCGGACTTTGCGCATTTCGTGATCGACTATGTGCCGGGGCGTTTCCTGGTCGAGTCGAAGTCGCTCAAGCTTTATCTCGCCAGCTTCCGCAATCACGGCGCCTTCCACGAGGACTGCACGGTGGCGATCGGCAAGAAGCTCTTCGCGCTGCTCAAGCCGAAATATCTGCGCATCGGCGGCTATTGGTATCCGCGCGGCGGCATGCCGATCGACGTGTTCTGGCAGGCCGGCCGCTTGCCGAAGGACGTCTGGCTGCCCGATCAGGGCGTCGCCCCCTACAGGGGACGCGGCTAGACCGCGCTTTGCTCCGGCCGCCGCAGCCATTGCGCGGCGGTCAATCCCACGCCGACCAGCACCGCCGCGCCGAACAGCAGCACCGGACTGAGGCCGATGGTGCTGAGCCCGATGCCGTAGACGATCGGTCCCGCCGCCTGGCCGAGAAAGAAGAAGAACGAATGCAGCGCCATGGCCGAGCCGCGCGCCGCCGGCGCCAGCTCGCTGGCGTAAATTTGGATGACGGCGTGCAGCATGTAGAAACCGAGGCCGAGCAGCGCGAAATTCAAGAACTCCAGCGGCCAGTAAAGCCGCGCCGCGATCACCGCCAGACAGAATCCCATGACGGCGCCGCCGACCCGCATCATGCGCGTTTCGCCGAGCAGCGCGAGCAGCCGCGATACGCCGACGCCGTACAGCGCGCCGCCGATGCCGAAGCCGGCGATGACGATGCCGGCAATCGAAGCGCGCGTCTCGCCCGCCTGCCGCAGCATGGTGGCGATGTAGGGAAAGCAACCGTACATGAACACCGCCTCGAGAAACACCGCGCCGAAGCAGATCTTGGCCAGCGGATTGTTGAAGATCGCCCGATAGTTCGGAGCGAGCGTCGACAGATCGAAGCGCCCGGTCGTTGCGCTGACATTACGTAGTCCGGGAAGAGCCGGCGCCAGCGCCAGCGCGCCGAATCCGCCGATGGCGAAGAACACGCCGCGCCAGCCGAGCAGGTCGCCGACCACGCCGGCGCAAGTCGCGCCCAAGAGGTTGCCGGTCATGATCGCGAACAATAGCCGTCCCATGGCGACCTGCCGCTCTTTGACCGGGACCATGTCGCCGACCAGCGCAAAGGAGATCGGCACTACGCCGCCGGCGGCGAGGCCGGCCACAACGCGTGCCGCGAAAAGAAACTTGAAGCTCGGCGCAAAGCCGCACACCAAGGTCGCCGCCGCGACGATCGCCATGGACAGCAGCATCAGCCGCGCCTTGCTGAACATGTCGGCGAGCGCGCCGAGCAGCGGCTGCACCAACGCATAGGGCAGCGTGAAGGCGGTCGAGAGCAGCGCGGCGGTCGCCGGCTTGACGTGCAGCCCGTCGGCGATTTGCGGAATGATGGGGTCGGTCGAACGGATGAACAGCGCGCTGGCGAAGACGACGAAGGCGATGACGTTGAGGGTACGGGTCATCGAACGTGCGGACTTGCCGGACTCACCGCTTTGCCAGCCGGTCGAATTCAACCAGTTTGCGCAGCAGCGGCTCCATCTCCTTCAGCGGCAGCATGTTGGGACCGTCGGACGGCGCCTTGTCGGGATCCTGATGCGTCTCGATGAACACGCCGGCAACGCCGACCGCGACCGCGGCGCGCGCGAGCACCGGCACGAATTCGCGTTCGCCGCCCGACGAGGTGCCCTGCCCGCCCGGCTGCTGCACCGAATGGGTGGCGTCGAAGATGACGGGCGCGCCGGTCTCGCGCTTAAGGATCGGCAGCGCGCGCATGTCGGATACAAGCGTGTTGTAGCCGAAGGAGACGCCGCGCTCCGTCACCAGGACGTTGCGGTTGCCGGCGCCGGTGATCTTCTCGACCACGTTCTTCATGTCCCAGGGCGCCAGAAACTGGCCTTTCTTGACGTTGACGGCCTTGCCGGTTTTCGCCGCGGCCACCAGCAGATCGGTCTGCCGGCAGAGGAAGGCGGGGATCTGCAGCACGTCGGCCGCTTGCGCCGTGCGCGCGCACTGCTCGGCCGCGTGCACGTCCGTGAGCACCGGCACCTTCAAGCTGTCACGGATTTCGGCAAAGATCGGCAGTGCGGCCTCGAGCCCCAGCCCCCGCGCACTGCGCGACGAGGTGCGGTTGGCCTTGTCGAAGCTGGTCTTGTAGACGAGCCCCACGCCGACCTCGGCTGCGATTTCCTTCAGCGCCGACGCCATTTCGAGCGCATGCGCACGGCTTTCCAGCGCGCAAGGACCGGCGATCAGCGCCAGCGGCAACTCGTTGCCGAAACGCACGGCGCCGACGCTGACGGCAGGATTGGGCAGCAGTGTCTGGTCCAAGACTAATCGTCCTTGTCGGCCGGACCATGAAGCCGGGAAGCCCTGCGGTCAACGGCCAGATTCGAATACGATTACTGCGCCCATTGCATCCTCCGCACCGATAACGGCGGCATTTCCTTCATACAGACCGGCAATGCCGGCCAGTTCCGGTAGGTCCTGCAGCAGGCCGGCATCGGCAACCGTAAAGCGGATGGCGGCGAGCCGCGCGCCGCGCGTGGTGTCCGGCGCGGCGACGCCGAAGCGGCGGGTGAACGCCGCCGGCGTTACCATCTCGATTGCGCCGCGCGGGGTGGCGATGGAGAGGCCGTCTTGCGCGCTCGCGGCTTGGCCGTCCGTGAACGCTTCCATGAAGGCGCGATGGCGGGCGGGCTCATCGGCGACCAGCACGACGCCGGCGACGCCGGTCGTGCCGTTGGCGTGTTTCTGAAATTCCGCGTTCCAGAAATTGCCGGGCGGATGGCGATGCTGGCAGGTGAAGAAGCCTGTGTCGGGCGCATTCGGGTCGGCGGCGAAGGCAAGCGAAAAGGAAAACTTGAGCGGCGAGCCGTCCGGCCGCCTGCCCTCGCGCTCGAAATCGTAGAGCTCGAAATCCCCGATGCCCTTGGCGCGGAATTCTTCCGCGTCCGGCGCGCCGCGGCCTTTCAGCACCAACATCGACAAGCCCTCACCGCGTGCGAGGAAATCTCGATTGAAGGCGCCGAAGGAGAAATAATGCGGGCCATGCGGCACGATTCCGCTCTCATCCGCGACGCTCAGCAATTCGATGAAGGTGTCCGGCGTCTGCACGATGCGGTTCTGCGTGCCCCATTCGCGCGGATGCACATTGCGGCCGCCGACGGTGAAGCCGAGGCTGCGATAAAGCGCGGCCGCCGCGTCGAGATCGCGCACGGCGTGGACGATATGGTCGATGCCGCGGGGCAACCCGTTAGCCGACATGAACAAAACCGTCGAGACGAGCAGCCTTGCGGTCAAAGGTTGCGGTCGCCTCACATCCGCGGGTTCGGTTGACGATGGCGATCAACGCGTCGGCAAAGTCCAGGCCGCGCTCAACGAAATCGCGTAACGCAGGGCGCACGGACGTCTCGTCTTCCAGAACGATTTCGGGAGCGCTCAATAACTTTTGGATGACCGTCGCAATCTCGTTGCGCCTATATTCATGGGTTCTAGCCAGGACCCAGACCAGCTCGCAGAGCGCGACTCGATCAACGAAAGCGGGATTTTCCTCGTTGCAATGTTCGGCTACGAAGTGACGGGCCTTGCGCGCCTGTTCGACATCGTCGTCGACGAACAGACGAGCAAGCACGTTGGTATCGAGACCAATCATCGTTTCCTGCGGTCGGTTGCCCGCCTGTATCGCTCGACCGCGGCTTGGCGGACAGCCTCATCCATATCGTCGAGCGTGGCGCTGCGCCGGGGCTTACCGAGGATACCAAACAGGTCGACGAGCCGCGTACGGACGGGCCGCAAGACCGCTCTGTCGGCTTCCTCAAGAATAAATTGCACTTTTTGGCCGCCATGCAGACGAAGGCGCTGGCGCACCTCCTTTGGGATCGTGACCTGACCCAGGCTCGTGACCTTGGCCTCGAACGACGGTGGCCCCGGCGGGGAAGCGAAATAGCGTGTGGCGTTTCCCTCCTTGAGCTTGCGGATGGCGTAGCCGCGGCCTTCGAGCTTCTTCAGCACGTTGTATTGCGGGCCGCCCGTCACCTTGATGAGCTCTGTCATGGTGGCGCCGGTCGGCGCGGTTAGAAGCTCTTCGGCGACTTTTGTTGCAGGTCGGCGCTGCATCATAATGGTTCCTCGAACTTGCTACTCCTCATATTTATTAAATCTAGGGAGCTTCCGAGGCGGCGTCAATCTCCTTGTGTAGTGAAATAATGTACACGCTTAACGGCGGCAGGCCTTACACGAGCCGGCTCTGCTCCACCGCCGCGCCGATGAACGAGGCGAACAGCGGGTGCGGCTCGAACGGGCGCGATTTGAGCTCCGGGTGGAACTGCACGCCGATGAACCAGGGATGGTCGTCGTATTCGACGATCTCGGGCAGAATGCCGTCGGGCGACATGCCGGAGAAGCGCATGCCGCGCTGCTCCAGCCGCCCCTTGTAGGCGGTGTTGACCTCATAGCGGTGGCGGTGGCGCTCGGAGATCTCGGTCGTGCCGTAGATGTCCGCCACCCGGCTGCCGCGCGCGAGCACCGCAGGATAGGCGCCGAGCCGCATGGTGCCGCCGAGATCGCCTGCGGCGTTGCGCTTCTGCAGTTCATTGCCTTTGAGCCATTCGGTCATCAGGCCGACCACCGGCTCCGGCGTGGGACCGAATTCGGTCGAATTGGCCTCCTCGATACCGCACAGATTGCGCGCCGCCTCGATGCAGGCCATCTGCATGCCGAAGCAGATGCCGAAATAAGGCACGTGGCGCTCGCGCGCGAACTGTGCCGCCTTAATCTTGCCCTCGGCGCCGCGCTGGCCGAAGCCGCCCGGCACCAGGATGCCGTTGACCTGCTCGAGGAAGGGCGCCGGGTCCTCGTTCTCGAACACGTCGGATTCAATCCAGTCGAGATTGACCTTCACCTTGTTGGCGATGCCGCCGTGCGACAGCGCCTCGATCAGCGACTTATAGGCGTCCTTCATGCCGGTGTACTTGCCGACGATGGCGATGGTGACGTCGCCTTCCGGATTGCGCACGCGCTCGTTGATCGTGCGCCAGCGCTCGAGATCGGCCGGCGTTCGCGACTCGATGCCGAAGATGCTCAGCACCTCGCTGTCGAGCCCCTCGGCCGAATAGGCTTCCGGCACCGCATAGATGTTATCGACGTCGCGCGCCTCGATCACGGCGCTTTCGCGCACGTTGCAGAACAGCGCGAGCTTGCGCCGCTCGCCGGGCGGGATCGGCCGGTCGGTGCGACAGAGCAGGATATCGGGCTGGATGCCGATCGAGCGCAACTCCTTGACCGAGTGCTGGGTCGGCTTGGTCTTCAGTTCGCCCGCGCTCGGGATGTAGGGCAGCAGCGTCAGATGGATATAGACGGCGTGATGACGCGGCAATTCGTTGCCAAGTTGGCGAATCGCCTCGAAGAACGGCAGGCCTTCGATGTCGCCCACGGTGCCGCCGATCTCGCACAGCACGAAATCGAAGTCCTCATTGCCGTCGCGGATGAAGTCCTTGATCGCGTTGGTGACGTGCGGGATCACCTGAATGGTGGCGCCAAGATAGTCGCCGCGGCGCTCGCGCAGCAGGATGTCCTGGTAGATGCGCCCGGTGGTGATGTTGTCGTAACGGGTGGCCGGGCGGCCGGTGAAGCGCTCGTAATGGCCGAGATCGAGGTCGGTTTCCGCGCCGTCGTCGGTGACGAACACCTCGCCGTGCTGGTAGGGCGACATGGTGCCGGGGTCGACGTTGAGATAGGGATCGAGCTTGCGCAGGCGCACCTTGTAGCCGCGCGCCTGCAGCAGCGCGCCGAGCGCTGCGGAAGCGAGACCCTTGCCGAGTGAGGAGACCACGCCGCCGGTGATGAAAATATACCGCGCCATGGGGCCTAACCTTTAGCTCTCCTGATTCGATTCGACGAGCGCGAAAAACGGGCAGCGGCTCTGCGCCTGTGTGTGACCGGCAAAGCGCCATGGCATATAGGTGCTTGTGCCGGTTTCTTCACCCTTCCCTCCAGCCACGCAAGCCTCCGGCCTGCGCGACCTGTTCATAACGCCGAAGGGCCGGTTTCCCGGCCCCTCGCTGAGCTTTCGTCACTTCGACTGTGGCACCGCCGGCCCGGACGGGACAGCAGGCGCAGACGGAGCCGCCGGCGCACCCGGAGCCGGCGGCGGGCCCTGTTGCAACTGCTTGAGCAGGCCGCCGGCGCCCGGCCCCAAGGGCGCGGGCGTGTGCGGCGCCGGCGTCGAGGGGGCGCTGGGCGCTTGGATGATCGAACGCGGCGCGCGGTTGAAGCCGGCCAGGATCGACAGCACCAGGCTGGTGAGAAAGAACAGGCCGGCGAGCACCGCGGTCGCGCGGGTGAGCACATTGGCGGTGCCGCGGCTGGTCATGAAACCACCGCCGCCGCCGATGCCGAGTCCGCCGCCTTCGGAGCGCTGCAGCAGCACCACGCCGATCAGGGCGAGCACCAGCATCAGGTGAACCACAATGACGACGTGCTGCATGAACCACCCAAAATCCGAACCGACCGAGCTTCCGCCCGGGGCGGCCGCGCCGCTCATATAGGAAGGCGCGGCGGTCTCTACACGATCATCGCGCGCTTTTCCACCCTCGGCGGGCTACCTGTAGACCGCCGCAATCCCCAGGAAATCTTCGGCCCTGAGGCTGGCGCCGCCGACCAGGGCGCCGTCCACGTCGCTGACGCCGAGCAGTTCCTTGGCGTTCGCGGGCTTCACCGAGCCCCCGTACAGGATGCGCATGCGGGAGGCCTCGGCGCCGAAGCGGGCCGCGAGGCGCCGGCGGACAAACCCGTGCACCTCGGCGACGTCCTTGGACGTTGGGGTCAAGCCGGTACCGATCGCCCAGACCGGCTCGTAGGCCACCACCAAATTGGCGCCGGTCGCGCCCTCCGGCAGCGACCCATCGAGTTGGCTGCCGACCACGGCCAAAGTCCGGCCGGCTTCGCGCTCGGCGCGCTGCTCGCCCACGCAGACGATAGCCACGAGCCCGGCCCGCCGCGCCGCCAGCGCCTTGGCCCGCACCAGGGCGTCGCTCTCATGATGGTCGGTCCGCCGCTCGGAATGGCCGACGATGACGGCGCGCGCCCCGGCATCGGCCAGCATTTCGGCCGCGATGTCCCCGGTATGCGCGCCGGAGGCTTCCGGATGGCAGTCCTGGGCGCCGATCGTCAGCGGCGAGCCGGCCGCCGCCACGGCAAAACGCGCGGTCAGCGTCGCCGGCGGGCAGACCATCAGATCGCATTTGAAACCGGCCGAGCCGGCAACGATCTTGCCGAGTTCCGCCGCCGAACCGGCCAGCCCATTCATCTTCCAGTTGCCCGCCACCAGCGGGCGGGATTTGGCGTCCGCCATCGATAATATCCCTTTCCGCGTGCGGTTATCAGACCGGCCGCATGAGCGCCAGCGCGGCCGGGGGGCCGGGCGATCCTTCATGAGTTGCAGGGCCTTGGCCCGCTCCCTATAAGGGCGCCGTCAGCCATTCCCACGTCATCCCGGTAAGGTTCAAGAACGGGCGCATGCTCCGCGGTATCCACAAAGCCTCCTCGACCTGGCTGGGCAAGATCCTCTTGGCCGCCGCCATGGGAGCGCTCGTCGTCAGCTTCGCGATCTGGGGCATCGGCGATATTTTCCGCGGCTTCGGACGCAATTACGCGATCACGGTCGGCGGCACGGAGATCTCGGCCGAGCAGTTCCGCGAGTATTACGGCGACCAATTGCGCCGGGTCAGTGAGCAGATACGGCGGCCGATCACGAACGAGCAGGCGCGCGCCCTCGGCATCGACCGGCAGATCCTCGCGCAGCTCGTCGGCGACACCGCGCTCGACGAGCAGGCCCGCGCGCTGCGGCTTGCCGTCGGCAATGACGAGATCGTCAAGCGGATTACCAGCGATCCGAGCTTTCGCGGGCTTAACGGCCAGTTCGACCGCGCCCGCTTCGAGCAATTGATCCGCGAGGGCGGCTACACCGAGGCGCGCTTCGTCGACGAGCAGCGACGCAACATGTTGCGCCACCAGATCGTGGCGAGCTTCGCCGGCGAACTGCCCGTGCCGGCGGTGGCGATGACGGCCCTCGACCGCTACCAGAACCAAAAAAGAAGCATCGAATATCTCGCGCTCGGACCGGCACAAGCCGGCGATGTCGCGGCGCCGGCACAGGACGCGCTGGAAAAATATTTCGACGAGCACAAGGCGCTGTTCCGCGCGCCCGAATACCGCAAGGTTACCCTGCTCGCGCTTTCGCCGGCCGCGCTCGCGCGGCCGGACGCGGTCTCCGATGCCGACGCCAAGAAGTACTACGAGGCGCACCAGTCGCAGTACGGCACGCCCGAGAAGCGCGAGGTCCGCCAGATCGTTTTCCCGAACGAGCAGGAGGCCAAAGCCGCGCGCGAGCAGATCGCCGCCGGCAAGAGCTTCGACGCCATCGTCAAGGAGCGCGACCTGAAGGCGTCCGACACCGATCTCGGCATGGTGACGAAAACGGCGATCATCGACCCGGCCATCGGCAACGCCGCCTTCGCGCTCAAGTCCGGCGAAGTCAGTCAGCCGGTCAGCGGCAGCTTCGGCACCGTGCTGGTGACGGTCGGCACCATCGAGCCCGGCAGCGAAAAGAGCTACGAGCAGGTCGCCGACGCGGTCAAGCGTACGATCGCGGAGGGCCTGGCGCGCAGCAAGATCGGCGACCTGCGCGACAAGGTCGAGGACGAGCGCGCAGCCGGCGCCACGCTCGCCGAGACCGGCAAGAAGCTCGGGCTCAAAGTCGAAGTCGTCGACGCGGTCGACCGCGCAGGCAATGCACCTGACGGCAAGCCGGTTCCCGATCTGCCGAAGACGCCGAACGTGGTTTCCGCTGCGTTCAACAGCGACGTCGGTGTCGACAACGACCCGCTGCAGCTGCCGGGCGGCGGCTATCTCTACTACAATGTCGACGGGATCACGCCCTCGCGCGAACGCACGCTTGACGAGGTCAAGACCCAGGTCGAACAGAACTGGCGCAACGATCAGATCGCGCAGCGGCTCAAAGCCAAGAGCGACGAGATGGTCGGCAAGCTGAAGGAAGGCGGCACGCTTGCCGAGCTTGCCGGCAGCAACGGGCTCACGGTCGAGACCGCGGCCGACCTGCAACGCGGCAAGCCGATCGACAAGGTGCCGGCGCCGCTGCTGGACGCGGTCTTTGCGACACCGAAAGACGTGGCCGGCAGCGTGGAGGGCAAGCAGCTCACCGAGCGCTATGTGTTCCGGGTGACCGGCGTCGAGGAGCCCACGCTCAACTCGACCACGCCCGAGGGCAAGGCGATCGTAACGACGCTGCAGAACTCCTATATCGACGACCTCAGCACCGAATATCTCGCGCATCTCGAGCGAACGATCGGCATCAAGATCAATCGGCCGGTGATCGACCAGGTCATCGGCGGCAACCAATAGCGGCGCGATGCAGATCGAGCCGCCGGAAGCCGACTTTGCCGAACGCTACCGGCGCGGCGAGGCCCAGGTGGTATGGACCACGTTGGTGGCCGATCTGGAAACGCCGGTTTCAGCCTACCTGAAGCTCGGCGGCGGCAAGCCGATGAGCTTCCTGCTGGAGTCGGTGGAAGGCGGCGAGGCACGCGGGCGCTATTCGATCATCGGGCTGGAGCCGGATCTGATCTGGCGCGCCAACGGCACCCGGG
>Ga0335081_10014585_pt1 | contig 12711 bp, 12 predicted proteins | sample Lox_Sample_35_FD_206713 | JGI IMG/M metagenome (GOLD analysis project Ga0335081, IMG submission 206713) | Soil microbial communities from Loxahatchee National Wildlife Refuge, Florida, United States - Lox_Sample_3.5 | ecosystem: Environmental > Terrestrial > Soil > Wetlands | place: USA...
TTTCTCTTATCTCGTAGACGCTATTTGCGCAATTTAACCAGCTCGCCCTTGGCGTGCTCATTGTCAGGATTCAACTCGACAGACCGCGCATATGCCCTACGCGCATCTTGGACATCATTCGTCGCCTCGTAACCATCTCCAAGGCTGTCCCATGCATTCGCGGAATCGGGATAAGCCTTTGTATTCAACTTGAACAGCACGACGGCTGACGACGGGTCTTTTTCCTGAAGGAAGGCATAGCCCAGCCTATTTATCGTCCTCTCTTCTCCAGTCATGTAACGGTGCATGGGATCGGCAGCGAAACTCTGGAATGCCTTCCACGCGCTCTCTTCTCCCGCCCGGGCTGCGGATTGCATTATCTCGGCAAACGACTTCGGTCTGAATCTGATTTCCATGATGTGCTTAGGGACGCCGTTTTCAGCGGTAGTTCTCCCCAGAAACTCCTTCGCCGCAGCGTCATGCTTGACGTAGGCATTCAGAAACTGAAGCATGTAAAGGGCAACCCACGAATAACTTGTGTTTGCGTCTTCCCGTCCATAATCTGCGACCTGGTCTCCCGGGAATATGTCGGGGTTCTGCATGCGCTGAAGCATGGAACTGAATTCAGGATGGGACATGCCCACCATGTTTACAGTTGTGACATCTCCGTGTGTCCATTCGTTCAGAACGCTCCGTCCTATTTTTTCCTTCGGTGGGCCCTGGGCATCAAGATTTTCAATGTAACTCATCTCGTTTGCGGTAAAAAAGAGGAGCGGCACCTTCAACTGCTCTGGATGAATGTCTCCAGCGCTTACGACAAGTCCTGGATAGTAGCGCATGCTGCCCTCCATCTCAGCCAGGACCTGAATGCGGGGGTCCCGCGCAGCAGCGAACAAACTCGATATTCCTCCCCAACTAAAGCTCACCACCGCGACCTTCGATGAATCCGTATCAGGCAGGCTATTTGCATAAGAAATAAGAAATGAGATATCGAGAGCTTGCGTATCAATCCCCGCCAGGTCGTCAGTCATATCGCGCGTTGACGGTCCCAAGGAAGGAGTGGCAAGAACGACATAGCCATGGCTTGCAAGGTACTCGCACAGATCAGCGTTCTCCCAGGCAATGGATGAATCGCTGGGAGCGTAAATGACAACCGGGTAGCGTTGTTCCACCGGTTTCGCGTCGCGCACTGCCCACATAGAAATATCGAAGGAACTCTTCAATCGTCTGCGCCATTTGTTGTGCTCCTGGTCAGGCGTGTCAAAGTGAATCTCTCTATCCGCCAACTCCACATAATCTTCAACCGTCATTGGCTTACTACTGCTTTGCAGCGCTGGATACCAGATGAGCGTCTGCAGAGGGTGGCTTCCTTGTCGTCCATGTGCTTCGGGACGATCGGGGGTAGCCGGAAACTTTCGTGAGAAATCGTATTGATTCACCACCTTCAGGCCCACGGGATAAGGCCCTGGCTTTTGCAGAAATTGGAACGGAGGAAACTGGGAGAGCGCTGTTCCGGAGCCGATGAGTAAAAAGAATATGAGAGCTGTCAGCGTGTTCGCTTTCCAAGTCATAGATTTTCTTGTTTATTTATAGGGACCGTTCAACACTATCGCAAAGCCTCGACGATGAATGCGAAGTAGATAAAGGCTAGAAATACAATATCAAGTTTTTCAAAACGAGAAAAAATGCGCCGGAAGCCTTTCAATCGGCGAAAGAGACGTCCACTTCATTCCGTTTCTTGTACAGTGCACGGTCATAGCCCCAAGGGTCTTTTCGGGTCGATTTGGGTGGAACCACCGGAATCATATTTAGCTCCATGACCAACTGCCGGGTTTCATCGCCTTCATACGCACGATCCATCACGAGCGGAACCTCCACCGGCAGAGGTCCCAGGTCGAGCAACAACTGTCGGCCTACTGGGGCATCGTGGTCTTGGCCTGGTGACAAACAAAAGGTTATGGCCGTGCGCGCATTCGCGGCAACCAGATGAATTTTGGTGCTCCATCCGCCGCGCGATTTTCCAATCGCTTGCGGGCCGTTTTTTTAAAGCCCCAGTCCCATCGGGGTGTACTTTCACCGAAGTCGAATCCAAACTAAAGGCTTCGATCTTGAGGTGCAGAATCTGCTCCTCCTGGAGTTGCGCGAATACCTGCTCAGGAGTGATTTCCATGCCTGCATCCTACGTGTCGGTTATGTAATTAGTGTGAACACGCCCTAGTGGCCAGTGGCCAGTTCGTCTTACCTCTCGCCAAGGGAGGCTCAGCCTCCCGCCCGCAGCTCTGAACGTTAGTGATTCATAGATGGTAGATACTGGAGACCGTCGTCTGATATTCACCAGGCACTAGCCACTGGCCACCATCCACCCTTCAGCTCTTCACGATCCTGATATCGCCGGTATCGGTGTTGACCTGCAACCTGCTGACGCCGTTGCCGACGGTGCCGCTGGCGCGCGACGCGCCGCTGCTGTTATCGATCTTTACGGCATCGAAATCGGAGCTGATGTCGCCCTTGCGGGTGCCCGCGCTGATCTGGAATCCGCCGCTTGCCGGCAGCGTCAGGGTGACATCGCCGTGCTGGGTGGAGACATTCACCTTCTCCGGGGCCGTTTTGGCCGCGAGCGTCAGCGCCACATCGCCATGCTGGGTGGTCACGCTCATTTTGGCGGCGGGCTGCTTGCCGCCGGTGGTCACTTCCACATCGCCATTGTCCGATTGCACCTGCAGGTCGCCGGCAACGTCCTCAAGGTGAATGTTCTTCGAGCTGGTCACGACGCGGCTGGGACCGCTGAGTTCATTGCCGCGCACCTCATCGCTGGCAATCTCGAGGTCGCCGGGAACCGAGGCAATCTCCATGTCGGAGCGCGAGGTGCGGAAGACGACGGTTTTGGCAATCTTGCTGAGGCGGATGTCCTCGTAGAAGTCGCCGTTCAGCCGGACGGCGCCGGCGGCATCGTCAATGCTCACATTGTCCACGTGGCCGGAGACGTCGATGTCATTGCCGATCTGGGCAGCGCGGATGGAGCCCTTCTCCAGACTGATGGCAACCGGCCCGGCGACCGCAGTCAGGGCAATATCGCCGTGCTGCAGCGAGAGCTTCACGCCGGCCTTGCGGTTGTCGATGGTGACGTCGCCGCGCTTGCTGGCCACATCGAGGGCAGCATCGGCGGGCACGGTGATGTCCATGTCGCTCTCCACGCTATGGTCACCGGCGCCGTTGGTGTTGGCGTTCAGAAGGACAGAGCTGCCGCTAACCGTGATCTGCGGTTTGGTGCCTTCGTTGTACTTGTTGGCGTCGTTCTGGTTCTGGGCATGGAGCTTCTTGTGCACGACGACGCGGATGGTATCGCCGTCGGAGGGGCTGATGTTCAGGGCGCCATGGTCGCACACGATACGGAGGCTGCCGTGGGCCGGGAAGGACTGCTCCAGGGTGTCCTCGAAGGTATAGGGGTTACCGCCGAAGAAGGTCCCGAGGTCGTCGTCCATCTGGAGTTGATCGCGCACGCCGTTCCAGTCAACGTCGGAGCTGTAGTGCGCCGACACGCCGACAGCGACCAGCAGGATGAGCAATAGGACCCAGCCCGCGCCCAGGCCGCGCCTGCGATAACCCATGCGGTTCGCGTTCATGTGCTCGATGAGCGCAATCACGCCCCACAGGATGAGCAGCAGAGGCCACCAATGGCCGAACCAGTGCCAGAGGGGAAAACGCCAGCCCAGATTGCGCGCCAGGAACAGTCCGCCAATGACAATCAGTACGAGCGGTCCCGCGATCGAGCGGCGGTAACGATAGGGCGGCGGTGCCGGCGGTGGCGGCTGCACCGGAGGATACTGGTTGACGCTAGCCATTGCGCACCCCCTTGTCGTCCGGTTGGCCCGGCTGAACCGGCGTAATGAAGCCGGCAGGAGCGCCAGGTGGCGGCGTGACCACCGGAGGCTGCGGCGGGTATCCGGGCGCTCCCGGGGGAACGGGCTGTCCGGGATAGGGCCCGGAAGGCTCAACCCCAGACCGCCAGGGCCGGGGAACATGTCCTGCGATTGAGGCAGTGTGCCCCAACAGCATGACCACACCAATGACGATCAGTAGCGCGGGCCAGGTATAGCTGAAATCCATCCAATGAGCATGGCCCATCTGGTCGAGCAGGAACAGAACGCCGAGCGTGATCAGGACCGCAGGGCCCATGTATCCGTGGGCCCGGCAGCGTTGGCAGGAGCAATTCGGGTTATATCGGAATCTCATAAGTCCTCCTCACCAGCCTCTCCGCTGGCGCTGCATCAGGATGCGGACGCCAATGGCGATGAGGATCAGTGGCCAGAAACGCCAGATCCAGTCAAAGTGCAGGGCGCCCATCTCGTCCAGCAGAAACAGCACGCCCAGGCCGATCAGGATGACGGCGCCAACCGGCACTCGCGAACGAGGCTCCGCGTCAGGCGGAGTCTGGGATGGAGCGCCTGCCGGGTTGGTCTCCGCCGGCGCGACGTTCGCAGCGGCGGGAGCAGCGGCAGCACGATCCGGACGCGGACCGGAAGAGAACAGGTTGTTGAAGCCGAACGGGTCGGGCGGGGGAAGTCCGAGCCAGCGCGCATGCGCCGTCTTGTAGGCCTCGATCGGCATGTAAACCATAAAGGCGGCGATGCCCAGGCCAAAAATGTCGTTCACGTGGTTGGTCATCCAGATGAGCGTGGCGAAGATCAGCACGTGAATGAAGCCCTTGGCAAACTCGCCGTTGTACATGGCGCCGACGCCAGGAATGCAGCCGAGGATGGCGGCGACCTTGGGGTTGGGAATGCCAGGCGGAGGTTCGGCGGCGGTGGTGGCGCCGGCGGGCGGCACGGCGCCCAGACGCGAGGCCAGACACTGCTCGCAGTAGATGACGCCCTGGACGTCGCGCGTGCAGGCGGCGCACAGCGGCTTGCCACAGGTGCGGCAGTATGCCACGGCGGCAACATCGACATGATTGGCGCAGTTCATGCGGTTCTCCTGTTCAGGCATCCCTGCGGGATGACCTGGCGCCGGGCCTGGAGGGTTGCTGATTCCATCTCGCGGCCTAAAGCCCGCTCGGATGAATAAGGGGCGGTAACGGTACGCCTGGTGAAAGACGGCGTCTGCCGGGGGCCCCGGGTAAAGGCGTGCCCCTTCAAACTAACTCGTTCGGATGAATAAGGGGTGGCAACGGTACGCCTGGTCCACCCCAGCGGACGCAAATACGGCGTCTGCCGGGAGCCCCGGGTAAATGTGTGCCCCTTCAGACTGACCGGCAAGCCGATGACCGCCGCTGCCGCAGGAAAGGCAGCCAGTTCAGGGCCGCCTTCGTCACGGCTGTAGTTCGGGTGCTGGCGATCATGCTGCTGGCGGTTGTCGCTCTTCGACGGGTTCTTCGGAGCTGGAGTGGGCGCGGGAGCCTCCTGTTGCTGCTGATTCTGGTTATTGTCGGGGGTCCCGGCACGGCGCAGATCGCGCACCCGGGACTCGATCTCATAGACCAGGCGCATGTTCTCGTAGTAACGCATGACGCGGGCCTGGGTCTCATAGTAAGTCCTGCGAATTCCCCTGGAAGTCAGGTCCCAGTGCCGCACATCGGCAAAATGGAACCCGGCGATGCCGAGCAGCATGGTGATGGAGAAGAACGCCATCCCAAAGGACATGGCGAACCGCGGCGTAGCCAGGGGGGCGAAGACCGGCGCCAGGCGGCCCTTCAGCGCGGTCCACCAGCCCTCCCTGCGCGGGGCGGGCATGGCGTGCTCGGAGGGAAGCGCTCCAATGGTGGCGGCCAGGATGTTATGCACCAGGTTGCGGGGCGGCTCGGCCTCATCCAGGGCCTGCAGCAGCCGCATGCCGGCCCGCGCCTCCTGCACCATGGTGTGGCAGGCGGCGCAGCTCTGCTCATGGGCCTGGAAGGCCGCCAGAGCCGGGCCCTGCAGGCTGCCGTCAAGGGCTTCGGCCAGAAGCGCTTCCACTTCCACGCATGGCATTCCGGATTGGGTTTCGCCTTGCATCACCCTACCTGTCTGTAACTACGTTGTAACAGCCTCCCCAGTTCCGTTCGTCCCCGATTTATGCGACTCTTCACGGTTCCCTCGGGCACATGCAGGACTTTGGCAATGTCCTTGTAGTCCATGTCCTGCAAATCGCGCAAGATAACGGCCTCGCGCAGCTCGGGCGAGAGCCGCCGGAGGCCCTCGTGGACCAGCTTCTGGACCTCCTGGCTGCGGACCTGAGACTCAGGACTGGCGGCGCGGTCTTCCAGCTGCTCGGCCAGGGTCAGCCCGTCCTCCTGGCTGGCGGGCGGGGCGTCCAGCGAATCGGTGACGCGGTCATACTTGCCCTTACGAAAGTGGTCGACCAGCAGATTGCGGGTGACCGTGGTGACCCAGGTCATGAAGGAAGCGCGCGAGGTGTCGTACGTGCTCAGCGTGCGGTACATGCGGATGAACACTTCCTGGGCCAGATCTGCGGCGTCATCCGGCGATCCCGAAAAGCGGTAGCAGATGTTGTAAATCCGCCGGTGATACTGCTGGACAATTTCCTGCCAGGCCGCGGCGTCGCCGGACACACAGCGACGGACCAGCGCATTGACAGCTTGCGTGTCGTCCAACCAGTACTCCCACGGGGCACGACTCCTGGCCCAAATCCTTTTACTACTAGAGGCTTATACGGCACGAGGGGGCCAGCAGTTCGATGAATCGGGACGGCACGCCATCGTGCTTCGCCCCGCGAATCCGCCCGATTTTCGACTGAATTGTAGCAGGGGGAAGGAGAAGGAATCGGTGAGCACCTGCTGCCAGGAAGACGGCGATGGGCGGCCGGAGAGGCGACATTATGTTACCCTGGTGGGCCATGCGAACTCCCCCGCTCCTGCTGTTACTGCCGCTGCTGTGTATAACCTTGCTCTCAGGTCAAACCAGCAGTACTGCCGGCCAGGCCATCGAGATCAGCACGGCGCATGGAACGGCAGCCGAGATGCAGACCAGGCTGGAGCTGCAGGCGCTGCTGCGCAAGTACGATCTGGCGAGATATACATTCACCCGTCAGGTGGTGATTGAACAGGGAGCGATGAACCATAGCTTCCCGGTCATCACCCTGAACGTCCGCTTCCGCAACTCGCCCGATGCGCTGCTTTCGTCGTACGTTCACGAGCAGCTGCACTGGTATCTGCGGGACCACGATTCCGAGCGGCTGGCGGCCATCCGCGAGCTGGAGGAAAAATATCCTGACGCGCCGACGGCATATCCCGCGGGCGGCGGTACGCCGGTCAGCACCTATGGACACCTGATCGTCTGCTATCTGGAGATGCAGGCCGACCGTCAGTTGCTGGGCGAGAAGAGGACGAGAGCCGTCATCGAGGAGATCCCCTGGTACACCTGGATCTGGAAGACGGTGGTGAACGACGAGTCCACCATAGCGGGCGTGGTGTAGGCTCACCAGCTTGAGATTCGTTAGGCAGGCGCGCGCGGCCCGGCTGCTTCGCTGCGGGGTAGAATTATGGGCATGCGCAGAGCCATGGCCATCGTCTTCGCTCTCCTGCTTACCGCTTTGGCGGCCGCGCAAATGCCTCCGGCCCAAAGTTCCGCCCCCTCCAGCTGGCCCACGGCACAATTCGCCGGGGCGAAAGACCCCAGCGTGCAGAAGGCCTGCCAGGTGCTGAACGAGATGATCCGCGCGCTGGGAGGCGACGCCTGGCTGAACATCCGTACCATGCAGAGCGAAGGCCGGGCTTACAGCTTCTATCACGGAACGCCCAACAGCATGAGCATCCTGTTCTGGCGCTTCTGGGAGTGGCCGGACAAGGACCGCCTGGAACTGACGAAGCAGCGCGACATTATCGAACTGCTGGTCGGCGACAAGGGATACGAGATCACCTACAAGGGCACGGCGGCGCAGGACCCGAAAGAGCTGGAGGAATCGCTGCGCCGGCGCGACCATTCGCTGGAATGGGTGGTGCGCCGGTGGCTGCCCGCGGCAGGGACGACGATCCTGTATGACGGGACGGCGATGGTGGAGCGCAATCTCGCCGATCAGGTGACGGTGCTCAACACCAGCAATGACAGCGCCACCATCTCCATTGACTCGACGACCCGGCTGCCGGTGAAGGTGGCCTTCAGCTGGCGCGATCCCGCGGACCGGCAGTTCGATGACGCCTCGACGGTGTTCAGCAATTACAAGACGATCCAGGGAATCCAGACGCCGTTCAGCGTGGTGCAGTATCGCAACGGGGACATGAGCGGCCAGCGTTTCATCACCTCGGTGACCTACAACACCGAGCTGTCGCCGACGCTGTTTGAGACCAAAGGCATCACCTACAATCCGGGGAAAGCGGCGGCGGCCAAACCGTAACGCCCGCCAATCAGGCGAGCGCGGCGCGCAGGGCCGGTTCGAGATCGGGGTAGCGGAAGCGGTAGCCGGCAGCGTTCAGCCGGGCGGGCAGGACGCGGGCGGAGGTGAGCAGCAGTTCCCTGCCCATGCCGCCGGGCATGGCGCGCACCACAAACTCCGGCAGAGGAAATATCGCAGGACGATGTAACACCCGGGCGAGAGCACGGACGAACTCCGCGTTGCGTACCGGCGCAGGTCCGACCGCATTCACCGGCCCCGCCAGGCTTTCCGTCTGAAGAGCAAAAATTATCGCGCCGGCCACATCGTCGAGGGCGATCCAGCTCCAGTACTGTTTTCCGCTGCCGATTCTTCCGCCCAATCCGAGGCGGAACGGGAGTAGCAACGGCCTGAGGGCGCCGCCGCTGCCCGCCAGGACCACACCAATGCGGAGAGAAACCACGCGAACTCCGGCTTCGCGGGCCGGCTGCGCGGCGGCCTCCCATTGCCTGACCACCTCGCCGAGAAAGCCGGCACCGCCGGCGCTGTCTTCGGTCAGCAGTTCGTCGCCGCGGTCGCCGTAGTAGTTAATGCCGGAAGCCGACACAAACACTCGTGGTCGCCCCGTCTGGCGATAGCTTTGGGCCGCGGCAGTTGCCAGGGTGCGCGTTCCGTGGACGCGGCCGTCCAGAATCTCCTGCCTGAACTTCTTCGTCCACAATCCTGCGACGTTTTTGCCCGCCAGATGCACGACAGCATCGCAGGCGGCGAGCTTTGCCGGATCGAGCGGCGCTTCGGGATCCCATTGCAGCTCGCCCGCTCGAGGCGCCCGGCGCACCAGGGGAACCGCTTCGTGCCCGGCAGCAGGCAAGGCGCGCATCAGCGCCCGGCCAATCAGTCCCGAAGATCCGCTGATCAGTATCCGCATGATGACACCCTCATCTGTCTGCCCAAACATTACAGCAGTTCGGAGATGGATGGCGATGGCCGCCCGCAGGTCAGCGATTGGCCGTCGTATAATCGGTTATGGCGACTTTGCGCCAACAGATCGCGACCAATGTTCTGACGGCCACGCGTTATCGCGATCTTCTGCGCAAGGTCCGCTCCTACCGCCCGGAAGACGATCTGGCCGTCGTCCGCAAAGCCTACGACTTTTCCATGCAACATCACAAAGGGCAGGCGCGCGAGTCGGGCGAGCCTTACCTGGCGCACCCCCTGCAGGTGGCGACCATTCTGGCGGACATGCAGCTGGACACCACCGCCATCGCCGCCGGCCTGCTGCACGACGCGGTGGAAGACACCTCGGTGACGGTGGATGAAATCCGCACCGAGTTCGGCGAGCAGGTGGCGCACATCGTCGAAGGTGTGACCAAGATCAGCAAGATCGATTTCGCATCGTCGGAAGAGGCGCAGGCGGAGAACGTGCGCAAGATGGTGCTGGCCATGATGGATGACATCCGGGTGGTGCTCATCAAGCTGGCCGACCGGCTGCACAACATGCGCACGCTGAAGTTCCTCTCGCCGGACCGGCAGGAAAAGATCGCGCGCGAGACGCTGGACATATACGCGCCCATCGCGCACCGGCTGGGTATGGGCAAGATCCGCGGCGAGCTGGAAGACCTGGCCTTCCAGTATGTCGATCCCATCTCCCACAACCAGGTCAGGGACGCGATCGAATCGCGGCGCAAGGAGGGCCAGGCGTTCCTGGCCGAGGTGCAGGGAGTCATCGAGCAGAAGCTGAAGGAGAACAAAATCAACGCGCGGGTGGAAGCGCGCATCAAGCGGCTCTACAGCATCTGGCAGAAGCTGCAGCGGCAGCGCATTTCGGTGGACCAGATCTACGACATGCTGGCGCTGCGGGTGGTCACGCAGTCGGAGGCGGACTGCTACGCAGTGCTGGGCATCATTCACAACCAGTGGCGGCCAGTGCCGGGGCGCATCAAGGACTTCATCGCCATCCCGCGCAACAATTTCTACAAGTCGCTGCACACCACCGTGATTTCGGAAAAGGGCCATCCCTTCGAGGTGCAGATCCGCACCGAGGAGATGCACAAGATGGCGGAGGAAGGCATCGCGGCGCACTGGAAATACAAGGACGGGCCGGTGTCGGCGCGCGACGAGCAGCGGCTGGCGTGGCTGCGGCAGGTGGTGGAGTGGCAGCGCGACATCAAGAGCTCCAGCGAATTTCTGGCGACGCTGAAGATCGACCTGTATCCCGAGGAGGTCTACACCTTCACGCCCAAGGGCAAGATCGTGATTCTGCCGCGCGATGCGACGCCGGTGGATTTTGCCTACACCGTGCACACGGAAGTGGGCAATACCTGCGTGGGGGCGAAGGTGAACGGACGAATCGTGGCGCTGCGCTACAAGCTGCGCTCGGGCGACATCGTGGAAATCCTGACGCAGCCGGGACACCATCCCAGCCGGGACTGGCTGCAGTTCACCAAATCGTCGCGGGCACGGCAGAAGATCAAGCACTGGCTGAACGTGCATCAGCGGGAGCGGGCCATCGAGATCGGCCGCAAGCTGATCGAAAAAGAGGCGCGCAAGTACCGCATCTCAATGAAGTCGCTGAGCGACACGGAGCTGATGCGCGTCAGCAACGAGAACGGGCTGGCCAAGCCCGACGATCTGCTGGCGGCCATCGGTTACGGGAAGTTTTCCGCGCGCAGCATCCTGGCCAAGCTGGTTCCGGCTGAGGAGGCGCAGTCGTTCTCCGGACACGCTCCGCCGGCCTCGCCGGATGAGGCGCCGCCGGGCGGCTTCATCAATGTGGTGCGGCGCGTCTTTGGCGGCGACAGCGCGGCCATCAAGGTGAAGGGACACGACGACCTGCTGGTCTATCGGGCCGGCTGCTGTAATCCCATCCGGGGAGAAGAGATTGTCGGCTATGTAACGCGCGGCAAGGGGGTCGCGGTGCATTCCAAAACGTGCGCCAACATCGACAATCTGATGTTCGAGCCGGAGCGCCGCATCGCGGTGGAGTGGGGGCGCGAAGGCGCATCGGAGAGCTGGCAGGCCGGCTATCCGGTGAAGCTGGTGGTCTCCTGCGACAACCGCCCGGGCATGCTGAAGGCCATCGCCACCATCATCAGCGACGCCAATACAAACATCCGCAACATCGAGGCGAACACCGCCGAGGATCACGCCACCGTCGACATCGTGGTCGATATCGCCGACCTGAAGCACCTGGAGCGCATCCTGACCGGGGTGCGCAAAATCCCCGGGGTGCGAGACGTGCAGAGGGTACAGAAGCTGTAATCCGGGCCCGCGAAATCCGATCCGCTTCCCGTCAGATCTTCTCCGCCAGAAATTCCAGCTCCGCTCCCAGGGGATCGGTGAGGCGGTTGGTCAGATTGACGAGTCCGACCAGCACGTCGAGATCGAGAACCTCGTCCTCGGAGAAATGCTGCTTGAGGGCAGCGATATCGGAATCGTTGATGTTGTATGGCTCGCGCGTCAGCTTTTCGGCGAACTGCAGCGCCGCCTGCTCCTTTGCGCTGAAGCTGCCGTAATTCCCTGCTTTGAGCGCCTGCCAGTCCTGGTGGGTCAGCCCTGCCCGCTTCGACGAAGCGAGGTGATGCTGCTTTCAATAGTGACAGCGGTTCAGCATGGAAACGCGGATGTAGACCAGTTCGTAGAGACGCCGCTCGAGCGCGCGGCCCACGCTGGCATAGAATGCGACGAAGGTCTTCAGCACCTCCGGACGGTGCGCCAGCAGCTGCTGCACATTGCCAGGTTTGCCGGCCAGCGTTTTCTCGTAAACTTCCCGCACCTCGGGCGGGGCCTGCTCCGGGGCAACATAGGAAATCCGCGGCACGGTATCCTCCTTCTTACGCACTCATGTGAAAGGCGCCAATTCGTGTGGGCGCGCGAATGTCAGATTAACCCAGTCCCTGGAAAAGCGCGAATGTGTCAGCAGCCATTAGCGAACCTAGCCGGGCGGCCACGCCAGAGCACGGCCGCCGAGCATGTGCAGGTGCAGGTGAAAGACGGATTGCCCGGCACGCGGGCCGACGTTGTAGACGGTGCGGTAGCCGTCCTCGATGCCGCGCTCGCAGCCGAGCCTGGCAGCGATGAGCTGACAGTAGCCGATGATTTCAGCGTCCTGCGGCGTGGCTTCCTTCAGACCGGGGAGGTGCCGCTTCGGAACGATGAGCACGTGAGTGGGCGCCTGGGGATGGATGTCCTCGAAGACGTAGACCTTGTCGTCTTCGTAGACCTTCTTTGACGGAATCTTGCCGGCGATGATTTTGCAGAACAGGCAGTCGTCCATGGGGAGATGTTAGTCGAGGCGGGGGAGAATGTCGCGGGGGAATTCGGCTGAAGTTCGGCGGGGAGACGGCGGAGATGGCTCTCCACGAGGCTTTCACAGCGTGATTTCAACAGAGCCGGATGTCTGGCGGCTTGCACCTGGCCTGCTGTGGC
>Ga0335081_10014586_pt1 | contig 12711 bp, 10 predicted proteins | sample Lox_Sample_35_FD_206713 | JGI IMG/M metagenome (GOLD analysis project Ga0335081, IMG submission 206713) | Soil microbial communities from Loxahatchee National Wildlife Refuge, Florida, United States - Lox_Sample_3.5 | ecosystem: Environmental > Terrestrial > Soil > Wetlands | place: USA...
TGTTTCCAGATGGAATCATTCACCTTTTCGCCGAGATGATGCTGCGCGTGCTCGATTTTCGGCAGCTTGAAACTGCCGATCGCCACTGCAAGCACCACCAGGGCGATTCCAAGCCCTACATACGGGGCTTTCACTGTTGCTGCCTCATGCAAGCGATATGCTTGCAACGCGTCGGGCGCCAGCGCTCTCAGTTCGGCAACTGTTTTCGGTGCTGCGCTCAGAATAAAGAGACTCCCGAAGAAAGGCGCTAGGAACGTTCCAAGAGAGTTGAACGCTTGTGTCAGATTCAGGCGGCTGGAAGCAGTCTCCGGTTTTCCGAGCACGGAAACATATGGATTCGCTGCGACCTGGAGACACGTAATGCCCGCTGCCAGCACGATCAGAGCCCCGAGAAATAGCGGGTAGGATGCGGCGCTCGCCGCCGGCACGAAAAGGAACGCTCCAACACCCATCGTCAACAGTCCGGCAACCATGGATCGTTGATAGCCGATCCAGTCGACGACTCTTGCCGAGGGGATCGAAAAGATAGCGTAGGCGCCAAAGAACGCGAACTGGATTAGTTGCGACTTGGCGTAGTTCAGATCAAAAATCGATTTCAGATGCGGGACCAGAATGTCGTTCAGGCACGTGAGAAATCCCCACATGAAGAAGAGCGTCGTGACCGTTGCCAAGGGAGCGACGTAGCTCTGGCCCGAGGCGGACGGCGCGTTGCTGGTACTTGTGTTGGGGGCTGTTATGGCCATAGGTGATTAGATCATCCTTGAAGCGCTATAAATGCGTTAACGCCGCCATCATACATCGGCGTCCCTTGATTTTGCTTGTTTTTCTTCGGTGCTGACGCGGATTCGCCCTCTACAAAATCGATTCTCTAGCTTGACATTCGTTCTCGCTTGCCGGACACTTCACTCGATTCCAACTGCCTTCATTTTCGCAGGTTTATTCATGCCCAAGGTCATCGTCTGTATGTTTGCGTGTCTCTTCCTGTTTGCCCTTCCCGCAGCATTCGCGCAAGAAAAGAACAACGCGGTGGTTGTTTTCCGCGAGGCCGGATTCCCGGCCGCTGACTCAACTGCACCGTCATCCCATCAGTTGGAGTCCCTGTTCCCGGGTGCGAACTTGGCAGACGCTGATCAACTGAGCGGAGCCCTGGCCGCGAGTTCAACTCGCCTTCTGGTTCTGCCGTACGGCTCCGCATTTCCTGAAGCAGCGTGGCCTGAGATCAAGGATTTTCTGGATCGTGGCGGAAACTTACTCGTTCTGGGCGGAAGGCCATTCACCCGTGCGGCCTATCGAGACGCGTCTGGCTGGCACCTTCGCGAATACAGCGTGCGATTCATCCGGCCGCTTATGATCGATCAGTATCAGGACACCCCGGGCTCTGACGGCTTGAAATTTGAACCGAATCCCGAGCTGACACTTCAGCTCAGTTCATTTCGATGGAAACGTGCATTCAGCCCGGTGGTTCGTCTTAGCGCGGTCGATCTCTACCATCGCGGAGGATCGGCCGGAGCAATTGATGCCAGGCTCGATACTCTTGCCTGGGGTGTTAAAGATGGAATCAAGCTCTCGGCTCCAGCGATACAGATTGATCACTATCGAAATGGATTTGACGGAGGCCGATGGATCTTTGTCAACGCCGAGCTTTCTTCGGAGTTCTTTGGCAATTCAAGCTTGGTGCAGTCTCTCGTTCAACGCGCGATGCAGGGGGAAGAAGAATTCACTGTGCGACCCGTGTTGCCTTTGTACCTGCCGGGAGAACCCGTGGAACTCCGAGTCTCTTGGCACGCGGCCACGGCACTTGCAAGTCCGGGCACATTAAAAATAAAGGTCTATCCGGAATCACAGCCAAGCAGCGCAACGAGCGTCACAGCATCCATTCCTGCCAGTGCGCCGGTCGTGTTGCCGCCGCCGAGTGGTAAGGGACTCTTCTTCATCGACGCCCAACTCATGGAGGGCGATCGCGTCCGCGCGATCTATCACTCCGGCTTCTGGATTCGTGATGAAGACTATCTCCGTTCCGGTCCGCGGTTGAGCGTAAATCATGATTACTTCGAACTCGACGGACATCCACTGGCGGTCATTGGAACGACCTACATGTCCAGTGAAGTGCAGCGGCTATTTTTCGAGCACCCGAATGTTTACGTGTGGAACCAGGATCTGGCGCAGATTCACGATGCCGGGCTGAATATGATCCGCACGGGATGGTGGACCGGCTGGGATAAATTCTGCGACGAAAACGGCCAGCCTTACGAACGTACGCTGCGGACCCTCGAAGCCTATCTGATGACCGCGCGCAAATACGGCTTGCCGGTTCAGTTCAACTTCTTTGCGTTTCTGCCGGATGTGCTCGGAGGCCAGAATGCCTTCCTCGATCCCGAAGCAGTTCACCGACAGCAAACGCTGATTTCCGCTGTCGTTTCGCGTTTTCACGGCGTACCGTTTCTCGCCTGGGATCTGATCAATGAGCCAAGCTTTTCGCAGCATCTATGGACGATGCGGCCCAACGGCGATCCCATAGAACTGGCTGCGTGGAATGCGTGGCTGAACGAGCGTTATCCGGACAAAGCGAAGCTGGCGGCGTTGTGGAACGTTCCTTATGGCTCGGTAAGTGGGACCATCGCGCTTCCGTCCGAGGGTGAGTTCGCACCGCGAGGAATGTACACGGGCACGAATTCTCTACGGATTAACGACTACTACCTTTTCGCGCAGGAATCCTTCGCAAAATGGGTTCGTACGATGCGCGAAACAATTCGCGCAGCCGGATCGCAACAACTCGTCACTGTAGGACAGGATGAAGGGGGGATTCAGGATCGATTGTCGCCTGCGTTTTGGGGCCCAGAGGTGGATTTCACCACGAACCATTCCTGGTGGCAGGACGACTACATTCTGTGGGATTCGCTGGCCGCCAAGCAGCCGGGTGAAGCAATGCTGATCCAGGAAACCGGTCTGCAACGCGGATTAAATCTCGACGAAACCGCCCGCCGCAGTCCGGAGAGCGAAGCCGCTCTTCTCGAACGGAAGATCGCATCCTCGTTCATACAGGGCTCGGGAGCGATTGAGTGGCTTTGGAACACCAATTCCTACATGACCGAGAGCAACGAAACTCCCATCGGAGCCGTTCGGACGGATTACACCGAAAAGGCTGAGGCACTTTTGCTACGCGCATTCGGACGATTTGTTCCGGCCTTGCAAGATTATCTTCGTGACCCAAAGCAAGCTCCGGTCGCAATCATTACCTCGCAAGCCACGCAGTATTCCGTCATGGCTGATTTCCAGTTGGAAGCCCAGCGGCGTGCCGTACGCGCGCTAGCGTATTCGGTTCATCTAACGCCCTACACGATTGCTGAGAATCAGATTGATAAGCTGGGCTCGCCTAAGCTCGCGATTTTGCCCTCTCCCCAGGCGTTAAGCGACGCCGCATGGCAAGGGCTCATGCAATATGTCGAAGGGGGCGGCAATCTTCTCGTGACTGGACCAGTCGATCGCGACGAGCACTGGCAGATCATGCATCGATCAGCGAAGGCAGGACTCCAGGCTCAAGTCGAACCTCTTGTTTATCACAATGCCGCGATCCGCGTTGGCGATCGCACGATCCCTCTCGTTTTTGGTCAGCAGGAACAAAACTGGCTCGAGTCTCTGCGCTTCGACGATGGTTCGACGTTCAAAGAAATCTCTCACGGCAGAGGACGAATCTTTTGGACGTCTTATCCTGTGGAACTCAGTGAGGATCTCGACTCCACATCGGATCTCTATGCATATATCGCAGCCCGTGTGGATCTCACGCCGATGTTTACCGCACAGGCTCCGGTCCCCGCCGGGGTCCTGGTATTCCCAACCGAATTGGCGGATGCCGTACTTTACGTGTTCGTATCGGACTCCGCCGATGATGCGACGATCAACATGCGCGATCGCGAGACCGGAGTACCGATATCTTTCACCCTGCCCTCGCAACATGCCGCGATCGCGGTGATCGGGAAAAAAGGAAAGAAAATCCTTGCTAAATACGGTTTCTGAGGTCTTACCGGCGTGCATGCAGGAAACACCCGATTCCGGCCTAAGGTTCTCTCCTAGATATTGAGATTGTTCTTTAACTCCGCAGAGCGATCTGACGATCAGGACATGATGATGCCGTTGCGCCGTTTATCCCGCAAGTGGAGATGGTTCTTCGGAATCAGTCTGGCGATTCTTGCGCTGATTGCCGTCTGTGTTCGGATCGTCATTGTCCGGGCAGAACCGATTCTCCGAACCCGCGTCATCGAGACCCTTTCTACCCGTTTCAAGAGCCGCGTCGATCTAGCCGAACTTCACGTCTGGATCGAGAACGGTATCAACGTCGAGGGTAAGGGTCTGAAAATCTTCGGCGCTACCGACCCGAATCCGTCGGAAAACGGAATACAACCGCTGATTGGAGTTCGCTCATTCCGTTTTCAAACCGCATTGCGAAATCTTTTCCGCGAACCGATGTACGTTGACACGGTCTTCATAAGTGGGCTCACGATGAACATCCCGCCGAAGAACGACCGAGCACAGATGGCCAAGTTGCGGCGCCGCGGCGGCAAAATGAGCATTTTTGTCAGCCATTTCCTGTGCACAGATACGAAGCTCATCGTCAATACCGACAAGCCCGGGAAAGCGCCCCTCGAGTTCGATATTAGCCGCCTGCAGATGAAAGACATCGGGCCCGCGCGGCCGCTGCAGTTTGACGCAAACCTGATCAATCCCAAGCCTGTGGGCGACATTCACTCCACCGGATTGTTCGGTCCTCTCAACGAAACGGATCCCCGTGACTCGGCTGTAGAGGGCGATTATTCTTTCACTCATGCCGATCTTTCCACCCTAAAGGGAATCGCCGGAATTCTTTCATCGACGGGGCAGTATGGGGGGACGCTTGGCCGCATCGAAGTTAATGGCGAAACCGACACGCCCGATTTTCATCTCGCGATCAGCGGCCATTCTGTTCCTCTGCATACGCAGTTTCGCGCGATTGTGGATGGAACCGACGGCGACACATATCTCGATCCAGTGAACGCGCGAGTGCTTAAGTCGTCGTTCACGGCCAGCGGCAAAGTTGTGCGCACGGCGAATCCGCACGGCCACGACATCGAACTCAAGGTAAAGCTTGGGGATGCCCGAATTCAGGACCTGTTACAACTCGGCGTAAAGACCGAGCCGCCGATCATGACCGGTCGCGTCGAGATGAACACGAGCTTGAGCCTTCCGCCGGGAGACGCCGATGTGGCGGACCGGCTCCGATTGTATGGTCAGTTTCACATTCCCGCTGCCCATTTCACGAATGACAAGCTTCAGACGCGAATCGACGCCCTCAGCCTGCGAAGTCTTGGCGAACCGAAGCTTGTGCCAGAAGCCGCGGCGATCGAGGTCGGTTCAGATTTGAGCGGCCGATTCCAACTAAAACAAGGACTGCTATCCTTCTCATCCCTTCAGTTCGAAGTGCCCGGCACTCGCGCAAAAGTAACGGGCGATTACAGCCTCGACGGCAAGACTTTCGACTTCCACGGAAACCTTCAGCTCAATGCCAAGGTTTCTCAGATGACGACCGGGTGGAAATCCCTCCTTCTGAAAGCCGTAGACCCATTCCTGAGCAAGAACGGATATGGAACAGAAGTTCCTTTCAAAATCACCGGTACGGAATCCGAGCCACACTTCGGTCTCGATTTTCATTCTCAAAATGACCTCTCCCACAAGAATGCGGAGAGAGCGATGGAAGCTGAAGATAAATAGCCGGTTGCCATACAGAATCTGGTGTATTGTCTGCCACAGCTCACAAAAAATACCGTTCGATATAGGGCCAGTGAATCGCCCTCCGCTCGGTCGCTGGAGACAAACCAAAGGAGGCATGTGATGCAGAAGGATTCGTTACGGCGTCTTTATATTGACGAATTGAGAGACTTGTACAACGCCGAAACTCAACTGGTGAAAGCGCTCCCGAAGATGGCGAAAGCCTCTTCGAATGCCGAACTCCGCCAGGCATTTGAAGAGCACCTGCGCCAGACGTCGGAACAGGTTTCGAGACTCGAACAAATCTTCGAAAGTCTGGACGAGAAGCCTACGGGGAAGAAATGCCTGGGGATGGAAGGCTTAGTCAAAGAAGCGGCAGAGACCATGCAAGAAGAATATGAAGACGCCGTCATGGACGCAGCCGTCATCGGTGCGGCCCAATGCGTGGAGCACTATGAAATCGCCGGTTACGGGACGGTAAAGGCGTTTGCGGAATTGCTGGGCGAACAGGAGCACGTTTCCCTGATCGAACAGACTCTGGACGAAGAGAAATCGGCCGACCAGAAGCTGACCCACCTTTCGGAGAACATCAACTCGCGAGCCGGCGAAGAAGGCGAAGTCAGGGAAGGGGAAGAGGAGGACGCTCGTCACGCAAAGACATCCGGCAAGCATTCCCGGCGGGCTGCATAAGTAAACAATGACGTGGAAGGGTGCCAGCCCTTCCACAGTTCTTTATCCTTCCGTCGGATCAGCTGCTTGTGCAAAATACCACGATCACCGTATGGGAAGAACATAGCTGCAAGGATAGTTTCCTCAAAGTCACACATTCCAAAATCTCCTTCGACTTGTAGCTGTAATTTTCACGCAAGAATTGCGGTATGGACCAAGGTATTTCTCAACAGACTTCGAAGCCTTGCTCGACAGGCTGGCGGATTCTCTATCAGGCCGCTCTGTTTGAAACAGATCGCCAAAAAGTTCAACAGCGGATCGCCGAAGCGGAATGCGCGATTCTTGCCCGCGTGAAGGAATTATTCTTCGACACTACGGACCATATTGAAGAAGATCAGGTTCTGGACGACGCGCTCTATGCCCTGCGTGCCTTGCGCAACTGCGTTGTCTCTGAATCGAACGCCGCATAGATTCTTCTCCTTACGCAGTAGTTCTTTCGTTAAGGAACTCCTAGGCAACGAACGTCTCAATGTTCCGGGCAACCCTGTATTGTTGCGCGAACGAAGACCTCTTACATTGCGATTAGCAGTCGAGAAACAATCGAGTTCTCCTCTTATGACAAACAAAACTCCCGAAAGAACAATCCCTGTCGACAAGCAGCTGAAGCGTGCATTTGAAAGCGCAGTACACGACATCTATCAGGCGGGCTTGACCGGCAAAGCTTCGCGCTACCGAACCCCAATCGTGCAACGTGCGGGCATTAGATCTTCGGAGTCGTACCTCGGCGCAGAGAAACGAGCTCTCTCGGACGCGGCGAAAGCGCTAGCCCAGCTCTGGAAAGTGTCCCCGAGTTCCAGATAGCGCGAGCGGCGTGAGTGCCGTTGTTTTAGACAAGGGCGTGTAGTACAACGGCCGGATGTAAGGGTGGGACTCTTTGTGGTGCTGTTTTCTTACGAACCGCAAGGACCAAAGTCGCGCACAGCGCAACCACGAACAGGGCGAATACAATCGTAACAATCCTCCGGCACGAACGTGGATTTCCTGCAATCAACCTTCTCCGTCCTCGAGACGTTCCAATTCTCTACACAAATTAGATTCCAAAAAAGCCCCGGGCTTTGTTGAGATCCCCGGGGCCTAACGGAAAGGTTACACAGCTTTCCTTAGTGTGTCGGTGCTTTCTGTTCCGCGTTGCTCTGCAGATTCGCCGGTGCACGTATGACAAGACGCGACGGCTTCCCTCCTACGCTCCCTGAGCCGGCTTTGGAATGTGTCCCATCGGCCGCCAATTCCAGAGGCGCTCGTACTGATCACGACGGCGTCGGCACCCGCCGGAATGATGCGACCGGTAGGCTCATCCGCGGCCTCGAGGTCCGCTTCTCTCTCCGCGTTTGTGTTAACACGTGTTGATGCCGGCGACATTTTGGGCGCCGGAATTCCGTGTGCTTGCGCCGCCGCCCGCTCCGACTCGATATTGCCGGACTCTTGCAGGGCCGTCGGAGTTATGTTGCGATCTGTTTCCGCCCGGTGCATGACCGGATCTGCAACCCACTTTGATCGATAGCTCCGCTCGTAATTCGACCACTTGCTCTCAGATTCCAGGTGCGATTCGTTATAGGGAGGGAAATTTTCAACCTGCTTCTTGGTGAGGATCGCTTCGAAGTCATTCTCGTGTTTTGCTGAAGCCCGTAATGCGTCGGCAGGCACAATGAATTTCTTGCTGCTGAGCCAACCGCCCGTGTCCACCACAACGTAGCGAATATCTCCGGTGGAGTGGTCGAAGATGACGTCCTCGATTTTCCCCAACTTTTCATCGTTAAGGCCATAAAGATGGGAGCCGCGAACATCTTCGCCCCATTCGGCGGCGACTGTGTCCTTCAAAGTACCGTAGTGTGCCATGCTTTCTCCTTTAAGCGCTTTATTGCTTAGGCCTCCAGACAAGGCCATTTTGGATTACACGCTTACGCGCAGATGAGTATGGTTCGGCGAGGTTTGGGTAGCAATCGGCAGTTCACTGTATCGGCAGCATGCCTCTAGGCTAAAAGGCGCTCAAATCTGGCTGGGAACCGCGGGCTCGGGTTCGCGCACCGGAGCATCAGGATTCTCCGGCGGATTCTCGGGCTCCCGCACTGGCGGCGGTGCCGGGTCGGATGGAATACGAAGAGAATAGCTAAAGTTCAAAGTATCTTTTGGCTGCACGCGATTCAGATGCAGAAAGAGATAGAACGGAAGCCGCTTTTCGGAATTCAGGCAGAATTCTCGACCAGCAAGACAATCGATTACGAACTGAAGACTTCCTTCGCGGCGACGACCGTATTGCTGTGAATCGTAACTGTGTCTTCTACTTTCCGGGCGTATCCGCCGGCGTAGGTGACCATCACTGGAATGTCTCGTGCGCGCGCGACCTTGAAGACCAATTCGTCGCGCTTCTTGAGTCCTTCGATTGTCAAATCAAGACCTCCGAGCTGATCTTCACGATAGGGATCAGCTCCGGCGATATAGCAGATCAAATCCGGCTCAAACTGCCGGAGTCCGGAACTGAGGGCATTGTCGAGCCACGCCAGGTAGTCGTCGTCGCCGATGCCGTCGGGCAGGTCGACATCAATCGAGGACGGCGGTTTGTACAAAGGATAGTTATTGTGCTGGTGGAGTGAGATCGTAAACACATCGCCGGCATGAGCACCATGCATGCGCGGCGGGCGCCCCGGATTCAAGGTCGATCCCGAGACCGATGGCAGTGGCACACTCTCGGTGCGCGTCCCGGCGAAAATCGCGGCGGTTCCATTGCCCTGGTGTACATCGCAGTCTACCGTCATGGCGGTGCGGATCTTGTCATCGCGCTGCAATCGCCGAATTGCGACCGCAACGTCGTGGATCATGCAAAATCCTTCCCCGTGATCGGGAAACGCATGATGAAATCCGCCACCAATGTTGATGCCGACCTTGTCTTCTAGGGCGCGGCGAGCCGCGAGAATCGATCCACCTGCGGCGAGCCAGAAGGCCTCCACTAGGTCGCGTGAATAGGGGATCTCCATCTCCATTTCTTCGCGTTGGCTGAGCGTGCCGGATCTCAGCTTCTGCAAATACTCGGGACGGTGAACGAGAAGAATGTCGCGATCATTCGCCAGTTCGGGCTCGAGAAAATCTCCGGGCTCGGCAACACCGGTTTCAATCAGCCGATCGTGAATACGGCGGTACTTCTCGGCCGGAAAAACATGACTGCCGATGGGCAGATAATACGCGTCGCTGTAAATGAGCTTGAAGGGGAGCATTCCGTAGGAGCAGTCAGCACTCAGCGATCAGCCAAGCCAATCGCGACGGATAATCATACTCGCATCGAGCGCCCGGCCCGCAGATCCGCGCTCTTGCGTCGCTTATTAAGCGCATTATCGTTTCTTGTTCGTCGGCTCAGGCGCAACCGCCGGCCGTCTCACTGGCACAATCGCGCCCTTCGACGGATCGGCCGCAGCCGTCGCACGCGTGAGCACTTCCTGCTGGATATACTGCACGAATTCCTGTATCTGGCGCTGCATTTCCTCCATGCGCTCACGCATTTGCAGGATGATCGCCATTCCAGCGATGTTCACGCCCAGATCGCGCGCGAGCGACAGGATGAATTCAAGCCGCTGCAGATCTTCATCGGTGTAGAGCCGTGTGTTGCCTTCCGTCCGCGAAGGTTTTAGCAGTCCTTCGCGCTCATACAACCGCAGAGTTTGAGGATGAATGCCGTACATCTCGGCCACGGTCGAGATCATGTACGCGCCTTTGGATTTACGCTTCGTCATTCGAGATAGTTATAGCAGAAACAAAATGGCCACGGATCCTTGCGGATCAAATCCGTATTGATCCGTGTGAATCCGTGGCCTGTATCTTTAGGCGGCGGGTTGAGGTTTCTCGGACGCGGGCGCTGACCATCCTTCCGGCTTCAGCGCGTGATTGACAAAATAAGCGACAACGCCGGCCGCGATCAGGATCATCCCGAAGGCAAATGAACTCATCCCCAGGATTGATTCATGTTCGCTGCGGATAACCGAGAATGCCAACAGCAGCACCGGAGGGATGCCGATGGCGATCGCTCCAGGCAGGCCTCCGGGTACCTTGAATGGCCGCGCGAGATTCGGCTCCCGGAATCGGAGCACGACTAGTGCGACAAACTCCAGTGCCAGGCTCCCACCGTAGAGAAGAATATCCAGCGTCACGAGCCGGGCGAAGCCAAGGCCCAGACACAGCGCCCAGCCAAGCGCCAGCGCGAGAATCGCGACCCATGGCGCCTTCGATTTCGGATGCAGCTTCCCGAACACTTCCGGCAACATACCATCCTGCGCCATGGCCAGAGGTAGACGTGAGTAGCTCATGACCAGCGCGTTGAACATGCCGAAGCCGCTGATCATGCCACCCAGCACGACGCCGATCCGAAGCAGCGGGCCACCCATCAAGCCGGCAATGTCGGCCCACGATCCGGTTTCCCATGCCGTCGATTTCAGCCCTGTCGCCCACATGGCGGCAAAAGGCAACACATAGCTGACGGCCACGATGCAGACCGCGGCCAGCATCGCCCGCGGATAGGTGCGCTGGGGGCGCTCGACTTCCGTGGCAATCGTCGAGGCGTTGTCCCAACCCATGTAGTTCCACATGCAGATAAGCAGTCCGCCAAGAATGTCGACTGTCGAAGTTGTGGGCTTCGTAACAGCATTCGCCAGAGCGCCGAGCTTGAACGGAGCCAGCAAAACGACCGCGATGAAAGGTGCGGAGAGCGCAAGGAATAGCCAGAGCGACGTCAGGGAGACGACTTTGACTCCGGCAATATTGAGCAGGGCGCAAGCCACGACCACGGCCAGAGCGACCCACCATCCGCGATTACTTTCCTGAAACCACGGAAACATGCGGGTCAGGTAGGCGACGAACAAGGTGGGATAGATCGCCATATCGAAAATTGACGCGATCAGCGAGAGCCAGGCTTCCTGAAATCCCCAGAAGTTGCCCATGGCGCGGCGTACCCAGGCGTAATACCCGCCTTCGAAGGGCAGCGCGCTCGAGAGTTCGCCGATCATGAAAGCCGTCGGCAGGCTCCAGAGAAGTGGTGTGATGAGCAAGATCAGGATGGCGCGTCCGTAGCCGGCGCCGTGCACGATGTCTTCGGTGCCATAGGTTCCGCCCGACACCATAAAGAAGGTGGCGGCCACCAGAGGCCAAAGCGTGAGGCGGACGAATTTCTTCCGGTTGGGGACGACGGTGAGGGATTGGGAAGTTTCTGGACGTTGCGCGCTAGCTGTTGCCAATTTCTATGGCTGCCTCCTTGAGCGACTCACTCTCACCACCGCGTCTCCCTTGTGTCTTCGATTGAAGACTTGCTTCTCGCGGCTCCCGGAATTCAGCGATTTTCCGGGCATTTCGGCGGAGTTAGTTCGCAGTAGTGAGATTACGGGAATTTTCCACAGATGCAATAGTTTTTTGCCCTAATTTGGAAAATTTTTGTAAGCGGGAGACGTGGTACGGGAGTAACAGTGAGTCGCGGAGTACTGATTGCGTCAGCTAAGCCTACACGCGCCCACGGTTCCAGAAATCCGCCAGATCCGCCGCAGTGCCCCGCCCTTGCTCGCGTCCAGCTTTGGCCGCCGGGCGGCGCGTTTCTGGAGCCAGCGGATTCAGCCCAACGGCCCTTCGCGATTTCGCATCGGGAGTGACAAGATAAGTTTTGCTGCCAGCCTGCTCGAGGATTTCGATCTGCTCGCTCAGGCCGCTTCCGCCAATACGTGGAAGCGTCGTGCCCATTGGCGAGAGAATCACAACGCGAGCGTACCCCTTTGCCAGATCGGCGTTCTCGGCGCAGCGAACTCCTCCATCGATATAACGTTTGCCGCGTATGGTCACCGGAGGCCATATTCCGGGCAACGCGCAACTGGCGGCCACGGCGTCCACCAAATCAAGTCCTGATTTTCGATCGAAGACTTGAATCTCGCCCGACTCGGCATCAATAGTCACAATCGCCAGACCATGGTCTGGCCAAGTGTGGCTAGGCAGCCGTGCCTCTACTACCTTGCGCCGCTCCGATTCTGAAATCGTGGGCGTTTCAAGAGCCCACTTCCCAATCTGGCGGATTCGTTCTGTACGGTCCGTTATCGAGGAAAACGTTGCACGTGCTTTCTGGAATGACTCGAGCACTCGGGGACCGGGGTTAATCTCTCGCCCTTGTGCGGACGGCTCAACCATGCGTCGAAACAACTCCTCCAGCGACGCCGCGCCGAGCTGAGCGCCGAGGGTAGAACCGGCGGAGGTTCCGATCATCAAGTCGGCCTCGCGCAGGTC
>Ga0335081_10014588_pt1 | contig 12710 bp, 14 predicted proteins | sample Lox_Sample_35_FD_206713 | JGI IMG/M metagenome (GOLD analysis project Ga0335081, IMG submission 206713) | Soil microbial communities from Loxahatchee National Wildlife Refuge, Florida, United States - Lox_Sample_3.5 | ecosystem: Environmental > Terrestrial > Soil > Wetlands | place: USA...
CTTGCTTGGGGGGGACATCGATCTCCTTCCGGGCTCGTCAGGTGGGAACTGGCGGGAAACCTCTCGCTCGATCATCTTTCCACTAGGACTCCGAACGACACGCAACCTTTCACGCGGCCGTGGCGGTGCGGTGCGTGACGCCGACCGCCAGCTACAGTCCATCCGTCATGTGCTCGCCTCGAGCACACACGGTGGGGGTCTGATGCCGCCGCTGGATCCTGCCTCTCTACCTCAGCACACCGACCGCCTGTTTCGCGCCGCGTGGGCTCTCACGGGCTCGCGCGAGGACGCCCAGGACCTGGTGCAGGAGACCTTCGCCCGCGTGCTGGCGCGTCCCCGCATGCTCCACGGCCAGGACGAGCTCGCCTATCTGCTGCGGGTGCTGCGCAACACCTTCCTGACGCAACGACGCACCGCCTCGCGCAGGCCGCAGATCTCCGGGAGCCAGCTCGAGGAAGTCGAACCGACGGACCCTCGCACGGGCACCCGCCCCGAGCAGGCGGTCGAGACGCGCGAGCTGATCTCGCGGATCGCATCCCTGTCGGAGGATCACCGCCTCGCCCTCGTGGCCGTGGACGTTCTCGGACTGTCCTATCGTGAGGCGGCCCGCGCCCTTCGCACGCGGGAGGCGACGATCGCGACCCGGGTGTTCCGGGCACGCCAGCGGATCGCCCGGGAGCTCGGCGACAGCGCACCGGCGACGCGGCCCGAGGCAGCGCCGCGGCCCGAAGAGGCCGCGCGGTCCGGGGAGGCCCCGGGACCCGAGGAGGCCCCGCGGGATCCCGACATGGCGAAGCCGGAGGGCGGGAATAAGAAGGGTTCTTCGGGAGTCTTTACAACAGAAGGGCCAAGATGATGCGACGACGAAAGGCAGAGGAGCGGCTCGCACGGGCGGCCGACGGCACCCTGAGCGAAGCCGATCGCCGCGAGCTGGAGGCGGAGGTTGCCACCTCCCCCGAGCTCGGCGAGGAGCTTCGGCTGCAGGGCCGCGCCCTCACGCTCATGCATGCGCTCAACGACGAGCCTGCGCCCGCGGAGCTGCACGCCTCGGTGCAGTCGCTGCTCGCCGACGTCCCGGCAGAGCGACCGCGCGCGAGGCGTTCCTGGCGCGCGCGGGGTTCCTGGCGGCTCGCTCCCGTGGCGGCTGCCGCGCTGGTCGTGGTCGCGCTGGTCGCGGTGCTGCTGTCGTCTGGGAGCTCGAGCAAGCCGACCGTCAACCAGGCGGCGCTGCTGGCGCTGCGCCAACCCACCGAACCATCGCCGGCGGAGAGTCCCGGCAGCAAGCCGACGCTCCAGCGCCAGGCGGCCGGCATCCCCTTCCCCTACTGGAAGCACGAGCTCGGGTGGACCACCAGCGGCGCACGGGTCGACCGCTTCGCCGGCCGCCCCGCGACGACCGTCTTCTACAGCGCCCCCAAGCCGTCGGGGGGCACCGCGCGGGTCGGGTACACGATCCTCTCGGGGACCGCCCTGCCGCTTCCCGAGGCGCCCACCGTCGAACACCGCGGCGTGCGCTACTACGTGCTGAGCGACCAAGGGGCGACGGTGGTGACCTGGCGCCGGGACGGTCACACGTGCATCCTCGCCGCGCGCGGGGTCGCCCCGCGGACGCTACTGCACCTCGCCGCCTGGGCCTAGCGGCCTCCCCCGGGGCTGGGCCCCTCGCCTAACGGGCCCGCAGCACCACGATCACGGTGCGGTGCGCGGAGCCGGCGCCCGGCACGGTGAGCGTCAGGCGCACCTGCAGCCTCAGCTGCCCGCGCCGTTGCAGCACCCGCTGCGCACGTCGGTCGATCGCCACCGCGAAGCTCACGCGGCCTGCGCCGAGGCCCGAGCGGGTGAGGCTGCCGACCGTGGTCGCCCGCGACACCGCCGTCGAGATCTGCCCCGAGGGGGCCAGCAGCCGGACGACCAGCCGCGAGCCCCGCGCCGGCACGCGGACCGTGCCGCGGACGGTCTTGCCGTGCTGCACGGCGGCGAGCGCCACGGCAGCCCCGGCAAGAGAGGCGGCGGCGCCCCCCGTCTGGGCGCCGGCGCCGCCCTGAGTCCCTGCGGAGGAGCCGGGCCCGCCGTACCCGTACCCGCCGGTGCCTTCCTGGTAGCCGGACGGGGTGGTCGTGGTCGGGGATGTGCCGGTCGGCGTCGTGCCGGTCGTGGTCACGTTGGTCGTGGTGGTGCCCGCCGGGGAGACCTGCACGGTGCCGGTCATGTACGGGTGCACGGTGCAGAAGAACGTGTACGTGCCCGGCGTGGAGAACGTGCAGCTCCCTTCCCAGTTGGTGGTTCCGCTTTCAGGAACGCCGCTGCAGGCGGGCTTGGCCGGCCCCGATTTCCATTTGACACTGTGTTCGAGCGTGGTGGAGGCGTTCTTGAAGATCACGCTCCCCCCGGCCCCGATCGTCACTTCCGAGGGCGACCACTGCCTCGATTCCAGGCCGTTGATGGTCGGGGTGCTCCCGGCGCTGGTGGCGAGCGCCGGCAGCCCCCCGAGGACCACGCCGAGCACGGCGACGAGCGGCAGGTAGCGTGCTCGTGGGCCCACATCTATCCGGACTCCGCCCGCGGGGCGATCCTTCCCGCCCCGGCCCACGCGGCGGGCGGCCCCCTACGGCGGGCGGCCACCTCCGCCGGGCGGCCCTCTACACCGGCCGTCCGGCTTCGGCCTCCTCGACCGCCTGCGCCAGGGCCCGGCGGCCTTCCTGCAGGACCGGCTCGCCGTGCGAGACCAGGATCCGCTCGCACGGGAGCTCGAGCAGCGCGGCGAGCAGCGCCGCCAGGCCCCGCCGGTCGACGCTGACGTCCTCGAGCCAGCTCTCGGGGCAGACGCGAAGGCGTCCGCCGCCCTCTCCGACCAGGCTGTCGCCCGGCACCAGCGTGGCGGCGCCGGGCAGCCAGAACACGATCTCCCCCGCCCCCTTCAGCCAGCGCGGGCTGACGTCCCTGGGGATCTCGTTCCAGGGGCGCGACCCGGGGGCGCCGTAGGGGTCTTCCCCGTGCCCGGGGACGTAGCGCCGGGCGAGCTCGTCGCGGTCGCGGCGGTGCCAGCGGATCGTCGTGAGGATGCCCACCTGCCGGCCCTCGAGGAGGTCGTCGAGCCACGCCAGGAACCCCTCGCGGTCCTCGCCCGGGATCTGCGGGTCGATCAGCACCGCCCCCTCGTGGAGCTCATACAGCACACTGCCCACCATCTGCGGCCAGTCGCTCTCGGGAGTCCAGTGAGGGCTCGCGGCCTCCCAGCGGTAGAGACCCGGGACGATCTCCACGGCCTCCATCGCCCTAACCGTATTCCCGGTAGGCGCTCACCCAGTCGCGGGCGATCAGCAGCTGCGCCCGGGCAAGTGTCATCAGTCCCCGGCACACGAGCCGGTTCAGCGCCCGCTCGAGATGATCCTTGGGGTTCAGGTAGAAGCCCGCGCGGGTGGGGTAGTCGGGCTCCGGCCAGAGGTTTCGCGGGTCGTTGACGGCGCCGCCCAGCTCGAGGGGGACGAGGTGGTCGTACTCGTACGCCGAAGCCCGGGAGGACGACCCGTAGGAGCGCATGTCGGCGAGCTTCTCGGGCTCGGTCACCGACTCCGGCGGGCGCACGCTCGAGGTCCAGCCCGACATGCAGATCGTCGAGCCGATCGTGTGCTCGGTCACCGCCGGGTTCAGCGCACCGGGCGTGCAGCGCGCATCGGGCAGCTCGAACAGGCCGCTGGCGCGGGCGTGACAGCTGCCGGCGCGCGGCTGGGCCTGCACGACCGAGCCGCTGGCCCGCGAGTAGACGAGTCCGCCGCTCGCGGCGTCGCGCACGGGCGCACCCGCGGCGCCGGCGCCGGCGATCGACGCGGCCACCGCGATCGTCGCAGCCACCGCGGTCAGCGCGGCCACGGCCAGCACCACGGCGACACGGCCTACCAGCAGGGCTGGAATTTCTTCCCCTTGAGCGCGACCGCGAAGCGGGCGCCCATGAAGCCGCGGGACCCGTCGGCCGAGCAGAACTTCTTCGTGGCGAGGTGGTACTCGGCGTTCAGCACCGGCTTGCCCGCGGCGATGTAGGGAGCGAAGTCTTCGCATTCGTGGTACTGGTTGCACTGCTCGGTCAGGGCGCCGTCGAAGTAGCCCTCGAGTTCGGGGGTCTGTTGGGGGTCGTTCTTCTGCAGCACCGCCATCCCGAGCGAGTGCACCTGCTCGGCGACCCACTCGTTGTAGATCACCTGCTGTTCGGCGGTGATCGGGAAGCCGCTGTTGTTGTCGAAGGCTTCGATGTTGTCGGGCTCGACCGCGTCGAAGCCCTCTGTGCGGCACATTTCGAAGCGGCGGGCCATGATCGGCTCCACGATTTCGAGTTCGCGGATGTCGATCCAGCGCTCGCCCGGCCAGCCGTTGCCGTGCCCCAGGACCGAGGACGGGAATGACCCGTAGTCGGGTCGGAACTTCTCGGCCGTGCCAACGTCGACGTAGCAGATCACCTTCTTGCCGAGCGCGTGCAGTTCGCCCACCTGGGTTTCGCTCGTTTCGAAGCCGTCGATGTCGTAGGCCGCGACCGGCTCGCTGTTGGAGACCTTGCCCTGCAGCTGCCAGTACCACGTGAGCTGCGCGGGCGGCGTCCAGTGCGGCGGGTCGCCGGCGGCGGCGAGGCCTCCGGCGGCGGCCCCGCTCGCGATGCACATCCCGGCGACCAACGCCAGGCAGCCGATGATCGCTGTGAGCCGACGGGCCGGCACGGCGAGCCCAAGCTTAGTGGCTGGCATCTTCCGCCGCCGCTCTCAGGAAACTCTCAGCAACCGCAGAGGCTACGCTCAACCCCGTCCCCGAACCTGGGAGCGAGCCACCAGACGGCGAGCGGGAGGACCATGTGAGCACGATCGAGACATCCCCCGGAGAGGGCCCCGCGATCGCGGGCTCGGCGGCGGACGGCCAGGCGGGCGCCCCGCAGGGCACCGGCCAGCGGATCCTCGTGGTCGACGACGAGGCAAACATCGTCGAGGTGATCGCGATGGCACTGCGCTTCCAGGGCTTCACCGTCGAGCAGGCCTCAACCGGAGCGGAGGCGCTGTCCGCGGTCAGCCGCTTCAAACCCCACCTGATGATCCTCGACGTGATGCTTCCTGACATCGAGGGGTTCGAGGTGGCCAGGCGCCTGGGCGCCCAGCGGGCGGGCGTGCCGATCATCTTCCTCACCGCCCGCGACACGACCGAAGACAAGGTCCGCGGGCTCAGCGGAGGCGGCGACGACTACATGACCAAGCCCTTCAGCCTGGAGGAGCTCGTCGCGCGCATCCGCACGATCCTCAGGCGCAGCGGCCAGGCCGCTCCCGAGTCGGGCAGGCTCGTGTTCGAGGACCTGGAGCTGGACGAGGAGTCCCGCGAGGTCACGCGCGGCGGCCGGCCGATCTCGCTCACCGCCACCGAATACCGGCTGCTGCGCTATCTGATGCTGAACCCGCGCCGCGTGCTGACCCGCGCGCAGCTGCTCGACCACGTCTGGAACTACGACTTCGGTGGTGACGGCCGGGTGCTCGAGACGTACATCAGCTACCTGCGCAAGAAGCTCGACGGCGACGGTCCGCCGCTGATCCGCACGGTGCGGGGCGTCGGCTACGCGCTCCAGGCTCCAAGACCCTCTTGATGTCATCGCTGCGCGCCCGCGTCCTGGCCAGCCTGCTGGTGTTGGCGAGCGCCGGCCTGCTGGCGCTCGCGGCCGTCACCTACACCGAGCAGCGCTCGTTCCTGGAGGGACGCCTCGACCAGCAGGCACGCTTCGCGGCGCCGGTGCTCCACGGGGCGCTCAGCCGCTCCGGCCAGGGACCGCTGGGAGAGCACTTCGGCGGCGCCGGCGCACCCGCGGGCAGCGGGACGTTCGGTCCTCCCGCGATCGCCCCGGGAGCCGGCGGCGGGCCAGGCGGCCCCCGCGGGGGAGCCCCCGGTGGCGCCCGTGCCGACCTGCAGCCAGGCACCTACGGGGAGCTGCGCGACGCCTCCGGCAAGGTGCTGCGCCACGTGTTCATCACCTTCGGCCAGCGCACCCCGGCGGCGCCGAAGCTGCCGGCGCGCGTCCCAGTCGGAAAGCTCTTCACGGTCGGCTCGGTGGGATCCTCGGGACCGCAGTACCGGGCGTACGCCGCCCGCGACATCGACACCGGCGGCCTCACGATCGCGGCGGTCCCGACGACCGAAGTGCAGCAGACCCTGCACCACCTCCTGCTCGTCGAGGCGCTGGTGATCGCCGCCGTCCTGATCACCCTCGCGATCGTCGGCTCGCTGGTCGTCCGCCTCGGGCTGCGACCGCTCGACCGGATGGAGGCGACCGCGGGCAAGATCGCGGCCGGCGACCTGTCCCACCGCGTGAGCCCGGCGAACGAGTCCACCGAGGTCGGCCGCCTCGGGATCGCCCTCAACGCGATGCTCGACCGTCTCGAGGAGGCCTTCCAGCAGCGCGAGGCCAGCGAGGCGCGCCTACGGCGGTTCCTGGCCGATGCCTCGCACGAGCTGCGCACGCCGCTGGCGTCGATCCGCGGCTACGCGGAGCTGTTCCGCATGGGCGCCACTGCCGACCCAGCCGCCACCGAGAACGCGATGCGCCGGATCGAGGAAGAGGCCGAGCGCATGGGCGTGCTCGTCGAGGACCTGCTCGCGCTCGCGCGGCTGGACCGCCCGCCCGAGCACGAGCGGGAGCCCGTCGACTTCTCACAGCTCGCGGCCGACGCCGTCGCCGACGCCCGTGCGGTGGAGCCCGAGCGGGCGATCACGCTCGAGGCCTCGCCCGGCGCGAGCGTGGTCGGCGATCCGCTCCAGCTGCGCCAGGTGCTCGGGAACCTGCTACGCAACGCCCTCACGCACACGCCCTCGGCGACACCCGTGGAGGTGGCCGTGCGCGAGTGCGACGGCGAGATCACGCTGTCGGTCCGCGACCACGGGCCGGGGCTGCCGACCGGCTCGCCCGAGCAGCTGTTCGAGCGCTTCTGGCGGGCCGAGGGCGGCCGCGAGCGCGGGCGCGGCGGCGCCGGGCTCGGGCTCGCGATCACACGTGCGGTGGTGGAGGCGCACGGCGGCTCCATCAGCGCCCGCCAGGCCGTCGGCGGGGGCGCCGAGTTCCTGGTGCGCCTCCCGGCCGAGCGGGCCTCCCGCGTGGCCGAGGCCGCGACCGCCTGAGCGCCGTGCGGGCCCTCGTTCAGCGTGTCAGCCACGCCTCGGTGAGCATCGACGGCGACACGGTGAGCTCGATCGGCGCCGGGCTGCTGGTGCTGCTCGGCATCTCCGTCGAGGACGGCGAGGCGGACGTCGAGCGGCTCGCCAGGAAGGTCGCCGCGCTGCGCATCTTCCCGGACGCCGAGGGCCGCATGAACGAGCCGCTCGGCGATCGCGAGATCCTGTGCGTGAGCCAGTTCACCCTGTACGGCGACACCCGCAAGGGCAACCGTCCGAGCTTCGTGGCCGCCGCCCCGGGCGAGCGGGCCGAGCCGCTGTACGAGCGCTTCTGTGAGCTCACCAACGCCCGCCGGGGCGTGTTCGGCGCCTACATGCAGGTCGCCCTGCTCAACGACGGACCCGTGACGCTGCTGCTCGAGTCCTAGCGCGGCTGCCGCGCGCGGCCCAGCGCTGCGCCCAGCCGTGCAGCGGCCCCAGCAGCTCGAACAGCTCGCGCCCCTCGCGGGTCAGCTCGTAGCCGTCGTCGGCGAGCGTCACGATGCCCGCCTCGCGCAGCTCGCGCAGGCGTTGGCTGAGCACGCTCGAAGACATCCCGGCGCAGCGCTCCTGCAGGACCCGGAAGGCGAGCGGAGCGTCCCTCAGCTCCCAGATCACGCGCAGCGCCCAGCGGCGTCCGAGCAGGTCGAGCAGCGCCATCACGGGGCGCCCGCTCGATGAGCCTCGCACCGGGAGCCCCGGTGACGCGGGCCGTCGCGCGCTCACCGGCGTCCGCCGCCCGCTCGCGGCCGCCCGCTTCGTAAATCGAAGCAGAACTCGTTATGCTGCGAAAACGAAAGCAACCGAGGATCGGAGTGTAGATGAGCCAGGCACCGCGCATACAACCCGTACAGGAGCCCTACTCGGAGGACGTGGCCACGATGCTCGCGAAGTGGATGCCGCCGGGCGCCGAGGCCGAGCCGCTGCGCCTGTTCCGCACGCTCGCCGTCCACGAACAGCTGGCCAGCCGCATGCGCCCGCTGGGCGCCGGCATCCTCGGATCGCACGCGCTGGTGGAGCCGCTGCTGCGCGAGGTGATGATCGCCCGCACCTGCGCGCTGACCGGGGCCGCCTACGAGTGGGGCGTGCACGCGGTCGCCTTCGGCCGGCCGCTCGGGCTCGGCGACGAGCAGCTGCGCTCGACCGTCCACGGCGGCCCTGACGACGCCTGCTGGGACCAACGCGAGGCCGCCGTCATGCGCCTCGCCGACGAGCTTCACCACACCAGCACGATCGGCGCGCGCCTGTGGGGGCAGCTCGGACGGCTGTTCGACGACGCCGAGGTGCTCGAGCTGATCGTGACCTGCGGCTACTACCACGTGATCGCCTACGTGTGCAACGGCGCGGCCGTACAGCCGGAGGAGTGGGCCGAGCCGTTCCCGCCTTCCGGGCCGTGACGTGCTAGACCCCGCCCGATGGCCACCGGCGGGGATCCACCGAAGCACGGGCGTGGCGGCCACGCGCGGAAGATGTGGCTCGCGCTGCTCGCACTGGTGGTCGCGGGCCTGGTCGCCTTCGCACTCTCGCGGCTCAATCTCAGTCGCGCCGGCCACACGCTGATCACCGCCAGCCCGGGCTGGATCGCGCTGTCGTTTCTGTTGATGGGCTGCTCGCTGGTGCTGCGCTCGGTCTCCTGGCACCAGGTGCTGAGAGCGGCTCTCCCGGACAGCGAGATCCCCTGGTCCCCGGTGATCCGCGCCACGATGATCGGCGTGATGGCCTCGGCCGTGTTCCCCGGCCGCATCGGCGAGCCCACGCGCGTGGTCGTGATCACACGCCACCTCGAGGGCCCCAGGGCGCGCCTGCTCGCAGTGGTGGCGGGCACCGTCTTCTCGCAGACGCTGATCAACCTGCTCGCCCTCGCGATCCTCGCGGCCATCACGTTCTCCGGCGCCCCCCTGCTCGACGGCAAGGCCGCCGGGGTGGTCACGGCGGTGGCCGTGCCGGTCGCGATCGCGATGATCGTGGTCTTCGGGCCCCGCCTGCTGGCGCTCGCACAGCGCTCCGGCTGGGAGCGCCTGCGGCGCGTCGCCGGCGCGCTCGAGCGAGCGCTGCGCCTGGCCCGTCAGGGGCTGCACGTGTTCGCGCGACCGAGGCACGGCGGCGGCGCAGTGCTATGCCAGCTGTCCGCCTGGGCACTGCAGTGGCTGGCCTGCTACATGATCGTGCTGGCACTCGGCCTGCAGTCGCACGCGACCCTCGTGACGGCCGCCGCGGTCCTGCTCGCCGTGAACGTGAGCGCGGTGCTACCGGCGACGCCCTCGAATGTCGGCGTCTTCCAGGCCGCCTGTCTGGTGGTGCTCGCCGCCTACGGCGTCGGCGCCGGCGCGGGCCTCGCCTACGGGATCATCCTGCAGGCCGTCGAGGTGCTCACGGCGCTGATCCTGGGCGTGCCCGCGCTGCTCGGCGAGGGCCTGCGCTGGGAGGACATCCGCGCCTCGGCCGGCGGCGCGGGCGGCATCGTCGCGGGCGGGGAGGAGATCGCGGGCGGGGAGGAGACCCTGGCGCAGGCGCACGGCGCGCCGGGGGGCGAGCCAGACCGCTCGGCGCACGAGCCCGGGCCGGGGCGATCCGGCGTCCTCGGCCCTCCCGGCCGTCGCGCGCCGCCCGGCGATCGTCGCTCAGTTGACGAGCGCGCGAAGTGACTGGCGCAGCGAGCGGGTCGTCTGCATCACCGCCGTCGGCTCATAGCCGCAGTGCGCCATGCAGTTGTCGCAGCGCGGGTCGCGCCCGCGCCCGTAGGCCTCCCAGTCGGTGGTGTCGATCAGCTCGCGGTAGGTCTCGGTGTAGCCGTCGGCCATCAGGTAGCAGGGGCGCTGCCATCCGAACAGCGAGTAGCTGGGGATGCCCCAGGCGGTGCACCCGAATTCCGCCTTGCCTTCGAGGAAGTCGAGGAACAGGGGGCTGTGGTTCAGCCTCCAGCGCCGCCGCCGCCCGTCGGCGAACGCCTCGCTGAACAGCCTGCGGGTCTGTTCGACCCCGAGGAAGTGCTCCTGGTCGGGTGCTTTCTCGTAGGCGTAGGCGGGCGAGATCATCATCTCGTCGACGCCGAGATCGTCGTTGAGGAAGTCGAGCACCTCGCGCACCGTCTTGGGCGAGTCGTGCGTGAAGAAGGTCGTGTTGGTGGTCACCCGGAAGCCGGCCTGCTTGGCGACCCTGATCGCGGAGACGGCCTTGTCGAAGACGCCCTCCCGCTCGACCGAGGCGTCGTGGCGCTCGCGCAGGCCGTCCATGTGGATGGCCCAGGCGAAGTAGGGGCTGGGGGCGAATTTGTCGAGCTTGCGCTCGAGCAGCAGGGCGTTGGTGCACAGGTAGACGAACTTGCGGCGCCTCACCAGCTCGCCGGCGATCTCGTGGATCTCCGGATGGATGAGCGGCTCGCCGCCGGCGATCGAGACCATCGGCGCACCGCTTTCCTCGATCGCCGCGACCGCCTGCTCGACGGGCATCCGCCGGCGCAGGACGTGCTCGGGGTGCTGGATCTTGCCGCAGCCCGAGCACGCTAGGTTGCACTGGAACAGGGGCTCCAGCTCGACGATCAGCGGGAAGCGCTCGCGTTTCGCGAGCCGCTGGCGGGCCAGGTAGAGGCCCATGCGCGCGCTTTGTTTGAACCTCACTGACATCGGCGGGGCAACCTTAGTCGCCGTGAACCATGTCATTAAGGGCGGCCGATACGCGGCGAAGCGCCCGGGCGGCGCGCAGCGCCCCGAACACGGCGCCTGGGCGCATCAGCTCGTGCGAGGGGCTGTCGAGCACGACCCGGACCACCCCGAAGGGGCGCTCACCGGCGGCGCCGGCCAGCCACACCGACTCCATGTCGACGGCGATCGCGCCGCCGGCGTGCAGCTCGGCCCGGCGGTCCCCCAGCGCCAGCCGCGAGACGCACACGATGTTGCCGCTGCGGACCTTCAGGCCCCGCCCCGTGAGGCGCATCACCAGCTCGTCGCGGAGCACGCAGCTCACCGGGCTGTCCGCGTGTCCTTCGTCCGCGGCCGCGTAGACCTCCTCGGCGACGATCACTTCGCCGGGCACCGCGGACGCGTCGAGGCCGCCGCAGAAGCCGACGACCAGCAGCGCCCCTGCGGCGTGGCGGGAGAGCTCGCGGACGGAGGCCCTGGCGCGCTCCGGGCCCATGCCCGTGCGGCGCACCACCCGGCCCCGTGCGCCGCTCGCCACGAGCAGCGCCTCGAGCCGCAGCGGCGCAGCCAGCACCGCCTCGCGCACGCCCGGCACTGGGCCCCCGCTCATCCCCCGGCCAGCGCCGCCGCCGGTTCGGCCGGGCGCCCCTCCAGCTCGGCGATCAGCGCGCGCGCCGCCGCGTGGCCGCTCATGACCGCGCTCTCGAGCGTGGCCGGCCAGCGGGTCGCGGTCCACGCGCCGGCCAGCGCAAGGCCGGGCGTCGCCAGGCCCGGCCGGGGTCGCAGCGAGTTGCTGCCGGGCGCGGCCCGGAACGTGGCAGCATGCTCGCGGGTCACGAGGAGCAGCTCGAGACAGGCCTCGCGGGCCCGCGGCAGCAGGGCCCGCAGCGCCGGCACGTAGAGCTCGCGCAGCTCATCGACGCTCATCTTCATCTCCCGCGCGGCGCCCGACAGGGACACCGCGAGGTACTGGTGGCCGGCCGGGGCGCCCCCGGCCCGGCTGCGATCGAACACGTACTGGAGGGGCGTGCGCACCCCCGCCGCGAACGGCTCGTCGAGCACCCTGCGGTCATACACGACGTGCAGGTTGACGATCGGCGAGCTGCCGAGTCCCCGCCACGCGCGCACGCGGGCTCCGAGCAGCGGCTCCAGCAGCCCCGCCGCACGCTCGTGGGGCAGCGCCACGACCACCGCCTCGGCGCTCAGCCCGTCCCCCTCCTCACCCTCGCCGCCGCCGCCCAGCACCTCGAAGCCGCCCGCGCCGCGCGCGAGCCCGCGCGCCCGCCAACCGAGCAGCACCCGCACGCCGGCGTCCGCCAGGGTCCGCTCGGCGGGACGCCCGAGCGTGTCGGCCAGCGTGTGCTCGTGAAATCCGATGTCGCCCGCCCCCGCGCTCTGCAGCAGCCCGGTCTGGAACACGAAGGCGCCGAGCTCGAGCGACGCCTCGCGGGCCGGCAGGTTGAGCGTGGGCAGCGCGATCAGGTCCCACAGCGATGCGATCGCCTTCTGACCCTGCCCGTGGCGCGCCAGCCACTGCCCCAGCGTGAGGCCCTCGAGCGCGTGTGCACGGTCGGGCGACAGGCGCATCAGAGCGAGCGCCGCGCGCGCGGCAACCAGGCGCTCACGCAGCGTCAGGTGGCGGTAGCGGGCGAGCGCCCCCGCGAGGTGCAGCGGCGGGCGCAGATCGCCGCGGCGCAGCACGCAGGGCTCGTGCCCCGGACGCAGCACGGGGATCCGCAGGCGCGGCTGCACGCTCACCAGGGCGCTGCTGCCGAGACGCTCCAGCAGCGCCCGGTAGGAGTCGCAGCAGCGCAGGAACACGTGCTGGCCGTTGTCCATCTCGAGCCCTTCGCGGGAGACCGAGTAGGCCGCCCCGCCGAGCCGCGGGCGGACCTCCACCAGCGT
>Ga0335081_10014590_pt1 | contig 12709 bp, 20 predicted proteins | sample Lox_Sample_35_FD_206713 | JGI IMG/M metagenome (GOLD analysis project Ga0335081, IMG submission 206713) | Soil microbial communities from Loxahatchee National Wildlife Refuge, Florida, United States - Lox_Sample_3.5 | ecosystem: Environmental > Terrestrial > Soil > Wetlands | place: USA...
GCTCAAAATCTGCTGGTCCTCTCTGGGATCCTCCTATCTCATTAGCCAGGGACACCTCAACGGGACTACCCATGTGAATGCATAAATATAATTGGTGAATTGAGAATGCTTCTTCAACTTTGGATCGTAGGGAATTCTCCAGAGTCGATGTTGATATAGAAAGCTGGGTAATGGGAGATTTGCTTCCAAGTTGATGATTGCTTGATCATATGCCTTGGAGTGTATCTGGACATCTTGGACAGGAGCATCATCGCCAAGAGTGGGTCGAAGGTAAGGCGATTCCGTGGCAATCGCATCAAGCCGCTTATGAGCATTAGGATCTCGATCTTTTTTACATCCAATCCAGACATAATAGGGAATTCGGATGATAAACGGGACGATGAATCCGTTGCGTCCATTGAGTGACTTGATTGTGCCGAAGCGGTATTCAAGGTAATCTCGTCTTGCAGGATCAAGGAAGACACGATCGAATTCGAACCTGTTATCAATTTCAGATCAAGTGTGTGGAATCGCACCAGATTCTCCAGAATTGTCGCGATACCCAATTGACGTGTCTCGATTCAACTCCATAGTCGCGATCAACATGGTCCGCAAAAGAATGTTGCCCAGCAACATAGAAATCCGCAACTCCGAAGACACCATTGGGCGAAAGCATTTTGTCGACCTTATCAACCACTGCAAAATATCTACTATCAATCCACTTTCTCATCAAGGGTCATACGAAGGCATCATCGAAAGCGAATATGACATGGTGATGAGATCCACATTCCCTTCGGCATCCGGGAAATCAGGGAGTTCAAACGTAACCGCATCATCGCAAAGAACTTGAACGATGTCCCCAAGGCGAAGGCGACGAATCCGTTCCCGGGCAACATTACACAGCGAAGGCGACAAATCGACAATATACACTTTCCGGTAATGCTCTCGAAGGGGATAGAGTTCATTCATTCTCTCCACATTCCATCCCGTTCCACCACCAATCTACCCAGATTAGTGCTCAGACCCCCAAATGAGCATCAAGCTGGAGGGAGGGGGTTACATCAATCCAGACCATCTTCCCCTTTTCCCCCGTCTTGATTCCGGCTTGTAGATGCGATGCTGCAAGCTTCATCATCGACGTTCTGCCTTTGAGAAGACCCTGTCTCGTCGCATCATACACATCTGCCTGGCCAGCATAAAACCCCTCCAGAGCGCCTCCCCATCCGCCTTCGGTGTTCCAAAAAGGCTTGATAAAGCAATTCCAAAAGAATTTCGCAATATTGCGACATTTTTCCGATCTCGTCCAAAGTAGCAACGCAAACCCAACAAGACAGGCCGTGGAAAACGCGCCGAGAATAACGGCGCTGTTGAAGGGGTGATTGCCAGCGACGGCATCCATCATTGATTTTAGTATGCGTCGCGGAACACGATTGATTCGGCGACGAGCTCCAATTTAATGTGTTACCATCGGCAAACCCCCCTGCCCGTCCCAAAATGTGTTTGATGCAGATAGGAAGATAAAGGAGGGACTCGGACGGAAGCTAAAACGGACGCACGCGCGATGGAATCGCAGGCAGCAGGTCTGACCAATCGTGGCCGCCAATGGCCCCACGCTTCAGCGGATATTGCGGTGGGCACAGCCAATCGACATCTCACATGTAGGAAACACAAACGACCAACGGCTCCGTTGGGTAGACCTCCCCGGGGGGAATGCCTTTAACAGCCTCTTTTCAATGCTATTGTCGAGAAAATTGCGAATTGTTGGTGCAACGTTGCCGTGCTCGCAACACTGGTGCTGGTTGGCCAACCCAGATAAAACGCATCTCGCGGTCCAAAACTTTCATATGATTGTCCCCCTCCCGGTATTTGTATTTAGGAGCCCCTGGGCACAGGCCCAAGGGAAGAAAGTGGGCCGTCCGGATGAATGCTAAGTTGAAACCTCGGTTAAATTGAAGGGAAATCTAAACACTGAATGTGAAATTGTCCCCGTATGCTACTGTCGCTCTACGTTGTATTACGTATCTCTGTGCAATTGCCTTCGATATCAATACACGCCACAACTCCGAAAACTCCCCCGAACGTATGCACGCAATAATTACTCGATTAGAACCTCCGCGGCTCCACGTTCCTTTCTCTTCATTCTTCGCCATCGGTCCACTCCCAAGATTGCGGGGGTAATAGACTCATATAGTACAACATCATGTCCGCCCACAGCACGCCTCCAACATCTCGATTAGGGTAAATTGGATCGTCGAAGGTCTCTCTGTGGCCCGTGAGGAGCTCACCCCAGGAGAAGCGGTTGAGAAAGTGTCTTTGTTCGATGAGCGTGTTGTATGCCTCGTTCATTTGATGGATTCGGAAGTTGTGGAAGGGGGATCGAGGTGTTCGGTCGCCCGTTTGAGCTTCGTGGAAATCTGCTGTTGGATCGTTCTGTAATAAAAAGAGATTAGGGATTGCGCTATCAGCTGGATATATGGGGAAGGTGTACTGCAACGTCGTGTAGGTAGCGCCAGTACAGGCGAGCGTTAGGGAAGAATGTGTGGATCCAACCAGCGAAACGTCCTGCTGTGGAAATCCAAAGGTCTAGACGATCTGCTTCGATAGACGCACTCGACTGTCGCTTCAGACGTACATCCTCCTTCACCCAACCCGCTAAATCCCAGAGCCCTACATGTCAGTTGCCAAGGACGCAACAAGGTAGTTCTACCCGATGCCAGGATGACCATATCAGGCCAGTCTCGTTCATATTCGAAAAATAAATCAAACACTGTCCCAACCCGTTCCTCCATTATCGCCGGCGCCGTGTATATCCGCGTATCATTCCAAATATTTTGTTCCTGCATTCCGTAATGGAAAAAACTCACAATCTCGAAATCATATTCCGGCACCCGACAAACGTTCGGACGCGTAATATCCGCCGGCTCAAGAATCGTGTGTCCCTGCCGCAGTGTCGCAGACAGATTCCGCATCGGCGTCGTACGTAGGTCTGTCGAACCAACGAGATCGCAAAAGAAGCGGAGGTTGTTTCGTTCGATCGAGTCACCTATGAGTAAAAGGGTCCGTCCTTCGAGCCACGGGAGACGTCTTCGGTCGCGGACATCGGCGAGGAAGGAGGGGGCTCGCGGGCACGACGGGTCGTGGGGTGTCCAGTAGGTTCCAGTGATGTCGTGCGGGTTTATGGTTAGGTAGCCTGGTTGCAGATATGGATCGCACGGCATCGTTGAGACTTCCTCGGGGAGCGGGTTGTCTGCCGCGTATGCATCGTCTGGTTGGAAGCGGTTGGGGAACGTGACGACATGACGTCGTAGTCGTCTAAAACATAGGGAATGAGCATATCTTCCTTTTGACCTTCGTTGGTGTGGGGAGAATGTTACTCGCTGTAATTTATGCTTTGAGCAGACCGGAGCATGACGGAGCCCAGACAGAAGAGGGCAAAGCCTAAAGCAATAGACCGGACGATTTTGAATTTCCCGCTTGGACTTGACATGATACCCTGCAGGCGTATCATGCTAGGGGGGCTGTGAGCTGGCGGAGAGCGATCGCTGCTGACACTTAATCCCGGTACCCGGTCAACAGATAACGGCGAGAGGCGCAGCAAACAAGCAACAGAGCGAATGCCCAGAAAAGGCTCTGCTTATAACAGCCCAGGGGTCCTCATACGGAGGCGTGACGAAAGAGACGAAATGGAATGAGCGAGGACCGAGAGCAGCTAGTGAAATTGTTGTTCGGGTTTTCAAGGATTGTGATATTTTACGTGGACTGTTAATTGGTCAACTATAATTGGCAACATTACCCAATAAGGCGCCTGATTGCGTAATCTACATCTCCCGTCATGTTTCTGATGGTTATCCCTGAAAACCAGTTCACGAAGGTTTCCCGAGATCTAGACCTGGGAAATGTGGGTAAGTTAATGCGGGTCAGTCTTGGCGAACGGTCTTGGCCCGTCGGCGAGCATTGACCCTTTTGTCTTGCTTTTTCACCGGCCCCGTAACTAAGTGGTAATTTCGGAGTTGATCTGTGCGCTGAGGCTGTGCAACAACAAAAAGCGGAACTCGAATGCTGGTAATTTAAAATTGAAAGTTCAATCTCGCATAGATTACCCTCACTTCACAAGCCTTCATTGCCATTCTTATCGCACGCGGGATCCCCTAAAAGAAATTTTCCTCCAAGCGCCTTAATGAGGGTGTTAATGACAAATTATGTATTGCACCAATTTTCGGGTCGCCAGGTCGTCGGACCACCCATAGATGCGGTCCTACGAACCACGCTCTTCGTATCACGAATCTCCCCACCACGAATCTTCAACTTCCCGCCTACCCGTCCAATATTGTATTGCATACCCCCTCGGCCTTGACTGTAGTCTTTGTCCCAAGTTGATACGAAGCGTGCGCCGTGACGAGCCCGTTCCAGACGTCGATTATCGGGTCCCCCCCCCCGCGGCGACGCCACCCGGCTTCCGCAATCCCGGATCCGGTTGTTCTTCGCCGAGCATTCGGCAACAGTTGAGGAGCATCGCATTGGGCTCGGTGACGCTCATCGACGAGTGAAAAGGTGGAGGTATTCGTTATTATCGTCCCATTTTCAATGCCATTCCTTGTGAACGACAAAGGCAAATTCTCTGGCGTACATTTATTCACACCATCATAATGATCTCGGCCATAGACCTCAACGTTTCTTGACAAGCAAGATTTTCCTCTGGAATTGCCTTGCCAAAGTCCGGGCACCAGGGTTTTACGATCCTTGGGACCTTGGCGTTTCCCAAGCAATGCCCCCTGCGAAATGATAATTTCGCTGTCTTCAATTTGTTCTTGATGATTGATTTTTATGTGGATTGAGACGAGCCAAGTTTCATGATGCCCCAGCCAGATGAGACCTATGAAGCCATGGTGGTTGCTGTGGCATAGCTGCCGACTTCGGAGGATTTCGTTCAGAGGGCGGATTTCTATATGCAGGCTCAAACTTTTCGGTTGCTTTGCGGTTGGGGAGAGGGGGAGAGTCGAGGGATCGTGGCCAAGAGGGCTTTTTGGGCATCCTTTCGTGGCAATTAGGATCATTGTTTGGGAGAGTTGCTGGCGCAATTAGTTACTGAGATTCGCGGGGTCGACCCCTAATCAACTCGTCATAGCGTATTTACATCTCTAGATCTCGCGCTTCCTCTGCAATTGGCCTATCGCTAAATTCACGAAGAAAAGAAATGGTCCGAGATACAAAAATTGGGAGCCCAATTTATCCACGCTAATGTCTGACAAGGGTTGTAGCCGTTCCCGTTTCGCAGCGAAATTGCTATTTTTCAGACAATGCTCTCACGTGACTTTCCTCAAAGCCGGGTGCTATAAAGTCCCACGCGTATTTCTGCTATCAGAGCGGGAACCTGGCCCTGGAGCGATGGCAGTCTTAGACTTCCCGCAGCTCAGAGAATACATCGCTTCGCTGCCTGTCATCGACGTACTGGCTCTCCACTGACTGCGAGAAGCTCACTCCCCAGAACCACGCGCACAATCTCGTCGTTTCGACCGGCGATGATTATGACCTTGAGCGCATCGTCTCCGAAAGCGCAGGGGCAGCCCTCCAACACGGTCCCTCAACCCTCTCGCATCTCCAGGCAATTCAACATCTCTCCCGCCTCTACGCTTGCGAGCCCACCTGGGACTCTATCAAGCGCTACCGCATCGCTGCAGGCTTCGACAAGTACACCGACCAATGCTTCCAAGCAGCCCGGATCCACTGTATCCTCATGGACGACTTGTTTGCCAGCCCCGGAAAAGTCGCTATCCCATTTGGTTGGCATGACAGACTTACAGTGAGCGCCACACGACGGATTATTCGCGTGGAAACGCTTGCGGAGGACGTTGCCCGGGGTATGGACATTGCGGATCTAAGACAATTTGTCCAACTGTATTTGAAGAGATTGATGGACCAAGCGACTGACCCCGATGTCGTGGGATTCAAGTCGGTCATATGTTATCGAACAGGTCTAGATATTGAAGTAACCATCAAGGAAAGATTGGATTCCCGGGCTGACGCGTTTCACGAGTACTTCGTCCATGGGAAAAGAACCGGAAATTGGAGACTTGAGATCAAGGCTCTGAATGATGTGGTGACGAATCTTGCGTGCCAGATTAGTGGATCGTATGGGAAGCCAATCCAATTTCATACGGGCTTGGGGGATAATGATATTCAGCTTGTCAAGGCGAATCCGGCGTGTATGCAGAGGCTTATTGCGGCGTATCCAAACACAAAATTTGTGCTGCTGCATTCGAGTTATCCGTACACGAGGGAAGCCGGGTATCTGACGAATGTGTATGACAATGTCTATCTGGATTGTAATGGATCCCTAAGATGTGGCTAACTATCAGTTGGAGAAGTATTCCCAATGTTATCACCGGGTGTGTTCAGCGTTGTCTTGGATCTAATGGGGTAGCGGGACAAAGATCGATACTGAAGCAGGTTATGGAGCTTGCTCCGACAAACAAAATTCTATTTGTAAACAACACTTTCAACGAGACTGACGGTTAGTCTACGGATGGCGTAAATTTGGTCTTTTGCATAGTGAATTGACATATAGCACTGGTATCCAGAGACGTTCTACCTGGCAGTCGTTCAGGCCCGAGAAGTCTTGAGTGAAGTACATCCAATTCTTTCAAGGCTGACAATGAGATCCTCAATGACGCCGTCTCTAGAGGCGAGATGAACCTTTCAGATGCCAAAGACATTGCACGGAAAGCTCTCTTCGACAACTCCAATAACCTCTACGATCTCAAACTCGAATTAACAACCTCCGAACTAGGTCCAATTCCCTCCTGCCCCACTGACACACAGAGGTCACTGTCGACCCCGTCGCTCAGCTTGCGTTACTAGAATTTTTTACCCCAAAAGGCATAGACTTTGTCCGCATCCAATGGGTAGACTACTGCAACATGATCGTAACCCCCATCACCCCGTAATTCTTCGCATTAACGACAGCGCTTCCGCGTATTTCCCGTTAAACAGTTCATGTCGTTTATTTCCTCCCCCATTCGGAAATCCGTTGGCATCACCAAAGCCGTTCTCGGAATGATTCAAATTGACCTGATGGCACCAGGCTTTTCGCCGGCGGGAGAATACTTTCTCATGCCCGATCTCAAGAGTCTTCGAACGTCTAGCCTCGAACCTCGATATGCATCGTTCATGGGCCAATTTGAGGAAAAATATTCTGACCCGAAAGAAGTGGGTCTCTGTCCACGAACTATCCTCAGCGGCCTCGTTAGGTCATCCCCCCAACCCGTCTTAGCGTTCTGATGAGAAGGGAAGCAGAAGGCGACCACAATATTTCCTTTCTAGCAGGATTCGAAACAGAAGTAGTCTTCCTCGAAGATGGTGTTTGGCCCCCCGTGCCCATCTCAAATCATGCCTGGAGCACTTCACTTTCCATGCGTTCTGGTTCCGTGGGCAAAGCCATTTTAGAAGAAATTTACGACGTCCTTACCGACGCCGGGATCGAAGTACAGCAATTCCACGGGGAATCCGCCCCGGGACAATACGAAATTATTACGGGGCCATTGCCCCCACTGGAGGCTGTTGATGCGCTTGTCTTTACTAGAGATACGATTTACAATGTTTGTGCAAAACACGGGGTTAGGGCGACTTTGTACCCCAAGGTGTTTTCTGAATCTTGTAGTCTTCCCTCCCGTTTTTGATGATTGCGGGGTCTAATCCCAAGGTGGGACGGCGTCGCATGTTCATGTTTCCTTGAAAAACCGCGCCGGGTCACCTTCTGCTAATATCGTTGGGGCGCCCGGATTAAGTGTTCTCGAAACGCAATTTATTGCCGGGGTATTGGAGCATTTACAAGCTGTCGCGGCATTCGTGATGCCGACAATGGCTTCTTACGAACGGCTCGTAGACGGTGCATGGGCTGTATTGCCCTGAATGCTTGATCTTCTGATGCGTTAGGGCGGAACACATATTTCCTGGGGAATAGAGAACAGAGAGGCCCCCGTTCGAGCATGTCCCTACGGCGATGGCAATGAGTATAATTTCGAAATCAAATGTGTTGATGGCACGGCAAATCCATATTTAGCCCTGGCAGCTATTCTCGCTGCCGGGATGCTCGGTGTCAAGAATTCTTCCCAGCTTCAAATGAAGCCGTGTCAGGGTAGCAGTCTCCGTTCGTTTCGGGATCTGAGAAGGCAGAAGAGTCGAGTAAGTTGAGTGAGGGGGATAGACGGCGAATGGGTATCGTCAAGAGGATGCCGCGTAGTGTTCAAGAAGCGTGGACTATGCTTTCAGAAGATACTGCGCTCGTCAGCGAATTGGGCGAGGAGTTCGTTAGGAAATATATTGCTGTGAGGAAGGTAAAGGATCCTTTTTTCCCCACGGTCCTAAGAGTTCAGTTCGAGGCGGAATTCATTGTGGATTGGGATGGGATGGAGAGGAAGAAATGGATGATTGAAAGGATGTGATATCTCTTTCCACGAAGGCAAGGAGTTTGGCATTGGAATGGCCATGAAATAAAATGATGTACCTTCATGTATGGTCAGATTGCATGTGGCTATGAAATGGCTGCGTTTGTATCTCGATTATGACGAGATTTTCTTCAATCGGAGAGACGGATGTTCCTTGACCAACGACATGGCTGCTCATCCATGTGACGAGCGCAGCCTTGAACACCACACTGTGGCTGTGCTCTGTTGCTTAAATACCGCGGCTCTCGCATTGAATGGAGATCATTAGGGCCTAACGTCCGAATCTTTCTGAGTATGCGCCGCGTCGTCATTGCGATTCTCGTAGCCATCGCAACCATTTTGGCCATCGAATTCGCTGTCGAGCAACGAAAGAAACGCAATCGACCACGCTATTACGGGCCACAACGCCAACAATACGGAAAGCAACGATGGGGAATCCCTAAGTCGCGTCGTAGACAGCCGCCATATTTCGGTTCTTATTAGCATATCCATCATCATCCGGGGCTGATATCCGGATTATGGGGACAATGGAACAAATGAATTCGCGATAATGCGCCATGTTAATCTAAATAAATGCACATCCGTTTTGCTGAAATGCATCTACCCTAGAATTCCACACCCTGAACTCCAGACTCACGCTTTAAAATCTCTTCAATCGCTTCAACAGTCCTCTTCAAAACCTGTAACCCTCCGCGACTAATCCTCGTCACCCGTCCCCGTTCCCATTCCCCATCAACCACGCCCTCCCCGGCCCCCTCACTCTTCTCAATCACCGCCCTCGCATCCTCCACCACCGCCCTTGCCAACCCCGGTCCCTCCCTATCCAAATACAAATATCGAATTTCCCGGGCTAACCCCTCTACGGGGTTTTCCAGGGCAAACTGCACGAATCCACGGGAGAGAAAGTATGCGCGTTCAGAGTAGAGGCGTTCGTTGACCGCGGCTTCGTTTAGTCCTATGTGCGTGGCAAAGCCGGCTTCGTTATAGTAGGGTCGGGCGGTCAGGACGAGGGATTGGATTGAGAGGAAGAGTTGGAGGAGGGTGCTTTGTTTGGGGTTCCAGCTTTCGGTGTCGTTGGCAGAGTGCCAGGTTCCTAGTAAACTTAGACAGACCCGTCCTTCTCTAAAACGCGGGTCAGCTGGATTATTTGGGGGGGGATGGTGGTGCTACACGTAGAGATTGGGGTTGACGCGGCCTGTTGTTCCGCTTGGAGTCCAGGAGTGGAAGAAAGCTTCTGGAGGTTCTTGTGGGTAGTCTGCTCCCAGGGAGAAGTCGAAGAGAAATGGGGCGTTTTCGTAAGGTGTATTTTTGGGACCGAGGATGAGGACCCGCACGAGATCGAGTCGAGGTTCGTATGTTCGCACTAAAATTCCATCTACGAGATAAGCATGGTCTTAGTGCAGTGTTGGGTGCTTTTACCAGGTAAAGACGTCTGCAGAATTCGGTGTTCTTTTCGTATTCGAGAGAGGAATTCCGGGGATGTTCGAACCGGAATACCAATTTTGAAGGGATGATCATCGGGGACGGTCTCGAGTATATCGAAACCTACACACTTTGCTTTGTCGAGTTGTGAGGCGTTAGTTTCGGGGACGGCCACCAGGCCCGGAACAGCAGGCATTTCGACAAGATCGTCCATGTTCCCATTGATATCAATTCCCTCCTCTGTAATGGGTTCAACATCACTCATTCCATCCAATGAAGCTTGCGGGATCTCGTCTTCATCATCTTCATCCCCCTCTGAAGCATCCTCCCAATCGTCCTCATCATCCGTCTCATCCTGCTCGTCTTCAAAGTCCTCTCCCTCAATCATCTCCACATCTCCCTCCTCATCCTCTTCATCCCCCTCAAACACAATCAACTCTTCACTCTTCACCACAACATACCGTTCCCCACCCCAATCGGGTGGAGGCTCCGTCTCTCTTGCCAATCTAACCTTTACCGTCCCATCGACATTAATCCGCGTAATCTCCCCCATCCAATCGACTTGCTCGGTTATGGCTGTTGTGGTCCGTTGGTGCCCTGGCACATTTCCGTCTTCGCTTTCTCTCATGCGTCGGACGATGTGTTCGACAAAGCCGGCCGTCATCGAAACGACTTCGACGACGATCCCTGCTGGTGGTAGGAGTTTGGGTTGGATGAGGACGTGGTCGCCTAGACTGTACTGGAGGATGGGGTGAGCGTTGAGTTCATAGAGACTTATTTCTTCTATTGCGGGGAGGAGGGTGCCTTCATCGAAAAATCGGACTCTGGCAATCCTTTCTTCGGGTGCGACGTTCTGAATGATTCCAAATCTCGTCTCGCCATTCGGGTTTGTCTGGGATACATAGTCGCCCTGATCGTCAGAAACGAGGAATAACAACGATAGGTCAAGGGAACATGCCGGCCACCCTTCATATTCATCGACGTTGAGATACATTCTTAAATCCTTTGCGGGGATTTGCGTCGACGTAGTGCCATCCTGCCAATCAACGTCAACGAAAGTCTCCGTCCCGACAACCATCCAAACATTGCCATCAAACCCACCAAGATCCCTTCTATCCATCCTCTGCCCGCCATACAGTCCCGTCTCGACCTGCCGATCCAAAAACCGCACGCGATCCCCAATTTGATAACTCGTCGAATCCGAAATATTCGCCAAGACGACCACATGATCGTCATCCGGATACAACTCTGTCGAAGGTTGAATCTGGAATTGCACAGCCGGGGTTCCGGGACCTTGGTACCGCTGCGCAACCCAGTTTACAGTTAAATAGTTTGTTCGGACATCGACGATGATGCCATGAGGTTCGATGTCGGGGTTGTATTCCCCCAAGATCCATTTGCCGCGGCGGAGATTGGATTTTGTGCAGACGACGTGTTGGCCTACGACGAATTTATCGGAGATGAAGAGGGATTGGTCGGTTATTGCGTTGCCGTCTTCGGTTGCTAGTTCGAGAAATTCCGGACGTTCTACTTGGACAAGGGTATTATTGCTCAGACGCAGCGTAACATCCTGCGCCACTTCGTCGATTTGTCCCACCCATCGATTCTCAAATAGAATGTATTGGTCTTGTAGTCAGTGTAGTTAAGGGCTGTGGACTACTTTCATCGAAGTCAAAGGCACTTCTTACGTGTTGGCTGTAGACGTTTTCGAGCCTTTGGCCGGTGAATGTATGTTCGATGATAAGCTTCATTTCCCCGGCAGAGATGATGCCGGACATCATATCCTCCACCCGACGTTTCACGACGTCACCCAAATGCAGGCTTCGGTCGATAACATTGAGGCCTTCTTCATGGAGGACCAAGGGCGGCGAGTTGTCTAGGAAGGACACTTCGACATGGCCTCGGGGCAACTATATCACAGAGGCTTGGTTAGCACGGCATGGTGTTCGACGAGGGTGAGGTGATGCTTACAGGACGGTACTCGAGGTCTTCAAGCGCAGATTCATCTTCCACATCATGCCACGTTCTCTACGTCCCCCAAAACATCAGCACTACGTTCTGCGATAACTGGAGCAATGATGCGCACCGTGACCACTCCAAGCTTTGAAGGATCAGAGATTAACGACACTGTGTCCTCGAGATAAGTCTGTGTCCGCGCCCATCAGTGTTTTCCCATCGCATCAGGGAGTAGAGAGTCCACATACCCGTGTTGATATATGTGCGTTCTGTACTGTCATTGCATCCATATCCCGCCACGCACAGAATTCAGGGGGAAGGATTTATTTTCTTTCCCTCCTCGTCGCTTTGAAATCCACTCGTGAGTGGAGGCCAGTCCGGTTTGCAATCAATCAAATCTCGTTAACGCCGATCTCCGCAGGTTCAATTCGGCATGTCCAATTGGCCACCACCTCCCTGGTCCGCCACGGAAGCCAGTCGTGTGGGGCGAGGCAGGAGCGAAGCGCAGGGCGTTTTTGCGAGTCAACAAGACGGAGGGTCTAGTTTCCGACCTAGGCGCCATTTTAACCACAGTCTGGCCCTGCCCTAAGAGACGTGTGTTCCGCCCTATGTGAGAGCTTAGCGGGCGCGCAATGGGCGCCAAGTGGGCCCGCCACGACGAGGCTTCTTCCCTTCCGGTGTGCAAGCACGCTGAATCGGTTATTTTATATCATAGCCACCGCCTGCGGAATTGACAACCTTAGGTTGTTTGTGCTGTGAATTGCTCTCATCTGGTGGGAGATTCATGACAAGGATGTAATCACAGAGTGCCCGCTCAGTAAACTATATCAGAAGATTTAGATAGTGCATCTGAAGGGTTTGTGAGCAAAGACAACGTCTGCAAGCTCACATGATCGATTTATAGATTG
>Ga0335081_10014592_pt1 | contig 12708 bp, 11 predicted proteins | sample Lox_Sample_35_FD_206713 | JGI IMG/M metagenome (GOLD analysis project Ga0335081, IMG submission 206713) | Soil microbial communities from Loxahatchee National Wildlife Refuge, Florida, United States - Lox_Sample_3.5 | ecosystem: Environmental > Terrestrial > Soil > Wetlands | place: USA...
AACGATTTCGATTTCAACAACCGTTCTTATCGCGTCTATGTGCAGGCGGACAAGCAGTTCCGCGCACAGGCCAAGGACATCAACCAGTTTTATGTGCGCTCAGACAGCGGCGCCATGGTTCCTCTGGGAAGCCTGGTCACGATTACGCTGACGGCGACGCCACAGGTGATCAGCCATTACAATCTGTTCCGCTCGGCGGAGATTGACGGCTCCCCCGCACCGGGCGTCAGTTCCGGACAGGCCATCGCCGCCATGGAGGAAGTGAGCCGCAAGAACCTGCCCCAGGGATTCAACTATGAGTGGACCGGGTTGTCGCTGGAAGAACTGGCTTCGGGCAAGACCACGGTGATGCTGTTTGGCTTGGGCGTGCTGGTGGTATATCTCACGCTGTCGGCTCAGTATGAGAGCTTCGTTTTGCCATTCATCGTGCTGCTGGCCGTGCCCATGGCGTTGCTGGGCGCGCTTGGAGCGCAGGCGCTGCGAGGCCTAGAAAACGACGTCTATTGCCAGATCGGACTGGTGATGCTGATTGGATTGGCGAGCAAGAATGCGATCCTGATCGTGGAATTCGCCGAACAGCTGCGCGAGCGGGGCTTGCCGCTTGCCGACGCTACCGTGGAGGCTGCGCGCATCCGCCTGCGGCCCATCCTGATGACCTCGTTTGCATTCATTCTGGGTGTTGTGCCGCTCATGGTGGCGACCGGCGCCGGGCAAGCGGGACGGCATTCGGTAGGAACCACGGTGTTTGGCGGCATGATCATGTCCACCCTGCTGAATCTGTTTTTTATCCCTGTGCTTTATCTGATCATCGAAGGCTGGCGCGAAGCCCGGGGCACGAAAGTCGGCCGCTAAGGCAATGAGAGCAACCATGAGATCTGGAAGCCGCTGGCGGCAGCGTTCAGCCGGCGGGCCCGTAGCGGTTTGCTGGGCCGCGTTGAGTTTGCTGCTTCTGCCCTCCGCATGGCCGCAAACATCCGCAAAGCCTTTCCAGCCACGATTCGACGATGTGGCCGAAGCGGTGGGCCTGACCGTCTCGCACATCTCGTCACCGGAGAAGCGCTATATCGTGGAATCCATGAGCGGCGGGGCCGGCCTGATTGATTGTGATAACGACGGCAGGCTTGACATCGTGACCGCGAACGGCTCTACGGTGGAGCGGTACAAACAGGGCGGAGATTTGCTGGTCACGCTGTATCACCAGGATGAAGGTTTCAAGTTCACGGACATTACGAAGGGCGCCGGCCTGACACGCAAAGGCTGGGGCATGGGAGTGGCAGTTGCGGACTATGACAACGACGGATTGCCGGATCTCTACGTTACCAGCTACGGCGGCAATGCGCTCTACCGCAACCTGGGACACTGCAAGTTCGAGGACGTTACAGAAAAGGCTCGTGTGGCCGGTGGCGGCTTCAGCACGGGGGCGGCGTGGGGCGACTATGATCGCGACGGATTTGTGGACCTGTTCGTTTCGCGCTATGTGCACTTTGACATGAACAAGCTGCCCGACTTCGGAAAAAACGAGAAGAACTGCAGCTTCCGGGGAGTTCCTGTGCAGTGCGGGCCGTGGGGCATGGAAGGAGAATCGGACTTTTTGTTTCATAACCGCGGCGATGGGACATTCGAAGAGGTTTCGCGGAAAGCGGGCGTGGATGACCGCGACCAGAACTATGGACTAGGAGTCGTCTGGGGAGATTATGACAACGACGGATGGCCTGATTTGTACGTGGCCAACGACTCCGGGCCGAACTATCTCTATCACAATAAACACAACGGGACGTTTGAGGATGTCGGCATGCTATCGGGAGCCGCCCTCAGCGCCGATGGCCTGCAGCAGGGATCGATGGGCGTGGATTGGGGAGATTATCTGCACGAGGGCAGGCTGTCTATTTTTGTGACCAATTTTGTGGAACAGGGCGACACGCTGTATCACAACCTGGGCGCGGAGGGATTCACCGATGTGAGCTGGCCATCGAAGATTGCGCAGCCTACTTATCCTCTGGTGGGCTGGGGCACGGCGTTTGTCGATGTGGATAACGACGGCTGGCTGGATATCGTCGTTGCCAATGGACATGTTTATCCGCAGGTGGATTCGACATCCGGCGGGGCGCGCTACCGCCAGCCGATGTTTCTCTTCCGCAACAACAGGAATGGCAGCTTTGAAAATGTGCCGGATGTTTTTCCCGCGCTTCCCGCGGCATCGCGGCGCGGAGCTGCGTTTGGCGATATCAACAACGATGGGAATGTGGACGTCGTGGTGGTGAATATCGGTGAACCGCCGTCACTGCTGTTAAACCAGGGCGGGAGCGGGAACCATTCGGTGCTGTTCCGGCTGGTGGGCACCAAGAGCAACAAGATGGCGATTGGGGCGCGGGTGACTGTAAAAGCCGGAAAGCTGACGCAATTCAGCGAGGTTCGCGGCGGAGGCAGCTACATTTCGCAGAACGATCCGCGACTGCACTTCGGACTGGGCGGCGAAACTGCGATGGATGAAGTTGAAGTGCGGTGGCCGAGCGGGAAAGTGGAAGTCCTTCGAAACCTGCCAGCGGGATTTATTTACACGCTGGTGGAAGGAGAAGGCGTGAAAGACAAGACTGCATTTGCCGGGCAGGCGCCGCGATGAGGGCTTTCGCGAGCCGCTTCGTCAGCCGGGCTGCGCTGGGTTCTGCTATCTTGCTGTAGTCTGCCATGCTCCCGTTCAAGCTCGTTTACAGCGACGATTATTACCTTCCTATCGGGTCGCATGTTTTCCCAGCCGTGAAATACCAGAGAATTCAGAAGCATTTGATTGACGCCGGAGTTGCCGACCCGGCTGACTTTCTGAGCCCGCAGGCTGCGTCAGATCAGGACATCCTGCTGGTGCACACGCCGCAATATGTGCACAAGCTGAAGACGGGAACACTTTCCGCGCGCGAAGAACTGGAAATGGAGATTCCCTACTCGCCGGAACTGGTGCGGGCCTTCTGGCTGGCTGCCGGAGGATCCATTCTGGCGGCGGATTGCGCGCTGCGGGACCGAGTGGCAGTGAACATCGGGGGAGGGTTTCATCATGCGTTTCCGGATCACGGCGAGGGGTTCTGCATGATCCACGATGTGGCGGTTGCGATCCGGCGCATGCAGCGCGACGACCGCATTCGCACGGCGATGACGGTGGACTGCGATGTTCACCACGGCAACGGCACGGCGGCGATTTTTGCGGGAGTGCGCGTTCCGACCGCGCGCCTGCCCTCTACTTCCGCTCCCAGCCTCGAGCCCTCCGGTCCGGGGCGAATCCGGCATGCCCACGCCGGCGAAGTCTTCACGATTTCGCTGCACCAGCACAACAATTATCCCGCATGGAAGCCGCACTCTTCAATTGATGTGGATCTGCCCGACGAAATCGGCGATGACGAATACCTGGCGTGGCTCGACAATGCGCTGAGTTCAGGACTGCGGCAGTTCGAGCCGGAACTGATCTGCTACATCGCGGGAGCCGACCCGTATCGCGAGGACCAACTGGGCGGCCTAGCCTTGACGATGGAGGGACTGAAGAAGCGGGATGAACTGGTTTTTCGCGTGGCTCGCGCGCGCGACATTCCGGTCATGGTCACTTTTGCAGGCGGCTACGCAAGGAACGTGGATGACACGGTGGCAATTCACTGCAACACGGTGATTGCAGCGAAAGAGGTCTTTGCCGCGAAGTCACCGTAAGTTCTAGACCTCCACTGCTGCTGCGGAGGATTCTGGTGACGGTGGAGGAAAGATCCACAGAACCCGCAAGTCATTGGCGATGTGTACTGCAACCGGCAGGAACAGGCTGCCGCTGAGCAGATAGAACGCAGCGAGCAGAACTCCCAGAATGCTTGTTCCCACGATACCCCGCTTGCCTTGATACAGATGCGCGAAGCCGAAGCTGAGCCCGGCCAGCAGCACTCTCTCTGGGGTGTTGAACCGCGGCACATAGATGGCGAGGTAGTACAAAAGAAATCCGCGAAACAGTAGTTCCTCGGAAATGCCCGCGCCCACGCTAACCACAGCGAACCAGCGACGCTCCCGATGCGATGCGGGCAGCAGTGCGCCGACGCTTTCCTGCACGCGCTGGCGAAGCGTGGCGGAAACGCGGCGCAGGCGAAAACCCGACCAGGTGAGAAAGGCGACGATGACCGCAGCGACGGCCAGCGTGCCACGCCAGGAACGGGGTGCGCTCAAGCCCAGGGCGGCCGGGTTAAGTTGCGCGAGCCGCCAGAAGGCGAGCACGCCGGCGGTGGTTAGGATCTGCTCGGCCACAATGGCGCGGTAGAGACCCACGCGAGCATCTGGGAAGCCCGCCAGAATGCGCGCCTTGGCCTTCTGATACCAGAGGTATCCGAGCCAGGGCATACCGATCACCGCATACGCGGTTAAGAGGTGAGCTATCAGAGCCGCCATTTAAACCTCGCCGAACTAATGTAAATGCTTGTGCGTACTTTTTGCGATAAACGGGCTTGAGAGCTGAAGTGGCCCTGGCAACAGGTTTGCCGGTGCCACTGTTAGAATAGTGGTCTGCATATGTTCGAGAATCTCCAGGAAAAACTCCAACGGGCCTTCAAGACGTTGCGCGGCCAGGCCGTCCTCAATGAAGAAAACATTCAGGAGGCGTTGCGGGAACTCCGCATGGCCCTTCTCGAGGCCGACGTCAACTTTAAGGTGGTCAAAGAACTGATTGACCAGATTCACGCCAAAGCAGTGGGCCAGCAGGTAGCGACGGCGCTTTCGCCGGGCGAGCAGGTCATCAAGATCGTGCGGGATGAACTGGTCGAGATGCTGGGCCGGGACACCGCCAAGCTGAAATTCGCATCCCAGCCGCCCACCGTGGTGCTGATGGCGGGCCTGCAAGGTTCGGGTAAGACCACTACGTCCGGCAAGCTGGCGAACTGGCTTAAGAATGGCGGGCATCGCCCGTTGCTGGTTTCCGTGGACGTGTACCGCCCCGCAGCCCGCGAACAGTTGCGAATTGTCGCCGAAGCCATCAAGGCAAACTTGTATCAAGGGGAGGTTTCCGAGGCGAACACGGCCACGGTTGAGCGCCTGGCCAAGGAAGCGCGGCGCGAGGCGATCAACTCCGGCTCCGACGTGCTGATTGTGGACACCGCCGGCCGGCTGCATATTGACGATCAGCTCATGGACGAGATGCAGTCGCTCAAGCGCCTGCTGAATCCGAGCGAGATCCTATTCGTAGCCGATGCCATGACCGGACAGGACGCGGTCAACTCCGCCGACGAGTTCCATAAGAAACTTTCGCTTACCGGCGTGGTGCTCACCAAGATGGATGGAGATGCGCGTGGAGGAGCGGCGCTTTCCATCAGGAAGGTGACCGGCCAGCCGATCAAGTTCATCGGCATTGGCGAAAAATATGACGCGCTGGAACCATTTCATCCGGACCGCATCGTCTCGCGCATCCTGGGAATGGGCGACATCCTCTCGCTGCTGGAAAAAGCTGAGCAGCACGTGGACAAGAAAAAGGCGCAGGAGATGGCCAGCCGCGCGCTGGCCGGGGACGGCTTTTCGCTGGAGGACTTCCGCGACCAACTGCGCTCGGTGCGGAAGATGGGGTCGCTGCAGAACCTTATGGGCATGCTGCCCAGCATTGGTCCATTTGCCGGCCTGCAAAAACACGCCGACAAGGTCGATGAGAAGCAGATCAACCGGGTCGAGGCCATCATCAACTCCATGACGGTGCACGAAAGGCTGCATCATGAGGTTATCAACGGCAGCCGCCGCAAGCGCATCGCGCGCGGCTCAGGCACCAGCGTGCAGGAAGTCAATAATCTTCTGCGGCAATACGCCCAAATGAGAAAGATGTTCAAGCAGATGGGCAAGGCGAGCTTCGGCCGCAAGCTCGCGGGCATGAAACTGCCGGGCATGTAAGACTGCGGCCCGGGCGGTCCGAGCTTTTCCATGAAATGGCGATCACTCGAGGAATCGGCTCCAGGCCTGGACGCGCGTTCTCTGCGCGAGATTCTTTCAGAGCGCAAGGAACTCATCTCCAAGTACGTTCCCGCCGAGACCCGAGCGGTGCATGCGAGAGCGGTTGAGGAACTCAAGGCTCAGGGCGCAGCGGGATACGCGCTGGCGGTGGGCGCAACTGCGCCGGACTTCGAACTCCCCGACCACCATGGCAAGCTGATCTCCTCCACGGCGCTCATCGCAAAGGGCAGAGTCGTGGTCTGCTTTTTTCGTGGACGATGGTGCCCGTTTTGTGTGGGGCAAGTTCAGGCCATGAATCTTGTTGCTCCGACGATTGAGCAGGCCGGGGGATCGCTGATCGGCATTTCGCCGCAAACCGTGCAGCAGTCGTTTTTCATGCACGACCAGCATAAATTGCAGTTCCCACTGCTGAGCGATGCCGGTAACCGCGTGGCGCGGAAGTTTGGACTGGTTTACCGGGTCAACGCGGAGCAGCAGTCGGTCTTCCAGCGAGCTTTCGTGAACCTGCCTCATATCAACGGCGACGACAGCTGGGAACTTCCCATTCCGGCGACTTATGTTCTGGCCGAGCACAACATTGTCGTGTTTGCCTCGGTGAACCCGGACTACAGGGAACGACCGGAGCCCTCTGAGATTTTGACATCTTTCGACTGACTTGACTGCAAAAAGAAGCAGCGCTTCCCGCTTTCGGAAAACGCTGCAGAGCGAACTCACCGAGATCCAGAATCAGTATTGCAGGCAGATTCTCAACTGGCGATCTGCTTCATCAATGGCCTTGATGGCGTCTATCCGATGCCCGCCGAAGTCGTGGGCAGCGGCCTGAAGATGTTCGCGAGCGTGCGAGAGAGACCGCAACGCGTCTTGAATCTCGGGATGCGGCCCGCTCGCCGCCAAGGGAGACGATAGTGCCAGCGTCAGACCCAGCACGGCAAAAGCGCTCATCAACCTGTTCGTCATGAAGTTTCCTCCGGTCCGACTTGAAGGCTCGGACAAGCCGTCATTAAATTCCACTAACTTATGCGAAGCGGGAAAGGAACGCAACACCAATGCTAGACCGATCGTGACTCGCGGCTTAACTAGTCGTGATCATCGCCTCGGCTTCGTTTTCCACCAGCATTTCGGGAGATACAAGGGCGTTGATTGCCATGAGCGTGGCTGCCGGACGGATGTCGCGGAAAACCTCGCCGTGTGCTTTGCCCACTTTTTCCCAGTCCGTAATGTTCGTAACAAACATGCGGGTGCGAACCACGTCCTTCAATGTGGCTCCGGCCTTCTGTAGTGCCGTTTCGATGTTCTTCAGTGTCTGCACAGCTTGCGCGTAAGCATCGCCGCTGCCTACGATTTTGCCATCGGGACCCGTGGCCGTCGTCCCCGCGATATAGACGTGGTTCCCCACTTTAACGGCGCGCGAATACCCAACAATCGGCTCCCAGGGCGCCCCGCTCGAGATGTTCTTTCGTTCCATGTTTCCCCTCCGATGACAGATATTTTAACGGGACGAGCGCAACTCATTGGAATTGGCAGTCGCGATGCGCGGGTGCCAGCCGTGAATTGGTACAACTCTGCAAACTGTTTCGCTTTCTAAACAAGTAGCACGAACGTGGGGTGTCGGGCGCACATAAGGCACTTGTGTTCGCCCGCAAACTGCGATAAGAAACGGGGCAATGTGGGTGAGATTTCAAGCCCGGCCGCGGTTACAAGAGAGGTGAGCCCCGAATGATTCCCGAATCGCATCCCTTGCAACAACTTTTTGTTGAGCTCGTCGGCCGGCATTATGCCGAGGAAATTGGCATTCGTGATCCGCAGATCGTGAACTATGTGGCCCATCTGCTGACGGAATTCTGCGAGGTGGAGCAGTTGTTCAAGATCCGCAACGTTGCCGGACGAGGGCTGAAGGACGTGGGCGAGATGCTGGTGGAATCGGACCCGGTATTCGGGCCGGCTCCTTCGTTCGATCGCGAACGCCAGGTGCGGAAACACATCGGCGACTACACACTGTTTTTCACGGGCATGTTTCCTGAGAGCATTAACCATTTGCGGCTGCGCCGCGACCGGGTGGAGAATTTCGTTGACTGGATGAAAGCCGGCAAGGAGAGCTACTACATCGTTTCGAAGTTCGAGCACTTCGAATACACAAAAGTGGCCCCTCTGTTCGCCAGCCTGTCGAGCCACTTCGAGCAATGCGTCTATGGGCTCAACCGGGTGAAGAACGACCTGCAGGAGATGTCGCATCCCATCGTACGACGCACGGATGAAATCCTGATGTAGATCCGTCGGTCACGCCGGGCGGTAAAAACTCAAAGCCGCATCACCCTGGACCAGTTTGCGAGAGCGCCGCAGCGAAGAAAATTCTTCGCCGGGATCAAAGCGTTTCTGGTGCTCCGCGATTACCAGGCTTTCGCTCTTCAACAGATGGGACTTCGCTAGTGCCTGCAAGGTCTTCTGATAAACGTCTTCCATGCGGTAGGGCGGATCAAGGAAGATAAAATCTGGGGCGACCCCTTCGGATGTCAAATCCTCGAGTGCGCGAACGGCGTCCCGCTTTATGATGCGAACCCCACCGGAAATCCCCAACGAGGCCAGATTGCGCTTCACGACCTCGATAGCGACGGAATCGGTGTCGACAAAATAGACGGTGGCGGCCCCACGACTTAGAGCTTCGATGCCCACGGCTCCAGTTCCAGCGTAGAGATCCAGCCAGATGGTTCCTTCCAGGGCGCCCGGATTCCCGGCTGTGAGTACATCGAAAAGTGTTTCGCGCAGGCGATCTGACGTAGGCCGAATGTCCATGCCCTTAGCAGAGCCGAGACGGCGGCTGCGATATTTTCCTCCGATGACTCTCATTGTTTTCCATCCCCATCAGGGCGGAGAAGCGCAAGCGGAGTACCTTCGATTCTCCAATCCGCAACGCCAGACCACGATGTGGCGTCTAAATATATAAAATAGTGGAGAGGGCGAACAGCTAGTGAGAAATTGGTCGATTCCGGCGGGCCGGCTTTTCGGGGTTGAACTCCGCATTCATCTTACGTTCGTTTTCCTGCTCGTCTTCGTCTGGCTGACGGAGTCGGCATCCCATGGAACCAACGGCGCGGCGCGCGGGCTTGCCCTGGTCGGCATCGTATTCGCTTGCGTGGTCCTGCACGAATTGGGACATGCGCTGGTAGGCATGCATGCCGGAGTGCCGGCCAAGGCGATCATTCTTTTACCCATTGGCGGCATTACCCTGCTTGACGAGACGCAGCGACCGATCGAAGCCGGCGGTCTGACGTGGAAGCGCGATATCCGAATCGCCTTGGCCGGTCCGTTGGTTAATCTCTTTATCGCTTTCGCGGCTGGGGGCATTCTGTTAGCGGTGGCCCCGGAGGTTCATCTCTGGACGCAGCCTTATGTGCATTCCAGCAACCTGCCGCGCAGCCTGGTGTGGATCAATGTATGGCTGGCCGTTTTCAACCTGCTCCCCGCGTATCCCATGGATGGTGGCCGCATTCTGCGGGCGCTTTTTAGCCGACGTATGGATCCGGTGCGCGCGACACGGCGGGCGGTGTCCATCGGGCAGGCGTTCGCGACTGTGTTCATGCTGGTAGGCATGCTGTGGAACATCTGGTTGACCATGATCGGCTTCTTTTTGTTCATCGGGGCGCAACTGGAAGAGCGGTCGGCGGTGTTTCAATCGGTGCTCGAAACGGTGCGGCTGGAAGACATCATGCTAACGGACTTTGCGACGCTCTCTCCGGCGGACACCCTCGAAGACGCGCTGGAAAAAGCCGTGCACTCGCTGCAGGATGATTTCCCCGTGATCCGCGGAAGCGACATGGTGGGCGTCATTTCGAAGCAGAAGATCCTGCAGGCTTTGCGAGCTGAAGGCAACGGCTATGTGCAGGCGGTGATGAACCGGATTTTTGAAGTTGCCCAGCGCAAGGAGTCCCTGGCTTCCGCATTTCGCAAGCTGACAGCGCGCAACCTCAGTATTATTCCTATCGTAGAAGACCAGCGCCTCGTGGGAATCGTCACCTTGCAGAACCTGATGCATTCCATGGCCCTGCTGGCGGAAAGCCGTAAACTCCGCAGGCCGACAAACGCCTGACCGGTATTTCTTCCTGATTCGCTAGAACTGATAGACCAGGCCGACCGAGGGCTCTGCCATGTGACCCTTGGCGCCGGTGAAGAGGCTGACAGAACTGCCGCTGGTGGCATCGATCGCGAAGTCAGGGGCGTTGTAGATAAATCCGCGGTATTGCAACCGCACGGCGAGATGGTGAACCACCGGGAGCTGATAATCCAGCCCGGCACCGTAGAGGAATGCGGGCTTAGTCTGCTTCGCGGCGCCAAGATCGAGCTGAACCCGGTTGGGGAGGCCGTTAATATCGGGAAGGACGATCCAGGTGCTTCGGGGAGAGAACGTCAACGCCCCGGCACCGGCCAGAACGAACGGCTGGAACCGTCCCTTTTGAAAAGGGCTGAACATGTACGCTCCGGAGTACTCCGAAATGGTGTTGAGGATGTGAAAGTCAAAGCCAGTCTGGTAAACCTGAGAATCTTTCGCGCGACCGTAGTTGAACAACAGCGAGTGCCTGGCACGAAGTTTCACGCGAAACGTCCCGAAGAAGTTGGCGCCGTTCGTGGCGCTCTGAGAAACGCCGTTTCCATCGGATTGCATAGTGAATACGGCGGCAGCGTTCACGCTGGCATCGAAGTGGCCTTCCTGGGCAGAGGCAATGGGCGATAGCGCGAGCGCTAGCAGGAACAATGCTCCGAGCGAAAACGCTGCGGCTGAGCTTCCGGCTTTCCTGAGCATCCTGTGTCCTTTCGGGTCGGTAAACAGCTTGTCGTGGCACGTTACCACATGTAGGTTCGCGCCAGCGCGAGGAGCTACTTCGCCATTGCCGGTTCTACCCACTTGACGCCAAGCTGGTCATACATGAAGGAGAACATGTAGGCGCCCATGGCTGCCCGCTGATCGGCGGAAGAACCAATGCCGCCGTGGCCGGCGTTGGAAAAGCTGACGAACAAGATCGGGTGCGGCGAGGCATTCGCCGCCTGCAACCGCGCCACCATCTTGCGTGAATGCCAGGGGTCGACCCGCGGATCGTTCGCGCCCACAACGAAAAGGATTGCCGGATACTTCACCCCATCGCGTACATGGTGATAAGGCGAGTAGGCATAAAGCGCCTTGAATTGCTCGGGATCCTTCACGGACCCGTACTCTGTGGTGTTGTACTGCCCGTTCTGCGTGGTCTCGGAACGCAGCATGTCGTAGAGCCCGGCCACCGAGACGACGGCGCGGAACAAGTCAGGACGCTGAGTCAGCACCGCACCCATAAGCAGGCCGCCGTTGCTTCCGCCCTGGATTCCCAGCTTCGCCGGATTGGTGTAACCGGCCTGTATGAGGTGTTCGGCGCAGGCGATGAAGTCATCGAAGACATTTTGCTTGTGCACGCCTCTGCCGTTCTTATGCCAATCTTCGCCGAACTCGGCCCCGCCGCGCAGGTTGGCAAAGGCGAAGACGCCGCCGGCATCCAGCCAGGGGCGGAGGCTGACACTGAACTCAGGCGTCTGACTCAGATCAAAACCGCCATAGCCGGTCAGCATGGCTGGATTCTGGCCGTCCAACTTTGTGCCTTTGCGCCGGAGGATATTCAGCGGAACCCGGGTGCCATCCTTCGAGATAGCAGTTTCCCGCGAGACCTCGATATCTGCGAAGCTCACGGGCGAGGTCTCCTTCAACGCGGTACTTGCAGTTTTTCCAGTGGCTACATCGAACACAAACCAGGCATGCGGGTCCAGGTAGCTTTCATTGCCGAAGAGGATGTTGTCGCCCTGGAGAGCAACAATCTGAGTTATGGTCGAAACCGGCTCAGCGGGAACGGTTCCGAGGTCGTGTCCCGCGAGATCGAAGATCCGGATCTCGGTCGGTCCGCCGATCAACTCAGTCACATACAGCCGATTAGCGGTGGTCAGGAAGCTCGGCTGCCCTCCGGACAGAGAAAACTGAAAATCCTGGATGACTGCCTCGCTCTCGGGAATGAGTGTTTTGGCATCCTTCAACTGCGGCGCCGATAACGATAGCTTAAGTATCTTGCCGCGTGGAGCGTGGTCACGAGAAAGCAGAAATAAATCGGCGTCGCCAAGGAAAACGGCGCTGATCTCATCGGCGAATTGAGTAATCTGCGTCCATTTGCCTTTGTCCAGCAGGAAATGCTCGTATTGGCCGCCATCCCCATTTTCGACGGTCGCCAAAAGGTGCTGGCCGTCCTTGCTCTGGCTCAGCACAATCTCGGCGATTCGCGGAAGATCCTTGCCGAGCACGTAGGTGTCGTAGCTCTCGGGTGTGCCCAGCTTGTGCAAATAAAGCTGCTCGTAGAAGTTCATGTCGGCGGGCGGCTTCTCGCCTTCATGGGGATAGCGCGTGTAGTAAAGAGCCGTCCCATCGGCACTCCAGGCCACGCTGCCTCCACCGATCGCCGTGACTCGCGGCAGGACATCAGGAAGCGCGCGTCCGGTTGCCACGTCGTAGATGCGCACGGTGCCGGCTTCGGTTCCACCTGACGCCAAGGAAACAGCCACTTTGCTGCCGTCCGGTGATGGGACAAAGAACTGAATGGCGGTTGAGTTCGTGGAATCGAGCTGGCCAGGATCGAGTACGACGTGGGCGGAAGCGGGATCCTCGAGCGAATTCAGAGTCACCAGAAGCGCCTGCTGCTTGTCGGGCCGCGAGTTCATGGCAAAAACGATGCCATTGCGAGATTCGAGATCGAAGTAGCTGGG
>Ga0335081_10014593_pt1 | contig 12708 bp, 12 predicted proteins | sample Lox_Sample_35_FD_206713 | JGI IMG/M metagenome (GOLD analysis project Ga0335081, IMG submission 206713) | Soil microbial communities from Loxahatchee National Wildlife Refuge, Florida, United States - Lox_Sample_3.5 | ecosystem: Environmental > Terrestrial > Soil > Wetlands | place: USA...
ATGCCTCCCCACCCTCCCCTTCGGGCAATAAGGGCCTTCGCCCTACTCAGTCTTTTCTTCGCCCTTGGCCTGGGCCTTGATTTCCTGCACTTCTTTGCGGATCTCCTGGGCCTTCTTTTTTAGCTCGTTCATGTTTTTGCGGACCCGCGTTCCGGCGGACTTGTTCCCTTTTTCATAGAACTTCACGAAGTCCTTCTCGAAAGTTGCCACGAGGTCCTTCAATTCCTGCAGTCTACTCATCGCTGCTCCTCCTTGATTTTGGGTGAAGTAAAATTCGTCGCGCGTTCATATTCCGCCTTCAGGGATCGTACCAGATCTCTCCGGTTGTCGTAGAGTCTTTTCAGTTTTCTTTTGCGTCTGCGCGCCAGTGCATACGAGGTAAGGATAGGCAGGGCAACGGTCGAGTCGAGGTAACATACCACGGCATCCGGGAGCATCTCCGGATCTACCTTTCCCCAGCTTACCGCCTCGGAGGGAGTGGCCCCGGAGAGGCCGCCGGTGTCGGGCCGGGCATCGGTAACCTGGACGAAGAAATCGTGCCCTTTTTCCTTGATATTCAGGACCTCCTGGATCTGCGGCTCGGTCTGAAGCATGAAATTCTTCGGTGAACCGCCGCCAAAAATCAGCACGCCGCTCCTGCCGCCGCCGCGCTTGGCGCCCAGGACGATCGCGGCCGTTTCATTCACATCGCCGAGGACATCGATCCGTGTACGGTATCCGGAGAGCTCAATCTCGGCGATATTCATGCCTATGGAACTGTCTCCGGGCGATGAAGTGTAAACCGGGACTCCACACCGATGTGCGGTAGCCAGGACGCTTCGGTGCTTGCTCTTGAGCACGCGCTCGCGTTCAGCGATATAGCCTCCGAGGAGATAGTGGAGCTCGGCCGTCCCCATCTCCTTCTGAAACTCGTCGTGACGGATCACAGCTCGGAAAAATTCGTCGGTATCGAGCAGAACGTCATAGCCGAAGAGAATATCGTGGATTCTGATGACCCCTTCCTTGCGCAGAATTCGGTCATCGAGGAAGGGATTGCCCCTGTGAAGGCTCTTTCCGACAGCAAAATGCGTATCATGGTAGAGATTCGCGCCTGTACTCACGATCCAGTCGACGAATCCGTTTTCGATCATCGGGACAACGCATGACCCCCCCAGTCCCGCGGGAGTCAAGGCGCCGCTCAAGCTCAACCCCACCGTCACGTCGCTCGAAAGCATTTTCCCTGCGAAGAGCTGACAAGCTTCGCGCAATCTCCCGCCATTGAAGGCCTGAAGATAATTATCAACGAGTCGGCAAACCCCCACATTTGCAGGGATTGGAGCAATATCTATCGCCCTTCCTTGAAGATATTTGCTCTTGCGGGCCTTCATTCAGTCTTTGAATGAACGAAATGCTGTAACTCTAAAGCGGTAACATAGACGCGAAAAACGGTCAAAAAAGCAAGCGAATTTTGATCAAAATCAAAGATTTTGCCCGAGCTGTTCTTCTCTTTGCCTGCAGACAAAAAAAGGCGCAATTTCACTTGACTGCCTGCCTTTTTCTCTCTATTTTTATTTAGACCAATTCTAAAGAAGGTCGCACAATGGACGCAGAAGGCGCTCACGAAATACTTACCAAATATCTCCGCTCGAGCAGGAAGTTGCGCGCTACTCCTTCGCGCTATGCCGTTCTGGATGCGGTTTTGCAAAGCCAGGGGCATTTTGACGCGGAGAATCTTTATTACCGGATGATCACCAAAGGGATCAAGGTCTCCAAGGCGACGGTCTATAATACGCTTGACCTGCTTCAGGATTGCGGATTGGTCTCCAAGTACCGTTTTGCCGAAAATACCTCCCGATATGAGAAAGCCTTCGGCCGTCCGCATCATCACCATCTGATCTGTCTTGAATGCGGCGATATCATTGAATTCATCAATGAGCGTCTCGAAGCCATTCAGAACGACGTGTGCAATGAGAAAACCTTCACACCGCAGAGTTCGACGCTGCAGATATTTGGCACGTGCGTGAAGTGCAAGAAGCGAGTGTAACTGATAATGACGCCTTATGATCCTATGACTCTCAATGATGTGCCGATCGGCGCGAGTGTACGGATCCGTCGACTCGGCGGACGACCGGAGATGTCCGTCCGCTTGCGGGAACTTGGCTTCTGTGAAAATGCGATCATCCGCTGCATCTCCCGAGGATACGGAAGCATCATCTGCGAAGTGTCGCATACGCGCGTGGGGCTTGACAGCACGCTCGCGCGCAGGATACACGTATCGCAGTCTGAGTAAACCGTTGCGCCTGGAGCGCCGCTCCTGCGCCCAATGAAGGACGGAAAGTGATGCGCGATTCGGGGGGCAATGCGCCGATCCGGATAATTGCCCTTGTTGGCAACCCCAACTCGGGAAAGACGACGCTGTTCAACGCTCTCACCGGACTCCACCAGAAAGTCGGCAATTATCCTGGCGTCACCGTCGAGCGGAAGGAAGGAAGCATCCGCCTTGAGGGGGACGCCGACTCCACCATCCTCGACCTTCCGGGGACCTACAGCCTCATGCCCGGATCTCCCGATGAAGAGATTGCCACGGAGATCCTTCTGCGGAAAGCCACCCACACGCCGGGCCCCGACGTCGTCGTGTGCGTGGTCGATGCAAGCCACCTTGAGCGGAACCTCTACCTCGTCAGCCAGATCATCGACCAGGGACTCCCGGTCGTGATCGCGCTGAACATGGTTGACGTGGCTGCGCGCGCCGGGTTTTCGATCAACGCGAAGAATCTGTCGCACGAACTGGGGGTTCCCGTGATCCCCACGGTGGCAAGTAAGGGTGAGGGAGTCGCGCAGCTCACGCAGGCAATCCTCAACACCCGCACGCCGAGCGCAAAACGGCAGCTATGGCGGCTTCCGGAGACCGTCCAGAAGGAAACCGAGGAGCTCGTCGGCATTCTTCGAAATGTCCACCGGCTTCCTGCCCCCCAGGCCCTGCATGAAGCAATTTCGCTCCTGACCACCGAGAGTTCCCTCCTGGACCGTCTCGACAGGTACGCGCCTGAAGTTCTCGCGCACGTGCGAAAGGATCACCAGAAACTGGATTTTCTCGGGTACGAGCGCCGAGCCGTATTCGTTGAATCCCGGTATGCCTGGATCCGCTCCGTGTGCGCGATCTCCGTTACGCGCACGGGCGGGGCCCGGAAGAGCCGCAGCGACCGGATCGATGCAGTCCTCACACACAGGTTGTGGGGGGTAGTCATATTCCTTGCACTCATGGCGCTGGTCTTTCAGGCGATGTTCTCCTGGTCGACAATTCCCATGGATCTGATCAGGAAGGCATTCGACGGCGCCGGCCTCTGGATCGAGAGCGTCATGGGACCCGGCGATCTCCGGGAGCTGATCATTCACGGGGGGCTCGCCGGGGTAGCTGCAGTCGTTACATTCCTCCCCCAGATTCTCTTCCTCTTCCTCTTCCTGGGCCTTCTGGAGGACACGGGATACATGGCGCGCGGCGCGCTCATCATGGGGAGGGTGATGGCGAAAGTGGGCCTCAGCGGAAAGTCCTTTATCCCCCTGTTGAGCTCGTTCGCATGCGCGATCCCGGGAATCATGGCGACGCGCACCATCGAGAACCCACGGGACCGGATCGCCACGATATTGGTCGCGCCCCTGATGAGCTGCAGTGCGCGCCTTCCGGTCTACGCGCTCATGATCGCCGCGTTCATTCCGCAGAGATCCGTGTTTGGTGTCTTCTCACTCGCCGGAATAACGATGTTCTCGATGTACTTTCTGGGGCTCTCGATGGCGCTCTTGATGGCGTGGATCTTCAAGAAATCGCTCCTGAGCGGTGCGCCGCCCGTTTTCATCATCGAGCTCCCCCCCTATCACCTCCCGTCGATCCGCTCCCTGTTGCAGCTGATGTGGGAGCGCTCCCGGCTCTTCCTTCGCCAGGCGGGAACCGTCATCCTGGGTGCTTCGATCGTTCTCTGGTTTCTGGCAACATATCCGAAGTCCGACGGTGGCACGCCGGCGCAAAATCTTAACCGGAGTTTCGTGGGGATGGCCGGCCACGCAATCGAGCCTCTGATACAGCCCCTGGGGTTTGACTGGAAGATCGGCGTCGGGATGGTCACTTCCCTCATACAGCGAGAAGTCTTCGTGAGCACGATGGCGACGATGTACAACGTTCAATCCGAGGGCGGAGGGACGGTTTCGCTGCCGGAAAAGATCCGGCAGGAGAAGAACCCGGAGACCGGTGCGCCATCGCTCACTGCCCTTACTGGGATCTGCGTCATGGTGTATTACGTTCTGGCGATGCAATGCTTTTCAACGGTCGCGGTGGTCCGGCGGGAGACAAATAGCTGGCGCTGGCCGCTTTTTCAGATCGGCTATATGACCGCTTTGGCCTACACGGTGACCTTTGTCGTCTACCGCATCGGCCTTGTCCTTGGTCTCGGAGGGTAATGGTGGACTGGCAGCAGCCTGCAGCATTGATGCTCGTTGCCGTTGCGGCACTTTTGCTCGTGAGGAGGAAGGTCCGCTCGCACAAGCGTGCGCGATCGCGGGCGTGTGGGTCGGACTGCTCCTGCGGTACGGAGGTCCAAGGGGTGGGGCGAGAGGCAGGCGAGCGGCGGGCGCAGGAGGAGAGATCTTGAATCTCCGGCGCAAACACCGTATTTTAGGTTATTGAACAACCGGAGGGAGCATGGAAGAACAGAAAACCGCTGCGGTAACTGAACATCAGGTGTACGACGCACTGAAAGAATGCTACGACCCGGAGATCCCCGTGAACCTCGTGGATCTGGGGTTGATCTACGACGTGAAGATCATCGATGATTGGGTCGGGGTGAAGATGACGCTTACTACCCCTGGATGCGGGATGAGTGGGATGATTTCGCAGAATGTCCGTAATGCCATACTCCGTGTTCCAGGGGTCAAGGACGCCGATGTGCGGATCGTATGGGATCCGGCGTGGTCGCCCGCCCGGATGTCCAGCGACGCGAAAAAGAAGCTTGGACTGAACACCTGAAGCTTCTGGGCTCTCGAAACACGGGAGGCTCCCCGATTCAAGGGAGCCTCCCTTTTTCATTCTTATGAGATGTTCCCTACCTCACGCCCCAGAGCATCGGGAGATCGTCAAAAGCTCCCGGCGGGATCACCGGATAGACCCTCCCCCCCTTATTCAGCGGGACCGGCAGGCTTGGGACTCGCGCGACATCGACAAGTGGAATGGACATTCCGAACGCAGAGTTCATGGCGCCGATGAACTGGTTCGCCAAAACGGCCTCTCCCTGGGAGTTGGGATGGATGCCGTCGAAGCTGAAGGGCGACGTCTCCCCGTTCGGACCGCTGATATAGTCTGCGGTAAACGTCTGCCCCGAGACCCGGTATCCGCTTGATTTGACCCTCTGGAAGAAGGCATTGATGTCGACCACGACGGCGTTGTCCGCCGCGGCAACCGCTCTGATCGTCCCGTTGTAGGCGACGACCGCCTGGGACACCTGGGCCTGCTCCACGCTGTCCAAGACGAGCGCGTCAGGCCACGGGTTGGCCGGGTCCAGGCCGAAGGGACGGGTGGTGTCGATTCCCGGAGGAAGCGGGCCACCCGCATAGAGGAACCCTGTGGGATGTCCGATGTAACCCGCCGCGGAGCTTCCCGTGAGCGTGATGAGCGGAGCGTTCGGCCCCGTCAGATGGGACGCCATGATAGTCGGGACGCCCGGCGCGCTGTGGCTTTGGTACACGAGCGGGTACCCTCCCGCTGCGGCCAATTCTTGGGCGATCTTCGGCCCGATCGTCGTGAAAAACGGGATCGAGTTCACATCGGGGATCGTCGCGACGAGGATCTTCGCCTTCGGCAACGCCGCTCGCAGTGCGCCAATCGACGCGCCGTAGAGCTGGGCGAATCCCGCTGCAGGCGTCGGCGCAGGCGGTGACACCGTGCCCGAGGTTCCGCCGCTTGTGGCAAAACCCAGCACATCGTTATTGCCGAGCCAGAAGGTCACCAGGTCCGGCTTCATGTTCACCGTCTGCTGGAACATGCTGTTGCCGAGTTTCGGATCGCGGAGGATCAGCAGGAACAGTGGGTTGCTTCTGGGCGGAAGCGCCTTGAGGCCGAAATTCGTCGTGTCCAGGAAATCGAAAAGGACCGCCCCCGGAACGCCAAGGTTGTTATAGGGGGTTTTCAGCGCCAGGTTTGTGGGCGTGCCGGGCGCAAGGCCGCGCGGACCGATGAGTGGCTGGCCGGTTTTCGGATCATGCCAGGTAAGGAGCTCCAGACGCGCGGCCTTCCCCGTGGCCGGGTCCGGGTTCCCCGGATCGCTGTAGATGGGCTGCTGGAATGAACCGGTCGCTCCACCGGCGATCGCAATCTGCTGCGCGATGAGATTCGGGTAACTGTAGATCTGCGCCGAAGCAAAGAGCGCGCCGGACTGATAGCCCGCGGTCAGGCTGTTGCCGACCGCAACGTAAGAATTGATCGCCGCCCCTCCCAGACCCGGAAGCGGGCCGCTCGGCTGGGTATTCTGGCAGCTGAGGCTGAGGAAGCCGATCAGAAGCGTCAGGCCTACGATACGAACCTTCGAGAATTTCATTCCCTAACTCCTGAATTCGTTGTTGAACAAAGGGGATTATCCCTTGCGATCCGCACCGGATCAGAAGGTGTAGCCGACATCCAGCGAGAAGAGGTTCGCATAGCTCTTATACGTCCCGTCAAAACTGGTCTGCGGGATCGTGTTCGTCACCGTCCGGTCGAGGAACTTGATGAACAGATACGCCGCATCCAGGCTCACATGTTTGGTGAGGTTAAACCCGAAACCGACGTTGAGCCCATGCCTGTTTGCATCGGGCAGGAGGGGATCCACATACGCGTCGTCCACCGGGGTGTGATCATAGTAATAACCGCCGCGCAATTTGAGGTCACCGAATGCGTACTCCCCACCCACGCGGATCAGGTACGTGTCCTTGTAGTTCTTGGGTGTGATGACGGTCGCCCCGTTGGCACTGAACGTAAAGGCGAGCTGCTGATATGAAGACCACCCGACGTATTGGTAGTCGACCTCACCGATAAAGGCATCGGAAAACCTGTAGGCAACCCCCGCATACCCGGTCGCCGGAAGTGTGAGCGTGGCCGAAACGTTCCCCTGGGGGAGCACCGAGATATCAGGATCGAACGTCGCCGTTCCGGTCGAATTCAGTTTCACCTTGCTCCTGTAAGATAGGCCGACAGAGAGGCCGGGCGCTGCACTCGGCCGGTAGATGAGCCCGCCATCATAGCCCCAGCTCGTCGCGGTCATGTTCAGGCTCACGCGCGTATCGAATTCGGCTGCCTTTTTCAAGAAGCGCGAGTTCATCGGTCAGCCGGTACGCCACGGTGGGGGTATAGAAGAAGGTCCGAAGGTCCACCTTTGTCGACAGGTTATTCCCGACCCAGTTGTCGGGCCATTCCGTCCCGAGGCCGAAGGGATTGTACACGCCGACGCCCACGTGCCACCGCTCCATCACCGGGTAGGTCACATATGCGTTGATCGGCGTGAAGAGCTGGGTTCGCATGTCGGTTTCGGCGTTCGTGTTATCTTCGATGGGTCCGAAAAAGGCGTTTTTCGGTACGATTCCGGTCGCGCCAAGGAGCACGGAACCGTTTGTCTGGAATCCGAGGCCGGCGGGGTTGAAATAGATCGCGGATGCGTCGCTCGCCTGCGCGGCGAACGCGCCTGCCATGGACATTGCACGCGCTCCATGCTCATTCAATTGAAAACCGCCAGAGAGCGCCAATGAAGCCATCGTCAGCATCAAAAACAGCGCTCCTCCAAGTAGTCGTACACGCGTCATGTGGACTCCTTCAGTGTGGGTGTGAGAATAGCGGTTGGTGAAACGGGAACAACTATCGAGAGAAAGAACGGACAGGTTGGAGTAGGAGGTGTTAAAAAAATATACGCCAGGCGAGCCTAAAACTCAACCCTAAAGTGCGGAATCTTTCCCAGGCCTTCCTTAAACATTGAACCGAAAGTGCGCGATGTCGCCGTCTTGAATGACATAATCTCGCCCTTCCACTCGAACCAATCCGGCGTCCTTCACCTTCGATTCAGAACCGAGGCGTCGGAGATCCTCAAAAGCTGTGATTTCAGCTCGGATGAAGCCTTTTTCGAAGTCCGAGTGAATTTTTCCTGAGGCTGCCGGGGCTCTGGTCCCCCGCTTCACGGTCCACGCGCGCGCTTCCTTCGGCGCTACGGTGAAAAACGTCACCAAATCGAGCAGATGGTACCCCGCCCGTATCAGCTTGGTAAGGCCCCCCTCTTCAATCCCCATCCCATCGAGAAATGCCCCGCGCTCCTCTTCCGGAATTTCAGAAATTTCTGCCTCTGCCTCCGCGCTGATGGTGACAACGGGCGCCTTCTCGTGAGCTGCCAGCTCGATCACGGCTTTGACATATGCATCGGGAGAGGAGAGACTTTTTTCCTGCACATTACAAACATACATCACGGGCTTGTCCCCGAGCAGGTGAAGATTATTGAGAATGGTGCCTTCTTCGAGGCTCGCGCGGGTGAAATATCGGGCGAGCCGCCCCGCCATCATGTGGTCGCGCAAGCGGGAGCAGAGATCTGCTTCAGCCGCTGCAGATTTATCGCCCGCTCGAGCTTTTTTCTGCACTTCCACGAGCCTCCGTTCCACCGTTTCCAGGTCCTTCAGTATCAATTCTGCTTCAATCACCTCGATATCACGCCGGGGATCGACGCCGCCATTTATGTGGACCACGTTTGGATCCTCGAAACACCGGACGACATGTGCGAGCGCATCAACCTCGCGGATGTGGGAAAGGAACTGATTGCCGAGGCCCTCCCCCTTGCTCGCCCCTTTGACGAGACCCGCGATGTCGACGAACTCGATGACGGAGGGGACGAGCCGGTCAGGTCCGAAGATCGACCCGATCGTCCTCAGCCGCTCATCGGGGACGACGGCGATCCCTACGTTCGGCTCGATGGTGCAGAAGGGGTAGTTTGAAGCATCGGCGTGCGCGCAGGTGATGGCGTTAAAGAGGGTGGACTTTCCCACGTTGGGAAGGCCAACGATACCGCAGTTAAAGCCCATGGGTTTCGTTGATCACCGTCTGCCGGCCCGTCCGGCGCTCTGCTCCGGCCGATCGGCGAGGATCACTTACATGGCTGGCGTTTTTCCGAGTAGGCGAAGCAACTCGTTTCGGTCCTCAAAATCCTTATCCGCTCCTGCCCACAGCGCGAGGAGCTTGCTGCCGATCTCCACCGTCATGCGGATGTCTCCCTTGCGGTGGTAAACCTTGGCCAGTGTCAGAAGGACGATCGGCCGGCTCGGATTGACTTCGAGCGCCTGGTCGCAGTCGTCGATCGCCTCTTCCATAGCTCCCTGAGCAAAGTGCGTTTCCGCTTTCTGCCGGGCGACGTCCGCACGCGTCAGCGGGGGAGCGTACTCCATCGCGCTGTCGCAGGCCGCGAGGGCGTCGGTGTAGTTTCCTTCATCGGTCAACACCGCAGCGCGCGCGAGATGGTATGGCACCATGGCGATCGAGTTGAGCAGGTGACGGGTCTTCAGCAGCGCGCTGATCTGCGCGAGCGCCTCACGGCTCTCAGGAAACTTCTTCAGTTTTCCCAGGGCGTATGCGAGCCCCTCGTGTGCAGAGAAATTGAGGCTGTCGATGCGGATAGCCCCGCGGAATTCCTCGGCGGCGTCCTCATACTTCCGGCGCAACATATTCAGCTGCCCGTCGACGAGCAGATTCTGCGCTTCGATCGATGGACCTCCGGGAAGCAAGCGGAGGCTCCGGTGCAGCTCCTGGGCGGCTTCCTCGAGTCTTCCAAGGATCGCGTACACATTGCCGATTTCCCGAATGGCGTACCAGTAATCCGGCTTGAGTTCGAGCGACTTCTGGTACTGCTCGAGCGCCTCGTCATACCTTCCGGCGCGGACGAGCAGGTCCGCATAGCTCGCCCGGGGATCGGCGGCATCCGGGGCCAGCCGGATATAGCGCTGCATCTGTTCGACCCCCTTTTGCTGGTCCCCGAGGCTGGAATAGGCATACCCGAGCGACATGACCGCCTGCGCGTAGTTGCTGTCGGCATCGACCGCCTTTTGATAGAAGCCAATCGCGGCGTCGAGGTTTTTCTCCATTTCCTCATAGAGAGAGCCGCGGAAGAGGTATGCTTCTTTCTCGTCAGGGTAGAGTCTGAGCAGGGAGTCCGCCGCATCGGCGGCGCGGGCATTGTCGTAGTTCAAATGATGATTCCACATGCTGATGAACAGCTGCTCCCTTTGTGTCACGGGAGCCGAAAGCCTCATCGCCTGGGCCATCTCATCCTGGGCGCCCGCCAGGTTTCCGGTCGCAGCGTCGATCATGGCAAGGCGGCAACGTGCCATGGCGAATGTGGTGTCGTAGGCGAGAGCGTGCTCGAAGGACCCCTTCGCCTCCGCATAGTAGAAGCGTTCCCAATAGCCGACCCCTTCACGATACAGGCGGATTGCTTCCGGCGAACTGCTGGTCAATTTTTTTTCGTGGCCGCAACCCGCAAGGATCCCCATACATAGGAGGATTACGCTCATGGCCTTCACGACGGGATGTCCTTTCCGGGCATCGATGTCGGATCGGATGGGGGGGCGTCGCTCAGGGCGCGTAGCTTGGCAAGCCCTTCGGCCACCTTTTCGACCGTTTCTCCAATCACTGCGAAGTAGTGCTCCTGCTTTTCCCTGTCCGGCCTTCCGTTCTGCAGATAGTACACGGCCATGCGCATCACGCCGAGCGGATTGCTCACATCGTGTGCGATTTCCCGAATGGCACTCCGCAGGTGCTGCAGCTGCAGGCGAAGGTCTTCTTCTTCCCTGGACGTCATAGAAATCTGGGCGAATAGTCCGTGAAATCGTAATATACCCCTTCCCCCTGCGGCAGTCAAGGAGTGTGGCGGCGGAGCGGGTCGATGGGGCGCTCCCTAGTGCCAGCGGGCGCTTTCGATATTACCGATCTCTCGCAACAGGTCTTTCTTGGTGAAGGCCGACTTGCTCATCAGCCCGGAGACGTACGTGCCGAGCTGTTCTTGCGTGTCGGTGTCGATATCCATCGACGTGAGGATGATGATGGGAATCGTGCGGGTTGCCGGAATCTGCTTGAGTTGGTAGGCGATCGTGAACCCGGAGATCTCCGGCATGATCAGGTCCAGGATGATGAGATCGGGGCGTTCGCGCGCAGCAATCTCGAGGCCCTCTTTTCCCTGGAACGCTTTGAATACCTGATAGCCCTCGCTTTCCAGGATGACCTGGATCAGATCGGTGGCAGCGCGGTCATCATCGATGACCAGGATGGAAGGCTTCTGTTTTTCGCTCCGCGGCAGGATATGCACCCGGTCAAGAGCCTGGATCAGATCCTCCCGGTTGACGGGTTTGACGAAATAATCGACCGCCCCAAGGCTGAATCCGAGGTTCTTCTCGTCGACGATCGAGACGATAATCACCGGAATGTGTTTGCACAGCGGATGGCGCTTGAGTTCTTTCAGTACCTGCCACCCGTCCTTGACCGGAAGGACCAGATCAAGCGTGATGACGTTGGGCCTGAGTCGTTTCGCCATATCGACCGCATCAGCGCCGTTGCGCGCGATTTCAACACGGTAGCCAGCCGACTCGATATACATGCGGAGGAGCTCCCCCGCCTGAAGGGCATCTTCGATCACCAAGGCAAGGGGGCGTTCGCCGCCGGGCGCCGTCGAGCGGTTCTGGCGCTGGAGCTCCTCCAGCAGCATCCCCGCCTGCTCGAGCCGTTCTGCGCTCGCATCGACCACCAGCGGAATTCGGAACGACACACGTGTCCCCTGTCCGAGCTCGCTTTCGAGCCAAATTCGTCCGCCGTGCAGCTCGACGAGCTTCTTGGTAATGGCCAGCCCGAGACCTATTCCCTCCCTGTTCATCGCTTTTCCGCCGGCGGCCTGCCAAAATGGACGGAATGCCCTTCCGACTTCTTCGGGTTTGATTCCGACCCCTTCGTCGCGTACCGAGAAGAGAAGATCGTTTTCGACGCGCTGCGAAGTGATATGAACCGTGCCGGCAGGATGGCTGAACTTCACCGCGTTCGACACCAGGTTGATCAGGATCTGCTTGAAGCGCGTTTGGTCCACCACAAACTGGTCGATATCGGGGGCGAACTGGAACTCCAGCGTGATCGACTTTTCCCTGAGGGGGGCGGCCAGGACGCGGCGGACGCTCTCCTCGAAGTAGGAGGCGGGATAGCTGGCAATATGCAGATCAAGCTTCCCCGCTTCGATACGCGAGAGATCGAGTATGTCGTTGATGATCTGCTGGAGATGGCGGCCACTGACGTTGATGTTCTTCATGAACTCCCGTATGGCCTCCGGAGTGAGTCCGTCGAGCTGGGTAGTCACCAGATCAGAGAAGCCGATGATCGAGTTCAACGGAGAACGCAGCTCGTGGCTGAAGGTGGCGAGGAACTTTTTCAGCGTTTCGCTCGCCTCAGCCGTTTTTTGGGTCTGCGCCTCGAGCTCGATATTTTTCGCCCGGAGCTCGTCCATGAGCCGTTTCCGGTTCATTCCACCCGCCAGGTCGTTCGCCACAAGCGAAAGCATGTCCATGTCGACACTGACAAATGCAGGCTGCTTGATGGAGAAGATCTCGAGGACTCCCTGGAGCTCCCCCTGGACAAGGAGCGGGAGGACGATGAGCGAGCGGAGGTTGCGCTCGGTGAGCTCCGCGCTAAAGTGCGGTCCGAGCGTT
>Ga0335081_10014595_pt1 | contig 12707 bp, 9 predicted proteins | sample Lox_Sample_35_FD_206713 | JGI IMG/M metagenome (GOLD analysis project Ga0335081, IMG submission 206713) | Soil microbial communities from Loxahatchee National Wildlife Refuge, Florida, United States - Lox_Sample_3.5 | ecosystem: Environmental > Terrestrial > Soil > Wetlands | place: USA: Florida...
GCGCAGGTGGTGGGTGGCGCGGAGGTGATCGCGCTGGAAACCACGCCGGCCAGGGTGTCCGCCGTGGTGACGAGCCGCGGCCGGGTCGCCACCCCGGTCGTGGTGAACGCGGCCGGGCCGTGGAGCGGGGTGGTCGCGCAGCGGCTGGGGTCCGCGCTGCCGGTCCGGCCGCGGCGGGGACACATCCTGGTCACCGAGCCGGTCCCGGCCGTCATCCGGCACAAGGTCTACGAGGCCGACTACGTGGGCACGGTGGTCAGCGACGCCGCCGGGCGTCAGTGCTCAGCCGTGGTGGAGGGCACCGCCGCCGGCACCGTGCTCATCGGCTCCAGCCGGGACGTGGCCGGGTTCTCCGCCCAGCCCGACCCGGCGGCCCTGGCCGAGATGGCGCGTCGCGCGATCTCGCTGTTCCCGTTCCTGGCCGCGGTCCGCGCCATCCGCGCCTACACGGGGTTCCGCCCCGCGTCACCGGACCACCTTCCGGTCATCGGCGCCGACCCGGCGGTGCCGGGCCTGTTCCACGCGACCGGTCACGAGGGGGCCGGGATCGGCCTGGCGCCGGCCACCGCCGAGCTCATCACGGCGCTCATCAACGGCGGCCGGCCGCCGCCGGCGGATGCCGCACCGTTCGCGCCGGCCCGGTTCGGCCCGGGCGTTTCCGCCGCTTTCGGCGTGGCGCGGTGATGGGCCGTGATACCGAGGAGGTGTGCGTAAAGAGCGGGTGAGCTTCACCTTCGACGGTGTGACCATGGATGCGCAGCGTGGTCAGACGGTTGCGGCCGCGCTGCTGGCCGGCGGCGTCGTTTCCTGGCGGACGACCCGGTCTGGCGGCCGGCCGCGCGGGCTGTTCTGCGGTATCGGCGTCTGCTTCGACTGCCTGGTGGACGTCAACGACGACCGGGGCGTGCGGGCCTGCCTCATCCCGGTGCACGACGGAGACCGGGTGCACACGAGCGTCTCGCTCGGCCCGGACGGGTTGACGGCGCAATGAGCACCGCGATCACGGCCGACGTCGCCGTGGTAGGCGCGGGGCCCGCCGGAATGGCCGCCGCACTGGCCGCCGCGGACCTGGGCTGCCGGGTGGTTCTGGTCGACGCCGGCCTCGCGATGGGCGGCCAGATCTACCGCGCGCCGGCCTCGGGCGGGGCCGCGTCCGGCTTGGGGGCGGCATCAGCGGGCATGCCCCGGCGGCTGCGCCGGGCCGCCACTCACCCGGGCATTCACCACTTGCCGGGGACCGTGGTGTGGCACGCGACCGTGCCGGACCGGGCGCCGGGGACTTCCGGGGCAAGCGGGACCGGCGGGGAGGCTGGGGCCGGCGGGGAGGCTGGGGCCGGCGGGAAGGCTGGGGCCGGCGGGAAGGCTGGGGCCGGCGGGGAGGCTGAGGCCGGCAGGCAGACTCAAGCCGGCGGGAAGACCCGGGCCGGCGAGGAGACTGGGGCGGACGGGCAGACTGAGGCCGCTGGGGAGGCCCGAACCCGGGAGGCCCAAGCCGGTGGGGAGACTCCAGCCGGGGAGGCCGGGTTTGTGCTGTGGCTGGCCGATGCGGCGGGACGGGCGGCGGCCGCGAACGCGGGGCCCGACCTGCTGCGGGCCTGTGCGGTCGTGATCGCTACCGGGGCCTCCGAGGTCACGCTGCCGTTCCCGGGCTGGGACCTGCCGGGCGTGACGACCGCCGGAGCGGCGCAGGCCCTGCTGAAGGCGCAGGGGGTGGTGGCCGGTCACCGCGTGCTGGTGGCGGGCTCCGGGCCGTTGCTGCTGCCCACGGCCGCCGCGCTGACTACGGCGGGGGTACGCGTGCGGGCCGTGCTGGAGGCCAACCCGGCGGGACCGGCCGCGGCCCGCGCCGCGCTGCTCGCCCCGTTCACCGAGAAGGTCGCCGAAGCGGCCGGGTACGCCCGGGTCCTGGCCCGGCACCGGGTCCCGGTCCTGCCCGGCCGGGCCGTGACCGCGTGCCACGGTGACGGGCGCGTGCGGCGCGCGACGATCTCCCGGCTCACCCGGGACTGGCGGCCCGTCCCCGGGTCGCAGCGCGAGGTGGCCGTCGACGCGGTGCACGCCAGCTTCGGGTTCTGCCCGGCCCTGGAACTTTCGCGGCTGCTGGGCTGCGCCGACCTCCCGCAGCCGGAACGGCCGGCCGCCGCGGTGTGGCACGACGAGGATCAGGGCACGTCGGTGCCGGGAGTGTTCGCGGCGGGCGAGACCACCGGCGTCGCCGGGGCCGAGGTGGCCGAACTTGAGGGGTACATTGCCGGGGCCGCCGCCGCCCGGTCGGCAGGGCGGATCACCACCGGCCCGTTCGTTAAAAAAACCGCGAGAGTACGGGCGGGTCTGGTCCGTGCGCGCCGGTTCGCGGCCGCGCTCGACGGCCTGTACCCGTGGCAGGCAGGCTGGCTGAGCTGGCCAGAGCCGGAGACGGTCGTATGCCGGTGCGAGGAGGTGCGCTGGGCGGCGATCGGCGCGGCGGTCGCGGACGGCGCACGGGACGTCCGCGCGGTCCGGGGCGTGACCCGCTGCGGCATGGGCTATTGCCAGGGCCGGGTCTGCGGTCCCGTACTCCAGCAGGCGGTCGCGGTCGCCGCCGGGCGCAGCCTGTCCGCGGTCGGCGACCTGCAGACGCGCCCCTTGCTCACTCCGGTGCCGCTCGGCGAGGTCGCCGAGATGATCGGGCCAGCCGGCGCGTAGGCGGTAACAAGATGGGCAGGTAGCGGTCCAGTTCGTACTCGGTGACCTGGCGGCGGTACTCGTTCCACTCCTCGCGCTTGTTGCGCAGGAAGAAATCGAAGACGTGCTCGCCCAGGGTCTCCGCGACCAGTTCGCTGTCCTGCATGACGTTGATCGCCTCGCCGAGGTCGTGCGGCAGCGGTTTGATGCCCATCGCACGGCGTTCTGAGGAGGTCAGCGCCCACACGTCGTCCTCGGCGGGCGGCGGCAGCTCGTAGTCGTCCTCGATGCCCTTGAGCCCGGCGGCGAGGATCAGCGCGTAGGCCAGGTAGGGGTTGCACGAGGCGTCGATCGAGCGGAACTCTACCCGGGTCGAGTTGCCCTTGTGCGGCTTGTACATCGGCACCCGCACGAGCGCGGACCGGTTGTTGTGCCCCCAGCAGATGTAGGACGGCGCCTCGCCGCCCGCGCCGGCCGTCCGCTCGGTCGCGCCCCAGAGCCGCTTGTAGGAGTTGACCCACTGGTTGCAGACGGCGGTGATCTCGGCGGCGTGCCTGAGCAGCCCGGCAATGAACGCCCGGCCGATCTTGGACAGCTGGAACTCCGCGCCGGGCTCGTAGAAGGCATTCCGGTCGCCCTCGAACAGGGACACGTGGCTATGCATCCCGGACCCGGGGTAGTCGGTGAACGGCTTCGGCATGAACGTCGCGTAGACGCCCTGCTCGATCGCGACTTCCTTCATCACCAGGCGGAACGACATGATGTTGTCCGCCGTGGTGAGGGCGTCGGCGTAGCGTAGGTCGAACTCCTGCTGGCCGGGGCCGTCCTCGTGGTGGCTGAACTCCACCGACAGGCCCATGCTCTCCAGCATCATGATCGACGTCTTGCGGAAGTCGTGCGCGACACTGTGCGGCGTGTGGTCGAAGTAACCGCCCGAGTCGATCGGCTCCGGCCTCTCCCCCGGCTTTGGCTTCTCCTTGAGCAGGAAGAACTCGATCTCGGGGTGGGTGTAGAAGGTAAACCCGAGATCGGAAGCACGGCCGAGCGCCCGCTTGAGCACCCACCGGGGGTCCGCGTAGGACGGGGACCCGTCGGGCAGCAGAATGTCACAGAACATCCGGCCCACCCCGGGCGCCTCCCCCTTCCACGGAAGCAACTGGAACGTCGAAGGGTCCGGCCTGGCGATCATGTCTGCCTCGTAGATCCGGGCGAACCCCTCGATCGCGGATCCATCGAAGCCGATGCCGTCCGCGAAGGCGCCCTCCAGCTCGGCCGGGGCCACGGCGACGGATTTCAGATAGCCGAGCACGTCGGTGAACCAGAGCCGGACAAACCGAATGTCCCGCTCCTCCAGCGTGCGCAGCACGAACTCTTGCTGCCTGTCCACGCCTCTCACCTTAGACGCCCCCAGTCCAAAACCCAGCCTCCATGTGGCGCGCTCCGCTCCGCGCCGGCCGGACATGCCGGGCCGTCGCTGTCCGGCGGTCCTGATGTGCCAGTGTGCCCGGCGGTTGTTTCCTGGGGGTTACACCCTGGTTCAGGGTCTCGGCACCTGTTCCTCCGGGGGTCCGCGCTCATCCTGGCCGGGCCGAATTCACTGTGCGCATCCCGGGTTATGGGCAGAGTTCTTGGGGGCGGGTTCAAGGGGTCGTTGCCCAAGACACTGCCGGTAAGGGCCGAAGTGCCGGCCCGCGGGCGGGCGCGAAGGTGGCGAGCCGGTCCAGGCCGATACCGCTGATCAGCAGGCGCTCTTTGCTGCTGGCGGCGAGCTTCTGAGTCCAGTCGGTGAAGCCGCCGTCCGCGATCTCGGCCGGCTCCCCCTGGACGTGCGCGTGCACCTTGAAGCACAGGTCGCGGTAGTAGCCGCGGCCGCGCTGGCGGGCGTGATCCAGGACGATCACCGCCGCGGCGGCCGGCCCGCGGTCCTGGTCGAGCTCTCCGATGACCGCGGCCGCGATCTGCTCGCCCGCGTCGGAGAGCGGGGTCAGCGCGACGTGGATGTGCCGCAGCCCGGCGGCCGCCACCCCGGCCACGGCAAATCGCAGGTGCTCGGCCAGCGCGGCCCGCTCGAACCCGTAGCTGCCCTCGTCGCGCCCGGCCGTCACCAGGCCGAACAAGGTGAAATGCGCGGCCGCGTCCACGTTCTGGAACTGCTGCGCACGTAGCACGTGCTGGATGCTGGCGAGCTTGACCGTCGCCGTCCGGGGCAGCGCCCGGCGGCGGCCCGCGGCCTCCAGGGCCAGGGCGTTGGTCGGGTCGGCCGCGACCTCGCACGCCCGGATGGTGGTCAGCACCTTGTGCTGGCTGACCGTGGCCAGCACCGAGTGCGTGCCGAGCGGGGCCACCGGGGCTAGCGTCAGCATCTCGACGTCCGTGGGCAGGCAGGTCAGCAGGGCGTCTTCGGCCTGCCGGATCGAGCGCCAGGCGGTCCGGCCGGGCTGGGTGAACCGGTCGCTGGCGTAGCGGCGCCGGACGCTGGCGGGCGTTTCCCGTGCCGCACGGCGCCGCGCCACCTCCAGCATGACGCTGGTGAAATCGCTGCCGCTGAGCGCGGCCAGCCGCTCCACGGTGGCCATCCCGCCGATCTGCGGCAGCACGCGGTCCAGCGCGGGCGGCGACGCCGCCATGCGCTCGCTGCCTGCGCCATTGTCCATAACGTGAGCTTGCCGGAAGGCCAGGCGAACCGCATCTGGGTTTTCCGGCGGCGCCCGGGACGCCGCGCTGCGCGCCGGCCAGGTGAGTTGCCTGCGGAATGATCGTTTCGGGTGTTCCCCGTGTTCCGGGTGTTTCGGGTCTTCCCCACCTGCGGTCCTCCCCGTTGGATGCCAGCGACGCTGGTCCGGCCCACGCTGAGACCGTCGTCTAGTAACACGGATAGGAGAAACGGGATGTTCAGCACGCCGGGCGGGGTCATCAACACCGCGCGGACGGCGGACGGCCTACCGCCCGGCGTTGAGGGCGCATGGGCCTTCGGCGGACTGCTCACCTTGCCCGGCTAGCCGCACGGTGGCCAGGACAGCGACCGTGAGCAGCACCCCGAGGACAGCAGTGGCCACGTCGGGGATCGCATAGCCAGCGCGGAAACCGGAAGCGGCGGCTTGCGGGGCCGAGGCCACGCCGATGAGAAGCGCGGCGCACCTCGCCCACCGCCGGGCGCCCTGGCATCGGCGCGCGGCCCAAACGCTCAGCGCGGCCGCGGCCAGGCCGACCGAGACCAGCCCGGCCGCCGGGCCGGCCTGCCTGGCGGTGGCCAGAACAAGGCCGCACCGGGTCAGGTCCAGCGCCGCCGCGGCGAGCAGCATCGCGGCGATCAGGCGCCGGCCGGCCCGGGTATCCTCCGCCGGTACGGTCGCACGGCCGGCGGCCCTGGCGGGCCGGACGGCGACCAGCACGTCGGCTGGCTGTATTCGCTCGCCGAAGAAGGCGGCGTCGTCGGGGGGCGGCGGGGCCGGTGAGACGTCGGCCGTCCATGTGGCCGTGTCAATCTTCCTGAGCGCCGACTGATCTTCTGGCCGTGCCTGGCGGATGTGGAGCACGGCATTCAGGGTGGCACATCGCCGGGCTGGTGGATCGCCTGCCACTGGCTGTTACCGCGGGCGCGGCGCGGCCGGGGCGCACATTCAGACAAGTCGGCGGCCATGGGATTTTCGGCTTCTCCGGGTAGCGCGATGAGCCTGAGGACGCGGCCCCGAACCAGAGACGGCCGCGAGGGCGGGAAACGCGGGGCGGCCTAAGCTGGATGGGTGCCTATGCTGCGGATTGCCATGGCCCAGGTCAACGCGACCGTGGGGGATCTAGAGGGGAACGCGGGCAAGATCGTCGACTGGACCCGGCGCGCGGCTGAGCAGGGCGCCCGGCTGATCGTGTTCCCCGAGATGATGCTCACCGGTTACCCAGTCGAGGACCTGGCGCTGCGCGCCTCGTTCGTGGAGGCCTCGATCGGGGCACTGCGAGCGGTGGCGAAACGGCTGGCCGCCGAAGGACTGGGTGGGGTCGCCGTGGTGACCGGTTACCTGGACCGGCAGGCGGGCCTCGCGCCGCGGACCGGGCTGCCCGCGGGCGCACCGCTGGACGCCGCCGCGCTGCTGTACAACGGGCGGGTCGTCATCACCACGGCCAAGCATCACCTGCCGAATTACGGGGTGTTCGACGAGTACCGGTATTTCGTCCCGGGGACCTCCCTGCCGGTGTTCCGGATGCCCACCGGTGCCGCTGGGGCCACGGGCGCCACGGGGGGCTCCGGGACCGTGGAGGGCGCCGGGTCCCCTCGGGCCGCTCGGTCGATGGGGGGCGCCGGGACCGTCAGGGATGCTGGGCACGCCGATGCAGTGAGGGCTACTGGGGCGGTAGGGGCGGCTGGGGCCGTGGGGAACGCCGGGCCCGTCGGGGAGGAAGCGGTCGACGTCGCGATCGCGATCTGCGAGGACCTGTGGCAGCAGGGCGGGCCGGTCGCGGTGACCCGCCAGGCGGGAGCCTCGCTGCTCGTGGTGCCGAACGCGTCGCCCTACGAGCGCGGCAAGGATGACGTGCGGTACGCGTTGTGCGTCCGGTGTGCCCGGGAGGCCTGCGCGACGCTGGCCTACGCGAACCTGATCGGCGGGCAGGACGAACTGGTCTTCGATGGGGGCTCGCTGCTGGTCGCTCCCGGCGGGGAACTACTGGCGCGCGGGCCGCAGTTCGAGGAGGCGCTGATCGTCAACGACCTGGACCTGCCCGCCGCCCGCGGCCCGATCACCGACGAAGGCAGGCCGGTGGACGCCGGCGACGGCACGGTCATCACCATCCGGCACATCGCGCTCGAGGCGGTAGCGGCGCCCGTGGGCGGCGAGGTCGCCCGGGAGCCGTTCTGGCCGTCGCTGCCGGATGCCGAGGAGGTCTACGGTGCGCTGGTCCTGGGAGTACGGGACTACGTGCGCAAGAACGGATTCGGTTCGGTGATCCTCGGGCTGTCCGGCGGGATCGACTCGGCGCTGACCGCGACGATTGCCGCCGACGCGATCGGCCCGGACCGCGTCTATGTGGTGCTCATGCCGAGCCGTTACTCTTCCGATCATTCGGTGGGCGACGCCGAGGAACTGGTCAAACGGCAAGGGCTGCACGCGGTAACCGTACCGATCCGCTCGATGGTGGACGCCTTCGAGACCGAGCTGGCGCCGGCCGGGTTCCCTGCGGACGGGCTGCCCGCGGAGAACCTGCAGGCCAGGGTGCGCGGCGTGATCCTGATGGGGCTGTCCAACGCGGCGCGCCATCTGGTGCTGACCACGGGCAACAAGAGTGAGCTGGCGACCGGCTACTCGACGTTGTACGGGGACTCGGCCGGGGGCTTCGGGCCGATCAAGGACGTGCTGAAGACGCTGGTCTGGGAACTGGCCCGGTGGCGCAACCAGCAGGCTGCCGCGCGCGGCGAGACGCCGCCGATCCCGGAGAACTCGATCACCAAGCCGCCGAGCGCGGAGCTGGCCCCGGGCCAGATGGACACCGACTCGCTGCCCGACTACGAGGTGCTCGACGCGCTGCTCGACGACTACGTGGAAAAGGACATGGGCTCGGCGCAGCTGATCGCGGCGGGCCACGACCCCGCCCTGGTCGAGCGGGTGATCTGGCTGGTGGACCAGGCCGAGTACAAGCGGCGCCAGTACCCGCCCGGCCCCAAGATCACCCAGAAGAACTTCGGCCGGGACCGGCGGCTGCCGATCACCAACGCCTGGCGGGAGGGCCCGGTAGAGGGCCGGTAGAGGAACCGCTCGTATGCACGAATGCAGAAACCGCTGGCTGATACGGCACTGGATCCACGACCACGACAGCATCCATAAACGCCGCAAGCGATGCCCGTACGGATAGATTCAGGTCAGCGAACGGCTGCTGGGCCGGGCCGTCCAGCTCCCATCGGTACACGCCTCAGACACCGAACCGGGCCCGGATCCCTTCCCTGGTCATCCGCTGTTCAGCAGGCGGCGGCCCCTCGTTCTGGTAAGTGTCCATAAGCGCGCCCACCGGCAGACAGTAGTCAGACCACAGCGTCTGCCAGGGACGTCAACGTCTCGAAGACGTACCGCCGCGCGGGGTCAGGCCCAGCAGCAGGCTGTCGACGACGCGCTCGGCGAACTCCGCGTTGCGCTCGATCGTGTCGCACTTGCCGCGCGACATGGCGGCACCGGTCATCGTGAGCAGAGCGATCTCGATGTCGATGTCGGGGCGCAGCTCGCCGGTCTCGATGCCGCGCCGCAGCACCGACCTGATCACGTTTCGCCGCGGCTCGACGATGGTCTCCGCGTACCGGGCCATCAGCCGCGGGTACTTCTCCCCCTCGCCCAGCAGCAGGGTGTACTGCCGGGTCCGGCGCGGGTCCGAAGCGTCCTGGGACATCACCGTCACCAGGGTGACGAGGTCGTCGCGTACCGAGGCGCCGTCCGGGTCGGGCAGCGGGCTCTTCAGCGAGCCCAGCGCGGCCAGCAGGAGGTCTTCCTTGTTGCGCCAGCGCCGGTAGACCGTGGCCTTGCCGACGCCGGCCCGCGCCGCGACCTCCTCAACGCACAGGCCGTCCGCGCCCTTTTCCGCGAAGAGCTCGAGGGCGGCGTCGATGATCGCCTGCTCGGCACGCTCGCTGCGCGGCCGGCCGGGGCGACGGCCGGCGGCGGGCCCGGAGTCCGGGCCCGCCTGCCGGGTCGCGCTGTCGTCACGCGAGTCGGGGCAGCGCTCGTCGAGCGGCCCGAGCTCCTGGGCGCCGCTCGTGGCCTCCGCATCGAGGTGCATCGCTGCCGGAACCATTACTTCTTATCCTTCCACGCCATGTGACTGATCGGCGAAGTCTCCTGGCCACAGGTCGACGAGGTACTCATCCACCGGGTCCGCCGCGTCCGCCGCGATCTCGGCGGGCCGGCTGGCCCCGTTGGGCTGACGCCCGCCGGCCCAGGGCTGGCCGGTCCTGGCGGAGAGGTTCTCCTGCCAGACGTCGGCCGCTTCCGCGGGGTCGATCCGGGAGGCCGCGGAAGCCTCCAGGGCCACCGGCTGCAGGGCAGCCTGCTGCGGAGCGGCCTGCTGCGGAGCGTCCGGCGCGTTCGGCTCAGTAATCTCCTCAGCCACCGCCGGGGCGGCGCTCAGACCAGGCATCCAGCGCAGCACCACGATCGCGCCGGCCAGCGCTATGGCCGCGGCCACGATCGTGGCCCGCGGCGCCGAGTTGGGCGGCCACCGCCTGCGTCGCGGCGATCGACCCGCCGGCCGCGCCCCTCGCGGCGGCCGGGAGAGCGGCGAGCTTCGGGCTCAGCGCCTGGTGGTACGACTGGGCGAGGATCGAGCCGAGCACCGCCACGCCGAGCGCGACACCGACCTGGCGGGCGGTGTTGGTCAGCGCGGAGCCAGCGCCGGCGCGCTCGCGGGGCAGCACGTCCATGACCGCGGAGGTCGCGGCCGGCATGGTCACGCCGATGCCCGCACCCTGCACGAAGAACAGCAGGCCGAGTAGCCAGGCCGGGGATGCGGTGCCGAGCAGCACGTAACCGGCCAGCGCCACGGACATGACGAGCATGCCACCGGCACCGGCGGCCTTGGCGCCGAACCGGCGGACGAGCGAGGCGCTGCGCGGGGACAGCAGCAGCTGGCCGACGGCGAACGGCACGGTCAGCAGGCCCGCGCCGACCGGGCTGTAGCCCAGGACGTTCTGGGTGTAGAAGCTGGTGAAGAAGTACACGCCGCCCATGCCGAAGAACACCAGGCCGATGGCCCCGACCGACGCGGACAGCCGCCGGTCACGGAACAGCCGGACATCGAGCGCCGGGTGACGGGTGCGGGACTCGTGCCAGGCGAAGGCCGCGAGCACGGCCAGCCCGCCGACGATCGGCCCGAGCACGTTCAGGTGCACCCAGGAACCGGTGTCGCCGCCCTGGACGATCCCGTAGACCAGCAGGACCAGGCCCGCGATCGACAGCAGGACGCCGGGCAGGTCGATGCCGGACCGCTCCGGGTTCCGCGACTCCGGAACCAGCAGGGCGACGGCAACCGCGCCAGCCACCGTGACGGGCACGTTGATCAGGAAGACCGAGCCCCACCAGAAGTGGGCCAGCAGCAGGCCGCCGAGCACGGGGCCGATCGCGACGCCGATGCCGACCGCGGAGGCCCAGATGCCGATGGCCCGCGGCCGCTCCTGCGGCTCGAAGACGTTGGAGATGATCGACAGCGTCTGCGGCATGACGGCGGCGCCGCCGAGGCCCATCGCGGCGCGCGCGAAGATCAGCTGATCGGGCGAGCGGGAGTAGGCCGACAGCAGCGAGCCGATCCCGAACAAGACCAGGCCGATCATGAGCATGCGCTTGCGGCCGATCCGGTCGCCGATGACCCCGAAGGTGAACAGCAGGCCGGCGAACACCAGCGTGTAGGAGTTGATCGCCCATTCCAGCTGGCTCTGGCTGGCGCCCAGGCCGCCGTGCGGCTCGGCGATCGTCTTCAGCGCGACGTTGAGGACGGTGTTGTCGATGACGATGGCGAGAAGGCTGACGATGAGGACGCTGAGGATGCCCCATCGCCGTCGGTAGATCGTCTGCGTATCCATGGTGCCTTTCGCAAAGTGGCTTCGTACGGTCCCGCCGGCTCGCGGGCCTCTGCGGTACCGCGGTAAGCGGGAAGATCGCGCGCGGTGCGGTCGTTCCGGCTAATAGAGCTCGCGGAGCGCCCCGCTCAGCGGTGGGCGGTGCCGGACCGCGCTATCGATACGGAACGGGATCGTATCGGAATACATTCCCCGGGCGCGACTTATTTTCGGGCGGCGCTCCCGCCCGTCTCGCCTCGTCAGCCTGGTGGCGTGTGGGGGCCGTCAGGCTGTCCGCCCGCGGGCGGCGGCTCAGCCTGCGGGTGCCGGGGCGGGGATGAGGCCGAGCTGTTCCAGCATCTGCAGCCCGCATACACGGCCGCGCACAGCGCACCGCTGGCCTCGCCGCCTGCTGCCGCGCGTACCACCGCGCTCACCGCGTGCTCGCTCAGCAGCGCGGGCCGAAGCACCGCCGCCGCCTGCGTGCGCACCAACAAGAGCGGGGCGCTCATCGCCGCCGGTTCGCCCGGGCGCAGCGCCACCAGGATTCCCGCGGCCAGCCCCTCCAGCCGCGGCGCAAGGTAAGCCAGCCAGCGCAGCGAGGGCTCATCGGCAGGGCGGCAGGGGCGGCGGTCAGATTCCCAGCGCTACGTCGGCTTGCTGGAGCATTCCCCCGGCCCGGTCGACGACCACGGTCAGCTGGAGCCGGGCGAATTCACCGTCGAGCTCGGCCGTGACCGACGTCTCGCCGTCCCCCGCGCGGAACGCGCCCGCGCGGCATATCCCGGCCCAGGTCGCGGGCGCGCGCAGGCGGCGCATGAGCAGGGCCCGGTCCAGCGCCGGAACGGCCGGCACCGAGCCGGGCCAGGCCGCCGTTCCATCGTTCATTATCGCGATGATCTGGTCGAGCAGCAGGCGCAGCGGCGATCCCGCGGCGGGCGGCACGGCGAGGATCAGCGACTGCACCAGGGGTTCCCGTTCCGGGCTGAGCCGGATCTCGACCTGGGCCGCTCCGCGGTCTCCCGTGACCCACCAGCGGCAGTGTGCGGGCGTGTCGAACTCGGGGGCACGGATCCCTTCGTCGCGGATGCCCCCGAGACGCTCCCGGATCAGCTGGATCGTGTCCCGCCGGGCGGATAGCGGCTCGTCGAGGGCGACGTTGCCGGAGAACAGCGTGCCCGCCACCGCGTCGTCCCAGGACCGCAGCAGCCCGGCCACCGCGTCCCGGGCGGCCAGGGTCGCCGGCCAGGGGCCCGCCGGCGCCAGGGCCAGGGCCCGGTCCGCGTGCGCGGAACCGTCCAGATGCGCGGGGCGGCCCGGCGCGGCCCGGCGCGCCTGCCGCCGGAGCACGGTGTGCAGCAGCCGCGTCGCGAACGGCCCGACCGGGGCGTAGGTGCTGTTGCCCAGGGTGATGACGCCGAGGCCGGTGGCGGGGTGCCAGCGCATGTTGCTGCCGAAGCCGGGATAGCCGCCGCTGTGCTGAACGATCCGCCCCCACACGGGATGGTCCTCGACGAAC
>Ga0335081_10014596_pt1 | contig 12707 bp, 12 predicted proteins | sample Lox_Sample_35_FD_206713 | JGI IMG/M metagenome (GOLD analysis project Ga0335081, IMG submission 206713) | Soil microbial communities from Loxahatchee National Wildlife Refuge, Florida, United States - Lox_Sample_3.5 | ecosystem: Environmental > Terrestrial > Soil > Wetlands | place: USA...
ATCTGCTCAAGCAGGCGGGCCCGAAGATCGACACGATCGCGAAGGCCGAGGGTGTCGCGTTGATCGTCGACCGCGAGGCGGTCGTGTGGGCGGACCCGGCGATCGACCTGACGGCGAAGCTGAACGCCGAAATGAAGTGATATACCGGCGGCATGGCCGCCGAATCCGCGCTCAAGCTCGAGCAGATCCTCGAGCTCTTGCCGCATCGCTATCCGTTCCTGCTGATCGACCGCGTGCTCGAGCTGACCGAGGACAAGGTGGTCGCGCTCAAGAACGTGACGTTCAACGAGCCGTACTTTCAGGGCCACTTTCCGGGCGCGCCGGTGATGCCGGGCGTGTTGCAGATCGAGGCGATGGCCCAGACCGGCGGGATCCTGGCGTCGCGCGCGGTACAATTCGACGCGACGACTCACGTCATGCTGTTCATGGCGATCGACGCGGTGAAGTTCCGCAAGGCGGTGGTGCCCGGCGATCAGCTGCGCATCGAGGTCGTGCCGCTCCGCAAGGGCAAGATCTTCAAGATGAAGGGCGAGATCACGGTGGACGGGCAGGTGGTGTCGTCGGCGGAGTTTCTCGCCGGCCTCGCGGAGAAGAGCAAGGTCGCATGACCCGCGGCCTCGCGATCGTCGCGGCGCTCGCCGCGTGTCGCGGAGCTGCGCCGGCGCATCGCTCGGGCAGCGCGGCGCCGGTCGAGATCGTGAATCAGCCGGCGCTGCCCGACGCGGCCCCCGCCGCCGGCACGAGCGAAGAGATCGAGCCGAACGACACGGACGACGTCGCGACCCCGCTGCCGATCGGCGGCACGGTGCGCGGCAAGATCGAGCCCGACGGCGACGTCGACCGCTACCGGATCGACGTGCCCAAGGGCGGCCCCGGCGAGCTCGCGGTGACGGTGAGCGGCGTCGATCAGGATCTGATCCTCGAGATCGCCGACGACGGCGGCAACGTGATCGCGCGGTCGGCGCGCGGCGGCGTGCGCGTCGCCGAGGGCGTGCCCAACCTCGGCGTCACGCCGGGGCGCTACACCGCGATCGTCCGGCTCGCGCCGGCGCGCAAGAAGCCGGTCAAGGGCCGGTCGCGGCGGCCCGAGCCGGCCAAGCCGGCGCCGGTCTACGAGATCACGGCCAAGGCGGTGACGCGCGCCAGGGATGCCGAGCAGGAGCCCGACGACGATCGCGGCACCGCGAACGAGCTGCTCAGCAACGACTCCGCCACCGGCTACATCGGCTGGTCGGGCGATCAGGACGTCTACGTGCTGTCGACCGAGCTGCTGTCGGCCAAGAACGTGGTCGCGGTCGAGGTGTCGCCGGTCGAGGGCGTCGCGCTCGAGCTCGAGGTCGACGATGCGATCGGCCAGCCGCTCGCGATCCGCAAGGGCGCGCGCGGCGACGGCGTCGCGCTGCACGGCCTGGCGCCGGTGATCGCGCAGGGCGCACCGCCGTTCGTGTACTTCGTCGTGCGCGGCGATCGCTCGAACCTCGAGACCTCGTACACGATCAAGACGACCGCGAGCGTGCCCGACGTCGACGCGGAGACCGAGCCCGACGACACGCCCGAGCATCCGTTCGAGATCTCGCCCGACCGCGCCACGGTCCACGCGACCTGGGACTTCGGTGACGTCGACTGCTTCGCGGTGCCGGTCGCGGCCGCCGAGCACGAGGTCGAGCTCGCGTTCGCGACGCCGGCCGAGCTCGACCTCGCCGCCGAGCTGTTCGTCGACGGCAAGTCGGTCGCCAAGGTCGACCACCCCGGCAAGGGCGTGCCGGAGAAGGTCGGCGCGGTGATCCCGGCGGGCTCGCACGCGGTGGCGTGCGTGCACGCAGTCGGCGACGCGCCGGGCCACGGCACCGTCAAGTACGACGTCCACGTCAGCGAGAGCGGCGGAGCCGGGGACAACGCGCCGTGACCCGCCGCGCGAACGCCATCCTCGGCGTCCTCGCGCTGGCCAACGTCGTCGCCTATGCCGCGCGCAACGGCCTGTTCACGGTCTATCCCGACCTGCGCGCGCGGTTCGGCCTGCAGGACGACCGGCTCGGCCTGCTCACCACCGCGTTCCTGTTGCCCCACGCGATCGCGACCCTGCCGTTCGCGTGGGCCGGCGATCGCTACGATCGCCGGCGCGTGATCGCGTTCGGGCTCGCGATCGCCGCGGTGGCGAGCGCCGCGGGCGCGCTGGCCACGACCACCGCCGAGCTCGTGGTGTCGCGCGCGTTCGTCGGCTTCGGCATGGCCGCGGTCGTCCCGATCGCGAACTCGATCATCGGCCAGCTGTTCGACAGCTCGATCAAGGCGAGCCGGATGTCGCTGTTCAACCTCGGCCTGCTGATCGGCGGCGTGGTCGGGTTCGGCGTGGGGCTCGGCGTCGGCTTCCCGCTGGTGGTGGTCGTGCTCGCGATCCCGCCGGCGCTGCTCGCGTTCGCGATCCCGGCGCTGCCGGTGCCGCCGCATCCGTCGCCGCAGCGCGGGCTGCCGCTGGGCCGCTACGCGCTCGAATTCGGCCGGCTGTTCGTCAGCGAGGGCCGCGCGCTGTGGCGGATCCGCACGCTGCGCTGGGTGATCGCGTCGACCACCGCGATGGCGTTCGCGACGGGCGGCTACAACGCGTGGCTGATCGATTATCTCGAGCGCGCCAAGCACATGTCGAAGGCGGCCGCGACCGAGCTGCTGTCGATCGCGATGGTCGGCGCGATCGTCGGGATCCTCGCCGGCGGCCGGATCGCGGATCGGCTGAGCCGGCGGCTGGTCACCGGCCGGCTGTGGACGATCGCGATCGGCATGGCCTGCACCGCGCCGTGCGCCGCGGCCGCGATCGCGCTGCCGGCCGACGCTCGGCTGTACGTCGCCGGCGTCGCGATCATGTTCTTCATCTCCTGGTATCACGCACCGATGGCGGTCACGGTCGACGACCTCGCCCCGCCGGCCCGGATCGCCGCGGCGCAGGGCCTGGTGATCTTCGCGATGCACCTGGTCGGCACCGCGCCGTCGTCCTACGTGCTCGGCCTGGTGTCGAGGTCGGCGTCGATCACCGCCGCGATGTGGGTGCCCACCGCGGCGCTCGTGGTCGCCGCCGGCTGCATGGTCGTGGCGACGCGCAGCTTCGCCGCCGATCGCCAGGCGGCTGGCCGGCCGAGCGCCCGTATGGGATAAACCTAACCGTGCGCGCCGCCATCCTCGCTGCCCTGCTCGTCGCGTGCGGGCCGACCACCGGGCCGACCTCGACCCTCGACAAGTACGGCAGCGCGCTCAAGAGCCACGACTTCAGCGCGGCGTACGACCTGATGTCGTCCAGCTTTCGCGGCAAGGTCTCGCGCGACGACTACGTGCGGATGATGCGCGACAACCCGCGCGAGGTCGACGAGACCGCCGACCGGCTGCGCGGCAAGCACGGCAGCCTCGAGGTCTCTGCGGAGTTCGAGTACGGCCTGGGCGACCAGATGCGCCTGGTGCAGGAAGACGGCGCGTGGCGGATCGCGACCAACCCGATGGCGTTCTACGACCAGTCGACCCCGAAGGCCGCGCTGCGCTCGTTCATCCGCGCCTACCGGCTCGAGCGCTGGGACATCATGCTGCGCTTCGTGCCGAACCAGTACCGCGAGAAGATGGACGCGGCGAAGGTGAAGGCGCAGTTCACCGGCACGAGCAAGGAACAGATGGACCAGCTCATGAACACGCTCGAGGCCAACGTCGACGAGCCGATCGTCGAGCGCGGCAACGACGCGCGGATGAGTTATGGCGACCGCTTCGAGGTGAAGTTCGTGAAGGAGGACGGCGTGTGGAAGCTCAAGGACCTCGATTGAGGTGGCTAGCGGAGACGCCACCTGATGTGGGGAATTGCCCACCTGGCCGAAACGCGGAGAGCCAAAAACGTCACTATCGCTCCGCAAAAAAGTAAGAGCGTGCGCCGCGGCTCAACGCCGCGAGCCGGTTCGTGAAAGTCGATGTGCTGCGGCCATCGCTGAGGCCACGACACCCGAGCGTTGACAGGTTTCGGTAGATCGCACAGCGCGTCGATTTCGCTCGCCTGAAAACGAGCCGCGGTGATTCCCATGCGTTAGACTAGTGGAGTGGGAAGTCGCGTCTCGAGGAACGTGGGTTGCACATTCCTGGGACAAGACCTACGGAGTGATCATTAGTTAGGCACGACCACTCGCCCGAAAGGCGGTCCGCCATGCTGGATCCCTGGATTATTGAAGAGATCCTCAAGAAGGAAGAGGAACGACGTCGCGAGCAGGAGCGCGGGCACGTGGAGCTCCCGGTCGACTCGTATCGCGACTCCGAGCACCCGAGGGCTCCCAGCCAGCCGCAGCGCGACGACCAGGATCGCGGCGTGGCGATCATCGATATCTGAGACATCTGAGACATCTGACCAATCACTACATCCCGAAAGGCCTCACACCGGCGCGGTGTCGAGGCCTTTCGCGCTTTCGGCCTCTCGGTGGTGGTAGATCGCTGCGGTGGCATCGCGCTTGAGAGCGCATGGCTTCACGATCGCGCTCGGCCTGGCGGGATGGGCCGTCGTGATCGGCATGCCGCTGCTCGGTGCGGCCCGCACCGCGCCGGCGAGCCCGCTGTGGATCGTGCTGTTCGTGCTCGTCATCCTGGCGGCGCGCGCGCTCGCGTTCCGGCTGGTCGAGGGCAGCGTGCTGTCCCTCGATTCGGCGTACTACGTCGCCGCGACGTTGTGCGTCGGGCCGGTGCAGGCGGCGCGGCTGGTCGCGCTCGCGCTCACGGTCGACGCGTCGGCGCGGCTCGCGCTGGCGCGCCGGGCCGGGCGGGTCGACGCCGACGGCTGGATCGCCGAGCTCGGTTACGTCCTCTACTTCGGCGGGATGAGCGGCGGGCTGCTCGCGCTGTGCGGCTGGGCGTTCGGCGCCGACCGGCTGGTCGGCCACCTGCCGTCGCCGATCGACGTCGCCGGGCGGGTCGTCGCGATCGCCGCGACGTTCCTGGTCGCGCACTACGCGATCCAGGGCGCGCGCCAGCGCTTGCGTGGCCAGGGCTGGCGCTCGTACCTCGCGCAGCTCGCGCTGCCCGGCATGGCCGCGGAGGCCTCGCTCATGCCGATCGGCGTGGTGCTGGTCCTGCTCTACGACCCCGACGAGCCGCTCGGCTTCGTGCTGCTGTCGGCGACCTACCTGCTGATCAACCTGATGTTCTCGCGGCTGTCGCGGGCGCGCGGCGAGCTGATCGCGCGGGTCCACGATCTCGAGATCCTGAACGCCACGGCGCGCCGGCTGTCCGCGTCGCTCCAGCTCGAGGAGCTGGTCGAGGCGGTCGCGCGCGAGACCTGCAAGGCGATCGGCGAAGCCGAGGCGGTCGCGCTCGTTCACCCGCGCGCCGGCCGCGACACCGAGCTGGTGATCGACGGCTTCGATCGCACGAGCGAGAGGTTCTTCCGGCGCTCGCTGGCGCGCGGCGAGGGCGCGGCCGGCTGGGTGATGCGCCACTCGTCGTCGCGGCGGATCGACGACCTGCTGCTCGCCGATGCCGGCGGCGGCGGCGCGCACGGCATGCGGTCGTGGCTCGGCGTGCCGCTGTTCATGTACGGCGAGTGCGACGGCGTGGTCGCGGTGCAGTCGTCCCGGACCGCGGCGTTCACGCTCGAGCACCAGCGCCTGCTCGAGTCGCTCGCGCTGCAGATCGCGGCGGCGCTGCAGAACGCGCACCTCTACGAGCTCGCGATGGTCGACGGCCTCACCGGGCTGTTCATGCGGCGCTACTTCGACGCGCGTATCGAGGAGGAGGTCGAGCGCAGCAAGCGCTACGGCAGCCCGTTCTCGGTCGTGATGATGGACGTCGACGACTTCAAGCTGCTCAACGACACCTACGGCCACCTGGTCGGCGATCGCGTGCTGCGCGCGATCGCGGACGTCGTCAAGGCGCAGATGCGCGGCGTCGACACCGCGGCGCGCTACGGCGGCGAGGAGATCGCGGTGATCCTGCCGCGCACCGAGATGGTCGGCGCTTACAACCTCGCCGAGCGGATCCGCGAGGGCATCGCCGAGCTGCGGATCACCACCGACGAGGATCCGCCGCGCGCGCTCGCGGTCACCGCGTCGCTCGGGATCGCCGCGTACCCCGAGAGCAAGGCGCAGACCGGCGAGGACCTGGTGCGCCGCGCCGATCGCGCGCTGTACCGCGCCAAGAAGATGGGCAAGAACCGGGTCGAGCTGTTCTGGAGCGATGACTCCGGGCCGGCGCGGCTCACCACCCAGGACGAGCTGCGCCATGACTGAGCGCCGCGCCGCCGAGCGCAAGGTCGGGCTGGTGCGGCTGTGGGCGCGCGCCAAGCAGGTGCTGACCACCGATCCGTCGCCGTCCGACGACGACGATCGCGTGGTCGACGAGGAGGCGGCGCGCGCGCTCGCGGCACAGGCCGGCAAGCTCAAGGGCGGGCTCGCCAAGGTCGCGCAGCTCGCGGCCTACGATCCCGGCGCGAGCCTCGGCCGCGGGAGGAGCGCGAGCGCGTCGGCGCGCGCGGTGCTGGGCGAGCTGTGGGATCGCGCGCCGGCGGCGTCGGCCGCGGCGATCACCGGCGTGGTCGAGGCCGAGCTCGGCAAGCCGCCGCAGCAGCTGTTCGCGCGCTGGCAGGCCGAGCCGATCGCGGCGGCGTCGCTCGGCCAGGTCCACGCGGCGACCCTGCACGACGGGCGCGAGGTCGTGGTCAAGGTCCAGTACCCGGGCGTCGCCGACGCGCTGCGCGCCGACCTCGACGACCGCGACTTCGTGCGCAAGCTCGCCGGCGCCGAGATCGGCGCCAGCCTCGAGGACGGTGCGCTGGCCACGCTCGGCGACGCGGTGCGCGGCGAGCTCGACTACCGCGCCGAGGCCGCCGCGCAGATGCGGTTCGCGCGCGCGTGGGCCGGCGACCCCGCGATCGCCATCCCCGAGGTGATCGCGCAGGCGAGCGGGCAGCGCGTGCTCACGATGACCCGCGCGCGGGGCCGGACGGTGGTCGACGTCGCCGGCGGCGGCACGCCGGAGCTGCGGGGGCAGGCCGCCGCCGCGATCTATCGCTTCGCGTGGGGCTCGCCGCTCGTCCATCGCCTGCTCAACGCCGACCCCAACCCCGGCAACTTCCTGATCGAGCAAGAGGCCGACGGTCACGTCCGCGTGTGGTGCCTCGACTTCGGCTGCGCGGTCGAGCTGCCCGAGGAGGTGCGCGACGCCGATCGCGAGCTGTGGTGGGGGCTGTGCGACGACGACGCGGCGTCGGCCGCCGAGCGATTTCGCATGGCGCTCGCGCGCACCGGCCTGCTGCGCCGCACCGATTCGCTGGCGACGGTCGCGCATCGCGACTGGGAGCGGACGCTCGCCGCGCCGCTGGCCGGCCACGCCGAGTTTCACTGGACGGCGCGCTACGCGAGCGAGCTCGCCGACGCCTCGGGGCGCGTGCTCGCCGCGGGCGGGTTGCAGCTGCCGGCGCGCCTGCTGCTGCTGTGGCGCCAGCGGCTCGGCGCCGCCGCGGTGCTCGGCATGCTCGACGCCCACGCGCGGTTTCGCCGCACGCTGGTCGACCTGATCGGCACCGGCCGCAGGGCGCTGCGCTAGGCTAGGCTAGCCGCCGTAGCAGCCCTCGGGTGGTTTCGGCGAGCGCGCGTTGCAGAACGCGTCGATCGGCGTGCCGTCGGGCAGGGTCGGGACGAAGCACGGGGCGGCAGCGCTGCAGGTGTCGACCTCGACGAAGCCATCCGGGCGGCAGGTCAGGGCGCTGTCGCCGTCGCACCACGCGATGCTCGCCGGGCAGCGCGGATCCGGGACGTCGCCGGTCGAGCAGAACGCGTCGCCTTGCCCGCGATCGACGCATGCCGTGGTGCACGCGGTCTGATCGAGCAGCGTGCCCTCGTTGCATTGCAGCAGGTCGAGGCCGTCGCAGGTCGAGCCGTCATCGGGCACCTGCGCGCAGCGCAGATCGCTCGCCGCGGCCGCGCAGAACGCCTCGCCATCGCCGTGATCGACGCACGTCCCGGCGCAGGTCTGGACGACCTCGCTGTAGCCGTACGAGCAGCCGAGCAGGGTGGTGGCGTCCGCGCAGACGTTGCCGAACATCGGGCAGCGCGGATCGGGATCCGGCGAGTCGCTGCACACCGCGACGCGATCGCTGCCCGATCTCACGTCGCGGCAGGTCGAGCCGGCGCAGCACGCGCCGAGCCCGCGGAACGCGTTGCCGCCGAGGTCGCTCTCGTCGCACGTCCAGATCTGGCTGCCGTCGCACCTCGACTCGCCTTGATGGCAGTCGTCACCGCAGCCGGTCAGCGCGACCACGATCAGCAACCCCAAGCGCACGCGACCCGGCGAAGCAACTGCCGCACCATGCCGAAGCTCGCGATGCGACGTGCGCCGGGCGGTGGATCCCCACCAGGTTGTCGACTACCCGCCGCCGTAGGTGTAGCGGAGGTACAGCCGGGTCTCGAGCGCCTTCATGCTCTTGAACTGCGGCTCGATGAACGCGTCGACCGCGAGGCCGACCGCGTAGTGGCGGTTCTCGAGCTGGTACTCGAACCCGGCGCCGCCGTGGATCGTGAACGAGAAGCTCTTGCCGGGCTTGGTGATCATCACCTTCTCGAGGACGTTCGACGAGATCATCGACTCGCCGACCCCGCCCTCGACGAACGCGGCGACGCGATCGAACAGGGCGCCGAGCCGCGCGTCGGCCCCGCCGCGGTAGAGCTGGAACCACTGGCCCGACGGTGGCGGCGGCACCGTGGCCTCGTGCGACGACGCCGCGATGTAGCCGCCGAGCGACAGCCACGAGAACAGATCGCGGCCGACCCGGATGTCGAACGCGGGGCCGATCGACGCGTCGTTGCTCGCCGACGGCAGGAAGTCGACCACGCCGGCGCCGCCCTCCGCGAAGAAGCCGGTCGACGCCGGCCGCGCGTCGGCCACGCTCGCGATGCAGGCGCAGGCGCAGATCCCGAGTACCCCGGAGCGCAGGATCATCCCACGCTCATGGTACCGCTCACATCCCGACCATGTACACCGCGGGCGCGAACATCGTGAGCTGGTTCGCGGGGGCGTCGAGGCCCATCGAGTTCATGATCCCGCGATGGTCGCGGACGCGGATGTCGTAGTCGAGCGTCATGTGATGGTCGGGCTTGAACACCAGATCGATCTCGATCATCTCGGCGAACGCCTCGCGCGGCACCGCCGGACCATCGGCCGTCTGCATCGGCGGCATCGGCATCGTCTGGGTCGGAGGGATGTAGGTGCTGAGCGGCTGGAAGCTCTGGTCGTTCTTGTTGACCGTGAGCACCGCGGCGAACGGGTTGACGTGGCCGCGCGTGATCTGGTCGAGATCGATCGACGCCTCGAGGATCTGGTCCTCGCGGAACGTCCCGCTGATCGATCCCTTGGCCGGGACGTCGAGCGGGATGTCGCCCTGCAGGCCAGGCGTGGGTGGCGCCTCGTCGTCGGTGGGGTCGAGGACGATCACCGACGGGTCGTAGCGGAACCACTCGTTCGCGCCGTTGAGCTCGATCATCGCGATGCCGTCGGAGTCGTCGAGGTTGGTGATCGTCCACTCGACCTCGGTGTCGATGTCGCCGACCTTGACGTACGGCACCATCACGCCGAGCTTGTTCGCCAGCGTCATCCGCGCCGCCATCTCGGCCGAGGTTTCGGGCTTGATCGGGAGGGTCAGCTGCGCCTTGGCGACGGTGGTGCCACCCATGCCGTCGTCCATCCCGGCTTCCATGTCGGCGGGTGGCTGGAGGTACTGCGGGTCGTTCGCACAGCCGCCGAGGCCGATCACGATGAGTGCTGCATGAAGCGCGGGGAACCGCATGATTATCCTCCCGGTTGGAACACGAATGGGTAGTTGACGTTGGAGAGTCCGCCCTTCGCCGGGAAGTGGAGGCTCATGATCTGGCGATTGACGCAGTCCTCGACGTTGTCGTTGCGCATCGAGCTGCCGCCGCCGGTCTTGGCCGACTTGACGATGCCGTCGCCGCCGATCACGAAGTGCATGACCAGCTTGCCGCCGAGCCCGGGCTGACGGTTGAGCTCCTTCTGGTAGCAGGCGCGGAACACGCCCGCGCGCGCCTTGACCACGCGGTTGATCTCCTCCGCGGTGAGCCCGTCGGTGTCGACGTTCTCGCCGATCGACACCTTGACCTCCCTGGGCGAGGTGCCGCACGGCGGCTTGGCGCAGGTGCCGCCGCCCGGCCGCATCTTGCCGGTGTCGACCGGGCCCTTGTCGCTGTTGAAGTCGCCCTCGACCTGGCCGCCGCCGCCCGTGCCGTGGCCGTGGCCGCCACGCGTGGTGCCGGTGCCGAAGCCCTCGCCGACGCCGGTGCCGCGACCGGTCCCGAACCCGAGATCGCCCTCGCGGCGCTCGCCCGGAATCCCGGCGAACTTGTTCAGGCTGGTCTCGAGGTTGCGGTTGATCGTCTCGTTCACCAGCTTGCTGTTCTTGTCCTCGAAGATGCCGACCTTCGGGGTGGGAGGCGCGTCGATCGCGTCGGGATCGCGGCGGCGCTCGCGCTTGCCTTCGCCGCCGGCCTCGCCCTCGCTGTTCTTGGTCGCGGTCTTCTTCGGCGGCTCGGGCGTCTTGGCGGCGGCCGCACCGTCGGACTTCGGCCCGACGGTCGGGATCGTCTTGGGCTCGGGCATCGGCTCGAGCCGGGTCGCGAGGTAGTTGCCGGTCAGCGCGCGCGGCCCCGGCCACACGAACGGATCGCTCGGGTCGTACAGCTGGTAGGTCATGAACAGCAGGAACGCGTGCAGGACCACCGAGAACGCGAGCGAGGCTTGCTTGTCGGGCTCGAGCAGGATGATCCACCAGATCAGCGCGGCGATGCCGAGCACGACGCTCGCGATCAGGAAGCCGCGGAACAGACCTTCGATGAACTCGGCGAGCGAGGCGCTGTCGAGCGCCAGCCAGTCGGTCGTGATGCCGCGCAGGTAGAACAGCGTGCCGAGCGCGATGATCGTCATCAGGTAGCCGGCGAGGCCGGCCATGATCACCGTCTTGGTGAAGAACGGCTGGGCGTCCTCGATCGGGACGAACTGGAAGAACAGCTTGCACGTCCCGGTCTCGTCGAGATCGATCACGCCCCAGTCGCGGCCGCTGATCGGCGTGGCGTGGAACGCGCCGCCCGCACCGCCGGCGCGCACGAACTGCGCGACGTCCTGCTCCCTGCCGTCGACGCAGATCGTGCCGCGCATGCGGTCGCCGAGCGTGAGCAGATAGCCGCGGTTGCCGGGCCGCACGATCGCGAAGTGCTTCGGCAGGCCGATATCGGGCACGACGAACGTCGGCTTGCCGACGTGGCCGACCGTGATCGTGGTCGGCTTCTCGAGGACGACGTCGTTCATGACCTCGTCGTGCCAGATCAGCGCAGCGCGAAGCGCGACCGTGCTCATCGCTGCCTCACAGCTGCTCTTCCTCGACCGATCGCACCATGTGCGGGATGAACGAGCGCTTCTCGAGCGTGGCGCGCTCGAGCTCCTCGTTCGCGCGCTCGAGGAAGTACAGCAGCTGCGGTGTGCGGTTGCGGCCGTTGAGGTCGAGCCCGTCGAAGTTGAAGTTCTTCGTCCTGGGCTCCTTCTTGGTCACCTTGGCGTCCGCCTTCGGGTCGCTTCCGCCACCGCCGCCCTTGTCGGTCTTGTCGGCCTTGTCGGCCTTGCGCGGCTGGGCGGCTGCGGGTACGGAGCTCGCACACACGAGCGCCAGGACGAGCGTGGGCACAAGCCCCCAACCGGGGGCGCGAAGCCTCACCTGCATTTGACCTCCTTGCACTTGTTCTCGGCGTCTTGGCGCTTGGCGTGACCCGCCGGAGCTTCCTGCAGATATCGCTCCAGATCGGCCTTGCCGCCCGCCGCGTCGTCCATGAAGTCTAGCTTCAGGATCACCAGGTTCCACATCGCATCGGCGCGCGCGTTCGAGTGCTTCGGCGCCTCCTTGACGACGCGCTCCCACACCTTCTTCGCCTCCGGGAGCTCCTTGAGCCCGCGGTGCGCCACGCCGAGCGCGACCTGCGCCTGGTAGTCGTCGGGCCGCTTCTCGACGATCGCGGCCAGCTCGGCCTTGGCGCGCGCGTAGTCGCCGGCATCGAGCAGCACCGACGCCTTGTTGAACCGCGCGTCGATGAAGTTGGCGTCGAGCGAGGCCGCCTGATCGAACCGGTCGAACGCCTCCTGCGCCTTGCCCTGCTTGAGCGCGAGCAGCGCGAGCGCGTTGTAGATCGCCGGATCCTTCGCGTCGAGCTCGAGCGCCTTGGCGAGCACGAGCTGCGCGAGCTCGAGCCGCTTCTGCGCGAGGTAGATCTGGCCGAGCTCGGTGTAGATCTTCGCGTTGCTGCCGGACGTGCGCACCACGTCGCGCAGCACCTCGACCGCGTCGTCGAAGTCGCCGTCGTCGCGGAGCAGCGACGCGACGCGCGCGGCGGTGTCGCGCCGGTTCGGGTCGTCCTCGTCCATGCCCTTGAGCGCGGCCTGGTAGTCGGCGCGCGCTTCCTTCTTGTTGCCGGCGCGCCGGTTGGCCTCGGCGCGCGCGAGCAGGACCGAGACGTGATCCTTGTCGATCGCGAGCGCCTTGTCGTAGTCGGCGATCGCCTCGTCGTCGTCGCCGTCGCGCCACGCGATCACGCCGAGGTCGTACCAGCCTTCCCAGATCGAGCCGTCGATCTTGAGCGCGGCCTGCAGGCGCGCCTTGGCGGTCTCGTCGGCTTCGGGGCCGCCGAGCCGGAGCGCGCGCATCGCCG
>Ga0335081_10014597_pt1 | contig 12707 bp, 6 predicted proteins | sample Lox_Sample_35_FD_206713 | JGI IMG/M metagenome (GOLD analysis project Ga0335081, IMG submission 206713) | Soil microbial communities from Loxahatchee National Wildlife Refuge, Florida, United States - Lox_Sample_3.5 | ecosystem: Environmental > Terrestrial > Soil > Wetlands | place: USA: Florida...
CGGAAATTGCTGCCGTGCCAGGTCCGCGCTCACCAGGACCACTGGCTCGCTGTTCTGCGTGTCGGAATCGGAAAGCAAGCGGCCGCTCAGCAGCGGAATTCCCATGGTGCTGAAGTATTCCGGGGTGACTGGCTGAATGTCGGCATCGGGCATCGCCACACCGTCCTTGAATTCCATCCGGCCGCGAATCGCATAGCCCACGTCGGAGGTTCCCGAGCCCATGGGGACGCCGCTATCGGCGGCCACTTCCTTCACTCCGGGCACTTGCCGTATGGCATCGAGCATCGATTCGAGGCGCACTACCGCTTTCTGCTCCTGCCCTGCGGCCGGATACGGCGAATGCGTGTCCAGAAGGAGCAGGTTGTCTGCAGCGAAGCCAAGGTACTGGTTTGCCTCCGCGATCATCTGCCGCACCAGCAGCACCGAGGCCACGCTCAGCGTGAGCGTAAGAGCCACCTGGCCGACGATCAGCCCGTCGCGCAACCGCTGCGAGTGGGCGCTCCCGCTCGAGCTCGCCTGTTCCAGTTTCAGGACCGCCGCAGGGCTCGTGCGCCACGAGCGCCACGCCGGAACCAGCGCGGTCACGACCATTGTCGCCAGGCTTGCCGCGAACGAGAACAGAAACACATCGGTGTTCAGATGCACCTCACTCAGCCGCGGAGTCTCTGCCGGCGCCATGAGCGCGAGAACTCGGAGAGCCGGCGTGGCAATCAGCAGGGCCGCCCCGCATCCGACGGCGGCCAGAATCAGCGATTCGAGCAGCACCCGGCGCACCACGGCACCCGGCGTCGCTCCCAGCGCGGTTCGGATGCTCACATCGCGCTGCATGCGCGTGGAGCGCACCAGTTGCAGGTGCCCGATGTTGGCGCAGACGATCAACAGAACCAGTACGGCGGAGCCCATCAGCAGCCGCAGGATGGGACGAATCGATCCCACGATCTGATCCTGCAGCGCCACGGCCTCGAGAGCCTTATCGCGGTCTTCGGGATAGGTCGCCTGCAATTGGCGCGAAAGCGTAGCCAGCTCCGCGTTCAACTGTGTCGCGGAGATGCCGGGTTTTGCTTTGCCCACAGCCCGCTGGTTGTAAGCCGTCCGGCTGGGAATCTCGGGACGGGCCGGCTGCTCGACCCACACCACAGTCTTGCCGGGAAACGAAAAGCCTTCGGGCAGAACGCCCACAATCGTGCGCGCGCGTCGGTCGTAATCCAATGCCTGGCCCACCGCTGCTTGCGCCGAACCGAAATGCTCCCGCGCAAACGAACTCGCCACCAGCGCCTCGGAGCCATTGACATCGTTCTGAAAGAGCCTGCCGGTGACCGGCTCCACGCCCAGGACCGCGCCAAATTGGGGGCTTACGGTGGCCATGCTCAGGTAATACGAATGACCGTTTAACTGCAATCCGTCCTCACCGTTGTTGTAATAGGCGACGGACTGGAGCGAGCCCACGCGCTTCGCCAGGTCGACAAAGTCGTCGCCCCCGATCTTGGCGTACGATCGTCCTTTGACAAAATCCCGTGTATTGATCGAGTAGATCCGGTCCGCGTCGTGATAGCCCAGCGGCCTAAGCAGCACGCAGTCCACAAGGGTAAAGATCGCCGCGTTCAAGCCGATCCCCACCGCCAGCGTGAGTATCACCGCCGACGTAAACGATCCCGAGCGGCGAAGCTGCCGCAGGGCGTAGCGCAGGTCCTGAATCCAGAGGGCGATCATACGTTTCGATCTCCTTGAAACCGCAGAAACGGGAATCTCAGTAGCCAGCCAGCAGCCAAGTCTCCAAAATAACCAAAACTCGCGCCGATTGTTTTTTCATCGGCTTGCAGTTCAAACCTGGCTCTCCCATGCGCAGTCGGTGTCCGCTCCTGAATCCGGATGTTCGGAATCGGACACCCGCCAATCATGCCCCTGTGTTACCGTTTGAATACGGCGTCCCCGTGCCGGACCGCGTTGGATCGGTTCCGGTCGACCGCCTGCCGGGTCTCTTTTCCCGTTCCGAGTTACCCTCCCGGCAGTCCGGGCCATCAGATCACATTGGACAGCCGGTCTGAGACCATGGGGTCGGCGTGCGAATCCTGAGAATGTCCCAGCAGCCGGAAGTTACGCCGCATCCGTTGCCCGTGAGCCCGGCTTCGGGGCCCGTGTCGACCTTCGATGCCCCGCCGGGAGCGGAGCCTTCGCAACCACAGGCTCACCGGCACACGCCGCAGCGCATTCCGCGATGGCTGGAGCGTTCGGAGCTGTTTTTGCGCGTGCTTTTGCGCATGTACATCGGGCTGGCGGTTTTTGTCGCCCCATGGTGGCCCATGTTCTGGGATCAAAACCCCTTATTCGTGCAGTTTCCTACGCTTGCCGTCTACGCGGCCAACGGCGCCGTCCGCGGCCTGGTTTCGGGGCTGGGTCTTTTGAATCTCTGGATTGCGTTTCGCGACGCCATCCATGCACGGGACGAGTGAGATGGACGAGGGAACAGGGAATAGGGAACCGCGGTTGGAAAAGGCGGACCCGGCAACAGAGCAATCGACGGGACGCCGTCAATCTGTCGATCAAACCGCCTTCTTGAATGGCCCCGGCCCACTGATCGAAAGCGAAGAGCCGGATTCGAGCGCCGAAACCCTGCCGCTGGCCAGAATCTCTCCCACGCCCCCGCCCAATGGCGGGCCACCTCCATTGGCGCCCGCGCCGCTCGCCTACGAGAATCTGACTTTTCTGAATGGGCCGGAGGGACGCCTGCTCCGCATCGTCGCCGAGTATGTCGAGCCGCTGGCGCGGTTTCGGAGAGAGCAGATTCAGGACACCGTGGTTTTCTTTGGCTCGGCCCGCTTTCGCGGCCGTGAAGAAGCCGATCACGCCCTGGAACTGCTGGAAAACACCGGCTCTACCCGGCCCGCTCCCAGCCATGAACAGCCCGCCAGCCCGCCGCAGATCGCTGCCGGGCAGGCAACCACCCTGCAACGCAAGCGCGCGGTTGCGGCGGTCGAAATGGCGCGTTACTACGAGGATGCCCGCCGCCTGGCGCAGTTGCTCACCGCCTGGGCCAAAACCATTCCCTCCAGGCGTCATCGGTTTGTGGTCATGTCCGGAGGGGGTCCGGGCATTATGGAGGCGGCCAATCGCGGCGCCTGGGAGGCCGGTGGAAAGACCATCGGCCTCAATATTCGGCTGCCGTTTGAGCAGTCGCCCAATCCCTACATCACGCCCGGACTCAACTTCGAGTTCCACTATTTCTTCATGCGCAAGCTCTGGTTCGCCTACCTCTCCAAGGCATTGGTGGTTTTTCCGGGCGGTTTCGGCACGCTGGATGAGATGTTCGAAATTCTGACCCTGACGCAGACACAAAAGCTCGCCAAGAAGATCACGGTCGTCATCTACGGCTCGGAGTACTGGAAGCGCGTCTTCAACCTCGAGGCGCTGGTCGATACCGGCGCCATCTCGCCCAAAGACATCGAGCTCTTCCAATACGCCGACACCCCCGAGAGCGCCTTCGAGCTTCTACGCAGCGGTCTTACTGAGAATTACCTGGCGCCCGAAATTGCCGCGGGCAAGCTGCCTGACACTGCGGACCCAACCCAATCCGAGGATCTGATGGCCGGCATGTCGGTTGAGGAGTTTCTCGGTCCTGAGCTGGCCAAGACCAACCGGTAGTGTGGTCCCGATCGGCTTTCCGGGCGGGCGTTTCTATCTTGCAAAGGTCAAAGTCTGCCGCTATCCTTTCGCGCAAAGGGAAATCCAGCCATTCTCCGATTCCCGCGGTAAGGAGTTCCTGGAGTTCCGCTTGGGCTGGAGACGCTTCACGCCTTAAGCCGCGCCCCGAGGTGGCGGAACCACACCTGGGCGGTGAAACGTCTGGGGCGCGAATGCACCATGCATATAGTCAGCCGTAGATCGCCGCTGAACCCCCATCCCCCTCGATGCGGAGGTCGCGTTGAACCGCTATTCGATGTTCTTTGCGGCGCTGGTCGCCGCCAGCTTTGTCACCCATCCGGCTTCTGCCCCGGAATCAGCCGGCGAAGAGAGGGTTGTGGAGGCAGGTCTGGCGAAGGCGAAGGCCGAGTCGCCCGAATCGTTCCTCGGCGAGTTTCTGGCCAAAGCGCAACTGGCTCCGAAACAGAACCCCGATCTCCAGATGCTCTTTGCCACTGTGCCTCATCCGTTTGAGACGCACCTGGCTTCGGCATTCGATCACAACGTCGACGCTATGCAGGACGGCTTGCAGGACGCCGGATATCTCTTCGACAGCTCCTATATCCCCTGGGATGCGCATCTCCCGCGCGACGCATTCGACGACGACCAGAAGGAGAGAATCGCCAAGGCGCAGGAGGATCAGACGCCGGGAATCCTGCTCTTTCGAAAACGCCTGGCCAACGAGAGATACGGCTCGCCAACCGATTCGTATTCGGGCGGGATCGTGGTTTTCCTGATCACGGAGAAACCCACCGAAGGCATCTCTCTCGATCAGGCGAGGGCTGCGATCGACATACTGGGGAAGGCCGGGATCCCGTTTACCGGCCTTGTCCGGATTCTGGGGCCGACCTACAGCGGCTCCTTTGCCTCTCTGGTCTCGGTCGCCGAGCTCCTTCACGGAAAAAATCCGGCCGGCGCCATTGAAATGCGCAGCGGCGGCATCACGGGTGGAAGAGCCGCTCTTGCCACGACGGCTGAAATCGAGACGCGGCTGCCGGGCACGCACGTCGCCTTCGGAAGCGCGCAGCACGACTTTTCCGATTTCGATCGGCTCGCCGAAAGAACCCTCTCCCGATTCGGCATCGGCGCCGGACAAATTGCTTTTCTCAGCGAACAGGAGTCGTCCTTCGGCTGGTACACGCAGGAACTGCTGGGCAACTACGGGCATGCGAGCTGGAACATCTCGTTCCCGCGCGACATTTCCAGTCTGCGCGCCGACTATGAGCGGCAGGGGATCCTCGATGCCTATTCGGCAGCGCAGCCGTGGAAGCGGTCCCTCACGCTCAAGAGCGACGCCCAGAGCTCCGGAGATTCGGTTCGATCCTTCGGCGGATCGGATACCGTCGCGGCCCAGGAGTCGGTGCTCTTCGGCATCTCAGATTTCCTGAAGACGCACAGCATTCGCGCCGTCATTATCTCGGCCACCAACGAAGAAGACCGCTATTTCCTGGCGCAATTCCTGCATGCTCACAACAGCAACATCCGCATCGTGGTGTTCGGCAACACGCGGCTCTTCATGCGCGGCGTGACGGCGCAGTTCCGCGGAGACCTGGTCGTGGATAGCTTTCCCATGCTGCCCCGATTGCATGACTGGACAAGAGGGTGGCTGAGGCCCGGCATGCAGGATGCAGCCGCGCGCATCTTCGCCGACAGCGTCTCCGAAGGCACGTACTTTGCCGCGCTCGATCTGTTCGCCGAGCCGCACGAGATAGGCCCCGCAACAAGCCAGTCCGCTGCGCAGTTCAAGTGGTACTCGGAATACTCCGCGCCGAACTGGAATCCGGCGGTGACTCCCCTGGCGCGTCCGCCCATGTGGATCGTAGGGCTGGGCAGCAACTCAACCTGGCCGATTGCCGACGATGCCGAGTCCGCCATGCTTTCCGGGAACAAGGACGCATGGCACGGAAAGATGCCCTTCACGCTCTTCGACCGCCGCCAGGCTCCCACGGAAAAGCCGCCCCTTGCCGCTCAAATCCACGTAAGCCGCTTTTGGAAGGTGCTTTTCTGGTTCGTAATCGCAGTTACCGTAATCTATGCCATCTGCTTTTGGGTTGCGAACCCGGTCGAGCGCGGCGCTCTGGCCACCTTCGAGCCCATGCCGAAATGGCGTTACTGGGTGTTCAAGGTTGCCATTCCCGCCGCAGTCGCCGGATGCGCATTTCGCGTGCTGGCATGGTCGGTGGAGATCCCGGGCGCCGCCTCCGCCGATGCAGTCATCTGGTGGCATGGATGCGAGGTCCTGACCGTTCTGGCGCCGCTCGCGATCGCTTCGGCGGCGGTCGTCAAGGCGATTGGGCCGGTGCAACTCGGCTGGAGCCGCCGAAAGTTGATTCCCTTCGTTCCCGGCGCGATCGCTCTGCTCGCGCTGCTTCCGTCCGGCATCTTCCGGGGCAATCCTTTTGCCGGCCGCGACCTCGGTTCCGTCCTGAACTCCTATCGCGAGATGCACTGGGAATCCGGCCTTTCCCTGCTGCCCACCGCTCTGCTTTTTCTGCTGGCCATTTTCATCTGGGCTTCGCAGGCCGGCAACGGCGCAGCCTTCTTTGCTTATGCCTTAAAGCTGCCGGACTTTCCCGGAAATCCGCGCATCTCCAAGAAGTACGCCAAGGTTATCGCTTCTGTGGGCCGGCCGATTCCGCTCACGCGCGAGGCGTTTTGGCTTTGGGGCGTCTGGTTTCTTGCCACCATCGTGATTTACATCGGATGCTTCCGCTTTCACCCGTTCGCCGAGATCACCACGCTCGAGTCGATCAACACGACGCACCTGGTTTTCATCTTCTCCGCGGCCGTCACGTCTCTCATCGTTCTCGACATGCTGCAGTTCCTGTGGCTCTGGGACCGGCTCAAGGACCTCCTGATGGCTCTCGACCGGCAGGAGTTCAAGCGCAGCTTTGTGCCCATTCAGGACTTCAACTGGCGCAAGCTCTGGTCGTTTGGCGGAGTCTCGCTTCGCGACCGCCGAGCCATCGACGACGCGCAGATCGCTTGCATCCACGGCCTCGCGTACCGGCACGGGCTCACCGGCCTGCGCCCCTCTGCCGATACTCTGCAGCAGTTACGGGACCGCTATAACCGCATCCCGCTGGCCGTCGACCGGCCCCGCTACCGAAATAATCACAGGCTTTTCTTCGGCATCCTGGTCCAGGTCGGCACGGGAGTTGCCTGGCTGGTCGCCAACCCTTCTTATCTTGACCCGCCTGCCGAGATTCGCCCGGATGTGGATGCAATCCAGCGCGCCCTGGCCGGCAGAAAGGAGGAGGGCCGGTTCGATGACGAAGGCGGGGAGGTTGCGCGTCTACCGGAGTGGCAGGCTGCCGCGGAGAGGCTCCTCTGCCTGATGTATGTGGGATTTCTTCACACCGTGGTGGCGCGGCTGCATAGCCTCTTGATTTCCGTGTCAGCCATGTTCTCGCTCATGGTGCTGGGCTTGGCCATCTATCCGTTTCTGCCGTTTTCTCCACTGCTGCTCTTCGGCCTTTCGCTGCTTGCCCTTATCGGCTGGGCATTCTTCAAGGTCTTCAGCGAGATGGACACAGACCCCATCCTGGCTCGCATCGTCAACGGCGACGATCGCAAGCTGCAGGGAAACTTCTACATGAAATTCGCCGAATCGCTTGCCTTGCCCATGCTGACGCTGGCCAGCTCGTTGTTGCCAGGCGGCGCAGGCCGGCTGATCGAACTGGCTCAGACCCTTGTCAATCATGGCCAATAGCCGGGTCGCCTTCAAGAATGGGAACTCGGGCGCATTTTCAGGGGCCTTTGCGAAGTTGGCGACAGCAGGGATGGCGGAGAGGATTCTCTTGGTCCGGAGGAAAACAACCGGCTGCATTTCGTGCCTTATACTGGTTTCGAGCCCGCGTCTTCCCTTCCTCTCTCGTGAATGCTGTTACTTTGTTGATTCTCTTGGGAATTGAAGGCACATTCTTCTCATGTTAACTGCCCTTTTATGGTCGCCGTCATCTACTGATTGTACAAGTTCTGGTGCAATCTGGGGTGAAGGAGGGGGAATGGCCAAATCGACCATCTCATACTTGTGGCGCGACAAAAATGCGCCGCAAGGCTTCCGGACGGGCGTTTCGCTGCACAGCCATACCAACCAGTCGAAGGAGACCCTCGACTTCCTGGCGAACCTGGGCAACCAGGTTGCCGCCATTCGTCCGCTCCTGTCGCGGCTGGAACGCAAATCGCAGACCGAACACGGTCTGCGGGTGGACTATGCGGCCGCCTACTGGACCCCACCGCTCACGCCGAAACTGGCATTCGATCTCGAAACCCGCCAGGTGGAGAAGCTGGACCTGGCGCCGATGGTGTCGATCACCGATCACGACAACATCAACGCTCCGATGCTCCTGCGCAGCGTTCCCAGCGCGCGGCAGATTCCCGTTTCGGTGGAATGGTCGGTCCCCTACGGCGGCGTGCAATCGTTCCATCTGGGTGTGCATAACCTGCCCAGTGCGCGCGCAACGGAGTGGATGCAAACGCTCAGAGACTTCACCGCCCGTCCGGACTCCTCGCGGCTGGCCGAGATCATGGCTGCGCTGCATGGCGAGCCCAACGTGCTGGTGATCTTCAACCATCCCATGTGGGATCTCTACACCGTTGGCCAAGACCGGCACAATTTCCTGGTCAACGAGTTCCTGCTGAAGTACGGTGTCTGGCTGCATGCCCTGGAACTGAACGGCCTGCGCGACTGGGACGAGAACCGCGCCGTGAAGCGGCTGGCCGAGAAGTGGAACATGCTGCTCATCTCCGGCGGCGATCGCCACGGTGTCGAGCCCAATGCCAACATCAATCTCAGCAATGCTTCGAGCTTCACCGAGTTCGTGCACGAAATCCGCCGCGAGCGCATGAGCAATGTGCTTTTCCTGCCGCAGTACGCCGAACCCTGGAAGCATCGCATTCTCCAGTCCACTGTCGATATCGTGCGCAACTATCCCGACTTTCCCCCCGGCTCGCGGACCTGGGACGAACGGGTGTATCACCCCGACGTCAACGGCACCGACCGGCCGCTGGTCGAACTGTGGCCCAACGGCACGGCGCCGCTTCCCCTGCGCTGGGGTATTGCCATGGTGAGAATGCTCGGACGGGGGCCGGTTTCCGGCGGGTTGCGCATTGCCTGGAGCGACGCGCAGCAATTGCGCCTGGCGTTGGGCGAGAACGATTGATCGCGAAGAAAGCGACGATACTCGGCAGCTTTCGCCGACCGAACGATATACAGGCTGGCTGACCCGCTGACCTGCTGACTGGCTGGCTTGCCATGACCGCACCACCGCCTCGAGTGGCCTACTTCCCCGACTCGTTTCACGAAGTGAACGGGGTAGCGCACACCAGCCGCCATTTTGAAGCTTTCGCCCGCCGGCGCAATCTGCCGTTCCTGAGCGTTCGCGCCGGCGATCGCTCGGAAGCCCTCCATAAGGACGGCAATGTGTGGTCGCTGGAGCTGCCCCGCGGCGTTCTCTCGATCGCGCTGGAGAAGGATCTGCGCTTCGATCCGGCGTTTTTGCGCCACGTGCCGATGATCGGCGAAGTGATGGAGTGTTTTCGCCCCGATCTGGTGCACATCACCGGCCCCAGCGAGGTGGGCCTTTTGGGGGCCTGGCTTTCGCACCACCTCCAGAAACCGCTCGCCGCCAGTTGGCACACCAACCTGCACGAGTACGCGGTGCGCCGCTCGGAGTGGTTCTTGCGGCTGTTGCCCAAAAACCACTCGGCGGCCACGGGGCAGAAGATCGAGAACATCGCCATGGCCGCGGTAGCCCGGTTCTACTCGACGGCGAAGGTGCTCTTCGCCCCCAACCCCGATCTCTGCCGACAGCTCGAAGAGTCCACCGGCCGGCCGTGCTTTCTCATGCCGCGCGGCGTCGATGCCGAGCTCTTCCATCCCCGCAAGCGCGCTCGCAAACCCGGCGACCGCGAATCGATCCTGGGCTTCGTCGGCCGCCTGTCGGTCGAGAAAAACGTGGCCCTGCTCGTGCGCGTTCAGCACGAACTGGAAGAACTCGGGCACAAAGACTTCCGATTTCTGATTGTCGGTCACGGTGGCGACGAAGAATGGCTGCGCGAACACATGCCGCAGGCTGAGTTCGCCGGCGTCCTGCGCGGCGAAGATCTCGCCCGAGCCTATGCCAACATGGACCTTTTTGTCTTTCCTTCGCACACCGACACCTTCGGCAACGTGGTGCTCGAGGCTTTAGCCAGCGGAGTGCCTGCGATTGTGACGCCGGACGGCGGACCCAGGATGATCGTCCGCGACGGAGAAACGGGACGGATTGCGACGGACGATGAATTCGCCGCCGCTGTGGCGGGGATTCTCGCCGACCCGGCAAAACACTCGACCATGCGCGAAGCCGCTCGCGCGTATGCCGTTACCGCCAGCTGGGACGGGGTCTTCGAGGGGGTTTACGCGGGGTACGACACCATCCTTGCTCACGCGCCCGGCTAGAGCTGTTTTCCCTCCTCGTAGGGCGCGATCTGGTCGGCGATTTTGGACTTATCTCCCACAACCACAATGGTCAGATCCTGCGGCTTGATGTATTTCGCGGTCAGCTTCGTCAGGTCGTCCGGCGTGACGGCGTTGACCTTGGCAATGTAGGTCTTCAGGTAATCTTCGCCCAATCCCTGAAAATCGACGTTCTGCAGTTGGCCGATGAGCGCGCCGCGATTCGAGTTCTGGATGACGAACAGGCCCGAGAGATAATTCTGAATTCCCTTCAGCTCCTGATCCGTCGGCGCCTCGCTGGAAAGGCGGCTTATTTCACCGAGAATCTCGTGGATCGATGCGCCGGTGAACTGCGTGGTTACGTCGGCGCGCTCGGCCCAGTAGGCGTCGTGATAGCGTTCCGAGACCTGGCTGAAGGGCGAATAGGTGTAGCCCTTTTGCTCACGAATGTTGGCCGTAATCCGCGAGTTGAACGAGCCACCGAGCAGTGCGTTGGCCACGCGCAGCGAAATCGCGTCGGGGCTGGTCGGCGGAATCACCGGAAGGCCGATCAACAGCGTCGATTGCGGCGCACCCGGCCGGTCGGTCACGTCGAGAACGCGATGCGCCGCAACGGTGGGAGGATTCTGCGCACGCGCCGTGCCGCCCTTCGGCCAGCTTCCGAAGCTCGACGCAATCGCCTTCTTCACGGCGGCGGTATCGAATCTTCCGGCAACGTAGATATGCGATCTCTGCGCATTGTAGTTGCCCGCAACGAACGCCTTTACGTCCTGCAGCGTGATCTTGTTGACGTCGGCTTCAGTGGGCTCGACGATCGCGTATGGATGGTCGCCATACAGGATCTTGCGGAATCGCATGACGGCGACGGTCTGCGGCCGCGCCATGGCCACTGCGATCTCCCGCAGCTTGTTGTTCTTCAGCCGCGCCAGCTCCGACTCCGGCAGCCGCGGGTGCTCCAGCACATCGGCGAGCAGGCGCACGGCGTCGGGCCCGAACTCCGACAGAACGTCGAGTTGCGCATCGGTCTGGTCTTCGCCAGCATCGATGCTCAGCGTGCTGCCCATGCGCGCCGCGGCGTCGGCAAGCTCGGCCGAGGTGAGCGTGGTCGTGCCCTCCTGAAGCAGGTCGGCCGTCACTCCGGCCACGCCAACGTGATCGCCGCCCTCATCGATACCGCCGGCGTCGATGGCCACGCTTACGGTCACCTTGGGCAGAATCCCGTAAGAGACAAGTGTGACCTTCATTCCATTGGGAAGACTGTAGGTCTCGTGCGCCGGAACTGTGTACGGCTTGGCCGGTCCGCCTTCGGGAGGAGCCTGCTTTTGCGCCAAGGCCGGCGATGCCAATGCGAGAGCAAGGATCGAAACCGGCAGGCAGCTTGTGCGAAATCCTGTATTCATCTCGATTCTCCCCTACCGGCCGCTCGCCGGCGCAGATGGCTTGGGTGCGGGCTGCAGCACGATGACGGTGCGATTGCCGGGCCGCAGATACTCCTGCGCGGTCTTCTGAATCAGCTCCGGCGTGATCGGGTCGAATTTTTCATCCAGCGTATTCACGCGCGCCGGGTCGTCGTCGAAGAGCGCGAAGCTCGAGAGCAGGTCCATCAGGCCGAATCCGCCGAACTGCCCCATGGTGTCGTAGAGCCCCGACCGCAGCTTCACCTTGGCGCGATCCAGCGTTTGCTTGTCGACGGGCTTTTCGCGCAGGGGCGCAATGGCTGCGTCGATCGCCTCCAGCATGGTTTCCGGCTTGGTCGCGGGATCGAAGCGCGCGTCGGCCATAAACAGCATGGGCCCGTAGTAGTTGAACATGTTCCCCAGCGGATTGATTCCGCCCTCCACGCTGTCGGTCAGGCCGCGCTTCTGCACCAGTTCGCGATACAGCGAGGAATCGTTGCCTTCGGCCAGCATCTGGTCGATCAGCCCCATCGCATAGTATTCCGGCGTGTTGCGGTCGGGCATGTGATAGCCGACAGCGATGGCCGGCCGCGGCGCCAGCGGATCGGTCTTGGAGATGTGCTTCTCGGTTTCCTGGCGCGGCTCGGTCAGATCGGGCTGCGGAGGAAGCTCCGAAGGCTTGATGGGCCCGAGGTACTTCTCCACATATTTCTTGGCTTCGGCAGGGTCAAAGTCGCCCACGATCGACACCACAGCATTGTTGGGCGCGTAATAGGTCGCGTGAAACTTCTGCACCTCGTCGAGCTTGGCCGCCTCAATGTCGGTGAGATCACCGTAAAAATTATGCGCGTTGTACCAGTTCGAATTCGCGGCCATCGGCAGGTCGATCCACGGAAAGCCGCCGTACGGCGCGTTGAGCACGTTGACCTTGACTTCGTTGCCCACTACGCCCTGCTGGTTCTTCAGGTTCTGCTCGTTCACGGCGAGCCCGCCCATGCGGTCAGCCTCGGCCCACAACACGGTCTCGAGCTTGTTCGAGGGCACGACTTCGAAGTAGTTGGTGAAATCGAATCGCGTCGAGCCGTTCAGGATTCCACCGTTGGACTGCACCAGCTTGATGAACTCCATCTTGCCCAGGTTCGCCGAGCCCTGGAACATCATGTGCTCGAACAGGTGCGCGAAACCGGTGCGGT
>Ga0335081_10014598_pt1 | contig 12706 bp, 12 predicted proteins | sample Lox_Sample_35_FD_206713 | JGI IMG/M metagenome (GOLD analysis project Ga0335081, IMG submission 206713) | Soil microbial communities from Loxahatchee National Wildlife Refuge, Florida, United States - Lox_Sample_3.5 | ecosystem: Environmental > Terrestrial > Soil > Wetlands | place: USA...
CCGCGGGAAGGCAGAACCTATCAATCTGCAGATTATGACGGGGCGACCTATCGCGCCGAGGTCACGATCGAAGGCGGCGCGACTTCGATCCGAGTCAATTCGGAGGAACCATGAGCCGCACGAACCTGCGCTTCTTCATTGGCGGCGCGCTGATTTTGCTGGGCGTTCTGATGTTGTTGCAGCGCCTCAATATTTTCAGCGCGGCCCTGGACATTTTTTGGTGTCTGATATTTCTTGCCGGCGGTGTTTACTTCTTGTATCGTTTTGCGCTGAACAACGGTGATGAGTGGTGGGCGTTGATCCCGGGCTGCGCGCTGCTCGGCGCGGCCGCGTCCACCGTTCTGCCGGAACGCTGGTCGGGCCTGGCGTTCCTGGGGCTCCTGGGGGCAGGCTTCTTTGCAGTTTATCTGACCGGCCGCCAACGTTGGTGGGCAATCATCCCTGGCGGGGTACTGGTCACGCTGGGATTTACGGCGGCCCTGACGAATATGGATGGCGCTCGCCAGACGGGCGGCTTCTTCTTCCTGGGTCTGGGCTTGACGTTCCTGCTGGTGGCCGTCCTGGCCTCCATGCCATGGGCCTACATACCGGGCGTGATATTGTTGTTGATGGGCGCTGCACTGGGATACCCGCCAATGGCAGGTGCGCTCAACTACCTTTGGCCCGCCGCATTGATCCTGATCGGCCTTTTGTTGATCTTGCAATTTACGCGATCCAAATAAACATCCGGTCCCTGCGGTTTGGCAGGGACCGGATCGAAGGCAGCTCTCCAGCAGTCATTCTGATTTCTGTTTTCCCTGCCTGGCCAGGTTGCGATGCAGGATGGCCTGCACCTGTTGACGGGAATCCTTCCAGCGGACGGCGACCGCCTCCGCCAGCCGGTCGAGCATCAGGGCTCCCAAATCAGGATGATCCCGGCACAGTTTTCTTAGATCCCGCCCGCGTATCCGCACGGCCTCGATTCCGGTTTCGCTGCAGATCCCGGAGGTGTAGGCGGAGCCGCCCACAACCGATGACCAGCCGAAAACATCGCCGGCATGCAGACGGGTCAGGACAATCTGCGCCCCATCGTAAGGTTTGAATGTCAGAGCTACGGTGCCCTTGATGAGCAGGTATAAATGGGTGGCTTGATCGTTCTGGTTGAAAATGATTTGATTGGCGGGGCAGGCGAATACTTCGAACAACGGCGTGATCAAATCCAATTGTTCTTGATTGAGATCCTGCAGCAGCGGAATTCCCTTTAACGTGTCCAGCATGTATGTGCATCTTATCTCGGAGTTGGGGTCGTTTTATAGTATCAAACTTCCTGATTGCATGGACTTTCATCCTTGTTTGCATATGACGCCGTAATAGATGAGTTATACTGCAGGTAATAGAATTCTAAGACGATCCTTCTCAAGACCTGAGTGGTAAAATGTCGCCTCGCTCTTCCCATGTACTTGGCCTGATTGTCCTGGGCATCGGTTTGATTTTCACCGGTTTTGCCGCGTACGCACTGATCGGGCAATCCCGCCGCGATCTCAACGCGGAAACACCGACGGATTTTTCGGCAATCCCGGCGGCGGTTCAGATCCCGGCGCCGGCCTTGACGCTCAGCGATATTCACGGTTTTCGGCATTCGTTGTCCGATTATCGCGGACGGGTCCTGCTCGTGAATTTGTGGGCGACCTGGTGCCCGCCCTGCCAGGCTGAGATGCCGAATCTTCAAGAATTCTATGATCAACACCGGGACGAGGAATTTAGCGTGGTGGCCGTGGAGGATGGCGACCCGGCCCCCGACGTGATTTCGTTTGTGCAGCAGCATGCCCTGGATTTCTCAATCTGGCTTGACCCGACCTATCAGGCGACGGACCACGCTTTCAAGACGATGAACCTGCCGAGTTCCTATGTCATCGATCGCCATGGGGTCATCCGATTGGAATGGGTGGGTGCTATCAGCGAACAGAATCTGGAAAAATACGTTGAACCTCTGGTCAAGGAGTGAGGCTATGAAGGCAAAAGTGATCTGGCAAAAAGAATTGCAGTTTGTGGGAACGGCTGACAGCGGATTCCCGGTAAAACTGGACAGCCATTCAAGCACCGAGACCGGCGTGGGTCCGATGGAAATGGTCGCCATTGCGCTCGCGGGCTGCACCGCCATGGACGTCATTTCGATCCTGGTCAAAAAGAAGATGGATGTCACCGGCTTTGAAGTCAAGGTCAATGCGGACCGTGCCGGCGATCATCCGAAGCGTTTTACCAAGGCTGCGCTGGAATATGTCGTCCGGGGCCACGGCGTGGATGAAGCCGCGGTTCGCCGCGCGATCGAGCTGTCTGTGACCAAATATTGTTCGGTTCACGCCATGCTTAAAAGTTCGTTTCCAATTGCCTTGACATATTCAATCTATGAAGCTGATAAACTGGTTAAGGAGGGAACCTACCAGCACTGATGGAGCCGCGGCGCACGGGGGGTGCCGTGATTTTCAGGGGCCCGCCCCCGATTTGATCTGGCTCTTGAAATCAGAACACTGGCATGCCGTGACCGTGGTGCCATTGCGGGTCAACGTGCCCTGATAAGCCAGCGCGCCGGCGTGCGTGATCCAGCCTTCGAGGTTGAAGGCCAGCGGGCCGTCTGCCAAGATCCATTCCCCGTTATATTTTCGCGCGATGTGAACGTGGGTGCCGGTCACTTCGCCGCCCTGACAGGACGGATAACCGATGAAGTCACCGGCTTGTAATTGTTTTCCGACCGGAGCCCGCGTTGCGCCCGCCAAATGCAAATAAAAGATCACCCAGCCGGTGCGCTCGTCACCGTCCTCGTCCAAATCCAGGGCCAGTCCGTCGATGCTTGAGCGAACCACTAATCCGTCGGTTGCGGCGACGGCGTAGTTCTGAGGCTCCACCGTGAAACAGCCGTGAAACTCGGAGGGAGGCGCAAAGTCGACCGCCGCAAAAGGTTCTCCCGAGCCCCAACCCGTGTGAGGGCCGCCGGTATATGTCCAGGTCTCATTGCGGGCAAACGGCAAAAGCATGCTGGGTTGTTTGAGGCTTCCCGGGATCAGGACCGAGTTGTTTGCCCACGGATCCCCAAACAGATCCCTGTACGTTTTGGACAGGCCGTTCGGGCCGACGGCGCGATCGTAGTTGGATCCGTAGAGGAGCTGCGCGAAATAATATTGGATCCCAACCGATGCCGCGTTCAACCACGGATCAGGGCGCACGATGGTTTTGTCGGGTCGCTCGAATTCGATCAAATTCCCGGCGCGCCATCCGTAGTAACCGTTGTTGAGTGTCTGGGCGGCAATGATGAGCTGGTAATAGACCGTTTCTGAATAAAGCACGTCGAATCCGAGGATGTAGGGCTTTGGGGGTTGTTGCGGCCGGCTCAATGCGCCTGCCTGAAATTCGAGCAGCGCCAGCAACAGCCGCGGGCTTACGCTGTAGTTCGTGGCGACGTAATCCACGATGCCCGCACCCGTCCGATACTCGCCGCCCGCGTATCCAACATAATCTTTGAGCCATCCGGCATGGGCCGCCACAAAGGCCGAGGTGTTGAATCCGATCAGCGTGGGTCCGTTGACGAAGGCATTGTCGGGGATGGTTTTATAGGAGGTGCCCCATAGTTCACGATAGTAAATCGGAATCTGCATCGGCAGGCCGGGCGGCATGGTGGTCGCATCGGGCGGAATGATGGGATTAGCCGCCATGATCTCTGCGACCGTTGTATTGAAATGGGAGGCCAGGGCGGGAATCGTATCTCCGGTCTGGGCGATATAGTCCACCAATTGGCCCGGTTTGTAGAAGGGACGCGTCGGGACGGCAGTCGGATTGTTCGGGATGGGCGAGGAAGTGGTTGCGGAGAGCTGCGGTGTGGGCAGTGTCGGACCGAGGGAAGTGCAGGCTGTTAATGCGAAAAGAAGTCCTGCGGCCAGAGGGCCCGTCAGCGGTCTAATCATTCGGACTGCGGAAGATGATGGACTGGGATTCCCCAAAGAGATTTGCGCTGATCGTCTGTCCATTTTGCGTCATGGTCCCGGGACAGAATCCATCCTTGCAGGGCTGATTCCCGGCATGCACGGTCCATCCGCTCAGCACCATTGGAATCGGACCGCCGGCCGGGATCCATTCACCGTTATATTTGCGAACGAAATGCAGATGCGTGCCGGTTTCGTAGCCGCCCACGCAGGCGGGATGGCCGATGTGGTCGTTATGATTGACCCATGTTCCGACCGGGACGCTGTCGGCGACGGCGATGTGCAGATATACCAAATCCCAGCCGGTCTGTTCGTAGCCGTCCCCGTCCAGATCTTCGACGACCACTCCGTTTTCAGAGCGGACGATCAGGCCGGGCGCGGCGGCCTCCACCCATGCGGGAGAGGCGGCGCAGCCCCCATGGTCGCTGGTTGGGGCAAGATCGATGGCCGCCATTGCGCCGAAAGGCAACCAGGCCCCGTGAGGCCCGTTCGTGAAGCTCCATTCAAAATGAGGTTCGAACGGAAGAGTCAGCTCGGGCTGAGTGAGGCCGGGCGGCAGGATCGGATTGGTGGCATCGCCGCGCGACCACGGATCCCCGAACATGGCGTTGTACAAGACCGAAAAGTCCTGATTGGAATCGATGATCTGAGACCATTCGGACTGACTGTGGAGCTGGGCAAACAGATACTGAACCGCAACCGTGCCCGCATTCAGACGCGGATCGATGCGCAGGCTGGTGCCGTCTGTAAATGTGAGCGCCGTCAGTGTGCCGGCCCGCCAGCCGTAGTAGCCAATGGACAATTGGTCAATCGCCCACTCCAGCTGGAGAAACAGTCCCTTGGTTAACGGGTTTTCGTAGCCCATCGGATAATCCGAATGCAAGGCATCCAATGGCTGGCTGCGCACCCAATGGCTTTCATATTCGAGCACCGCCAGCAGAAGCTGGGGGTTGATCGAATCTTCATACGCGGCCCGTTTGATTTCTTCCGCGCCCGTGGTCCAGGCAGTTGAACCAAGATATTCGCGATAATTGCTCAACGTGCCGCCGGCCTGAGCGATGTAATCCGCAATGTCAAAATTTACGGAAGTGGCCGAAAAGATCAGATCGCTGTCGGGAATGATCGGGATGTTCGGAGTGGTCGGACCCGTGATCCGTTTGGGAATGATGAGCAGTGTGCCGGGATTGATCAAAGCGCTTGCAGGCAGGTCTGCGTTGGAACGGACATCGGAAAGGCTCACGTTAAATCGGGCGGCCACTGCCGGAAGCGTGTCGCCGCTTTGGGCGTAATATAACAATGTGGGAACATCGAAGGTGGGCAGAAGGGCCGTCGTCTTTGCATCGGGAGCGTTTTGAGTTGGCAGGGGCGTGGACGTCTCGACCGGCAGGGAGGTCGGAGTGAAGGTGAAGGTGGCCGTAGGGCGCGGTGTCGAGCTGGGGGTGTCGGAGGCTGGCACGGCCTCGCTCGGCAGGGGCGACGGCCAGGGGGGGATTGTGCTTTCGGCGGTGGGAGTCGAATAGGTTCCCCATAAAGAAGGTGTTTGCCCGCAGGCATTCAATAACAGGAATGTGATCAACAAAATCGGCAGGAGGCGTTTCACAATGATTCCGTCCGCCGAATTATACCTGTATTGATTAAATTGGAATGTGGGGAAAATATGGTAATGTCATGGCCAGCTCAGGCGCTGCCGGCCCGGCAGGCGCGCCGCCGCCCTTGTCATTCCAAGGCTCGCCGCGCCGCGCCCTGCCAGGCCTATCTTGAAATTTGATTCGAATCGCTGATGCCTTCCGCCGCTTCCAGCGTGACCGAGCCGCGTTTGAGATATCCATCGTATTCGGTTCCGTTCCCGCTGGAGACCCAGCCGTCCAATATGAACGGAAGATCGCCGTCCGCCGCGATCCACTCGCCATTGTATTTGCGGACGAGATGAAGATGGCTGGCGTTGGCGATGCCACCTTCGCACGAGGGGTGTCCGAGGCGGTCGCCGGCGTAGACATACGTCCCCCCCTGAACACGGTCCTGCGCGGCGACATGCATATAAAGGATATCCCAGCCGGTTTGCTCGTATCCATCGTTATCGAGGTCTTCCAGCACGGCGCCGTTTGAAGAGCGGACGATCCAGCCGTCCGCGACGGCCGTTTCCCACTCGCTGGCGGTTGCGCAGGCTTGGACATCGGTCGGCGCAAAATCCAACGCACCCCAATTCGTGCCGGAATCCCAACTTTCATGCGGACCCGCCGTGAATGCCCAGGTCACACCGGGTTCGAACGGCAACTGCAGCCTGGGTTGAGTCAGACCGGGAGGAATCAGCGGCTCGATCGCGTAATCGAACGGACTGCCGAACAGAAAGAAATACGTTTCAAAGAGCCCGAAGGCATTGACATCCGTCTCCCACGTTTTGCGGTCGTCGAGCTTCGAAAAGAGATTCTGAATGCCGGCAGTTCCGGCGTTGATGGTCGGGTCAATCGGCACGATGCTGCCATCACCGGCCAGCACCCAATTGGCCACCTCATTTGACCTCCAGAGATAAAAGCCGCGGTTAAGTTCGTTGGCCGTCCAGGTCAGTTGATGATACAGGCCCACATGATTTGGTTCGTTAAAACCCAGGGGATAGTCGAGCGTGGCAGGGTTGGGGTCGGTGACCCATCGGCTTCGATATTCGATCAATGCCAGCAGGAGGCGCGGGTTGACGGAGTAGTCCTGTGCCACCTGGGTGATGATCTGGGCGCCGGTCATCGGCTGGCCGTTGATGTCCGGCAAGGTCGGGTCGCTGATGGCCTCGGTATAACTCGCAAGATATCCATGCTTGTCCTGGATATAGGCTGCGACATCGAATTGCGCGCTGGCCGGTCCGTAGACCAATTCGGAATCGGGAATGATCTTGAACGACGATCCGATCTGCGCCGGCAGCGGCTGCGGCACATTGAGCGTTTGTCCAACCGCTATCAAATTTGGATCGCTGATGCCGTTGGCCTGTTCCAGTGCCTCCACGCTGATGCCATATTTCTGGGCAATATCGCCGAGCGTATCTCCGTCGGCGACAGTGTATTGCTCCGCATTCTGACGCAGGGTCGGCAGGGCATGCGGCGAGTCGGCCGTGGGCGTGATCGGCGGCAGGTTTGGGTCGCGCGGCGCAGGCCGTGTGACCGATAGCGCAGCACGGGTTGGTGTTGGACCCGGCGTGCGTGTCGGGGATGGAATCGCGGTTTGATCAGCATTCGGCGTAACGCTCAACGGCACGAACGGATTGTAGGTTGGAGACGGATTGCTTGAGTTGGAAGTGGATGAGCAAGCCGCCAGAATCGCGATCAGGATCGCCAATATGCTCAATCGTCGAGGAGCCATAGCGGCGATTCTACCAAAGAGTCGGAATGCTGACTGACGAACTGCGCCACCAAGGGCGTTTATTTCAGGGTTGTTTCAACAAATAGGGGGGAGAGCCTTTTTTCGAACCGGATTGTCTGGCGGAGATCAGACGGCCTCCGATGGAAGGGTCTGCGCAAAGCAGCGGTGCACAAATGGTCCAAAATCAGGATCCACTGCGCAGGCGGACGAACGAGGTCTGGAAATGGGACCTGGTCCTTCCGCCCCCAGGATCTGAGGCAAAGCAGCCCTGCCGACGCGGCCGGTGATCGAAATGAAGGACCGGCGATAAAAGAACCGATCAGGCCATCGGGTGATTGGCCTTTTCAACTCACTCGTTGCAAGTTGGTGTACACATTAAATCGATTCCGCCGTGCATACCCGATCAATGTAATCCCATAGTGTTGCGCCATTTCGATCGACAGCGAACTGGGCGAGGTGCGCGAGATCACGATCGGCGCCTGCAGGCGCGCAGCCTTTTGCAGCATCTCGGAACTGATGCGCCCGGTCGAGACCAAAATGCGCGTCTGGGGCCACACATCCTTCATCAAACACAATCCCGCGATCTTGTCGAGCGTGTTGTGCCGTCCGATGTCATCCGCCGAAAGCAGGACTTTTTCTCCGTCGCTGAGGGCCGAGGTATGAACGCCCCCGGTCTCGCGGTACAGATCCTGGGCTTCCAGCAATATTTCGATGAGATGCCCGATCGTCTCCGGAGTGACTTTTGGCTGGTCTGCGTTCAGAGACACGTTGATGCGCGCCAGGGTCTCGACCGCGGTCACGCCGCCGGTGCAACCCGAGGTTCTTCTCCACGATTTTGGTTGTTCCGCCTCGTGACTGAGCCATACATCCACATTATCGCCGTGCTCGCAGACGCGCACATCCGCGACTTCCTTCCAATTCTCGATGAGGCCTTCGTTATAAAGAAAGCCGACCGCCAGCGCCTCGAGATCAACCGGTGTGCACATAAAGGTCAGCCACACTTCACCGTTGACCGTCAGCGAAACCGGCGCTTCGACAATGGTCTCTGCATCGAAGGGCTGCCACTTTTGAAATTCAAATCGTTCGTAATGGATGGATTTTTGAGGCGTGAGCATTTGTCTCCAAGGTGTACGTCAAACGGTATCCCAGTCGGGGGGTAGTTTGGGTGCGGGCCAACCCGGATCGGGACACCAATCCAGCCACGGGCTGTTGAAAGGGTACTGTCGTTGATCGAGTCTTTCCAATACCTCTGATTTTGCGGCTTCCACTTCCAGCATCCATTCGCTCGAGATAATACCCCCCTCGATTGCCTTTTGGTAATCATCCACATCTTTCCACTCATAACTGAAATCGGGTCTGACCACCAAATCAAGCTCCAAGTCCAGCGCGTCGACCCCACAATGACTTCGCTGGAATGGCAGCTGGAAATTAATGTAATAACACAGGAATGCATTGCTCCCCTGATCCCAGAAATAAACGGTCGCGTAATATTTTTGCGGCTCGAGCAAATGTAGAGTGCGGGTGGTGTGCCAGATGTGTTTGTCCAATTTCCAGGGCCGGTCTTTGAAATCCCAGCGGCGCTTCCCATTCTGCTTTCCCTCCGAATAGCCTTCGGGCACGAAACCCTCCGCCCCTGGCAGGAGGGCCAACACAAGCTGCTCGGGCGAATCCTTGACAACGAGCATGGGCAGCGCGTGCCAGACCCGTTGATTGTAGATTCCTCGCCACGCCACCACCTCCCCTGTTCTCCAGCTCTTTGACATTCAGGCCTTCCGCGGCTTTCCCGACTTGCGATGGGCACTATAAAATCGGGCGGGATCCGATTGAAACGCGCCCAGACAGGAATCGGTGCAAAAGTAGATCCTGCGCCCGCGATAGTCGGCGCGCGGGAAATACTCCGGATCGGTATTGTGAAAGACTCGCCCGCAGAGAGTCACAAAATGTGATGAGCGGACCTCGACCAGCTTTGATCTGTTCATGATGTTCCTAATGGTTTGATTGTACTTCCATCTGGTTGTCGATGGCATTGCGCAGACGGCCTGTGTGGCTGCAGGAGCTCGCCGGGCCAGCTCGCGCGATGCATTTCATTCTGCCCGACCCGGGCCCGCAATGACCTTCCATCCGTTTGACGCCAGGCGCCCCACAGTTTTTACGTATCTCGGCCGAGGCACTCCGCCCGGCTTGGGTGCCTGGGGCAGTTCCACAGTCCGATCCTCCCCGGCGAAACCCGAAAACGCCTGCAAATCCGTTCGCCGCTCGGGAGGACCTGGCAGGGGATCTATTTGCGTGTTCCGCCCCGTGCGTCCGGCGCTCGGCCCTGGGGCAAACGATCTTTTCTGGAATGGACGTACAGCGATTATAATTGTCTGCGTATCAAATCCTGCCCGGCTAAAAAACCCATGTCACTCGTTGAATGTATTCCCAACTTTTCCGAGGCCCGCCGGCCCGCCGTCATCGATCAGATCGTCGCGGCCATCCTATCCGTCGAAGGTGCGCGGCTGCTGGACCGTTCCTCGGATCTCGATCACAACCGCACCGTTCTGACGTACGCCGGTCCGCCCGAAGCCGTGGAGGAGGCCGCCTTCCGTGCCATCAAAACCGCCGCGGAATTGATCGATCTCAATCAGCATACGGGTGAACATCCGCGCATCGGAGCGACCGATGTGGTGCCTTTCGTTCCGCTTTCGGGCGTCACGATGGAGGATTGTGTCGCGATCGCGAAACGGCTGGGTCAACGGGTCGGCACCGAACTTCGCATCCCGGTCTATTTATATGAAGCGGCGGCCGCGCGTCCCGAGCGGACGAATCTCGAAAATATCCGCCGGGGACAATACGAGGGGCTCAAATCTGAGATTGAAGTCAATCCGGAGCGCAGACCGGATTATGGTCCGGCGCAACTCGGAAGTGCCGGTGCGACGGTGATCGGGGCGCGCAATCCGTTGATCGCATTCAATGTCTATTTGACGACCTCCGAGGTCGAGATCGCCCGGAAAATTGCGAAGGCCATCCGCCAATCTTCAGGCGGATTGCGATACGTGAAAGCGCTTGGACTCTTGGTGGAGGGCCGTGCCCAAGTCTCCATGAACCTGACCAACTTCCGCGCGACTCCCCTTGGACGCGTGGTCGAGATGATCCGGCGCGAAGCGCAGCGCCATGGGGTCGCCATCCATCACAGCGAATTGGTTGGGTTGATCCCGCAAGAGGCCATGGTGGACGCGGCGGTCTGGTATACGCAACTCGACCAATTCAGCACGGAACAGATTCTGGAGTCGCGGCTTTTTCAAGGGGGCAGCGGCTCTCGATCCTCTCCTGCACCTGCGGAGGCGGGTGCGTCGTTCCTCGACAACTTGGCGGCCGCAACTGCCGCGCCGGGCGGTGGTTCGGCCGCGGCCTATGCCGGCGCCATGGGCGCGGCGTTGGTCGCCATGGTGGCGGGTTTGACGGCGGGCAGGAAAAAATACGCGGCGGTCGAGGTGGAGATGCAGGCGATCCGCGCCCAGGCCGAAGAACTGCGAAAGGAATTGACGGGGGCGGTCGACGATGATTCGGCGGCCTTCGAGGCGGTGATGGGCGCGTTGCGACTGCCCAAGGAGAAGGAAGAACAGCAACAGGCGCGGGCCGCCGCGCTACAGATCGCGATGATCCACGCCGCGCGTGTGCCGTTGCAAACGGTCAGGAACGCGCTCAAGGTGATGGAACTGGCGGCACGCTGTGCGGAGGACGGGAACCCGAACGCGATCAGCGATGCCATGTCCGGGGCGGCGATGGCCCGCGCTGCCCTAACTGCCGCGGGATATAATGTCCGTATTAATTTGAGTTCGCTGGAAGACAAGTCGGCAGGGGGGCAGATGCTGAAGGAACTGGCTGAATTGGAGGAACGGGCCGAGGGGATCGAGAAGGAAATCCGCAGGCTGATGAAAGAACGCGGCGGGGTTTCGTAGTTTGATGATCGTGCATCGTGAGCCGTAATTCATGAATTGGAGAATCGCATGGGACTCAAACCTGATCACTGGATTCGCAGGATGGCAATCGAACAAAAAATGATCGACCCCTTCACCGAAAGCCAGGTGCGCGATCATGTCATTTCGTACGGTGTGTCTTCGTACGGATACGACATACGCGTCGCCGATGAATTCAAGATTTTTACGAACGTTTTTGGCGCCACCGTGGATCCGAAACAATTCGACCCGAAAAGCATGGTGGATTTCGTGGGCGAGGTCTGCGTCATCCCGCCGAACTCGTTTGCCCTGGCGCGGACCGTGGAGTACTTCCGCATCCCGCGCAAAGTGCTGACGGTTTGTCTGGGGAAATCCACCTACGCGCGTTGCGGCATCATCGTCAACGTGACCCCGTTCGAGCCGGAGTGGGAGGGCTTCGTGACCCTGGAAATATCCAATACCACGCCGTTGCCCGCCAAAATCTATGCCAACGAAGGCATCGCCCAAGTCCTGTTCTTTGAGGCCGACGAGGAGTGCGAGACCTCCTACGCCGATAAGAAGGGCAAATACCAAAAACAACAATCCATCGTGCTGCCAAAACTCTAGCACCAGCCTTGACTTTGCCGAATTTTCTCATTATAATAATCGGTCGCTGTCTTGATAAACAGGACCGGCATCTTTTTTAAGCAGCATCCGTCTTCAGGTCAGGAGAGAAGCGAATGGCATCTATTTTGCCCAGAAAAAATTACGCACGTATTCCCGTAAAACTCAATCTACCCAATCTCATCGATATTCAACTTGATTCGTTCAAGCGCCTCAAAGCGGAAGGTCTGGGCGACCTCTTCCATGAGGTATCGCCCATCGAGTCGTATAACAAGGGGATGAAATTGTTCTTCCCCGGCCGCAGCCCCGAAGCCAAACAATGGGGGTTGAAGTATTGGTTTGGCGAACCGAAACACTCCATCGAGGAATGTGTCGAACGCGACCTGACCTATTCGAGTCCATTGTACGTATCGGTACTGCTGGCGGGTGCCGACGTGCCTGAACCGATCAAACAGGATATCTTCCTGGGCGATTTCCCCGAGATGACCGATAAGGGAACCTTCATTATTAACGGGACGGAGCGCGTGGTTGTCTCCCAATTGATCCGCTCGCCCGGCGTGTACTTCGAGGCGCCCACCGACCGTTCGACGGGCCGCCCGCTGGCGATGGCAAAACTGATTCCCGACCGCGGCGCGTGGATGGAGTTCGAAACCCGCAAGAGCGATTATATAATCTTGAAGTTCAATCGCAAGCGCACTGTGCCCATTACGGTCTTTCTACGCGCACTGTCGGCGGTCAGCGATGGCACCAAGGATTCGCCGCTCAAGACCGGCAGTGATGAAGAAATCCTCTCGATCTTTCAGGATGTGGATAACAACCCGGACCGTCTTTTCATCGCCTCGTCCCTTAAGCAGGAACCGGAATGGG
>Ga0335081_10014599_pt1 | contig 12706 bp, 14 predicted proteins | sample Lox_Sample_35_FD_206713 | JGI IMG/M metagenome (GOLD analysis project Ga0335081, IMG submission 206713) | Soil microbial communities from Loxahatchee National Wildlife Refuge, Florida, United States - Lox_Sample_3.5 | ecosystem: Environmental > Terrestrial > Soil > Wetlands | place: USA...
ACTTCTTCCTCAGTGGCGCAACCGAACTGCGTGACGGCAACTTCGGCACCGCAACCACAGCCACCTCGATGTCGATGCTTTCGCAGCTGACACCGGAGCAGATTCTCGACAGCCTCGCCATCCGGGTCAACGCACCGTGCAGCTGGGACCTCGACCTCGCCTTCGACATCACCTTTTCCGGCTCGGACGCGGACTCGGATGCGAATTACCGGCTCACCCTGCGCAACGGCGTCATCATCTACCGCAAGATCGCTCCCGACCCCGCGTCGGCAACCGTTACGGTGCGGCTGGCCAGCAAGATGCGGCTTCTCACAGCGGCATTCGGAGATTTCAGCTCACCCGGGCTCGAATTGTCCGGGGACGAGACGGCGCTGCAGTCGCTGCTGGGCGCGCTCGACGCGCCCGACCCGAATTTCAACATCGTCACGCCATAGCCCGCCGAGCAAACGCAAAAGTCCCCAAGTCTTCGGCGTGTCGGGCGCTTTTGCGTCTGCTCGCGCCACTGACTCGCCGCCCATCAGGCGACGTCGATAACTACCTTGCCCAAGACTTTGCGCTCGGCCACATACCGCAAGGCCGCTGGGGTTTCGGCCAACGGGAATCGCGCGCCGATATAAGGCCGGACCGTGCCGGAGGCGAACATCTGCGACAGCTCCTCCACGTCGCGCACGGCTTCATCGGGGTGGTCGCCGAGGAAAGTACGGATCTCCATGCCTCGCACACAGATGTCTTTGAGCAGAACGAGATTGAGTGGAATCGCAGGGATTGTTCCAGCCGCGTACCCCAGGGTGATGAAGGTGCCGCCGCGGGCGAGTCCCCGCAGTGCGGGCTCGGAATACGGTCCGCCTACCGGGTCGAGGACCACTCGGGCGGCATCACCGGTCAGTTCACGGATTCGGGCTTTGAGGTCTTCGCGGTCGTAGTCCACGATGGCTTCGGCGCCGCGCTGACGGCATATCTCGAGTTTTTCCGGACTAGATGCCGCGGCCAGTACTCTGGCCTTCATGGCCACCGCCAGATCGACGGCCGCCAGCCCAACACCGCCTGCAGCGCCCAGCACTACCACCCAATCACCTTCTGTCACTTGGGCAACCGAGCGCAACGCGTGATAGGCGGTGCGGTAGGTGACGCCAAATGCCGCGGCCGACGCGAAATCGGCATCGTCGGGCATGAGCGCCGCCTGGCTCGTGTCGAGCAGCGCCTGCTCGGCGAACGCGCCGAACGTCGTTCCGGATACCCGCTGGCCGGGACTGAACGGCGCGCCGTCGCCGGCGGCGATCACTTCGCCGGCGATTTCGTTGCCCGGTATGAATGGAGGAGGGATCTTGACCTGGTATTTGCCGGCTATGAATAGCACATCGGGAAAGTTGACCGCCGCGGCGCGAACCCGCACCAACAGCTGACCCGGGCCCGGGACGGGATCGGCAACCTCTTCGATGACCAGATCCTCCGGTGTGCCGTAGGTACGGCACACGACCGCGCGCATCAGCCGACCCCCAGCCCGCGCAGACAGAACCGCACCAAGTGGGCTATGTCGATCGTGTCGGGCCGGTCGGCCGAGCCCACATACCGTCGCATCATCGCTGCCGTGCAACTGAAGACCGCATTGACATCACGGTCGACATCGTTGCTGCCCAGAGCGGCGACCGGCTCGATCAGCAGATCGCGCAGCGGCCGCATCATTTCCTGGTCGGCCGCACGCCAATTGGTCCCGCCGGACATCTGCCCCGCGGCCGCCCGGCTCATGCTGATCAGGTGCGGGTCGGCGACCTGTGCGAGCGTGCCCTCGATCCAGCGGGCCACCTTGTCCTCCGGCCTGGCTTCCTTAGCCATTTGATGCTGAAGGTAGGAGACGACGATCGCCACCCCGCGCTCCATGACCGCCAGGATGAGATCATCCTTGCCCGCGAAATACCGGTAGAACGCCTTGTTCGAGGAGCCGGCCTCGGTCACGATATCGCTGACGCGAGGCGGCTCTGGTGCAACCCGTTCCATCACCCGCACCGCTGCGTCCAGGATGCGTTCGACCTCCTCGGTGGCCTCCCGCTGACGGTCGTCGAGTGCCCGCTCGACGGCCGCGGCGACCCTGTTGTTCACGGCGAATCGGGAAGGGCCGGAATATGTTCAACGAGTTCGCCATACTTGGCTTTAGCCGCTTCGCGGCGGACGTCCAGCAGTTCACTGGGCCACTCCGCGTCTTCGGCCTCGTAGACCTTGAGCAGCATGCGGGCCAGGTTGACCTTGTGTGCCTCGGTCGGGCCGTCGGCCAAACCGAGCGCAATCCCGCCGAGTAGGACGTTGACCAACGGCAGCTGGTCGGTGAGGCCGAGCGCGCCGTGCACTTGGATCGCCCGTAATGCAATAGATTTCAGCACCTGCGACGCCAGGATCTTGCAGGCGGCGATCTCGGCGCGGGCGGCATGCTCGTCGCCGTTGTCGATCAGCCAGGCTGCGTGCAACACCGTTAGCCGGAACGGGATCAACTCGGTGTAGGAGTCCGCAACGAACTCCTGCACCAACTGTTTGTCGGCCAGCGAACTGCCCTGTGTGAAACGGCTTTTCGCGCGTCTGGACATCATCTCGACAGCGCGCCGGGCCATCCCGATCGATCGCATCGCATGATGCAACCGCCCCCCGGCCAGCCGGGTCTGCAAGATCAGGAAGCCCATACCTGGTTCGCCGAGCAGCGCGTCCGACGACACCCGCACAGCGTCGTAGTTCACCAGTGAATGCCCCGGCTCGTGGTGGTCGGCTCCGACCAGGTGGTGGGTGGCTTCGACGTTCAGGCCGGGGGTTCCCGCCGGGATCAGGAAAGTCGAGGCGCCGCGGTGGACGGGCACGTCGGGGTCGCTGATCGCGACGACGATGAAGAACGACGCCACCGATGCGTTCGAGGAGAAGTACTTTCGCCCGGTGATGACCCAGTCGTCACCGTCCCGGACGGCGCGCGTCTTGAATACCCGCGGATCGGCGCCGCCCTGCGGCTCCGTCATCGAGAAGCACGAGAAGATCTCCCCGGACAACAGGCCGGCCAGATAACGGTCCTTTTGCTCCTGCGTCCCGAACCGGGCGATGATCTCCGCATTGCCGGTGTCGGGCGCCTGCGTGCCGAACACGATCGGCGCCCAGGGGCTGCGGCCCAGAATCTCGTTGATCAACGTCAGCTTGACCGCGCCGAAGCCCTGCCCGCCCAGTTCCGGGCCCAAATGGGGTGCCCACAAGCCATTGTCGCGGACCTGCTGTTTGAGCGGATCGACTATCTTGCGGCGCTCGTCGTTGAGCGGCAGGAACTCGCAGCCGGGGAACAGCACCTCGAGCGGTTCCACCTCATCGCGCACGAATTCGCGTACCCAGTCCAGCTTCTTCTCGAATTCCGGTTCGGTAGAGAAGTCCCAAGACATTCGGATGCTCCCGTCTTTAAGGGATCCCGCCGTCGGCGCGCAGGATCGAACCTGTGGTGAAACTCGATGCGTCGGAAGCCAAAAACAGTGCTGCGCCGACGATTTCGGGTGGATCTCCGGGTCGTTGCAGAAAGAGATGACTGAACCTGTTGGTCTTGTCGTTCTCCAGACCCCAGGCCTTGCTGACATCGGTCAGAAACGGCCCGGCCATCAGCGTGTTGACCCGCACGGTCGGCCCGAACGCCTGGGCCAGCCCCTCGGTCATGGCGTTGAGCCCGGCCTTGGCCGCGGCGTAGGGAATGATGCCGCCGTTCGGGCGCAGCGATCCCGTGGAGCTCACGTTGACGATGGAACCTCGGCCGGCGGCGACCATCCGCTCGCCCACCAACGCCGATAACCGGAAGGGGCCCTTGAGATTGAGGTTGACCACCGCGTCGAACAGCTTCTCGGTGACGTTGGTCAGCTTGTCGTAGAGCGGTGACATGCCCGCGTTGTTGATCAGCGTGTCGACCTTGCCGAAGCGCTCGTAGGTGGCCTCAACCAATCCGTCGAGCTGATCCCAGCGGCCCACGTGCACTTGATAAGCCATGGCGGAACGGCCGGTCTCGGCCTCGACCTCGTTGGCGGTGACAACGCAGTTGTCCATGTTGCGGCTGGCAATCACGACGTCGGCGCCGCAGCGCGCGGCCGCGAACGCCATTTCCCGGCCCAGTCCGCGGCTGCCGCCGGTGATCAGCACGACCCGGTCGGTGAGGTCGAAAACCTGGTCAGCGTAACCCATTTCAGTGCACCCTGGTCGGCCTGATTGGCAGGGACCGGGCCAGCTCGGCCGCGGTGGCGATCAGTTGCGGGATCATCGCCCCGAAGGTTTCGGTGATATTGGGGTCAACTTTTCCGGGGTTGCGCACCCCGGCGGCGTAGGTCTTCTCCAGCACGATGCCGAGCTTCCAGTTGGCCAGCACCAGGTAGTAGTCGATGTTCTCGGTGGAAAGCCCGCTGACCTTTTCATAGTGCTCGAGCAGCTCGCTGCGAGTCGGCATGCCGCGCATGTCCAGATAGAAGCCGTCTTCGCGCGGATTTTCGCCGTCGTAGCCCAGCAGCGCCCAGGCGAGGTCCAGCAACGGATCCCCGATCGTCGTCATCTCCCAGTCGACGATGGCGGCCAGCCGAGCCGGCTCCCCATGCGCGAACATCACGTTGGCGAATTGATAATCCCCGTGCATGATGCCCGGCTTGTACTGCGCGGGCCGGTTATTGCGCAGCCAGTCGGCGGCCTGGTCCAGACCGGGAAGGTCGCGCACCTTGTAGGCGTCCAGAAACGCCAACCAGCGATCGACCTGTCGTTCGTGGAATCCGTCGGGGCGGCCGAACCCCTCCAGGCCCTGGCTGCGCCAATCCACCCGGCCCAGCTTGGCGGCTCCGTCGACAAGCTCGAACGCCAGCCCGCGACGGGCCGGTAAGTCGGTGTCGAACGGCGCTTGCCACCCGCCGTCCATCGGGCTCCACCCGTCGATCGCCTGCATCACGTAGAACGGCATGCCGAGCACGGTGCCGGACTCGTCGGCCGCGATCAGGGCAGCGTGCGGCACGTCGGTGCCGGACAGCGCCCGCACCAGCCGGATCTCCCGCAACAGCCCGTCGATGCGGGCGGCGTCGGCGCGTGCCCCGGGCATCCGCAGCACCATCCGCGCCGGCGCCTCTCCGGAGCCACGCTCAACCAGGTACAGCGTGTTCTGCGAGCCGCCCTTGAGTTGATGCAGCGATGGCTTCTCGCCGCTGCCCGGAGCATCGTTTTCGTCCAGCCACCGACCCAGAACACCTGCGTCGAGTTGAGGTCCGATACCGTTGTCCATTGTCCGCACACCCCGCTCTCCGTGCAGAGAATAGCATTCTCCGGCCCGCGGGATCACCGGAAGACGGGAAGAAACATGCAAGTGCTTCTGATCCGGCATGCGTTGCCCTTGCGCAGCGAACACGGCGAGGGCTCCGATCCGGACCTGTCGGATGACGGGCTGGCGCAGGTTGCTCGCCTGCCCGAGGCGCTCGCCAGGTTTCCCATCTCGCGGGTGGTGAGCAGCCCGCAGCGGCGCGCCATCCAGACCGCCGGACCGGTCGCGGCGGCGCGCGAGTTGTCCGTCGAGATCGATGACCGGTTCGCCGAGTATGACCGCGGCCTTCCGCTCTACATCCCCGTCGAGCAGATCCGTGACGAAAACCCCCAGGAGTGGGCGCGGATGGCCCAGGGGCGTCTGCCCAGTGCGGTCGACGAACACGCCTTCCGCGCACGTGTTGCCGCGGCGGTCGACGATCTCGTGGCGGCTGCCGATCCCGAGGACACGGTTGCGGTGTTCAGCCACGGCGGGGTGATCAATGTGCTGTTGCACGAGATTCTGGGCACCACCCGGATGTTGTCGTTTCCGATCGACTACGCGTCGCTGACCCGGCTGCTGTTCTCCCGGTCCGGACAGGCGACGGTCGCGACGGTTAACTCGACCGAACACGTGTGGGACCTGTTACCGCGCAACCAGCAGCGGTGGTAAACAAGTCCGGTGACTTCAACTGACCGACTCGAGGGGCTCGACCTCGGCGGGCTGGACCGGTATCTGCGTTCGCTGGGCATCGAGCGCGACGGGGAGTTGCGTGCGCAGTTCATCTCCGGTGGCCGCTCCAATCTGACCTTCCGGGTCTACGACGACAAAACGAACTGGCTGGTACGACGCCCACCGCTGCACGGGCTGACACCGTCGGCGCACGATATGGCCCGCGAGTACCGCGTGGTCGCGGCGCTACAGGACACGGCGGTTCCGGTGGCACGCACCATCGCCCTGTGCGAGGACGATACGGTGCTGGGCGCGCCGTTCCAGATCGTCGAATTCGTTGCCGGGCAAGTGGTGCGCCGGCGTGCCCAACTCGAAGCCTTCAATCACACCGTCATCGACGGCTGCGTCGACGCATTGATCAAGGTTCTGGTCGATCTGCACAGCGTCGACCCGAACGCGGTGGGGCTGGGCGATTTCGGTAAGCCCAGCGGTTACCTGGAACGCCAAGTGCGCCGGTGGGGTTCACAATGGGATCTGGTGCGGCTGCCCGACGACCACCGCGAGGCCGACGTCCAGCGCCTGTATTCCGGTCTGCGCCAATCTATTCCGCAGCAGAGCCGCACTTCGATCGTGCACGGTGACTACCGGATCGACAACACCATCCTGGACAATGACGACCCGACCCGCGTCCGTGCCGTCGTGGACTGGGAGCTCTCGACGCTGGGCGACCCGCTCAGTGATGCGGCCCTCATGTGTGTGTATCGCGACCCCGCGCTGGACCTGATCGTCAATGCCCAAGCTGCCTGGACGTCGCCGCTGTTGCCGACGGCCGACGAGCTCGCGGATCGGTACTCGCTGGTTTCCGGACTGCCGTTGGCGCATTGGGAGTTCTACATGGCGCTGGCCTACTTCAAGCTCGCCATCATCGCCGCCGGCATCGATTTCCGCAGGCGTATGGCGGAGCAGGCGCACGGGAAGGACGAGACGTCTTCGGCGCCCGAGGTCGTCGCGCCGTTGATCGCGCGCGGGTTGGCCGAGCTCGCCAAGCTACCCGGCTGACGCCTTCAGGGCTGCTTTGTGGATTTTCTTGGCGGTTCGCCGCAGCTGCAGGATTCGCGCGGTGCCGACGGTCACCGTGATCAGCCCGCCGCCAATCGCCGCCAACAGCATCGCCACTCCCAGCGGCAGGCTCCAGTGCCAGCCAAAGAAGGTGAACGCCGAGGTCTCCATGTTCTGGGTGATGAAGATCAGCATCACGATCAGGATCAGGAAACCGGCAATCAGAAACGTCCATAGGGCGCCGGCGCGGGTCAACTTGGCCGCCGGATCCTTGGCCGGTGGGCCGGACGGCGCCGGGACGGTCGGGTTGTTCGCACTCGGCTGGTCAGGCGAGGCAGAGGGATCGCTGCTCATGATGCCATCTTCGTCCCATCCCGCTCAGAAAGAAACCAACCACGCGGGAAACGTCGCGTCGCATGAACCTTGAGCGGCGGCGCCTCGTAGTTTCGGACACTAGTGTCAACATTGTGAGGGTGCCGGGGCGTATGCGTATCGCGACTGTCCCTGCGGCCGTGTGCCTTGCGACTTGCCTTGCGATGACATGCCTTGTTGCAGCCTGCAGCAACGCTGATCCGCTGGGCGCCGAGACCCGCAGCATGAAATCCATCGTGGTCGGGTCCGGTGACTTTCCGGAATCCGAGATCGTCGCCGAGATTTATGCGCAGGCATTGCAGACCAACGGCTTTGACGTCGGGCGGCGGATGGGAATCGGCAGCCGAGAGACGTATATACCGGCGCTCAAAGACCATTCGATCGACCTGGTACCGGAGTACATCGGCAACCTGCTGCTGTACTTTCAACCCGACTCCTCGGCGACCATGCTCGACGCCGTGGAGTTGGAGCTCTACCAGAGATTGCCCGGTGACCTCTCGATTCTGACGCCGTCACCGGCCTCCGACACCGATACGGTGACCGTGACCAACGAAACCGCCAGGGCGTGGAACCTGAAAACGATCGCCGACTTGGCAGCTCATTCGCCGGAGGTGAAGTTTGCCGCGCCGTCGGCATTCCAAGCCCGCCCGGCCGGCCTGCCCGGGCTGCGACAGAAGTACTCACTCGAGATCAGCCCGGGCAATTTCGTCGCCATCAACGACGGAGGCGGTGCGGTGACCGTGCGCGCACTGACGGACGGACGGGTCACCGCCGCCAACATCTTCAGCACGTCACCGGCCATCTGGGACAACCACCTGGTCGCGCTCGAGGACCCGGAGCACAACTTCTTGGCGGGCAACATTGTGCCGCTGGTGAACTCGCAGAAGAAGTCGGACCATCTCAAAGATGTCCTGGACGCGGTATCGGCGAAATTGACCACCCCGGGCGTGGCGGCGCTCAACGCCGCGGTGGCGGGCAATTCCGGTGTCGACCCCGACCAAGCGGCACGAAACTGGGTGCGGAACAACGGCTTCGATCACCCGATGAAGCAATGATCCGCTTCGACAGCGTCAGTAAGGTTTTCCCCGGCGGTACCACTGCCGTCGACCGGCTGAACTTGGAGGTCCCCAAAGCCAAGCTGACGGTCTTTGTCGGCTCCTCAGGCAGCGGCAAGACCACAGCGCTGCGAATGATCAATCGGATGGTCGAGCCGACCTCCGGCACCATCACTGTCGACGGAGCGGATGTGTCCGCCGTCAACCCGGTAAAGCTGCGCCTGGGAATGGGTTACGTCATCCAGCATGCGGGGTTGATGCCTCATCGACGGGTGATTGACAACGTCGCGATGGTGCCGGTGTTGAAGGGTCAGTCCCGCCGGTCCGCCCGCAAGGCCGCCTACGAGGTGCTCGAACGAGTGGGGCTGGATCGCAAGCTGGCCACTCGCTACCCCGCGCAGCTTTCCGGTGGCGAACAACAACGCGTCGGGGTGGCCCGTGCGCTGGCCGCCGATCCACCAATCTTGTTGATGGACGAGCCGTTCTCAGCCGTCGACCCCGTGGTTCGTCATGAGCTGCAGAACGAAATACTGCGTCTGCAAAGCGAATTGCAGAAGACCATCGTCTTCGTCACGCACGACATCGACGAGGCACTCAGGCTCGCCGACCAGGTGGCGGTGTTCAGCGGCGGTGTGTTACAGCAATACGACGCACCCGCTCGGCTGCTGTCGCGGCCGGTGAATGACTACGTGTCACGGTTCATCGGTCTGGGCCGCGGTTACCGGTGGCTGCAGCTCATGGACGCTGACGGGCTGCCGTTGCACGACGTCGAGCGGATCCCTGCCGACCGCCTCTCCGACGCGGGCGTTCCGCACGGTTGGGCGGTAGTGGTCAACGACGAGGGCGTGCCACTGGGTTGGATCGACGCCGATGGCCTGCGCCGGTACCAGAAAAGTCCTGGTGGCGCCTCGTTGACCGACAGCATGCAAGGCATCGGTGCGCTGTTCCGGCCGATGGGAAACCTCAGTCAAGCGCTGGACGCGGCACTGTCCTCGCCGGCGTCGGTGGGTGTCGCCGTCGACGGCGACGGCAAGCTCATCGGCGGTGTACAGGCCGCCGACGTGCTGGCCGCGGTCGAAGCTCGACGCACGACGTGAAAGGGACGCATCATGCACTATCTGCTTACTCATCTTCACGACGCGTGGGCACTGACCAAGATCCACCTGCGGCTGTCGCTGGTCCCGGTGTTGATCGGGCTGGCGATCGCGGTGCCCCTGGGAGTGGCGGTCCAGCGCGCGCCGATTCCGCGACGGCTGACAACCGCAACCGCCAGTGTCGTGTTCACCGTCCCGTCGCTGGCGCTGTTCGTCGTCCTGCCGATGATCATCGGAACCCGGATCCTGGACGAAGCCAACGTCATGGTGGCGCTGACGGCCTACACCACCGCGCTGCTGGTGCGTGCAGTGCTCGAGGCACTCGACGCAGTGTCGCCCCAAGTCCGTGACGCAGCCACGGCTATCGGCTACCCGCCTATCACTCGGATGCTGAAAGTCGAACTGCCGCTGTCTATTCCGGTGCTGGTCGCCGGGTTGCGCGTGGTGGTGGTGACCAATATCGCGATGGTCGCGGTGGGTTCGGTGATCGGCATCGGCGGCCTCGGTACGTGGTTTACCGCCGGGTACCAAACCAACAAGAGCGATCAGATCTTTGCCGGCATCATCGCGCTGTTCGTGGTCGCGATCGTCATCGACGTGCTGATCGACCTGGCCGGCCGGTTGGCCACGCCCTGGGAACACGCCGCGCGCAGCGGCCGGCGAGACCACAGCCGCTCGATCGTCGCCCCGATCGTGGGCGGCGCGCGGTGAACTTCGTCGAACAGGCGGTTTCCTACCTGCTGACCGCCGACAACTGGATCGGCCCCGTCGGGCTGGCGGCGCGCACCGTCGAGCATCTCGAGTACACCGCGATAGCGGTGGGCGCTTCTGCGGTGATCGCCGTCCCGATCGGGCTGATCATCGGGCACACCGGCCGCGGCACGCTGCTGGTGGTGGGGACGGTCAACGGCCTGCGTTCACTGCCGACCCTGGGTGTGCTGTTGCTGGGCGTGCTGCTGTTCGGTCTGGGCCCGGGACCGCCGCTGGTCGCCCTGATGCTGCTGGGCATTCCGCCGCTGCTGGCCGGGACTTATGCGGGCATCGCCAACGTCGAGCCGACGGTGGTCGATGCCGCCCGCGCGATGGGCATGACCGAGGCCCAAGTGCTGCTGCAAGTCGAGGTGCCCAACGCGCTGCCGCTCATCCTCGGCGGGCTGCGCAGCGCGACGCTGCAGGTGGTCGCGACCGCGACGATAGCCGCCTACGCCAGCCTCGGCGGTTTGGGTAACTATCTGATCGACGGGATCAAGGTGCGCGAATTCCACCTCGCCCTGGTGGGTGCCTTGATGGTCGCCGCCCTGGCGCTGGTGCTTGACGGCGTGCTGGCGATGGCGGTGTGGGTGTCGGTGCCGGGAACCGGCCGGCCACGCGGGCCCCGGACGGCGAAAGTGTGGTCAGGCCCACTCACCGACAAACCTGCCGCGGTTCGCCGACACACACTACGGTAGATGAGTGAACGCAGCCTCGGATACGACTCAGGGCGTCTGGCCCGCGATGTTGACTTGGCGCGCACCGGACGTCTCGCGCATGGAATCGGCTCGGGTGCAGTTGTCCGGCAAGCGGATCAAGGCAGTCGGCCGCATCGTGGCGGCCGCCACCGCGACCAACCCGGCGTTCGGTGCCTTCTACGAAGTGCAGACCGACGAGAGCGGCGCTACCAAACGATTCGGGCTGACGGTCACGCTGGCCGAGCGGGAACGCCAGCTGGCCATCGCGCGCGACGATGAGAACATGTGGTTGGTCACCGATCACCAGGGGGAAAGCCGTGCGCCCTATGACGGCGCTCTTGACCTTGACGTGGTGTTCAGCCCGTTCTTCAACGCGTTGCCGATCCGGCGCCTGGGCGTACACGAACGGGCGGACTCGGTCACCTTGCCGGTGGTCTACGTGCACGTGCCCGAGATGACGGTCAGCGCGGCCACCGTGAGCTACACCAGCGCCGGACGTCTCGACGGGATCAAGTTGCGTTCGCCGGTCGCCGACACCACCGTGCGCGTCGACGCCGACGGATTCATCGTGGATTATCCAGGATTGGCAGAGCGGATCTGATCACTCCACCTGCCCGCCCGGCGGCAGCCAGTTCCGCGCGCCAGTTCTCGGCGCCGATAGCGACGGTGAAGATGTCGGAGCGCGGGAAGCTGTCGTAACGCGTGCGCGCCGCGTGGCCCGCCTCGACGAGCTCGGCTACCGAGTCGTGGGAGGCGAGCGAATCGCGGGCACGGGTCAGCAGCTCGATGGCTCGGTCTACCGCCGGCACCAGCTGGTCCGAGTTGCCTTCACACATTGCGCGCACCAGGTCTGGGGCGCTGCCGGCCACGCGGGTGGCGTCGCGGAAAGATCCTGCGGCCAGCGCGAAGGCCAGCGGGACCTCGCCCGCGGTGACTGCGAGCGCCTCGGCGAGCAGGTGCGGCAGATGTGAGATCGCAGCAGCGGCCGCGTCATGCTCGTCGGATTTGGCCGGCACCACCACCGCGCCGCAGTCCAGCGCCAACGTCATCACCATCGAAAACACGACGGGGTCCACATGGTCGTCGACGCTGACCACCCACGGTGCCATGGTGAACAATCCGGCGTGGCCCGCTGCCCAACCCGAGTTTTCGGTGCCCGTCATCGGGTGGCCGCCGACGAAACGTTCCAGCAGACCGGCCGCGTCGACCTCGTGAAGCACGGCGCTTTTGACACTGGTGACGTCGGTAAGCGGACACTTTGGGGCCAATTCGCCGATGTGAGCGAGCATCCCCGGCACCGCCGGCATCGGGACAGCCAGCACGATCAGCGCGCCGGTACCGGCGGCGCGCGTCAGCGTGTCATTGAGTTCAGTCGTGGCGTCAAAGCCGTCGGTGAGGGCTCCCTGGGCACCTTCCACCGACCGGTTGTAGCCGAACACTTCATGGCCGGCCGCCGCGGTGGCCCGCATTATCGAGCCGCCGATGAGCCCCAGCCCGAGCACGCACACCGGCGTCTTAGAGGCAGGGTGAGCGACAGGGCGAGTAACAGGGCTAGTCACAATCCAAGGTTGGCACAGTTGGGCGGCCGGCGTTGCTCTCGGGTGCTTGCTGTTGTTTGCTCGTTTGGGCTTCATCTGGTCCGATCTGGTCATGGGGCCTGGTCAGCGACTACCGTAGGCGCCCATGGGAGCACAACGGGCCTCAGCGAAGGGCCCGGCGGCGGACGTGCCCGACGGT
>Ga0335081_10014600_pt1 | contig 12706 bp, 13 predicted proteins | sample Lox_Sample_35_FD_206713 | JGI IMG/M metagenome (GOLD analysis project Ga0335081, IMG submission 206713) | Soil microbial communities from Loxahatchee National Wildlife Refuge, Florida, United States - Lox_Sample_3.5 | ecosystem: Environmental > Terrestrial > Soil > Wetlands | place: USA...
CGGTACGACTGCAAGGGCCCACGCGGACGCGCAGGGGCCCTGCTCCTTCGAGGCCTGGAACGGTACAATCGGGGACACGAAGATAAAAGTCGTGGTAGAAGAGACCGAGTCGAACGCCAGGCTCTGCGGGCCCGCGTGTGCAAACGAGATCTTCGTGCACAATGGCTCCATTCTCGGGGTTCCTGATACCGAGAAGTGGAAGGCGGTCCGGACGGAGGGCATCTCCACGGGGATCAGCTATCTCGACGCCGTGGCCGGGCTCGCGGCCGCCCGGATCGAAGAGGCAGCCCGGTGCGGGAAGGGCGCCCACGTCCAGGTAAAGATGGCAAAGCTCCCAAGCGACCTCAACCTGAAGATCGACGATTTTGCGATGCGGGCTGTGACGGACGGCAACAGGAAAGTCGACGTCAGGGGCCCGGTCTTCCTCGCGGTCCGGTCGATGACAGGGGAATAATTTTCAAACTCTTTCCGATTTCCTGAAATCTGATTTCCCTGGTCATTTTACACCCCGCTCTGCTCCGGCCGAGAAGATGACCCTCACTCTCACGCCGTGGGAGCCTTTTGGATCTTCGTTGGTGTTAGAAATAGATAACATTAATATCCCGGGAATGTTAGAAATAGATAACATACAAAGCTGATATCCATGAGACCACGGAACCTCTATCGGATTATTATCGGGGCGTTGATGCTGGTAAGCGGTATCGTATCGATCCTGCTGACGGGAAACGAAGCTGTCGTTGGCGTTATTCTGCTCTGTCCAGGCCTTGCGTTTTTAATCACGGGAATTGTCCGCCACAGGAGAGACGGTAATGGTCCGGAATCCGATGAGCGGTCAAAGAAGATCGCTGCGTACGGATTATCCTATGCCTGGCTGACCGGCCTCTTCTTTATGTTCGGTCTTATCTGGCTGGATTACCTCAACGTGTTCAGGTTCAGCGCACAGAATGCACTCGCGCTCTCGATCCTTGTCCTTGCACTCTCCGCAGTGATCTACCCGACGTTTCTCTTGCGGAAAGGGGATATCGGCTGATGACCCGCGGTGTTCCGGAGTAATACCGTGCAGACCAGGATAAAGGAGTATCGTTCCCGGCTTTCCCTGACACAGGACGATCTCGCAAAAAAAGTCGGTGTGCGCCGGGAGACGATTCTGTTCCTTGAACAGGGAAAATACAACCCTTCACTCAGACTCGCCCACGATGTTGCCGTGGCGCTCCACGCAAAGATCGACGATCTCTTCATCTTCGGCGAAGAAATACCGGAACCGGAGCCCCGTGAGATCCTCATAGACTAAAGCAGGCGCGCTTTTTATGAGACAACCGTTTCCGGCTCCGCGACGCATCCGCCCGCACTGTCCCGCTCCGGCCCCCTGCAGAGCTCCCTGAGGATGAGGACGGCCGCATCCTTGTCCAGCGGCTGGTTGTCGTTCCCGCACTTGGGAGAATAGATACAGGACGGGCATCCCGCCTCGCACCGGCAGTCGCGGACCAGCTCATAGGACGTCTGCAGGAGATCGGGAAGGAGCCCGAATGCCTTCTCTGCAAGCCCAATCCCGCCTTCGTACCCGTCATAGACGAAGATGACCGGCCTGCCCTCTTCCCCGAACGCGGGCGACGACAGCCCGCCGATATCCCACCGGTCGCACATCACGTGGAGCGGCATGAGGGCGATGATGGCGTGTTCCGCACCGTGGAGCCCGCCGGCCGGATCGAAGGTGCTGCCCGAAAGTTTCCGCTCAGTCTCCGTATCGGGAACGATCCAGAACGCCTTCGTCCTGAATTCAAGAGGCGGCAGTGAGAGTGGTTCCATCCCGATGATCGTATCGCCCCGCTTGATCTTGTAGCCGGTGTACTGTTCGCAGACTTCGACATCGCCGAAGAAACATGCCGCCCCGCTGATCGTTCTCTTCCCGAGGGTCTCCAGGATCCTGAGGTCCACATCCTTGAGCGGCTGGGTGTAATAGTCGACTTCCGTGGGCGCTACGCGGATGGTGTGATGGCCGAGGTCCATCTCCGTGACGACATACGTCTCTCCCTGGTGGAGCATGATAGCTCCCTCGTGCGCCTCGCGGAACGCCTGCCCCCTGTCCATCGTCTCCAGCAGCCGGCCATTGCAGAGGATCCGGAATGTCTCTCCCGGGACGCCACCCAGATGGACCGCATCGGTGGCCCGGCCCCTGCCCGCGTAGACCCAGCCGCGGGATGTCTTCCGGACGAGGTCGTGCGATGCGAGTTCCGGAAGGAGACCGGGGAGGGCCTCGAAGACCTCCTGATCGTTCACCTCATCGAGCGGCAGTTCCGCGGCCGCGCAGAGCAGGTGGCCGGATACGATATACGGGTTGCCGGTGTCCACGATGGCATGTTCGTGCGACCTGCCGAAGAACGCGTCCGGGTGGTGCATGAAGTACTGGTCGAGGGGATCGCCCTGCGCGACAAGGATCGCGAGTGATTCTCCCCCCCTCCTGCCAGCCCTGCCGGCCTGCTGGCGGGCCGACATCATCGTCCCGGGAAAACCGGAGATGAGGACCGCGTCCAGCGACCCGACATCGATCCCGAGCTCAAGAGCGTTGGTGGACACGACCCCTTTCATCGAGCCCTCTTTCAGCCGGCGCTCGATTGACCTCCGCTCTTCCGGCAGGTATCCGGCCCGGTACGCGGCAACTGCATCGGCAAGGAGTGCGGATTTTCTCCGGAGATCTTCCCGGGCCCAGACGGTGATGAGTTCGGCCATCTTCCGGGAGCCGGTGAAGCAGAGGGCCTGGAGATCCTCCTTCACGCAGGATACCAGGAGGTCTTTTGTTTCCTGGTGTGTCGACCGGTCACCGATCCCGTCGTAGAAAGGGTTATAGAGCACAAAATGCCTCCTCCCGCGGGGTGATCCGTCGTTGTCCACATGCTCGAACTGCCTGCCGGTGAGGCGGGCCGCAAACTCGACGGGGTTTGCAAGCGTTGCCGTGGAGAGGACGAACTGCGGGCAGGAGCCGTAGTGCCGGCAGAGACGCATGAGCCGGCGGATGAGGAGTGCAATGTGGGAGCCGAAGACGCCGCGGTACCGGTGGGCCTCGTCGATGACGACGTACCGCAGGCCGGAGAGGAAGGGACTCCATTTTGCATGCCACGAGAGGACATGGTGGAGCTCGTGCGGGTTGGAGAGGACGATCCGGGAGCTTTCACGGATGACTGCACGCTTCGACTGGGGAGTATCCCCGTCATAGATCGCGGGTCGGGTACCGATCCCGGTAAACCGTTCCATCCCTCCGAGCGTGGCCAGCTGATCATTCGTCAGCGCCTTTGTCGGGTAGAGATAGAGTGCCCGTGCATCGGGATCGCGGGCAAGCGCTCCGAAGACCGGGATGTTGAACGCGAGGGTCTTGCCGCTCGCGGTGGGCGTAGTGATGATGACGTTCTTTCCCGAACGGATGAGGTTTATCGCTGCGCACTGGTGGGAGTAGAGGCGGATCCCGCCCGCCTTGAGGTATGCGGCCAGCGCATCGTCAAGGGGAGTTTCGAGTGTCCCGAATTCCGGCGGTTCCGGCCCGGAACTCTCGACATGGACGACCCTCGCCCGGTATACCGGGTTCGATTCGAGGAGGCGGAGGAAGGATTCAACAGCCATAGGACTCCCCAAGAAGATGGCAGAAGAGAAGGGCAAGGGAGAGGACGTCCTGCCGGTTGTGTTCTACGATGGGTACGAGGGGGCCGCAGTTCCCCGTTCTCAGGTACGTCGCATAAAATTCCGGTACCATCTGCCCGGGGATATCGTCCCCGCGCAGGACGCCGAGGACCTCCTTCTCGAGCACGGAGAGGCGGCAGGACGGGAACCGGGCCTTCCACCGCTGCCTGCTGAAATGGAGCATGTCGTAATGGGGGAGAGACGGCCGGGCCGCCATGCCGTAGTATGCGAGCCGGTCGAGGATATACGGCAGATCGAACGATCTCCCGTTGAACGTAACGAGTGCCCGGTGGTCGCCGGAGAGATGTTCCATCGTGGCCACCAGCGCGGCCTGTTCCTCGGCGATGTCCCGGAGGAGGTACTGGTATACCTTCAGCCTCTCCCCTTCGATCGTCCCGACACCGAACAGGGTGATGGGCCGGGAAAAAAGCCCCAGCGTCTCGATGTCGATGAAGACGTACTCCCCGGGTTCGTGGAATCCTGCGGTCCCGAGCACAAACGGATGGGACTTCCGGCGGCGGCTGCAGATAAATTCCATGATTCCGGCGGAGTCCCGGTTGGTGAGGTGCCCGATTGCGCGGGTTGCGGCATGCCGGTATTTTGGGTGGCCGGCAAGATCGCAGAGAGTCCGGTACCCGTGGTCTTTGAGATGCTGCTGGGTCTTCTTACCGATGCCGCGGACGAGGGTCAGGTCTGCAAGGATCTCCTCCCGGAACCGGTCGCTGTCAAACCGGAGGGCCGGCAGATCGAAGTCGTCCCGCAGGCAGAAACACGCGCCCCCCTCGTTTGTCACTTCGCTCCCGGAGAAAACATGGGAGAAGGGAATCCCCTCGTATCTGGATACCAGGCTGTCGAGCTGGCTGCGGGCACGTTCGTATTCCGATATGACAACAAAACTGTTCGAGAAGCCTGAGCCAAAAACATTGCCGTCGCGGACGACCTCGTACTCCTTCAGGGAGTTCACGCGGTGCTGCCAGAGCGCACCCATCCCGGAGGGGACCTGAATGGCAGTCATTGTCAGAACAGAACTCCTGCAGAGAGGGGATAAAGATCCGGCCGCGGGGAGTGAAAGTGAAGCGAACCTACATGCCCGATCAGCGGCTAACCGAACATGAATGATTACCATCCTCCAGCATGGGGAAGACGAAAGCGCGGGGACGATCCCCGGTTACCTGAGGATGCACGGGATCCCCTTCCGCACGCTCAGGCTTTTTGAGGGCGATGCACTGCCGGACACTCTGCCCGAAAAGCTGATTATTCTTGGCGGGCAGATGAGCGTAAACGATGCCGGCAGGTACCCGTATCTTGAGGATGAGAAGGCTCTCGCAAGAAAAATGATCCTCGGCGATCGCCCGGTGCTGGGGATCTGCCTTGGCGCCCAGATGATCGCTTCGGCATTCGGGGAGGAGGTGCGGAAGGGTGTCCGGGAGATCGGATGGAAGAAGGCGCGGGGATGCAGGCCGGAATGGCGCAGGATCTTTCCGGCATGGTTCGATGTTTTCCACTGGCACGAAGAGACCTTTAATCTTCCCGCGGGATCAACGCTCCTGGTACGGGGCGATACCGTGGAGAACCAGGCATTCCGGCTCGGGAGCGGGGTCGGAGTCCAGTTCCATCCTGAAGTGACCGAAAAAATAATTTCGTCATGGGCAAAGACGCATCCGGCCGGCCGGGGTGCAGGCTTTCCCGAAGGATCTCTCACCCGGATCGGGGATAACCGTACCAGGTGCCACGCCCTTGTCGAATCGTTTGCCCGGGGGTGGGTGTTGTGAAGGATATAAAAGGGGTTCTCATCGATCTCGACGGGGTGATGTATGTCGGAAACGAGCCGGTTCCCGGGGCAAAGGACGCGATCGACTTCCTCACCGGCTGCGGCTGTTCGTTCCGGTTCGTCTCAAACACCACCCGGAAGAGCAGGAAGACCATAGCAGGAAGGCTTGCGGCCATGGGACTGGAGATACCCGAGCGGTACATTTTTACGCCTCCGCTGGCAGCAGCCGCGTATATCGGCCGGGCAGGGAAACACCGGTGCTACTGCCTGATCGCCGGGGATGCGGGCTGCGATCTGGATCAGGCCCGCCCCGGCCCGGCACTGGAAGGGGCCGATTTTGTCGTCATCGGGGATGCAGGCGAAAAAATAACCTACGGAAGCATGAACACTGCGTTCCGTTACGTGATAGGAGGGGCAGAAATTATTGCCCTTGAGAAGGACCGGTACTGGATGGCAGCCGACGGCCTGTCGCTCTCTGCGGGCCCGTTTGCGGCTGCACTTGAGTACGCCACGGGGAAGACAGCGACCGTAGTCGGCAAACCTTCAGAAGAGTTCTTCCGGCTTGCCCTGGATGATATGGGCCTCACGCCCCCCGATGTGATTATGGTAGGCGACGACATTGCCACCGATATTGCGGGGGCACAGGCCCTTGGCATCCGGGGTATCCTCGTGAGAACCGGCAAGTTCCGGGAAGAATCCCTCCGGGAAGCGACGGTGAAGCCATCCGGCATCATCGGTTCTATCAGGGATCTCCCTCATCTTATCGGCCACCGGGCAGGGACGGGCCTGCCGCGATCCGGTGGCCCATGAATACCACAGCCCGGTACCTTGTGTACGGTATTATCTTTATCGCGGCCTTCGCGGTTTCGGCATCGCTGCTGGGAGGTTTCTTCCCGAAGGACCGGGTCGTCTCACCGCACATCGATCCGGCAATGGGACAATCCGCCCCGCTCATCGCCAGCCATACCTTCCCTTTCGAGCAATCCCTCATCACCGTCAGTGTCCCGGTCAACAGCTCGGTCTATTACGGTGCGCACCAGGCTGACAAGGGGGTCGAGATCTATGGGAATATCTCCGAAAATATCTGGCTTGCTGACAGCTACCGCGCCATGATCGCCGACCCGGCCCAGGACTCGCTCTACCGCGATCTCACCGGGCAGTTCCGGCAGATCCGGGCTGAGAAGAACCTCACGAGCGACGAGTATCTCGAACTGATTGCGCTCTACGTCCAGTCGCTGCGGTACGAGACCCTCCCGGAAAACCCCGCCAAGTTTCCGGTGGAGACGGTCATGGAAGGTTCCGGTGACTGCGACGACAAGAGCCTCCTCCTTGCCGGGCTCCTCTCCCACGAAGGGTACCGGGTTGCCCTCTTCTCCTTCGGGCCGGAAGCCCACATGGCAGTAGGGGTCGGATCCAGTGCGTACCTCTACAAAAATACCGGATATGCCTTTCTCGAGACCACCAACTTCTCGTACGTCGGTGTCCCCACGACGAGGCTTGAGACGGGGGAACTCCTGCGGTCCGATCCGGTGGTCATACCGGTCGGGAACGGCGGGGGGATCTACCAGAGCGGGAACGAGACCTGGTTTATCCAGAACGCATCGGACCTTGCCGGAAAAGAAGCGGCCGCTCTGGAACCGCAGGTAATAGCGGCAGGACAGGAGCTCGCTGAGAAACACGAGAGGATTGCGGAACTTGAGAACACTATGGCAGCCATAAAAAATTCAGGAAACTGGGGCCAGTACAATGCCCAGGTCCCGATCCACAACGCAATGGTCAACGATTATAACACCGAAATGGCCAGCTACCGCGGGACCCTCACCCGGTACCAGGAGTATAGCGACCTCCACAACTACGTCCTCCTGAATGTCTTCGACAGGAAGGAGGTCTTCGATTACGTCCGGAAGAACTATCCCGTATAGCAGGTTACCTTAGTCGTCAATGACGAGCGTGGGGGCTGGATAACCGGTCCCGCAGGAGGCCGGTATCTCCTCCAGCCTCTTCATCGCGCAGGTGCAGTACTGGCGCGAGATTTCGATCCCGATAAAGCGCCGCCGGTTCTTGAGCGCCACCAGGGTCGTTGTCCCCGCACCGTTGAACGGGTCGAGGACGATGTCGTTCCGGTACGAGAAGAGTTTCATGAGCCTGCGGGGCAGCTCCTCCGGGAACATCGCGGGGTGATTGAAATCCTTCATCCGGATCTCGGGGGGGAATGACCACTTCCCGAGCACCCACTCCTTGAACTCGCCTGCGGTTATGTCTATGTCCTCCCGTGCTCCGGTCTTCTTGTGGGTCTCCTTGTCGAAGACCTCGATAAACTCCCAGGTATACTTGATGTAGGGCATCGACGGTGACTTCCAGCTGCCCCACGCCGTGTACTTCGCGTTGTAGTTGTTCTTCTCCCAGAGAAACTCTGCTTTCCAGAGAAGCCCGAGACTGCCGAGCTGGCGGGAGATGAGATGGTGGGTCGGGACATAGTCGGAGAAGAGGGGCTGGATGTTCACGGCGATCCTCCCTCCGGGCCTGAGGACCCGCCCGCATTCCTCCCATACGGCCATCAGCTTCCCGAAATACTCGTTCCATTCGCGGGTATCGTCGGTCGGGTCCTGGGCATAAGAGTGGCCGAAATTGTACGGCGGAGACGTGATGATGAGGTCGATGCAGTCGTCGGGGATACGGCGGAGGCTCCTTTGCGCGTCCCCGCAGAGGATGCAGTTGACATAGGGAAGGACCCCCGGCGAACCTTCTGACGAACGGCCCTCGTTTTTGTCTTTCGTCCCCCTCCGTATTCTTGCCTTCCCGGCTTTGTCTGGAACCTTCTCCGGCCTCATGGGGTACATCCCGTGTTGTACTATCTTTGGCACGACACTTTAAGGATGATGGGGGTTTTGCATGCGGGTGCAGACCGGGTAAAACCGGGAGAAGCGTTTAATGCAGTTGTCGCCATACATTTTTCGGTTGTCCAATGCTGCATATCGAAGACCTCCACGTGAATGTCGGTGAGAAGGAAGTCCTCCACGACATCAATCTCCATATCGGCGAGGGAGAGACCCACGTCCTGCTCGGACCCAACGGGTCGGGAAAGACTACCCTCCTCATGACGATCATGGGGTTCTCGAACTACTCCGTTACCCGGGGGAAGATCGTTTTCAAGGGCGAAGACGTGACAAAGATGCACGCCCACGAGCGGGCAAAGAGGGGAATCGGCATGCTCTTCCAGCGCCCGCCGACAATATCCGGCCTGAAGCTGGGCAAGCTCCTGACTGCCATCTCAAGGACAAAGACCTTGAACATTTCGGAACTCGCAAAATCCGTCCATATGGACAGGTTCCTCGAGCGTGACATCAACAAGGGTTTCTCCGGCGGCGAGATCAAGCGGAGCGAGATCCTCCAGCTCATGATCCAGAACCCTGATTTCATTATGCTGGACGAGCCCGAGAGCGGTGTCGACCTCGAGAATATTTCCCTCATGGGGTCGGCGATCGGTTCGCTTCTCGAGAAGGAAAAACGCATGAGCAACCGCCAGAAGAGCGGCCTCGTGATCACCCATACCGGATACATCCTGGATTACATCGAGACCGACCGGGGGCACGTGATGTGCGACGGCCAGATCCGGTGCCACGGGAACCCCCGGGAGATCCTGAAAGACATAAAACAGCGCGGGTACAAGGAGTGTCTCGAATGCCGCCAGAGCTGAAGGTCCCCGATATATCCAAAGCCGACCGCGACCGGCTCGCGCAGGCGGGCATCGATCTCTCCATGGCAAACCGGTGCGGGAGCTACCTCCAGATGGATCAGGATGTAGTCCATGCAGAATGTTCCGCGGAAGGGATCGAGGTCCTTTCCTACAAGCGGGCAATGGAAAAATACGCGTGGCTTAAGGATTACTCATGGAATGTCGTGCAAAAGGACAAAGACGAGATCACAAAGTACGTAGCCGACCAGAAGGATCCCAAGGGTTACGTTATAATCGGCCACAAGGGATCGAGCAACATCGTACCTCTCCAGGCCTGCCTGTTCCTGGGCCGGGAGCAGATCCAGCACGTACACAACATCGTCATCGCGGAAGAAGGCGCCGAACTCCACATCATCTCCGGGTGCACGAGCGGTGAGCATGTCGGGATGGGGGGCGCGCACTACGGCGTCTCGGAATTCTATGTGAAAAAGAACGCCAAGATCAGCTTCACCATGATCCATAACTGGACAGAAAACATCGAAGTCTATCCCCGGAGCGCTTCGGTTGTAGAGGAGAACGGGGTATTCCTTTCCAATTATGTCTGCATGCAGCCGGTGAAAAAGGTGCAGATGTATCCGACAGCGACGCTTACGGGAGAGAATTCCGTTGCACGATTTTCGAGCATCGTGATCGCATCGGCAACCTCATACATGGACCTTGGTTCCCGGGCAATCCTTGAGGGGAAGGGAGCGAGCGCCGAGCTGATCACTAGGGCCATCACCAGGGGTGGGACCATTATATCCCGCGGGCACATCAACGGGAAAACCGCCGGCACCCGCGGGCACCTCGAGTGCAAGGGACTGATCCTCCGGGACGGGAGGATCTACGCAATCCCGGAGATTGAAGGATCGGTCGTTGGAACGGAACTTTCCCACGAAGCAGCTGTCGGGAAGCTCGCCCGTGACGAGATAGAATACCTGATGTCGCGCGGGCTTGACGAGGACGAGGCGACTGCCACGATCATCCGGGGATTTCTGGATGTCAAGATAACCGGCCTCCCGGAAGCCCTCCAGGAACAGATCGATGCTTCGATTGACGTTGCTGAGAAAGCAGGGTTCTAAATACATATGCCCGAGGACCCCCGCACCGGTGAAAGGCTCAGGATGGTGGAGTACCAGATAGCTGCACGCGGGATCCGCGATCCGCGGGTGCTTGCAGCGATGCGTGAGGTTCCCCGTCATATTTTTATTCCGGCACCCTATGACAGCAACGCCTATGAGGACAGCCCCCTGCCAATCGGGAACGGCCAGACCATCTCGCAGCCCTATATTGTCGCCCTGATGACGGAACTCCTTCACCCGGCGCCCGGGCACAATGTACTCGAGATCGGGACGGGGAGCGGGTACCAGGCCGCAGTCCTCTCGCGCATCGTGAAGCGGGTGACCACGATCGAACGCATCGCGGCCGTCGCAGATCTCGCCCGGAGGAACCTGGGCGCGCTCCACATCGCCAATGTCGGAGTCATCGTGGGAGACGGCACGCTCGGCCACCCGGAAAATGCCCCATACCACGGGATAATCATCACCGCGGCTACTCCGGATGTCCCCGGGCCGCTGATAGAACAGCTCGCGGAGGGGGGGCGGCTTGTTGCACCGACGGGCGGGCGGGACGTGCAGGAACTGCTGGTGCTCGAAAGACACGGGACGACCATAACCCGGGAATACCACGGGGGGGTCCGGTTCGTCCCTCTGATTGGGGAACACGGGTGGCCGGAAGGTTGACATGAAACTGTACGATGTGACGCGGCCTCTCTCACCGGCGTCCCCCGTTTATCCCGGTGACCTTGTTCCCTCGTTTGCCCGGGAGGAGCGGGACGGGTACCTGATAACGGCCCTTGGCATCAGCTCGCATTCCGGGACCCACATAGATGCTCCGTCGCATTTTCTTAAGGGAGGTATAACGGTCGACGAGATCCCGCTGCAGAATCTCATAGGAAAGTGCACGGTGATCGATCTCAGCGGGGCCGGCAACCGCATCACAGGGAGCCAGCTGGAGCGCCGGATCGGCGGGGCGAAGAGGATCTTCCTGAAGACATCGTTTTCCGGCGCCGGCCGATTCGCCGAAGACTTTCCCGCGATCGATAGTGAGGCTGCACAGGTCATCTCAGCAAGGAAAATTCTCTGCGTGGGCATAGATTCGATGTCCATCGAGCCGTTCCGGAGCGACGGTTCGGTCCACCGCGAACTTCTCGGGAATGGATGTACCGTCATCGAACTCCTCGATCTTTCCGGGGTTGAGGAGGGGGACTACGGGATGGTGGCGCTGCCCCTGCGGCTCGGGGGGCTGGACGGTTCACCGGCGAGAGTGCTCCTTTTCGGGGAGGGGAGCGGGATATGGACCTGATCGCGGAGTCCGTGAAAAAAATGGAGGAGCTGGTCGAAAACTGCGGATGCGAGGAAGGGGACGTTCTCCTCTCGATCAATCCGGACATCGTGAACTGCCAGTACGAGCGCGGGGCGTGCATGGTCGCCACCTTCGGCGGAAAAACTGCAGAGTTTGTCACTGACAACCCGGTGACCGCACTCACGAAACTCTCCTTCCTGTTCGGGGCATCCTTCGAGACCCCCCGGGCCAGGAGCGCCGCGGGAGCTGTCCTGAATGCACTCACCGGGTTTTTTTCCCTGTCGCGGGTCCAGCACTCCTGCCCCCCCTCATGTCATCCGCAGTGTCTTGAACTGACGAGGAAAAATTTTGGCGGAAAAAGATTTTTTTGCGCAGGAGATGTGCAGCTTATCCCGTCCGAATTCAGAAACTTCGTCGTCAGTTCTCCGGAAGAGGCCGATATTTTCCTGTTCACCGGGGAGGGAATCATCGACCGGGGTTCGGGGGATATCATCGGGCGGTTCAGGGAGCGGAAACGGATCGTCTGTCTCGGGCCCTCGGCCGCGGGGATCGCGCGGATCAACGGGATCGAGCACTGGTGTCCCTTCGGGAAATAACGGGCCGGCCGGCGTTGGAAGGAGCCGTGGGGACAAACTCTTTTTCAACAACGCAGCAATACTGTAGCATGCTCTTTGGATCTTCAGGAATCAGGAGGAAATACGACCAGTTCCTCATAGATACCTCCCTGAAAGTCGGATCCGCACTCGCCTGCCGGTCACCCGATATTATTATCGGGACGGATACCCGGACCACGAGCCCCGTTCTTGCGAATATGGTCATCTCCGGTATTCTCGGGAGTGGAGCGAATGCCTACCTTGCTGGGATAGTACCCACCCCCACCGTGGCCTACGCTGCCCGTTCGGTTTCTTCGGGATGCATGATAACCGCATCCCACAACCCGGAAGAGTACAACGGCCTGAAGCTGTTCAATCCCGACGGGTCCTCGTTTACCCTGAAACAGCAGGAGGAGATCGAAGAGGCGATGAAGACATACCACTGGTCGGACTGGCGGCATCAGGGGCTCCAGAAGACTGTGGATGCGATAACCCCTCATAAGGAGGCAATATTCGGCTCGGTTTCCATTTCGGATGGACTTAGTGTAGTGGTAGACTGCGGGAATGGTGCCGGATGTGCGATGACCCCGCCGC
>Ga0335081_10014601_pt1 | contig 12706 bp, 10 predicted proteins | sample Lox_Sample_35_FD_206713 | JGI IMG/M metagenome (GOLD analysis project Ga0335081, IMG submission 206713) | Soil microbial communities from Loxahatchee National Wildlife Refuge, Florida, United States - Lox_Sample_3.5 | ecosystem: Environmental > Terrestrial > Soil > Wetlands | place: USA...
TCAAGGCAACCGTTTGAGTTTCGGCTTTCACGGCAACTCCTGCGGTCTCGAGCGCAGCCTTTGCACTCTTGAGTTCCGCGTCAAGGTTGTTCGCGCGATATCCGCGGATGGTACTGCGCACTTCGGCCAGGGCCTCGCGAGAGGTTTGTTCCACATCGGCAATTTCCGCTTTGGCGCGCCCCGGATCACGGTCAATCAGTTTTCCGGCGAGTTCGGATTTCAGAATGATGACCGACAACGTATGCCCAAGAACATCGTGCAGATCGCGGGCAATCCGCTCACGCTCGGCGACTTTCGCCAGGTGTTCAATCTCATCGTTCGCGATGCGCAGCTTCTTGTACATGCGGTTGCGCTGCGCAAAATAAATATTACTGATGCCCAGCACGGCCGCGAGACCGCCGGCATAAAAGAAGAACCATCCGGGAAGATGCAGAAACCATGTTTCGAGTGCGGCCAAACCGACTAGAGCAGCAAGGCACTTGATCGCGTTCGCTTCCTTCTCCACTGCAAATGGAAGCAGAGCAGCTGCGAAGATAAAGAAAGTTGATGCACCAATGTTGAGGGGCGCGTAGATCATCCCTGTGACAACCATCAATGCAATGTCAACGAGTGCCCAGGTCTTTTTTAACCAGAAGACGGCGAAGTAAAGGATGAGAAAGATGATTGTTCCCAGGATTGTGAACAGCCATTTTTGTAGGCTGGCGTGTCCAAAGATCGGGTCTAAGAAGAAGAATGAGAAATAAGCCAGCCAGATGTAGGGGGCCCAGCCGTGCTCCATCGTCTTGGGAACCAGTCTCATCAGCAACTCTAGGCTAACTCTTTTGCCCTGCGGGGTGCACTGCCTCTGTCATGCCGCCTCATGCCGGGCGGCAGGCGGGGCGCCCTGCCCCACACGGCTTATACCCTATCCGTATGTCTTGCCTTCCGTGTGACGTTCACCAAAGAAAGCGATTCCCAGACAAATCAGTGTGAATCCCACGAGAACATCCCAATGCAGACCGCTTGAACCGTGCTCGCCTGCTCCGACTGTATTCAACGCCAGTTGCGCCAGATGATAAGGCGGGAGGTACACCGCGATCTTCTGGACAAAATGCGGCAGGAACATAAACGGGATCCATAGTCCTGAGCAAAAAGACAGCGGAAGATAAATCATATTGATGACCGCTGGAGCGGAGTTCGGCCCTAGGAAAAAGCCCAGAGCCAACCCCATGGCACAGAACGGAAGCGAACCGGCGATGAGAATAACGAATAGCTCCAATGCGTTCGTGAGCGGCATCGAAACACCGCCAAAGGCAACCCCCAGTCCGAACAGGATAAGAGCGATGGCGCCGCTGAAGATCATGCTCTTGACAATCTTGGCCACGAAATAAGCAAGCGGCGGCATGGGACTGGCGCGCTTGACTTGTAACCAGCCAAGGCCGCGTTCCGCGGCCAGTGCTCCTGCCGTCCCGAACAAGGCAGCTCCCATGGCTGCAAAAGTCCCATAGGTTGCGAGCAGGTAAGTCGCCGCATGCCAGCCGCCGACACTGCCGTCGCGATTCATCAGCAGCCCGAAAAGCACATAGAACATGACCGGAAACCCGATCACGGAAAAGGTATAGGCGCGGAGGCGTAGAGATCGAAGAAATTCATATTTCGATTCTTTCCAATAAATCGTAAACAGGTTGCGTCTTGCCTGGGTTTCCATGGCATTGATGTTGGTTGCAGCGGCAGCCATATGTCCTCTCTTCTTCGTTCTACTAATTGGTTTGGTTGTGCTCGGCGGTCAGAGCGAGAAACGCTTCTTCCAGGCCGGCATTTGTCACTTCCAGGCCGGAAAGCCGCGGGTCGCGAATTAATAGCTCCCGCAGAATGCTTTCCGCATCGGCAGTGGTGATTTCAACCGCATCGCGATTGCGTTGCACTTCAATAACTCCCGCAATGGAGCGAAGCCCCTGAAGATCGAGCGAAGTAACGCATCGAATTTTCCGGCTGGCCGTCATCGCTTTCACTTGCTGCGGGGTTCCTTCGGCTATGATTTGACCTCTGTTAATCACCACGACGCGATCGGCGAGTGCATCAGCTTCTTCGAGATAATGCGTAGTCAGCAGAACGGTTTTTCCCCGCTCGATCAGCTTGCGAATTTCCTGCCAAAGCAAACGGCGGGCTTCCACGTCGAGCCCGACGGTCGGTTCATCGAGAAAAATCAGGTCCGGATTGCCACAGAGCGCAATCGCGAACAAGACACGCTGTTTTTGGCCGCCGGACAACTCCCCGAACAACCGATTCTTGAACGACTCCAGCCCGGCGATCGCAAAAGTTTGTGCCAGCGGCAATGGATTCGGATAGTAAGAGGAGAACAGCTCGATGTGCTCACTGACTCGCAAGGTCTCCGGGATATTTCCCACCTGCAGCATCACCCCGGTGCGCGCGCGAACTTCAGAACGGACCGGATTCCCGCCAAAAACGTCAACTTTGCCCTGGTCCGGTTTTGCCAGCCCGAGAAAAAGTTTTACGGCGGTGGTCTTTCCGGCTCCATTCGGCCCAAGCAGTGCAACCAGCTCGCCAGGACGTATATCAAAATTGACCTCCCGGAGAGCGGTCACATCACCATAGTGTTTGGCTACGCCTTGAAGGCGGGCGATGGCGGGCGCCAAGGGCGGGGCAGCGATCGCCTTCAACTCACGAGCGGGTCGGTCTAATGCGGTTATCATCTCGACTCCCTGCAAATAAGAATCTTTTAACTGCAAAAATCATGAAGCTTTGACCAGAACGGCGCCAGTGGAGATCATCACTTTCCGGCGATGACAAATGTCACCCGTAAAAGACACCCGGTACGGGCTTGTTGGATATAATCCCAATTCGAACCCGGAGTGGGACGGGTGCCACCTTGTCTGGAACTGTTTTGAACGCGAATACCACAGGACAAACGCCGGTACGCAGCGGCATCGAACGCGCCGCTTTGAGTGATCTCGGCTGTCAGCGAGAGAACAACGAGGATTTCTATTCCTACTGGGAGCCGGCCAGGGAGGAGGAATTTCTCGCCAAGGGACGCTTGGCGATTGTTGCCGATGGCATGGGGGGCTACGAAGGTGGGGAGATGGCCAGCCGCATTGCCGTTGAAGCCATCATTCAGAATTACTCCCAGCCGAAACAGGGCAGCCCGTACTCGTGGCTCGACGCGGGATTTCAGGCCGCTCACCAGGAGATCCTGGATCACGCCGCAAAACACCCAAAGCTTCACGGCATGGGCACCACTTGCACCGCGGCCGCGTTGGTTGGCAATCAAGTATATTTCGCTCATCTCGGCGACAGCCGTTTGTATCTGTTGCACGACAACAAGCTCGTGCGCCTTACTCACGATCACTCTTATGTCGGGCGTCTCGTGGAAAAAGGTGTCATTACCTCACAACAGGCCGAATCTCACCCGCAGCGGCACGTACTGACGGCCGCGCTTGGCGCAGGATCGAGCATCTCGCCAGAACATGGTGATCAGGGGCTAACTTCAGGCGATGTGCTCGTCCTTTGCACCGATGGTTTATGGAGCCTGGTGAGTGACGACGAAATTCAGAAAGCGCTGCGATCGAGCCCATCCCAGGCCTGCGCCTCGCTGATCGCCGTCGCCAAGGCGCGGGGTGGGCCGGACAACATCACTCTGCAGATCATCGCGATTCAGTAACCCGCCATTCCCGTTGGTTGCAATTGCATGCACACAGCCTTCGTTCTGCCATCTCGGCGACAGTTCCCAAGTCTGTGCTGATCACACCTTTAGGCGCTTTGCCGAAAGCTCTACCACTGGCATTGTGATTGCTGAACATTGACCCTGAAATAAAAAGACTAGTAAAAGAATAGGGTTTATGGGAGAATGCTGATCGAATGAAGATTTCGCAAAAAGGGCTTTACGCGCTGCAGGCGCTAATGATGTTGGCGCGCCGCTACAATGAGGGTGCAATTCGCATTCGTGATATCGCCTACGAAGAGGACCTTCCGGAAAAATTCCTGGAATTGATCCTGCTCGAACTCAAGAATGCCCGCGTAGTCGAAAGCGTGCGCGGCGCCAAGGGCGGATATCAACTGCGTCGCGCTCCCTCCGAGATACACCTCAGTGAGATTATTCGCTTGATTGACGGCCCGTTGGCGCCGTTTGGCGACGCCGATCAGTTGCGGACGCTCATTGACCGGGACAGCGATCACCGCACGCTTTATCAGGTTTTTCTCGACGTGCGCAACGCCGCGGCACGCATTTTGGAGCACACCACCTTGGCCGACATCGTTCAGCCGAAGTCCGACTCCTTAAGAACCAAAAAGGGACAGCGAAAAAAGAAGGGATCCGAAGCGACTGTTCTGCCTATGGTGGTGCACGGGCAGCCCTCGCGGGGCAAGGATGGCTAGGTTGCGAGCAGGAGGAAATGAATGAAGACTTTCACTAAAGCTTTTGCATTAGCAGTGATCTTAATCTCTGCAGCCGGGTTTGCGCAGACCACATCAGCCTCGCCCACCAGCGACAATTCTCCCACGACAATTCGTGGATGTTTGCAGGGTGAACGGAGCAATTACATCCTGGTAGAAGACAAGACGGGGGCTGTGTACGTGCTTAAAGGCGTGGGAACGAAACTTGATCGTGATCTTCAGCATGAAGTCGAAGTGAAGGGCCACGCGTTACCCGGCACCGTGAAGACCGGAGTTCGGCCAGAAAAAACCGGCAGCAATCCGGCAGATACCGTCCATGGCGTCGATGGCGTGCCGTTCCAGGTGGCGAATCCCGAAGCTGATGTGCGAATCGTTGCGAAACACTGCAAAGCCGCAGATGCAGAGTAATTTTTTTAAACCGCTTTAAGTCTATTTATTAAATAGACTTAATAGGATTGATGTGTTGAAAATCTCTTTCCAACTCGCCGGGAAAAAAATCGGCACGTTGCGCTGCGTCGCAGCGGCGATTTGTTGGTTTCTTACGCCCCTCGGCTTTTCCCAAACACTGGTTCGGGTCGGAGCGTTCCCCAATATCACCCACCCGCAGGCGATGGTCGGCAAGGCGAACGGATACTTCGCGAAGGCACTTGGCTCAAATGTGAAGCTCGAATGGACCAGCTTCAATGCCGGCCCTTCGGCCATCGAGGCTCTCTTCGCCGGCGCCCTCGATATGACCTACATTGGCCCCAATCCCACTATCAGCGGTTACGTGCATTCAAATGGCGCGGCCCTGCGGGTTATTGCGGGCGCAGCCAGCGGCGGCGTGGCGCTGGTGGTGCGAAACGACTCGGGGATCGCGAAATGGGAAGATTTCCATGGCAAACGTGTTGCTTCTCCACAACTGGGGAACACGCAGGATGTTGCGCTTCGAGCATGGTTGAAGGCTCACGGCTTGAAAACGACAGACAAAGGTGGCGATGTGCAGGTCCTGCCGATGGCCAATCCCGATCAGTTGACGCTTTTCCTGAAAAAGCAGCTGGATGCAGCCTGGTCGCCGGAGCCCTGGGCTTCGCGCCTGATTCATGAAGGCAACGGACGCCTTTTTCTGGACGAGCGCGATCTTTGGCCGCACGGGCAGTTCATCATCAACAATCTGATTGTGAGCCAGAAATTTCTCAAGGATCATCCTGACATCGTTCGTAAATTTCTTGCCGCTCACGTCGAACTGACTGATTGGATCAACAGCCACAGTGCTGAGGCGAAGACCATCATCAACCAGCAGATCGAGAAAGAGACCGGCAAGGCGCTTCCAGAGGTGGTGCTGGATGACGCGTTTGCTCGAATGCAGGTGACGTTCAATCCCTTGCGTTCCACTTTACTCAAGTCGGCGCAATCGGCATACGAAGCGGGTTTTCTGGGAAAGCAGAATCCCGACCTCTCGGGTCTTTACGACCTGACGCTTCTTAATCAGGTTCTGAAACAGAAAGGAAAGCAGGCTATTCAATGATGTCCAAGTCCGCCCTGCAACGGTCATTCACGCGCAAGCACCGCATTGCCACAGTCCCACCCAAACGGCGGAAAGAGAGCGGAAATCTCACCGTTCTGCCTTATCCCAGCCAACAAGCACGAGCGAAGGTCGCGCTTCAGAATCTCTCGCTGCAGTACAAGTCGAACGCGCGCCCTCTTTTGGCGCTGGACGATATCAACCTCGACGTGAAAGCCGGCGAGTTTCTTTGCATTGTGGGTCCTTCCGGCTGCGGAAAATCCACGCTGTTACATCTTGTCGCTGGGCTGCAGCGTCCGACTTGCGGCCATGTTTTCGTCGACGGCAAAGAAGTGAATACCCCGGGCTCCGATCGTATTCTGATTTTTCAGGAACTCGGATTATTTCCCTGGCTCACTGTCGGAGACAACGTTGCCTTCGGCATGAAGATGAAGAACGTTCCTCATGCCGAGCGGAAAGAGAAAATCGGACACTACCTTCGCCTCGTCCATCTTTCCCAGTTTAAAGATTCGTACACTCACCAGCTTTCCGGCGGCATGCGTCAACGTGTTGCATTGGCCCGGGCCCTCGCCGCTGAGCCTGACGTCCTGCTGATGGATGAGCCTTTTGCGGCGCTCGATGCGCAGACTCGCGACCTGCTGCACGATGAACTGGAGAGAATCTGGGCGGAGACAGGACGCACGATCATCTTCATCACCCACAATGTTCGCGAGGCCGTGAGGTTAGGCGATCGGGTTGTGCTGTTGACCTTCCGGCCCGGACGGGTCAAGCGAGAGTTCGACATCGACCTTCCGCGCCCAAGATTTCTCGAAGATGCGACAGTAGCGGCAGCGGCACGGGAGATTTTGAATGATCTGCGGGAGGAGATCAACAAATCTCTCGAGGCGCAATATGCCAGCCACGGAGCCACTTTATGAAGCGTTTTGCGCAACATGCAATTTTTTACGGGGTCCTGATCGGCTTGTGGGCTCTCCTCGCCGATCTGCACATCTGGCCGCCATATGTGTTTCCCACGCCACAAAGCGTGATGGAGTCACTCGCCGCAGGCTTCAAGGATCACAGTTTCTGGATCGCTATTGCGGTCAGTATGAGACGGATGTTACTGGGCTATGGCATTTCCGTGCTTTTGGGAATGGTGTTGGGCCTGGGAATCGCTAGCAATAAGTTCATGGAGGAAACCATGGGAGGTTTGCTGGTCAGTCTGCAGAGCCTGCCCAGTATCTGCTGGCTGCCTCTGGCAGTGCTGTGGTTCGGGCTGACGGAGAAAGCCATTCTGTTCGTCGTCATTATGGGATCGTTGCTCTCGGTAACTATCGCCATGGAAGACGGTCGCAAGCAGATGCCGAAAATCTATGCCATGGCAGGACGTAACCTGGGAGCAAGCGGGTTCCGCTTGTTCTGGCACGTGCTCCTGCCTGCCAGCTTGCCATTTATCGTCTCCGGTCTCAAGCAGGGCTGGGCCTTCGCGTGGCGCTCGCTCATCTCCGGAGAGATGATTTTCGTCAGCCTTGGCCTTGGCCAATTGCTGATGATGGGCCGCGACTTGAATGACATGAGCCAGGTGATCGCAGTGATGATTTTGATCGTTGTATTGGGATTCATCGTAGACGGCCTGGTGTTTAAGACGGTTCAGCGCCACCTGCAGCAACGATGGGGTTTAGCACCTATCTAGGAGCATGCGCGTAGATGCATTTTCCGGAAGCAGTACCTGTTTTTTGGGGGTCCGGTGAATTACAAGTTTGTCGATCAGGTAACTGATTTCTGCGAATGGTCTCGCCTTGGGGTCAAGAGAAAACATGCGAGCTGGCGCACTAAGAAAAGGGAGCACGTCCATGCAACGTTGTGCGAAATGGTTTGTAGCTGTCGCGATGTTGTTCACATTCACGGCGGCCCTCGTCGCTCAATCTTCTGCTCCGAGTGGAGACAAGAAGGAGCGAACTAGTCGAACTCCTGTGATTACCGCCAAGGAAGTGCAGGAACTAAAAGATGCGGTTGCGGCGCAGCAGCAGCAGATCGAGCAACTGCGCGAGGAAATGCAAAGCCGCGATGCCGCCCTCACCCAGGCGCGACAGACCGCGCAGCAGGCGCAGCAGCAACTGCAGCAAGCGGAAGCCGCGGCATCGCAAGCCCAGGAAAAAGCCAGTGCGGCCGAAAGCGCGGCTAATCAGCAAAACGACACGGTCAGCAAATTGAACGCCGACCTTGCCAATGTGAAGACTGAGGTCGCGAATAACGTCGTCAGCACTCAGGAGGAGGCGACCCGCACAACTGCCCTCGAAGCGCTCGTCGGACGTTTTCGCCTGAGCGGCGACGTTCGCGTAAGAGGTGAGTCTTACAACCAGGATGGCGTGCCGGACCGCAACCGCGCGCGGATTCGTGTGCGCTTCGGAGTCGATGGCAAGCTGAACGAGGATTTTGTCGGTGGCTTCGCGCTGGCGACCGGTTCGTTGGGTGATCCGAGCTCTACCAATGAAACCCTGACCAATGTCTTTGATCGAAAAACGATAGCCCTTGATCGTGGATATGTCACCTACAACCCGGTTGCACACAGCTGGTTCTCCGCCACCGGAGGCAAGTTCGCCTATACATGGCAGAGGACTTCGGCCACATTCGATCCCGATGTCAATCCTGAAGGGTTCAACGAGAAGTTCTCGTTCCAGTTCTCGGGCCCGGTCAAGAACTTCACGGTTCAGGGCATAGAACTGCTTTATAACGAAGCCAATGGAAAAGCTGGCGTTCCATCACAGGATTCCTACGCGGTGGGTGGGCAGGTATCGACAAGACTCGAACTCGGCCCCTGGTCAGCGACTCCATCTTTCCTGTCGCTGAAGTGGAACCGTCCTGACGCCATCCTGCAGGAAAGCGCATTCGCTGCCGCCGCCACTAACAGCGGATTTTCAACTACGACATCGGGAACAAAAACCACAACCAAAGTCCCAATTCCCGGCGAAGGCCAGGGTTGCTCCGCGGGCAACGGCTTGCCGAGCATTCCTCCATGCGCGTTTGCCCCGAACGGAATGACGAACTCGACCTACGTCGACTCCAAGGGCATTCCGCATTTCTATTCGGGGTTCAATTATGCCGATTTCATCCTGAACAACCAGATCCAGGATGGGCTCAGGCGGTTGCCGGTCAATCTGCTGCTTGAATTCGAAGATAACCTCGACGCCCAGCCGCATCCTCTCAGCACTACCACCGCGGTACTGACCAATCTGGGCAAGCAGAATAAGGAGTATGGTGGGGACTTTAGCCTGGGGCAGACACGCAATAAAAACGACGTGCAGTTCGGCTACGCCTGGTACCGCGAGGAACAGGATGCAGTGATCGCATCGTTTGTGGAGAGCGATCAGCGCGCTCCTACCAACATTTTGCAGAATCGCTTCTATGCCCTCTGGAAGCTGCGCAGCAACGCTCTCGCCAGCTTCAGTTGGTGGCATGGGCGCGTGCTGAACACGTATCTCGAAAACAATGGCGCCTTGTTCAACAACTACAATTCGAGCGTGCCGACGATTAAGACGGCGGGGCTACAAGAACCTTATTTGAACCGCTTGCAGTTTGATCTGATCTACACGTTCTGATACGAGGTCCGGGCAGCCAACTGGTGGATGCTTGCCATTTCTACACTCAAGTTTCTTGCTCTCGGACGCTGGGCGGGTACCTGTTCCGGGCAAACTGCTAGCCTCGTGGCTACCGCCCTATCCTCGCCAAATAAAAGGATTTCCTTTTACCCAGTCCGCGCAAGACGTGTTCACAAAAGAGGCAATGTATTGCGCCTGCGCACCTCTCCATCTACGTCCCTCAGGGGCCGGCAGGTCGCTGAAATGACGGGAAGTAGCAGAACAAAGGCTGCTTAGACCCCTCCGTGTCCGAGCCGGAGGTAACAGTTACCAGTGGCAGAATAAATGCCCTAGAGAAGTTACTTTTGTGGCATGCCAGCTCTCCCCCAATTCGCTGGTTGTTTGTTCGTGTGTGTGCAGTTGGGGCTGCTGGTTCGCCAGCGGTATGGGACGGACCACGCTATTCGTGTTCCGCACCTTGCTATCTTGCCTTGACTCAACTGCGCCGCCTTGCCTTATAGCGCAACCACAGTCCGGCAAGATTCAGATGTACGCCTCTACCCTGGTCGTCACATAGTTTCGATTGGCACAAGCTAAACCTACGGGAAGAACCAGGAGACTGACGATGGAAGTGAAGAGGCATTTTAGCGTTTACCAGACTGTACTGGTGGCGGGGGCGGTTATTCTTATCTCCGCGACTCTTGCCGGTGCGCAGACATACAACTTTAATATCGCAGGCTTTGCGACCGGCAACCAGCCAAAAGCCGTAGCCACGGCTGATCTCAATGGAGACGGCAATCCGGACATGGTGATTGCGAATTACAAGGACAACACAGTCTCTGTAATCATCGGGGCTCCTGCAGCTGTTTTCCAGAAGCAGGTTACCTACGCCGTCGGTACGAATCCTACAGGCATCGCCGTGGGCGATTTCAACGGCGACAGCAAGCTGGACTTGGCTGTGGTTAACCAGAATTGCCCCACACTGCCTTGCGCTGCAGTCGGCAACATTTCCCTGCTCTTCGGCAATGGCAATGGCACGTTTCAGAAGGCCGTAACTGCCGCGAGCGTCGCGAATGCCCCAAATGCCATCGTCGCTGGGGATTTCAATAAAGACGGAATCCTGGATATGGCTGTTGCCAACACACAAAGCGACAACATAACCGTGCTTCTGGGAACTGGAAAAGGTGCATTTTCGGCGGGTACCAATTATGCCACAGGAACCGCGGCGGCATCGTTGGCGGTCTCCGACTTCAACGGCGACGGAGTACCGGACCTGGCGGTAGTAAACAAGAATTCCAGCGATGTCAGTGTCTTACTGGGCAATGGCGACGGAACCTTTGCCGCCCAGCCAGCTCCCCCGACGGGGACGTTCCCGGTCGGCATTGTCGTGGGTGATTTCAATGGCGACGGCAAAATGGACATCGCCACCGCTAACAGCTTTCTTGCCAGCATCGGAATTTCGGTATTGCTGGGCAACGGGAACGGCACCTTCCAAACGCACAAGGATTACGCCACTCTGCAACCCTCTTCTGCAATTACCGCCGGCGATTACAACAACGATGGCAAGCTCGACCTTGCCGTCACCGCCACAGCTTCCGGATCGGTCGGTCTCTTGTTAGGGAAAGGCAACGGTAACTTCCGTACCCATGTTGACTACCTGGTAGGGGGGACGCCCGCCGCAGTGGCCTCGGCTGACTTCAATAGTGATGGCGCCCAGGATCTTGCGGTCGCCAGCACTACGGATAATAACGTTGTTGTTCTTCCCGGTACGGGAACTGGGGCGTTCCAGCTGAATGGATCAGTGTCGGTCGGCGCCCAAACCGAACCCAATCCCAGTTCGATAGCCGTGGGAGATTTTCAAGGTGCAGGCAAACCCGCGGACATCGCGATTGCGAGTGCGGGGACGGGAACTATTACCATACTTTTGGCGAATGGACACGGTAATTACAAGGCGCAGCCTGCGATCACCGTGGGCACCAGCCTCGTCTCCCTGGTTGCGAAGGACGTAAACGACGATAACAAAGTAGACCTGATCGCAGCTGATAATAAAGGCTCGAAGGTCTGGGTGCTATTGGGCAACGGAAACGGATCCTTCCAGACACCGGTTTCCTACACACTCTCTTCTGCCCCTACCTGTGTCCTGGTCGATGATCTCGATGGCGACGGCTCACAGGACATCGTAGCCTGTGACAAAGGGGTGTCGATTCTGTTCGGCAAAGGCGACGGAACCTTTAATGCCGCGACGGATTTCAAAACCGGAGGAAACACATTCCCCGTCGCTGCCACCGATGGCCGGTTCCTTGAGGGTGAATTGGACCTGGCGGTCGTCGCTTCGGGAACGAATTCGATTGTGGTTCTCTTGAATAAAGGCCACCGCCAGTTCTCTCAGCCGGTCAGCATTCCTGTAAACACGGGGCCGACGTCGGTGGCTGCCTTTGATTTCAACGGCGACGGATTCCTCGATCTCGCCGTCTCCAGCACTGGCACGAACCATGTTGGAACTCTGTCGTTCTTGTCCGGCAACGGCAATGGAAACTTCAGCGCGCCCGTGCAATACACCACGGCCTCCGGCCCGCTTTCCGTAATGGCGGGTGACTTCAATGGCGACGGCAAAGGCGATGTGGTAGTCGGGTACAGCAATCCCAATGGGAACGGTATTGCCATGATGACCGGCAACGGCAATGGTACGTTCAACCCACCTGTGGGTCACGTGACCTCGTGGGGGGCGAACGGCAGTCAAGGCAAGTACGAAGGCATCGATGTGGCAGACATCAACGGGGATGGCTCGCCTGATGTCGTAGCCGCCGATGAGATGACCGAACTCGTAAGCTGGTACCTCAACTCCTCGTTGCCTTCTCCGTACCCGAGTTCCCTCAATTTCGGGAACCAGAAGACCGGCACTTCGAGCAACCCCCTGACCGTTACGCTCGGGAACTCCGGCAGTGCAAACCTGAACGTCAGCGCCGTTAACGCGACTTCGCCGTTTAGCCAGACGAACACCTGCACTAATACGGTGCCGCCGGGTGAGATCTGTGAAATCAGCGTCACTTTCACTCCCACAACGAAGGGTCAGGCGACCGGGACGCTTACCATAACCGACACCGGAAGCACAGTCACGCAGAAGGTGGCGCTCTCCGGCACCGGAGACTAAGAGAAGTGAAAAGCAATAACAAGGGCCACCGCACTGGTGGCCCATAGATTTGAGCTGAAAACTGGACGCAAAATATCAGTTAAGATCCAACCACAGAAACTGTGT
>Ga0335081_10014602_pt1 | contig 12705 bp, 10 predicted proteins | sample Lox_Sample_35_FD_206713 | JGI IMG/M metagenome (GOLD analysis project Ga0335081, IMG submission 206713) | Soil microbial communities from Loxahatchee National Wildlife Refuge, Florida, United States - Lox_Sample_3.5 | ecosystem: Environmental > Terrestrial > Soil > Wetlands | place: USA...
ATCGAGCCGGTTGAAACGCGCGTGTGCTGGATGGCGTGGATCGCCGATCCCGACGGCAACCGCCTCGGCCTGCATTCGCGCAAGGACGGAACGGCCGGTTGAGCCTGCCACGGGCGCACGGCGAGGGGGCGCCCGCGCCGAGATCCGTCACCTCCCGCCCTTGAGGCCGCTCGCCAGCAGGGTCTCGAACCCCGGCTCCACGGTCTCGCGCGAGACGACCGTCACCTCGACCTGCTGAAACCCCGCCTTTTTGAGAAAACCGTGCAGCGCGCTCTCCTTGAAGCCGAGCCACACGTCGGCGTAAAGCTCGCGCGCCCTCTCGAAGGCATGTTCCTTGAGGTCGAGCACCACGAGCTGGCCGCCGGGCCGGAGAATGCGGAAGGCTTCGTTCACCGCGGTCTGCGGGTGGTTGGCGTGATGCAGCGCCTGGCTGAGGATGGCCAGGTCGACCGATTTGTGCGGCAGGGGCACGTCCTCGATGTCTCCGAGCTTGTAGGCCAGGTTGGCGAGGCCGTTCTTTTTCGCCAGCTCGGTGCCGACCTCCACCATGCGCGGCGAGTTGTCGATGCACCAGACCCGCTCGGCCCGATGGGCGATGAGCTGCGAGATGAGACCCTCCCCGGCGCCCAGGTCGGCCACGACGATGGGCGGCACGAGCCGCAGGGCAAGCCGGCCGATGGCCTCCCACGAACGGCCGGGGCAATACCCCTTGCCGAGGCGTCCGGCGATCAGATTGAAATACTGCTCGGCCACGCGGCGGCGCTTCTGGAGAATGCGGTCGAGGTTGTCGCGATCCTCGGCGAATTCCGGCGTGTCGGCCACCGCCTCGCCCGCGGCCCGGAGCAGCGCGAGGCGGGTCGGCGCGAGGCCGGCCCGCAGCGAGTAGAACGCCTTCTTCCCCTCCCGGCGGTCGGCCACGAACCCGGCCTGGCGGAGCAAGGCGAGCTGTGAGGAGATGCGCGACTGTGCCATGCCGAGCACCTCCTGCAATTCGGCGACCGAGAGCTCCTCCTTCATGAGCAGGGCCAGCAGCCGGAGGCGGGTGGGATCGGCGAGGATTTTGAGAGTGTCGAGGGAGGAGTTCAAAGGGCAACGCGCGGCCGCCGGGCACAGCCCAGCCGGCCTCCCACCCATGCCGGCGCAGAGCGACGGCGTCAATTCCGCGCTGCGCCCTCTCAGCGCATCAGCTCGACGATCAGCCGGCCCAGCTGCCACGCGCCTACCGTGGCGATGACGCCGCCGGCGACGATATTAATGATGCGCAGCATCCCGTCGTCGAGATGCTTGCCAAAGGTGCCCGCCAGCAGCGCCAGGATCAGCCACCAGAGCGATGATCCCAGAAACACGCCACCGATCAGCTGCAGTCCATCCAGGGTTCCGGTGGTCTGCCAGCCTAGGCCGAGCCCCGCGAAAACGCCGGTAAAGGCCACGATTGTCATCGGGTTGGCCAGCGTGAGGAGGTAGGTGGAAACAAAGGCGTCGCGCAGGCGCCCAACATGCACCGGAGTCGGCGCCTCGCGGCGGGGGGTCCGGGCACGCATGGTCATGAAGCCGAGCACGAGCAGAAATGCGCCGCCGAACAACTGCAGCCACGGCCGGTGGCCAACCAGAAAGGCGGTGACGGCCGTGAGGCCGGCCGCCGCGATCGCGCCATAGGTGGTGTCGGCTGCGGCGGCGCCCAGCCCGGAGAAAAACCCCATGCGCCGGCCATCCATCACAGCGCGGCGCAGGCAGAGCAGGTTGATGGGTCCGACCGGCGCGGCGATTGAAAACCCAATGACGAGTCCTGTCAGCAGATGCTCCATACGCAGGGGCGCGAGCAGAACGCGGGGCGGATTATGTCATTGCGGGGCCATCCGGGACCAGTCGACGGGCGCCGGACCCGCCTGAACGTGGCGCGGACGCGGGAGCGGGTTCCTCTCCCTTCGGCCCGTTCAGGTGACGGCCGCCGGCGTGGCGTCCCCGAAAAGGCTGATGCCGGTCACGGCATAGTCGTGCTCGGCTCCGCCGGATTTCACCTTGATGTGATCGCCCGGTTTCTTGGACAGCAGGGCCTGGCCGAGAGGAGACTTGTAGGAGATGATGTGCTTCTCGGGGTCGCCGTCCCACAAGCCCAACACGGTGTAGCGAACGATCTGACCGGTCGCGCCTTCGCGCAGCTCCACGACGCTGCCCACGCCGATCCGGTCGGTGCTGGCATCCCTGAAATCGGTGATGCGGGCGCGGGCGAGGTCGCGCTCGAGCTGGGTCTTTTGTGCCATGAGGAGCTGCTGGTCCTGTTTGGCCATCTTGTAGCCGGCATTCTCGCGCAGGTCGCCCTGCTCGCGGGCGGCGGCGATGGCGCGGGAATTCTCGGGAATCTTCTTGGTCACGATGAGGTCGTACTCCTGGTGCTTGCGCTCGTAGCTCTCCCGCGACACCAGAAGTTGCTCGGCCTTCGTTTCCCCTTCGCTGGAAACCAGCGATTGGATGGCGGGGAAGGTCTTGATGAAGCGGGCGAGCAGCGACTTCTTGGTCAATTCCTCGAAGCCTTGGTTGAGCAGAAGGGTGTTGGCGAGATCGCGGGCGGTTTCGGGGTCGGCCGTGGCGAGGAGGTCGGAGATCAGGTCGGGGTCGTCGCTGAGGATCTCGGCCAGCGGAATGCGCCGTGCGCCGGCGGATTGCAGCGCCTCGTAGTCGATGGCGAAGAAGATGGCACTGAACAGGCGCGGCGTGATGAGATCGCTGAGCAGCTTGGCAAACTTCTTGGACTGGCGGTTCTTGACGATCCACAGCAGGACCGGCGCGCGCAGGTTTTGCTCCGTCTGCCAGCGCTTGAGCACTGCGGCGAGTTCCTCGGCATGGTCCTGATCGACGAGGAAGTTGATGCATTCGGTGGTGAATTTCCCCTGGCTCATCTTGAGCAGGGCGAAGGTCAAATCCTTCCACTCCAGCGGATGCGCGTCCTTGACCAGTTCGAGGAACCGCGTCTGGAAATGGACCGGGATCTTCTCGGCAATGTCGGTCAAGCGGCGGGTGTCGGCGACCAGCTCGCCCAGGCTCGGGCTGAACGTGGCGACGTCCACGCCCAGGAGTGTCGCGAGCTCGTCGCGCACGGCCGCGCCATAGAGGCGCTCGGCGGGATGCAGCTGGTTGCTATCCTTGACGACCTCGGCCAAGCCGTTGAGTACCGGGGTCAGGTCGGCCTTCGTTTCCTTGCGGGTGGCCGACCCGAGCAACTCCTCCGCCAGCTGGATGCGTCGCCGGGCCGACCGCGTGTTGGCAAAGTGTTCGAGGATCTCGTCCTCGACCGACACCGGTTCATCGCGCAGCACGTAACATTCGGTTTTCTTGGCCGGGACGGCGATGCGCGGATCCTTGGCGACATGTTTCTTGGTGGACGCCCACCACTTCTTGAATTTCTCCTCGCCGACCACCTGCTGCAGGACGATCTCGAGGTCGATGGCGGTGGTGGCCTTGTTGGGAAAGGCGGCCAGCGCCTCGACGACGAGCTGGACGGGCTTTTCCTCGATCAGATGGGCGATCTTGTCGGGTTCGGTCTCCTTGCGCACAAGCAGGTGCTTGGGCGGCAGGACCTCGAGGGTGGTGACGCAAAAGGCCGGATCCATCCGGTGCTTCTTCTTGCCCGCAAAATCGATGACCAGCTTGTGATCCGCCTCATCGTAATCCTTGATCTGCCCGAATCCCCAGCTGCGGTGGATGCAATACGCGTCGGGCTCCATCGCCTCGAGTTTGGCTTTGGCTGCTTTGAGCGATGGGTTCTTGGCGATGAGCGCTTGAACGGCTTCAGAATTCATGGTCGCAATGTGGCGGACGCAAACGACGAGTTGAGTCGAGAATGGGTTGGAATGTCAAACTGTGTATCTTAACGTGGCCGGGATGATGTCCTTGCAGAACGCGCCGTCGGCCGTCGCGTGGCCCGTCGCCGTCGCCATGCTCGAGCGGTGGCTGCGCCGGCACGACCGACTGGATGCGCTGATGGAAGAGGCAGGGCGGAAGGCCGCCGGCGGCTTGCGCGGCGAGGAGCGGGCGCGCTGCCAGCACCTCCTGTTTGGGGCGGTCCGCCACTACGATCGCCTCGGCGCGGCGGTGGATGCGCGGGTGCCGCACCCGCCTCGGGCGCGGCTGCGGGCGGTGCTGCTGGTGGCGGGCTTTGAGCTGCTGGAGACCGGCACGGCGCCGGTCGCGGAAGGACAGGCGGCCAAGGTGGTCCACCATGCGGTTGAGCGGGCGAAAGCGCTGCTCAGTCCGGCGGAGGCCCGCCTGGTCAACGCGGTGCTGCGAAAGCTTGCCCAGGCGCCGGAGCTCCACGCGGCGCCGCCCGGCGCCGCCGCCGGAACCGCGGAGCTGGCGCGGTTTTTCTCGCATCCGGAATGGCTCGTGCGCCGCTGGCTCGGGTATTTCGGCGCCGAGGCGACACACCGTTTGCTGGAATGGAACCAGTCGCCCCCGCCCGTTTACGGACGCTGGCGCGGACCGGCGGAGGCACCGGCGTGGCTGCCGGCAGCGCCGTGGCCGGGATTCTTGGTGGTGCCGGCGGCTCATTGGCCGGAAATCGAGCGGTGGCTGACCGAGGGCACGCTGTATTTGCAGAACCCCGCCACGCTGATGGCCGCGGAGTTGCTCGATCCCCAGCGGGGCGAAACCGTGCTGGATCTGTGCGCAGCGCCCGGCGGCAAGAGTCTGTTGCTGGCCGACCTGCTCGAGCGCGGGCCGCGGAGCGATGTGGAATTCCGCGGCGAGCGGGCACCGGCATACGCCTCATCTGCTTCGCCGGCCCCGGTGGCCGGGGCTACAGTACCGCCAATCGGACCCGGGTTGGGCCGGGTCGTTGCCGTCGATCTGCCTGACCGCCGTCGGATCAAACGGCTCCAGGAAAATCTGGCCAAGGTGCGCGCGGTGGACGTCGCCCTGATTCAGGCCGATGTGTTGGCGCTGTCTCGCGCGCTCTTTGCGGAGCACCACGTGCCGGCGACCTATGCCGCCGTGCTGCTCGACGCGCCCTGCACCAATACCGGGGTGATGCGACATCGCGTCGACGTGAAATGGCGGTTGCGGGAGACCGACATCGCCAAACATGCAGAGCAGCAACTCGCCTTGCTCACCGCGGCCGCGCGTTGCGTCGCCCCGCCGGGTCCGGAATCACCGCACGCCGGCGGCGGACCGGGCGGTCGATTGGTCTACAGCACATGCAGCCTCGAAGCCGAGGAAAACGAGGGTGTGGTCGAGGCGTTTTTGCGCGCGTCGGGCGGGCGGTTCGTCCTCGAACAGCTGCGCACCAGCCGACCATGGGAGACGGAGTGCGATGGCGGCAGTGCGTTTCGCCTGCGGCGAATCCGGTGATTCAGGATTCCAGATCCAGAATCCCAGATGCGATTGCGCCGCCGTCCTGAACCTTCACTCGCGGATCGCGAATCGATCGTTGAGCTTCTTCAGGGAACAAGCTCGAAGACCGGCAGGGTCACCTGTTGCTCCTGGTTACCCTCGATGAAGGTGTAGGTGACGCGCGAGGCGGTGTGGATCAAATCCGCATAGCGGCGGAACGGCCAGGCTGACACCGGCTCATCGTTGATGCGCGTGCACAAATCACCCGCCTGCACACCGAGCTGCTCCGCCGCCGACTGCCCCACCACCGCCGCCACCCGCCAATAGGCGGCGGTCTTGGTAAAGCTCAAGCCGGTGCTCCGCAGGGGCGGGACCGTGATCGCGTCGAAATTCGGCCGGAAGAAGGTCACCTGGTTGCGCTTCTGGTCGAAGGTGACGGCGAAATTCCGCAGCAGGCCGCCGCCGATGGAGGACAACTCGTCGGTCATGTCCACGATGGGGTTCTCGATGACATACGCGCCGATGGTGAGCGGCTGGGCGAGCCGGCCGGTCATGCGCAGGCGGTCGCCGGCGAGCGTGGCCACCAGGGCGCCGGGCTTCGGTCCATATTGAAAGCTGGGATGGAGGCCGACGGTGTTGAGGCTGAGGGCGGCGTCGCTGCCCGAGTCGACCAGCGCGATGAACGATTCCGCGCCCAGCTGGATCGGGATGAGCGGCGTGTTCTGCTCGTTGTTGAAGGGGATCGTGACGCCGGGCAGCGCCATGGGCACGCCATGCGGCGTGATGGTTACCTCCGAGTGGAGGTAGTCGAGGGTCAGCAGGGTGTCGCGGAATAGGGGGAAGCCCAGCACGCCGTCGATGCGCATGCCGAGGTGATTCGAGAGGTCGGCGAGGTCATGCTCCAGCGCCTGGACGCCCTCGAAGCGCGCCGCGCCGAGCTCGAAGCGTTTCAGGGTGACGGGATTGAGCAGCTTCACCTGGCCATTGGCGCCGAGCACGCGCACGGGTGCCTGGTTGCCCCGGGCGCGGCCGCCGAATCGCTTCGCAAGATCGGGCGTCACCAAAGTGGCCGAGGAGCCGGTGTCGATGATAAAGTGGTAGGGGCCGCGCTTGTCCCCCTGCGTCTCGATGACGAGGAAATTGGAGACGAGGGACGCCTTGAGCACGCTCTGCGCCGATTCGAGGCTCGTCCGCCGCGGCGGCAGGCGGAACGTCGCGCAGCCCGCGAGGAGCAGGGCCAGGCCGGCGGCGAGCATCCGCGGGAAGGCGCGGGCCCGAGGCGGCCGGAGAAGGGGCGGGAGACGCGAGGGCGGATTCATTTTTCCGGTTGGGGCAGACGGAGGCCCATCGCGATCGGCACGAGCATAATGACGCCCCCGAGCGCATACAGGCCCTCCGGGTGAAGTCGCCAGTAGATCAGCCCGCCGGCCACCGGCCCGATGGCGCGGGCGAGCGAGCCGAGCGACCGGAAGACGCCGAGAACCCTGCCTTGCTCGTCCACCCGGCTGTACAGGGAAATGAGGGCGGAAATGGCGGAGTTGGTGAAACCGGAGCCGAGCGACAGGCAGGCGAGGCCGGCGTAAAGCACCGTCCGATTCGGCGCGAAGCCGATCAGGAAAAGCGCGAGCATGAAGATCGTCACGCCGGCCACCAAAACGCGGCGCTCGCCGAATCGCGGAACGGTTCTTCGCACCAACACGCCCTGGGTGAAAATCGACATGAAACCAATAAAGACGAAAATCGCCGTCATCTGCCGCGGCGTATAAGCGAACCGATCGGCGGCAAGGAAGGCCAGCGAGAATTCGACGGCGCTGAAGGCCAGGGCAAAGACAAAATAGAGCAGATTGGAGCGCCGTACCCGGAGGTCGGCGATGCCGAAGAGGGCCTTGACGGGATGACGCTCGCGCGGCGGGGTGGCTTTGCCGGCGCCGGGCGCGCGGGTTTCGACAAAGCGGGCGTAGATCCAGGCGAGGTTCAACAGACAGCAGGCGAAGGCGATCAAGGCAGGGATGGAGAACGGATGAATCCCGTAGGCCGCCAGGCGCGGATGCCGGGTGAGGAGATTGTAGCCCGACATCAGGCCGCCGATGGCGGGGCCGGTGATGAAGCCCAGGCCGAAAGCGACGCCGACCAAGCCCATGCCCTTGGCGCGGTCCTCGCGTGAGGTCACGTCGGCCACCGCGGCGGTGGCGACGGAGAGATTGCCGCTCATGGCGCCCCCAAAAAGGCGTGCGAGAATGAACAGCCAGAACGAGCCGCTGAAGAACCACAGAAGGTAACTGAGCGTGATGCCGGTGACCGTGAGCAGAAGGACGCGACGGCGGCCGAGGCGATCGGAGAGATCTCCCCAGTAGGGAGCGAAAAGAAACTGCAACAGGGAATAGAGTGAGCCAAGAACGCCACCGAAGAGCACCGGGGTGTAGCCTCCGCCCCCACCGGTGAGGCGGGCGAAGGCGTCCATCTGCGCCAGCAGCCACCCGAGCAGGCCGCCGTGCCCCTCGCGACCGAGATAATATTCGAGCATCGCGGGGAAGAGCGGGAAGATGATCGAGAACCCGATCAGATCGATGTAAAGCGTGAGAAAAATAACGCCCAGCGAGAGCCGCCGCGGCGGAGACGCCGCCGGGCCCGCGCGGTCGGGCGGATCGGGCGATCGACGGAAAGCAACCGCGGAGGGATCGGTCGTCACGGGAAGGAGAAGGGGTCAACGTTAGCGCCCGAGCAGCGGGGTGCAACCGAAGTTTGGTTCAGAGAATATGAAACACTGGCACGAGCGCGTACCAGCGGCCCGCCTTCCGCCGGTCCGCTCCGGGCGCAGCCGTGTTCAAGGTTGAACAGGGCTGCGCTGTTCTGAGGGCGCGGACGGGAACGGCCGCGGGGGCAGGCAAGACGGGAATGGCCCCGGGAGGGGCGTCGCCCACCACGCGGGTTACGGACGCGGCGCCCGGCCTTCGAGGTGGAAGCGGTGCAGAGCGCGGTGCACCACCGGTGCGAACAAAACGCCAACGGTGGTGAGGAAGGCGACGCCGCTGAACAGGGCATAGAATCCGGCGAAGATCCTGCCTGCCGCAGTCCGGATCGGATCGAGCGGGCCCATGCCGGAGAGAATCATCGCCGCGTTGGCAAACGCATCGACCCAGCGCAAGCCCTCGATGAAATGGTAGCCGACCATGCCGACGCCGAGTCCGGCGACGAGCAGCGCCGCGGCGATCAAGCCGTGTCGCCCGAGGCGGCGGTAGTACTCCCGGCGCGGCAGCAGCGGCTCGTTGCGATGCTCGAACTTGACGACCGGCCAATCCATGGGGGGCGTTTTGATGCTGGTGGGCTCGCGGGAACTGCGCTGGGCGGCGGCCCCCGCCTACCATTGGTAGGGCAGGGGGAAACGCGAGGTCAGCTTGAGCACCCGCGCCTTCGTCCCCGCGATCGCGGCATCCTGCCGCACCGTGCCGATCGCCCGCAGGACCTCGTCGAGGCAGGCGGCGATCTCGTCCATGTCGGGCTCGAGCATGCCGCGCGTGGTCACCGCGGGCGTGCCGAGCCGGAGGCCCGACGCCTGAAACGGCGAGCGCGTCTCGAACGGCACGGTGTTCTTGTTGCAGGTGATGTTGGCCAGATCGAGCGTCGCCTGGGCGACCTTGCCGGTGAGGTCGGCGAACTTGCCGCGCAGGTCGACGAGCATGAGATGGTTGTCGGTGCCGCCCGAGACGATCTGGTAGCCGCGCGCGGTCAGGGCGGCGGCGAGCGCTTGGGCGTTCCGGATGATTTGCGCCGAGTAGGCCTTGAATTCGGGCTTGAGGCATTCGGCGAAGCACACGGCCTTGGCGGCGATGATGTGCATGAGCGGGCCGCCCTGGCCGCCGGGAAACGTGGCGGCGTCGATCGCCTTGGCGTGGGCGGCCCGGCAAAGGATGAGGCCGCCGCGCGGCCCGCGCAGCGTCTTGTGCGTGGTGGTGGTGACAAAATCCGCATGCGGCACGGGCGAGGGATGGTGGCCGGTGGCGACCAAGCCGGCGATGTGCGCGATGTCGGCAAACAGGTAGGCGCCGACGCTGCGGGCGATCTCGCCCATGCGCGCAAAGTCGATGATGCGCGAGTAGGCGCTCGCGCCCACCGTGATCATCTTCGGCGCCTCGCGCTGCGCGGTGGCGGCCAGTTCGTCGTAGTCGATGCGCCCGGTGTCCTGGCGCACGCCGTACTGGCAGAACCGGTAGAGTTTGCCGGAGAAATTGGCGGGGTTGCCGTGGGTGAGGTGGCCGCCGTGGCTGAGATTCATGCCGAGCACCTTGTCGCCCGGCTGGAGGACGGCGGTGTACACGGCGAAATTGGCCTGCGAGCCGGAGTGGGGTTGCACGTTGGCGTGCTCGGCGCCGAAGAGCTGCTTGGCGCGCTCGATGGCGAGCACCTCGACCTTGTCGACCTCCTCGCAGCCACCGTACCAGCGCTTGCCCGGATAGCCCTCGGCGTACTTGTTGGTGAGCACCGAGCCGGCGGCCTCGAGCACGGCCGGGTAGGTGAAATTCTCCGACGCGATGAGCTCGATGTGGCTTTGCTGGCGCGCGAGTTCGCCGGCGATGGCGGCATGGACCGCAGGGTCCAACTCGTGGAGGGGGGTGGCGTTGAGCGGCATGGGTGTCAAAGGATGGAGGTCAAGTCCAACGCAGCAGGTTCCCGGTTCCAAGCCAAGCCGCAAACCCGCGGCGCCACGCCGGCTCGCCCCGCCGGCTATGCGGGGAGCACGAGCGACTTGAGCAAGTTGACGACGCTGGGCACGGCTTCGACGAGATTGTCGCGGCAGGTTTCGTAAACGCTGAGCGGGCCGCCGTAGGGGTCGTCGACTTCGGGATCGACCGGCGGCGGCAGGAACTGCCGGAAGAGGTAGAGATGCCTGGGCACCCGTTCGAATTGCAGCTGGATCATGGCCCGCTGGGCTTCGGTCATGCAGAACACGACCAGGGCCCCATCGAGCAACGGCTGCGTCACCGGCTGGCTGCCATGCGGCGAGAGATCGATGCCGACCTTCTTCATCGCGATCGCCGCATTGTCGGAAATCGGATCGCCCCGGCGCGCCGCAATGCCGGCGGAGACAACCGGCAGCGATTTGAGCGGCTCATTCTGGCCGGCGAGAAAGTGTTGGAGGAGACCGGCGGCCATGGGACTGCGGCAAATGTTCGCCGTGCAGACGATGAGAATATGGCCGAGGCCGGGCATGCGGGAAAACCGTGAATAAGCAGGCGGTGGCGGGTGGTGTCGAGGGAAGAAACTTCACGCGGGTCGCAGGCGTTCTCAACCGGGCGGCAGCTTTCCGAGCGCGAGCAGCGCGCGGTGCAGTTGCACGGCCCGCTGCAGGACGACGTCCTTGGGCGCTGGCTCGGGTGCGGGCGGGGGAGCGGGCGCAGGCGCGTTCGCAGGGGGGGCCTGGGTCGGATTCTGGACCGACGTCGGGGTGGATTCGCCGGCGGCCACCTCGGCGGTGTGCTCATGGGCGAGCACCGCCTCGTCAAAGCGAGGCTTGGCCATGTTCTCGCCGATCAGCGATTCGACGGATGCGCCGGCATCGAGCGCGTCGTAGGCGCGGCGGTCGGCCTCGGGTTTGACCGCGAGCGCAATATCCGGGGCGCCGCCCGGTCCCTGCAGGCCGAGCGTGATCAGGTCGGGCGCCGGCAATCGGAGCGCGGCGACTGTTTCGGCGGGCGTTCCGGGTCCCACGAGCACCAAAAGCGGCGCGGCGCGCGGACGCGGAGGCAGGCCCAACCCCGTGACGCGCGTCCCGTCGTCCTTCGGGTAACGCAGGTCGACGATCAGCGCCGGCGCGGACCACGCGGCGGACAGGAGCGCAAAGTCATCGGGCAGGCGATGCAGCCGCACGTAGGCGAGACCCCGACCGAGATCCAGCGGCGCGGCCGGCGGCGTTGCGGCGGCCGGCGCCGCCGCCGCCGGCAGATCCAAAATCGAAAACCGAAGGCCTAGGATCAGAAGCCAGAAGCCGGAGGCCAGATGTCGGCGCACGAAGGCGGTTGGAGGTCGGGCTTGATGCCCGACGATGCGGTCCGGTGTCGGGGATAAACCCCAACCTACATCATGAGGATTCATTTTCGGTTCAACTGACGCGCGCCGATGTCGCGGCGGAAGTACTTCGAGTCAAAGTGGAGCCGGCCGCACACGGCATAGGCGCGATCGGCCGCGGCGCGCAGCGAGGCCCCCCGCGCACAGACGCCGAGGACCCGCCCGCCGGCGGAGATGATCTGCCCCTGAGCGTCGAGCGCAGTGCCGGCATGCACGATCCACTCGTCGGGGGACATTGCGTCAGGCAACGTGATCCTCTCGCCCTTGGGATAATGGCCCGGATATCCCTTCGCCGCGACCACAACGCAAATAGCCGGCTCCGGTCTCTCGGCGACGGCAACCTCGCCGAGGCGGCCCTGCACGGCCGCCCACATCAGCGCGAGGGGATCGGTCGCGAGGCGCGGCAGGATCACTTGGGTCTCGGGGTCGCCAAACCGGGTGTTGAATTCGAGCACCTGCGGGCCGTCGGCGGTCAGTATGAGTCCAATGTACAGTGTGCCGCGGAAATCGATGCCCGCCGCCGCGATGGCCTCGACGCTCGGACGGGCAATCGTCCGCACGATCACATCCAGGAGCGGAGCCGTGACGACCCCGGCCGGCGAGTACGCACCCATGCCACCCGTATTCGCCCCGGTATCGTTGTCGCCGATGCGCTTGTGGTCCTGACTCGTCGGCAGCACGACGAAATCGCGCCCGGAAACGACGAGGTGAATCGAAGTCTCCTCGCCGAGGAGGCAGTCCTCGATGAGCACCCGCCGGCCGCTCGCGCCAAACATCCCGCCCTCGAGCATGCCGCGCACGGCGTCCTCGGCCTCGGCGAGGCTTTGCGCGACGATCACGCCCTTGCCGGCGGCCAGGCCGTCGGCCTTCACCACGATGGGAGCAGGGTGGGAGCGCAAGTAGGCGAGGGCGGGCGCGGCCTCGGAAAAGAACGCGGCGGGCGCGGTCGGGATGCGGTGTTTGAGCAACAGCTCCTTGGTGAAAATCTTCGAAGCCTCGAGCCGGGCGCCGTCGCGCTTCGGGCCGTAGGCCGGAATGCCCGCCGCGGCCAGCTGATCAACCAGCCCGAGCGAGAGCGGCACCTCGGGGCCGACGACCACGAAGCCGACTTTTTCGCGCTGCGCGAGCGCGACGAGGCCGGGCACAGTGTCGGCGGGCACCGGGAAGCAGACGGTCTCCTGCGCGATACCTCCGTTGCCGGGTGCGGCGATGACGCGTGGACGCGCCGGCGAGGCGAGGCAGGCTTTGACGAGCGCGTGTTCGCGCCCGCCGGAGCCGACGATGAGGACCGAGGAAGGAAGGGAATGCACCACGCGA
>Ga0335081_10014603_pt1 | contig 12705 bp, 12 predicted proteins | sample Lox_Sample_35_FD_206713 | JGI IMG/M metagenome (GOLD analysis project Ga0335081, IMG submission 206713) | Soil microbial communities from Loxahatchee National Wildlife Refuge, Florida, United States - Lox_Sample_3.5 | ecosystem: Environmental > Terrestrial > Soil > Wetlands | place: USA...
AGAATCTGTCCGGAGCCAGTCTATTGGGGAGGACTGTCGGGCAGTCCATACAGTGAAGCGATCTCGTGGGGGAAGTTCGTGCCCCCATCCGAGGGCGGCAAGTTCGGAGAGGTATTCATCGACGCGACTGTCGGATTACCTATTCTTGTGGCCGCGGTCATCGAGCGGCTAGAGAAGAATAAGAAAGGAAATTCCGCCCGGAGGACTGGAAAAGCTTCGGCGAAGAAGTAGGGACGCGCTTGAGACCTGCGTTATGCGGTGGTTTCGCAGGTTACGGGTTGATCTGCGGTTTCGGCGGTTGGAGTATCTTCTTCGTTCTGGACACACTCGCCGAGCATGCGGCGGTATATTGGGGCAAGCGCCCTGTTTTCAAGCAATTCTGCCTCTGCCTGAAACCAATCCTGTAACTCCTGGCCCTCCGTCTGGCCGCGGGACTCGTAGATCTGCTGGGCGCGGGTTCGCACCTTGCGATGGACCGCCCGACGCATCAGAGCCCGCTGTTTTTTCCTTCTAGTCTCGATGTCCACTATCGCCCCTGATTGTCAGGAAGGTCTTTTCGATCCACTTCTATGATAACCGATCGCTGTTAACGGAAGATTACATCTGGCTAACCTTTGGGGTTACCAAAGTTATAAGACTTCAGGTGTGCCGCGACCGTCGCAAAGCTTTTGTTATCAGTCGCTTAATTCACGGTCAAGGGAATGTTCAGAACAGCATCGGCTGTTCCTGTCGTGTTGCTGACAGTATACGCATTGACTGTGATGGCGTAGTTGCCGGGAGGCGTGCCGTTCGACGTAGTTCCGCCTCCTCCGGAGGTCTGGGTGTTGGCGGAGCCGCCGCAGCCGACCAGTAGCGAGATCGCCACGAGCGTGCCCGAGAGCGCCGGAGAATACTTCCGACGAGGAATCAGCGTCAGGAAAACCAAGCCGATGGTGAGAACTCCCGCAACGGGCCAAATACTCCCCTGGGTCCTGCCGACGGCAGCTCGACCGGCCGTATTGGTGGTGGTGCTCACGTTTACGGTCGCGCTGGCGCTCGAGGCGGAGCTGAAGTCGACCGTGTATTGATCGAGCGCGTCCATTGTATTCACTGTGCAGCTTGCTTTCGGGGCGGTGGTGCTGCACGAGAGATAGACGCGACCGGTTCCGGATGTGGAATTGAAACCGATCGTGCTGGACCCAGTCGATCCGGCCCTAACGTTAATTGGTGCCGCAGACATTGTTGGCGCGGGAACTTGAGAGGCCGTGTAAACGCGCACGTAGTCGACGCTCATAACTGCGGGGCTGGGAGTGGTATTGTCAGGAGGGCCGGGCCAACTGCCGCTGCCTCCCACGGCAAGGTTGAGCAGAAGAAAGAATGGGTGGTCGTAGTCCCAGATGAATCCTGACGGAACATCGGCCGCCGTGCGCACGAAAAATACGTTCGCGGGCTTGTCGACATAGAACTGCACCATGTTCGGAGACCAGATCGCTCCGTAGGTGTGAAACGATGTAACGTCGGGACCGTTGGGATCGCTGGCAGGAAATGTGTAGCGCTGGCCCAGTCCATTTCCGCCGCAATAACAGTCGCTCGGGCCGTACCCGCCGTGGAGAGTTGAGCTGATCATACTCGGCCCCAGCCCGGCACTAAGCGGTACATTCTCCATGTAATCGATTTCGCCCGACGCTGGCCAGCCGACGGTCGTAATGTTCGTGCCCAACGCCCAGAACGCCGGCCACAAGCCCGGTCCGAGCGGCAGGCTCATACTGGACTCGATGCGTCCGTACTGAAAGCTTTGCAGGTTGCTCGAGTTCAGGCGGGCCGACGTCCAACTGCCGCTATAGGGAGCCACACCGGAATTGATCCGCAGCGCCTGAATGATGAGATGGCCACTGCCGTCGAGATAGGCGTTCGGATTCGCAGGGTCGCACGGGGCGGTTTTGCTGTCGGGCGCGCAGTAATATTCGACTTCATTATTCACGTTCAGAATGCCGGTATCGTAGGTCCAGTTCTCGGAGTTGATGGTCGTTCCGCTGAACTCGTCGCTCCACGATAGAGTCCAGGTTTGCGCGAAAGCAGGCCTACCCGCAGCGATCAAAATCAGCAGGATGACAATGCACGCCAGCTTTGGATTGCGGAGAGGATCGAGGCAGGAGGACCGGGAAATAGGCCAGATCATATCTTGCGGCATGGGATGAGGCACACGAGATCATAAGCCCCGGAGGTCCAGCGCGAGAAGAAGATTCCCTGGAAACTCTTCACTGTTGGGGTTCGCGGAGGGGCGTTTCGGGACGCTGCGCTGCGATGAAGTTGTAAAGGGCTTATTCCGTGCTGGGCTTGAGTTCCGATGGTGCGCTGAAGCAAAGAAATTGTCGATCAAACAAACAGAAAGGGCACGACGTTTCGCGGCGCCCCTGCGTTCGCTGTCAGAGATCCCTGTGTTTTCCTGTCCTCGCGAACCTTCCACCTAGTCGAAAATTAAAACAGCGGAGGCGATCACGGTCGTCCAAAGTCCACGCTTGTCGCCCACTGCCGATTGGGTCACGTTGGCGGTGCGGACGATCTTGTTGGAGAGGCGATAAATCTGCTTCTTCTCGTCCCAGGAACGGTCGGGGTCGAATTCGACGTTCAACGTGGTCGCCAGCATTTCTGCGGCGAGTTCTTCGGCATACTCGCCGGCAGCATCTTCGGTCTCGCCGAAAGAATGATGCTCGCTCAGATAGCCGTAGGTGTTTCGGTCGGCCGGAATCGCGACGCCGATCGAGGAAGCCAGCAGACGGTGAGGCTCGCGAGTAGAATTCTCGGCCACCACGGCGAAGACGACTTCTCCAGGATGCAGGTACTTCACGCCCTCCTTGCGGGCGAGCAGCTTGCAATTCGGAGGGAAGATGGAAGAAACGCGCACGAGGTTCTGGGCGGCGATACCGGCGTCGCGCAGCGCCAATTCGAATGAAGTCAGCCGCTCACGGTGTTTCCCAACGCCCTTGGTGAAGAAAATCCGCTTGGGAACCATGTCTTTGCCCAATTTTTTTCAGTCCTCCAAAAAGAAGAATTTTGAATCGTGAGAATGCACAATCTAACACAATGGTTTGTAAAGGAAATATGAATTTGCTCACATTCGGAAGAAAAAAAATAACGGAGAGCGCTAAGACGCCCTCCGTCGTGCTGTCGGGAAGATGGAGAGGTGAAACCTTATTTCGCGGCGCGCACCGAAGTTACTGTAATCGTATTATCTTTTTCGGTACCGGTCACGGTAGCCTTGGCTCCCGCTTGTTTGTCAAGAGTGGCGAGAGCGGCCTTGTTCGAAGTTTCCAGAGTGTAGACCTTGTCGCCGACAACCAGGGCATATTTCGAGCCCTTGGCAACGCAGGCTCGGGTGCAACCGGCGTCATCACCGGGCATCGCGTGTTTCGCCCCACACATGGAATCGCTGACCGTTCCCGTGTAGCTCTTCGAGGCGGCAAGGGCCAGGGAAGCGGTCAGGAACGTAATCGCGAAAACGTTCAAAAGCAAAAATCCGAATCTTTGAATTCGACCATTCATCATCCCCAATTCTCCTTAGATTCTTGTTGTAAGGCTGCCGCCCGAGCATCGCGCCCGACGCAGACCCATTCTAGAAAAGATGCCGCATCGGCCTAGAAGTTACAAGTTGAGGATTGTAAAAAGTGGGGACGCATGGGCATGCATCCCCACCAGATGCCCGGATCAGACTAAGGGGAGGGCCCGGGCAAACTCGACACATCATCGGAATCCCCAGTTGCGCTTACTTCGCCGGAACGACCGAACTGACATCCACTCCCACGCCGTTCACGGAACCCGTGACCGTCACGTTCTTTCCCGCTTCTTTGTCGAGAACCGCCAGCAACGCCTTGTCGGTGGTATTCAGCGAATACACCTTCTCGCCCACGACCAGCGTGTACTTCGCGCCGTGCCCGATACAATTTCGGGTGCAGTCGGCCGGAGTGCCGCCCATGTGTTGGGTGTTGCACATCGAGTCGCTGACAGTACCACTCAACGTCTGCTTCTCGTTCGCAGAGGCAAAGCCAGCTACGAACAAAACTACCAGCGTGATGAAAGTCAAATTGAGAATCGTGCGAGTACTGCCCAAATGCATACACCTCTCCGAATATCGGCGTAACCTAGAGGAAAATCCTGCCGAGACTTTCGGGAAGTATACCGATTCGCGCTGATTTTCCAAATGCATTCTGGAGACAGAATTCTTTGAGAGTTGGGGCAGGTTACTCCAAACTGGCTGAGAATGCTGGCGGTGACGCGACTTGTTCCAAAATCCGAACAAAACGCCAAAGGTTTTAAGACCCTACTGTGGGGCTTTCACGGTATAGATCAGATCGACATCCACCGTCTTGTCGCGAAGATTTGGCGTGACGTGAGAAGCGACATCCCAATCGAAGTTTGAAGGCAGCAGCTTGTGTGCGATCGGGAGATATTCGGCGAGGTAGCTAGCATTGTAGACATCGCCGGAACGCAGCTTCCACGCCTCGCGCAGCTTCGCGGTAAGGCTGTTATCGAGTCCGCGATACTGCAGATCGCCCATGTGATATTCGTAACCTTCCTTGACATCGACGTGAATCTGGACCGTGTCAGCAGCATCGTCGAAATCGGCTTGGGTCTTGAATCCGGCGGTGACATAGCCTTTCGAACCATAGATTTTCTGAATGTCGTTCAGATTGTCGCGAAGTTTTACGGTATTCGCCGGTTCGCCAGTGCGGACTCGGATCATTTTCTGAAGCGCGTCGGTTGGAATCTCGTGATTGCCGGACCAGTCGAGCGCTTTCAACTTGTATTGCTTGCCGGGTGTAACCGTGAAGTTCACATCGACAACCGTAAGATTTGGAACTCCCTCGTCGTTGGTGGCAGATGGCAGCTTCACCACCTTAGGTTCGGGATCGCTGAAAGCAGCTTTGAGATAACCGCGGGAATACAACACGGGCAGAAGTTGTTTCTGAACGAGCGCACTCAACACCGCGCGTGAGTATTCGCGATCGAAGACCCTGCGTGACGCTTCTTTCAGATCCGGCAACTCTGCCGCGTCGGCGCCCGTGAAGTTGACGTTCCGAACTTGGATCAGAACATCTGAAACTGAATAGACAATGGAATCTACCGGCCCGTCGTTCTTGCCGGAGCGTACATAGTCGACATGTCCGGGGATCGAGCGCTCCACTAGCATTGCCTGCAGAACATCAGAGACCTGGTCGGCCAGCCTGCCTGAGAGTGGAAGTTGGCCGTCAAACAGGGGTGCGTATTCCTTGATGCGCTGCAACAGTTGCTCGTCTGTGAACCAGACGAAATCTTCGAAGCGGACCGGCACGAACTTGTCGGCATCGGTGACCTGAAGTTGCAGCTTGGTGCCTTCCATCGAATAGGAATATTTGTAGCCGATGTCGGTGAAGACGCCCATATCGCCGAGGCGGACGGCGGCCTTCTTAAGGTCGTCTTCGACGATTGACGTACCGAGCTGCAGGCCGCTGGCGGCGGCGATCTGCTGATCCGTATAGCGCTTGCTTCCGACCACCTTAATCGAGATGAGTGTGCGCTCGTTTGCCGGCAGACGGTCTAGTGCGGATTGCTGGCCCTGCGCAGCCGCGCAAAATCCAAGCAGCAGGAACAGCAATAGTCTGGAAGCGGACCTCTTCATCGACTGGGCGTCTGTACCAATTCTTGCGCGGATTTGTGCTTTACCGCAATGTCGATGAAGGCGAGGGCAGCGCGGCTGAGAGCCTTGTCCTTGCGGAAGACGAGCGCCAGATCGCGGCGAACCTGCGCATCAGCCAATGGAACGGCAGACAGAACCTTGGCGCTGACGTCTTCCTCGACGTTAGAGCGGGCAATGAAGCCAATGCCAACATCCGCGGCCACAAAGCGCTTAAGCAGTTCGCTCGAGTCAAGTTCCATGGTGAAGTTCGGCTTCAGCCGGCGCTCGTGGAACAGTTGTTCGATGGCGTCGCGTGTGTGTCCCGCCTTGGGGACGATCAGCGGATATTTGCCGGCCTCGGCAATTGTGACGGACTGCAGCTTGCCCAGCGGATGGTGCGGAGGCGCAATCAAAATCAACTCATCTCGATGGATGAGAACCACCGTCAGACGGTTGTCTGTCACGGGCAACGATACGACCCCAAAATCCACGGAATTGTCGATGATGGATTCCAGAACCTTGGCGTAATCGGCGCGCTTGATGTTAACCGAAACATCCGGATACTGCTTCTTAAAGTCCGCGAAAACATGCGGCAAGATATGCAGGCAGGTGCCTTCGTTGGCGCCAACAATGATCTCGCCCCGGGGGACGCGCTCCATTTCGGCGATCGCGACCAGCATGGTCTTCCGGGCGTCCAGCGTGTCTTCCACGTATTTGAGGAAGGCTTTGCCCGCCGCCGTTAGCGAGACCTTGCCACCAGAACGGTCGAAGAGTTTGGCGCCAACTTCCTCCTCGACGCCGCGAATCTGCGACGAGATCGCCGGCTGGGTGCGGAAGCGTTTCTCGGCGGCACGGGAGAACGAAGCGTGCCGCGCCACTTCCAAAAACGTTTCCAGTTGATCGAAATCCATAAAGCAGTTGTCAGTAGCCAGTGGCGAGATCAAGTCGAGCTTTCAGCACTCAGCCCGCAAACGGCAGAATTATTCCGCCACAGGCTGGATACGGGGCGCGATCAAAGCTCAGAGCTGACTGCTAAGTATAAAGTCGCGTTTATGCCGGGTATAAGAACAATCGAATTGCGACTGGTGACGATGGGCATTACACTCGTCGGTTCTGCACAACGCGACCGATTGTAGCAGCCTGAGGGGACGGACGTCGTTGGCCGCCGGATATCGGCCAGCGACATTTTTTCGCCCGCAGTTCACCTCTCGTTGCTTCCCGACCGCAAAGGAGCCCTTTTATGGCTGACGCCAAGACCGTACTGGATTTCGCCAAAAAGCACGATGCCAAGATTCTGGACCTGCGCTTCACCGATATTCCCGGGCTCTGGCATCACGTTTCCTATCCGATCGAGCAGCTTACGGAGAAATCCTTCGAAGAGGGCTTCGGGATCGACGGTTCCTCGATCCGCGCATGGGCGGGCATTCACGAGAGCGACATGCTGCTAAAGCCCGATCCGAAAGTTCATCTCATGGACCCGTTTACGGAAGTGCCTACGCTGGTGGTGGTCTGTGACGTCGTCGATCCGGTGACCAAGCAGAGCTATGACCGCGATCCCCGTTTCATTGCGCGCAAGGCGGAGCAGTATCTGTCGGCGAGTGGAATCGCCGATACGGCATACTTCGGGGCCGAGGCCGAGTTTTTTATCTTTGACAATGTCCGGTTCGAACAACGCGAACACTGCGGTTTCTACTACATTGACGCCGAGGAGGGGCGCTGGAACTCGGGCAGGGAACAGAACAATCTGGGATACCGGCCGCGCTTCCGCGAAGGATATTTCCCGGTTTCTCCCACGGACCATTACCAGGATCTGCGCTCCGAGATGATTCTGATCATGCAGAGCTGCGGGCTCGAAATCGAGTGCCATCATCATGAGGTTGCGACCGGAGGGCAGGCGGAAATCGACTTGCGGTACGACTCGCTACTCCGGTCCGCGGACAAGATGTTGCTTTATAAGTACATCGTCAGGAACGTAGCTCACCGGAACGGCAAGACGGTTACGTTCATGCCGAAGCCCATTTTCGGCGATAACGGCAATGGGATGCACACGCACCAGTCGCTGTGGAAGTCAGGAGAGCCTCTGTTCGCCGGCGACGGATATGCCGGACTATCGCAGGTGGCCCTCTGGTATGTCGGAGGCCTGATTAAGCACGGACCGGCGTTGTCGGCGATCATTGCGCCGACAACGAATTCTTACAAGAGGCTCGTGCCCGGATTCGAGGCGCCAATCAGCCTGGCCTATTCGCGGAGGAACCGCTCGGCTGCGTGCCGCATTCCGATGTATTCGTCGGCGCAGGAGGCCAAGCGCGTGGAATTCCGGCCTCCCGATCCGAGCTGCAATCCGTATATGGGGTTCGCTGCCATGTTGATGGCGGGGTTGGATGGGATCGAGAACAAAATGGATCCCGGCCCGCCGCTCGATAAGGATATTTACGAACTCGACCCTGACGAGGTTTCGAGTATTCCGTCGATGCCAGGATCGCTGGAGGAGGCGCTGGATGCGCTCGAACGCGATCACGCCTTCTTGCTCAAGGGCGAGGTGTTTACCGAGGAGTTATTGCGAACCTACGTCGATTACAAGCGCACGAAGGAAGTGGACGCGATCCGACAGAGGCCGCACCCCTACGAGTTCGCGCTGTACTACGACATTTAAGCAGGGAAAGGCCCTTTGCAAGGAGCCCGCTAAAGCTGAGTGTTGACCTTGGCTAGACGGCGGTTCGGACCGAGGTCTCTTTCATCACTCGTTCCATCAGCCGCATACGCTTCGCTGGAAGGCCGGAGTCGCCCAGGTGGGATGGAACCGGTTCGCATCCGCTTACGGAAAGCAACTCCGCCCCCATTGCATCGAGAGCGGAATTAGATCGCCCCAGAACCATTAAGAGATACTTCTGGGCGATGGGACGGTCAGCCGGGTGAATCAGAGCCCACCAGCGGCGAACCGACTCCTGTACTTCAGCTTCGCTCTTCTCTCCGACCACGAGTGCGTCGATGAGCCGATATACCTTGCTCTTGATCGCTTGATACGAGACGGAAATCTCTTGGGGCATAGGGTTCCTGTTTCTGTGCCTCGTACAAATGCAATCCGTCCACCAAACTCATAGGTCTTTATTCCATAGCGGGTTAGAGAGATTTGCACTCATACGAAAGTATTATGAATGGAAGAATTCCAGTACGGGATATGAATTCTGGAAGGGAGGGTTCGACCTTGTGTGCGCGTTTTGAATTCTCGACGACCCCTTTTGTTGAAAAATTCTTCTGCCGGAGGAACCACTTGCGCCACGTCGGGCGCTTCATGCCCACACGTTACAATGTGGCGCTCTGTTCATTGCTGGAGATGGCTTAGCCCTCGTGGGCTGCGAGGAAAAGTGCCGGTGAGTCTGGAAAGGTAAACGTCGGAGGCGAAATGAAAAAGTGGCTCTGGAGTGTGGCTGTTCTTCTCATGATCTCAATGGCGCAGGCGCAGGGGCCGTCGGCCGACTTGCGGGCAGATACTTCTCAATCTTCGAGTTCGTACGGTACCTGGCACAAAGCCGAACCGGGAGAGCGGATGTTCTTTCCCAAGGACATGTTCTGGGGCTGGGCGCAACTTGATCTTGCTCCTCCGCACAACGAGATCGATCCCAACCTGTGCGCCGGAAATGCCAGACAGTACGGCGGAGCGAATGCTCCCTGCAGCATGTTTGCCCGCTATATGCTATCGGGCATTCTGGAGGTGCGCCCATTTGGACGCGGCCCGCTGCGACGATTCATGGTGTTTGGAGCCCCGACATTTTTGTTTGGCAAGAACGTTCCGCAGGAGCTTTACACGTGGTCTCCGGACGCAATCGGCGTGGAGCACTCCTGGGGAGCGGGCATTTACCTCAATAAAGGTTTCGAATTCCGGGTGACTCAGCACTTCCTGTTTGATCGCTTGGGAGCGCGCGATACCTATCTCGGCATTGCCGATCTCGGTAATAACGGACCGTGGGGACGCTACATGAGCCTGGGCGTCCGAAAGACATTTGGCACACGCCGCTGGTAATGAGTTAGACGGCTGCGGGCAAAGCGGGACGTGTGAAACGGCGGACCAACCACACAACAAACCATACCAACAAGCCCAAGACGATGAATGGGGCGACGAAGATAAGGAATATCCACCCACCGCCGCTCATGTTGGTGACGCTGCCCCCGATAATGGCGCCTGGATCGCGTCGGATGTGGCCGCCAAACACCGTGACATCTCCATCGACTTTGACCTGATCCTCGAGCCGAATATCGCCGCCGAAACTCGTCGTATCGCCGGAGATCTGTCCGTGATCTTCGACGACGATACTGCCTCCAAACGCGGTGACGTCGCCCGAAACTTGGCCTTTCACGCGGATACTGCAGCCGAAGCAAGTGGCATCGCCGACCTGTTCGTCTGGGCCGACGACGATGTTGCGGCCCATCTGCGTGCGATCGTGGCCGTCGTGATTGTCCTCGGCAAACACAGTTCCGGAGGTAAGCGCAAGCAATATCACGCAAGCGAAAAAAGTGGCCCGGAAGCCAAGACGGAAAGACATAGGAGGGACCTCCAGAGATGCCGAACTCTGATTCCGGAATTATGGCACAGGCTGCCGCAAGAATCTGCTGCCCGGGAAGGCTCCCTTTCTTTATAATTACTGGTTTTTACTTCAACGTTGAAACTTCATACAAGTGGAGGTTTTGCATGGCCGGCACTTATAACGGTGTTGCTGTCCCATCGGATGGAAAGAAAATCGGTTATGCAGGCGGAAAATACGATATCCCCGATAATCCGATCATCCCGTTCATCGAAGGCGACGGCACCGGCCGCGATATCTGGAAGGCGTCACTGCGCGTCTTCAACGCTGCCGTCGAAAAAGCCTACAAAGGCAAACGCCGTGTTGCGTGGTATGAAGTCTTCGCCGGAGAAAAAGCGAAGGCGAAGTTCGATACATGGCTGCCGGACGACACGGTTGACGCGATCCGTGAATTCCGTGTGGCTATTAAGGGGCCTCTGACGACGCCCGTGGGCGGCGGCATCCGTTCGTTGAACGTTGCGCTGCGACAGATTCTCGATCTCTATTCCTGCGTTCGCCCGGTGAAGTATTACAAGGGCGTACCATCGCCGGTGAAGCATCCGGAGCGCATGGATGTCGTCATCTTCCGCGAAAATACCGAAGACGTTTATGCCGGAGTCGAGTGGGAGCAGGGAACTCCCGACTGCGCCAGGCTGATCGAGTTCCTGAACAAGGACATGCTGAAGGGCGGCAAGAAGCAGATTCGCCTGGATTCCGGAGTCGGCATCAAGCCGATCTCGGTTACCGGGACGAAGCGGCTTGTTCGAATGGCGATTCAGCACGCGCTCGAAAATGGACGCAAGACCGTCACGCTCGTGCATAAAGGCAACATTCAGAAGTTCACCGAGGGTGCCTTCCGCAAGTGGGGATACGAGATTGCGACCGACGAATTCCGCGACAAAGTCGTGACCGAGCGCGAGAGTTGGATTCTCGACAACAAGGATAAGAATCCGAATCTCACGGTCGCGCAGAATTCCGAGATGATTGAGCCGGGCATGGAGTTTGCGCCTCCTGCATTCCGGCAGTCGGTTGAGAAGGAAGTGAAAGACGTGCTGGATGCGATCGGGAAGAGCCACGGCAACGGCGCATGGAAGACGAAGATCATGATCAACGACCGCATCGCCGATTCGATTTTCCAGCAGGTCGTGACCCGTGCCGACGAGTACGCGGTGCTCGCCACGCCGAACCTGAACGGCGACTACATTTCTGACGCGTGCGCAGCGCAGGTTGGCGGCTTGGGAATCGCGCCCGGCGCCAATATCGGTGACGGATATGCCATCTTTGAAGCTACCCATGGCACGGCTCCGAAATATGCCGACAAGGATGTGATTAATCCAGGCTCGGTGATTTTGTCGGGCGTGATGATGTTCCGCCATCTTGGCTGGAACGAAGCGGCAGACCTGATTGAGCAGAGCATGGAGCGCACCATCGAGCAGAAGAAGGTCACCTATGATTTCGAGCGCCTGATGCCGGGCGCTACAAAAGTGAAGACGAGCGAATTCGCCGGATTCATGATCGAGAACATGGGAGCGGGAGTGCTCGTGTAGTGAGTCGTAATGCCGACTCGGAGAAGTTTTGGAATTTTGTAATCGGGTAATTTTGTAATTTAGATCTCCGCGACGGCCGTCGGGCTTTTTGGTTTTTACTTACCAAATTACAAAATTACCCGATTCCAAAATTGATAGATCGAGGTTTCATCATGCGCAAGAAGGTATCAATTGTAGGCTCAGGAAATGTAGGAGCGACCGCAGCTCATTGGATCGCCTCCAAGGAACTCGCGGATGTCGTTCTCATCGACATCATCGAAGGTGTTCCGCAAGGGAAAGGTCTCGATCTGCTTGAGGCGATGCCGATCGAGAAACGCGACTCTTACGTCAGCGGCACCAACGATTACAAAGACACTGCGAATTCCGACGTTGTCATCATCACCGCCGGAATCCCGCGCAAGCCGGGGATGAGCCGTGATGACCTGCTCAACACGAACTTCAACATCATGAAGGCAGTGGTTGGCGAGGTGGTGAAATATTCGCCGAACTGCATCCTGATTATTGTGTCGAACCCACTGGACGCGATGGCCCAGACTGCCTACAAGCTTAGCGGCTTCCCACGCGAGCGCGTGATCGGGATGGCTGGAGTGCTCGATTCAGCCCGCTTCCGCGCCTTCATCGCCGACGAATTAAAAGTCAGCGTAGAAAATATCAATGCGTTCGTTCTCGGGGGACACGGCGACACGATGGTCCCGCTGCCGCGCTATTCCACCGTGGCCGGCATCCCGATTACAGAGTTAATTGAGAAAAGCAGACTCGAGGCCATGGTGCAGCGTACGCGTGACGGTGGTGCCGAGATCGTGAAATACCTCAAGACCGGATCCGCCTACTATGCTCCTTCGGCGGCCGCCACGGAGATGGTGGAAGCGATCCTGAAAGATAAGAAGAAGATCCTGCCCTGCGCCGCGTATTTGCAGGGAGAGTATGGAATCACCGGCTTGTACATTGGAGTGCCGGTAAAGCTTGG
>Ga0335081_10014604_pt1 | contig 12704 bp, 13 predicted proteins | sample Lox_Sample_35_FD_206713 | JGI IMG/M metagenome (GOLD analysis project Ga0335081, IMG submission 206713) | Soil microbial communities from Loxahatchee National Wildlife Refuge, Florida, United States - Lox_Sample_3.5 | ecosystem: Environmental > Terrestrial > Soil > Wetlands | place: USA...
TGCGGAAGTGGCGCGCCTGCCGGTGCAGCCGGGCAACAGCGATCTCTGCTTCGAGTGGGACGGCCCGATCGAAGACGCTATCGCGCACCTCAAAGCGCACGGCATTGCCATCGAGCGCGGGCCGTTGCAGCGTTTCGGCGCCAAAGGGGCGGGGACTTCGGTCTACTTCCGCGACCCCGACGGCTCGCTGATGGAATTCATGTCGTATCGTTGAACAGGAGCGAACACCATGGCGGAAGCGCCCGGCACGCATAACCCGCAATTCCTGCCGCCCGGCATTCCGGTGCCACAGGACGACGGCGCCGCCCGCCATCTCGCCGGCATGAAGCTGCCCGACCTCGTGCTGCCGGCAACCTCGGGCCCGCCGGTGAACCTGTCCAAGCTTGCCGGCCGCACCGTCGTCTACATTTATCCGCGCACCGGCGTGCCGGGCGTCGATCCGCCGCCCGGCTGGGACGACATCCCGGGCGCGCGCGGCTGCACGCCGCAGTCCTGCGGCTTCCGCGACCACGCCGCCGACTTGCAGCGGCTGGGCGTGCAGCAGCTTTATGGGCTATCCACGCAAGACACCGGCTACCAGCAGGAAGCGGCCAGCCGCTTGCACCTGCCGTTTCCGATCCTGTCCGACGAGAAGCTGAGCTTCACGAAAGCGCTCAAGCTGCCGACCTTCACCGCGGCCGGCATGACGCTGCTCAAGCGCATGGCGCTGGTGATCGACGGCGGCGTTATCGCCAAGGCGTTCTATCCGGTGTTCCCGCCCGACAGGAACGCCGAGGAAGTGATCGCCTGGCTGCAGCGCGGCGGCTAGGCCGCCCCGCTCTGCGTAGCCTGGCCTTGAGCGAAATATTGCCTGATCTCGCTCGCGGGCCGGGCGCGGCTGAACAGATAGCCCTGCATTTCCGTGCAGCCGATCGATTGCAGCAATTCGCGCTGCTGCTGGGTTTCCACGCCTTCGGCGGTCGAGGCCATCTTGAGACTTTTCGCCAGATTGGCCACCGCTTCCACGATCGCCTTGGGCTCGATGCCGTTGGAAAGGTCTTGAATGAAGGAGCGGTCGATCTTGATTTTGTCGAACGGGAAGCTGCGCAGGTAGCTGAGCGAGGAGTAGCCGGTGCCGAAATCGTCCAAGGCGACCTGGATGCCGAGGTTGCGCAGTTCGTGCAGCGTCGCCAAGGTCGCGAAGGTGTTCTGCAGCAAGACGGTCTCGGTGATTTCGAGCTGTAGCCGGTGCGGCGGCATGCCGGTTTCCGCCAGAGCGCCTTTGACCACGTTGAGCAGATTGCGGTTGTTCAACTGCGCGGGTGATAGGTTGACCGCGATCTTGATGTGGTCGGGCCAATCGACCGCCTCGTAGCAGGCGGCCTTGAGCACCCATTCGCCGAGCGGGATGATCAGCCCGGTCTCTTCCGCAACCGGGATGAAATCGGCCGGCGAGATCAAGCCGCGCCGCGGGTGATTCCAGCGCAGCAACGCTTCGAAACCGTTGACCTCGTTGGTCTGCAGGTTGACCAGCGGCTGATAGTGCAATTCGAATTCCTTGCCGACCAGCGCCTTGCGCAGATCCATTTCCAGTTCACGCCGGGCTTTCATGCGCGTGTTCATCTCCGGCTCGAAAAAACGATAGGTTCCGCGTCCGTCGGCCTTGGCGCCGTAGAGCGCCATATCGGCGTTACGCAGCAGCGGATCAGGCTCGATGGCGTCGAACGGCGCGACCGAAATGCCGATGCTGATATCGGTGACGATCTGGTGCCCTTCGATCTGATAGGGCTTGACCACCGATTCGCGGATGCGTTTCGACAGCGCGGCGGCATCCGTCGGCTGTCCCATCTGGGTCATGATGATGGCGAACTCGTCGCCGCCCAGACGCGCGACCGTGTCGGGCTCGCGGGTGCAGCCGCGCAAGCGCTCGGCAACCAATTTCAGCAATTCGTCGCCGATCGGGTGGCCGAGCGCGTCGTTGACGCTCTTGAACTGGTCGAGGTCGAGGCAGAGGACGGCGAGGCATTCGCCCCGCTTCACGCGCTTGAGTTCGTGCTCGAGCCGCTCGCGCAGCAAGAAGCGGTTGGGCAGGTCGGTCAACGCGTCGTGGCGCGCCATATGGGCGACCTGCTGCTCGGAGCGTTGCCGCTCGGTGATGTCCTCATGCGTTGCCAGCCATCCGCCGCCAGGCATGGGCTTGCTCACGACCGAAAAGGTCCGGCCATCGCCCAAGGTCACGACATGCGTGAAAATCTCGCCGCCGGCGATGCCTTCCTTGAGCCTGACAATGTAGTCGTCGGGGTCTTCGGAAAATGTCCCTGTCTGAATCCGGTAGGCGAGCAGGTCGCGCAGAAAACGCCCGGGCCGCGCGGCATCCGGTAGCAATCCGTACATTTCTACATATCGCCGATTGCAAAAATTTAATCGCGTTTCCGAATCGAACATCAGCACGCCTTGCGACAGGTTGTTCAACACGGTCTGCAGCAGTTCCTCGTCCTTGCGCGACATTTGCGGAAACGAGAGGATCTCGGCTTGCGATGCTTGCTGCGCGATCTGATCCATTGCGACCCCCCTTGGGTGAGCGGTGGTACTCCGGGAGTGCCTTGTCTTTAGGGGTAGCCGCGTGTGGAACCCGTCAACCGAATGACGCCAGCTTGAATAAAAACCGAAGGGAAGAAGCTGACTGGGGTCGCCCGGCTTGAAAAGCGCCGCGCCCGCTATTGGCGCTAGCGGGATTGGCGACGTGACGGGCGGACTTGGCCCGGCCGGCGCAATTCGGGGAGACCGGTTTAGCCGCGCTTCAAATAACCGCGCGGATTTGTTCCAAAAACCGACGAAACGTGACTCCCATCACATCTCGCGGTTCCTTGCGCTGGTACTGATCCTACCAATCGCGGCTCGCCAAAGAGCTCGCAGGTCTAGGGGGCGCCATAAATGCAGATCGCGAAAACTCTCCCGCAAGCCGCTGTAATCTCGCGCCATGTTGCAGCGCAAGAAAGCTCGGACCGGGACCTCCTGGACAAGATCGCCGAGGGCGACCGGCTGGCCATGCGCGCGCTCTACGGCCGGCACAATGTGCGGGTCCACCGTTTCGTATTGCGGCTGGTCGGCGACGAGTCGAAGGCGGAGGACATCGTCAGCGAGGTGTTCTTCGACGTGTGGCGGCAGGCCTGCCGTTTCGAAGGCCGCAGCCAGGTATCGACCTGGATGCTGGCGATCGCGCGCTACAAGGCCATCACCGCCCTACGCCAGCGCCGGGAAGAAGCGCTCGACGAGGATTTTGCCGAAACCATTGCCGATCCGGGCGACAGTGCGGAGCAGACGCTCGAGAAGCGGGACATCAGCCTCCGGCTGCAACGTTGCCTGCAGCAATTGTCCGTCGAGCACCGCGAGATCATCGACCTCGTCTACTATCACGAGAAGTCGGTGGAGGAGGCGGCGGAAATCGTCGGCGTGCCGTGCGGCACCGTCAAGACGCGCATGTTTTATGCGCGCAAGCGCATCGCCGAGCTGCTCGCCCAGAGCGAGGACGCGCCACTGACCCGGCATTGAGGCGAAGGGCTCTGCTGGAGCGTCAGGGTCCGAGAAAGCCGCGCAGGTTTTTGAATACATCGCGAAACATCTGCGGCGTGAGCACGCCGGTATTCGTGTTCAAGCGCGAGCAGTGATAGCTGGCGAACAACGTGACGTGGTCGAGCTTGCGCTTGCCGCCGTGCTTGAACGGCGCGGCCGCCTTCTTCTCGCCCAGCGCCGCCAGCACGCTATCGTGCGCGATGCGCCCGAGCGCCAGGATCGCGGTGAGCTTGGGCATTTCGGCGATCGTGGCTGAGAGGAATTGACGGCAGGTCGTGATTTCGGCCGGCGTCGGCTTGTTCTCCGGCGGCACGCAGCGCACGGCATTGGTGATGCGGCAGTCGGTCAGGGTCAGGCCGTCGTCGGGATGGGCGCCATACGTGCCGCGCGCGAACCTGTAGTGCAGCAGCGTCTCGTAGAGCAGCACGCCGGCATAGTCGCCGGTGAACGGCCGCCCGGTGCGGTTGGCGCCTTGCAGGCCGGGGGCAAGGCCGACGATCAGCAGACGGGCGTCGAGCGGGCCGAACGAGGGCACCGGCGCGTTGAACCAGCCCGGCTGCTTTTGACGCCAGCTCTTGCGGAATTCAACGAGCCGCGGACAACGCGGGCAATCTCGTTCCGGTTTGCCCCCCGCAGGCATCGTGTCTTATTCGAAGCCTTCCTCGTCATCGTCGGCTTCGGCCCCGGCGCCAGCGCGCTGCGGGGTCGGCGGGCGTTGCAGGAATTGCGGCGTGTGGCCGGGCTCGCGCTCCTCGCGCGGACCACGGCTCGCCTCGCGCGCGGCGCGCTCGGCCGGATCTCGGCCGATCTTGCTTTGCAGCGTCACGATGTCGACGAACACGTCGGCCTGACGGCGCAATTCGTCGGCCACCATCGGCGGCTGGGTCGAGACCGTCGAGATCACGGTGACCCGCACGCCCTTGCGCTGCACCGCCTCCACCAGCGAGCGGAAGTCGCCGTCGCCGGAGAACAGCACCATGTGATCGATGGTATGGGCGATCTCCATGGCATCGACCGCAAGCTCGATGTCCATGTTGCCCTTGACCTTGCGCCGTCCGGTCTGGTCGACGAATTCCTTGGTGGCCTTGGTGACCACCGCGTAGCCGTTATAGTCGAGCCAGTCGATCAGGGGTCGGATCGAGGAATATTCCTGATCCTCGATCACCGCGGTGTAGTAGAACGCCCGCAGCAGATAGCCGCGCGACTGGAATTCGCGCAGCAGGCGCTTGTAGTCGATGTCGAATCCGAGCGACTTGGCGGTGGCGTAGAGGTTGGCTCCGTCAATGAACAAAGCGATCTTTTCGCCGGGCACGGTCATGGGTTGCTCTCACTCGCCTCGCAATGGAAATCCGACTGTCACACCCCGAATGCGCCCACGCGCGAGGAGCGAGGGGCGCTTGCAGCCAAGGGAGTTAACGGTTGACGGCAGCGTCGATCAATTGAAGCTGGCAGCCGCGCAATCATGGCCGGGGCCGAATAAAATCCGGTTCGGACGGCCTGCTTGCAACCAAATTCGGTAACAGACGCCTGCGGCCAAACCAAGACAAAAATGCTTGAATTTTTTGCATGTAAGGGATACCTAGCGGGCGAATTCAACAAAAGTTCCCCGTGAAGGAGTGACGAGCCGATGGCCCGTGTCACCGTAGAAGACTGCATCGACAAGGTTGAGAACCGCTTTGAGCTCGTGCTTCTGGCGAGCCACCGGGCGCGCATGATCTCGTCCGGGTCGCAGATTACCGTCGAGCGCGACAACGATAAGAACCCCGTCGTCGCGTTGCGCGAGATCGCCGACACCACCGTATCGCCCGGCGATCTCAAGGAAGACTTGATCCACAGTCTGCAGAAATATGTCGAGGTGGACGAGCCGGAGCCGGAGGTGCCGCTGATCGGCGCGGGCGCCGGCGGCGTCGATTCCGACGATACCGAGGTCACCGCCGACCGCATGACCGAGGAAGAGCTGCTCAAGGGCCTGGAAGGTCTTGCGCCGCCGGAAGAGGTGCCGGAAGAAGACATGGAATAGCCGCTTCGCCGGCCTTCCACATAAATTCCTTGTTAACGGCCCGGCCTGCGCCGGGCCGTCGGCATTTTGGCAACCAAAACAGCTGACCCTTGCAGCGTCCGCGCAACGGCGTGATATCTAGGGTTAGACTGGCTGCCGGCGGCCGTTTTGTTCCGATTCGGCGGCCGCAAGGGCTTTGAATGGCGCAGGCGCGCAGCGATCTTCCGCGGATGCAGAAGCAGTCGCCCACCCGGGCACCGCTCAAGCCCGCCATCGGCCCAAGCGCGGGCGAGAAGGCGGCGCCGCCCAAAAAGCCGCCGATCATGCGGCAATACGACCTGATCGAGCGGGTGCGGCGCTACAACCCCGACACCAACGAAGCGCTGCTCAACCGGGCCTATGTCTACGCCATGAAGGCGCATGGCGAGCAGCAGCGCGCCTCCGGCGATCCCTATTTCTCCCATCCGATCGAGGTCGCCGCCATCCTGACCGACCTCAAGCTCGACGACGCCACGATCGCGGCCGCGCTGCTGCACGACACCATCGAGGACACGACGGCGACCCGGGCTGAAATCGACAGCCTGTTCGGCAACGACATCGGCGCGCTGGTCGAAGGCCTCACCAAGCTGAAAAAACTCGACCTTGTCACCAAGGAAGCCAAGCAGGCGGAGAACCTGCGCAAGCTGCTGCTTGCCATCGCCGACGATGTGCGCGTGCTGCTGGTCAAGCTCGCCGACCGCCTGCACAACATGCGCACGCTCGACTACATGCCGCCCGCCTCGCGCCGGCGCGCCGCCGAGGAGACGCTCGACATCTATGCTCCGCTCGCCGGACGCATGGGCATGCATGAGATGCGCGAGGAGCTCGAGGATCTGGCGTTCCGCGAGCTCAAGCCGGAAGCCTATGAGGTGGTGAACGCGCGGCTCAACGCGCTGGCCGAGCGCAACCGCGGCCCGATCACCGAGATCGAGCAGCAACTCACCAAGAAGCTCGCCGACCGCGGCATCGAGGCCAAGGTGCAGGGGCGGCGCAAGCGCGCCTATTCCGTTTGGCGCAAGATGGAGCGCAAGTCGGTCGGCTTCGAGCAGTTGTCCGACATTTTCGGCTTCCGCGTGATCGTCAAGACGGTGGCCGACTGCTACCAGGCGCTCGGCATCGTGCACACCACTTGGCCGGTGGTGCCCGGGCGCTTCAAGGACTACGTCTCGACGCCGAAGGCCAACGACTACCGCTCGCTGCACACCACCGTGATCGGCCCGGGTAAGCAGCGTGTCGAATTGCAAATTCGCACCACCGAGATGCACGAGATCGCCGAATACGGCATCGCCGCGCACGCGCTCTACAAGGACTACGCCGGCACGCCGACCGAGATGCTGTCGCGCGAGTCGAGCGCCTATGCCTGGCTACGGCGTACCATCGAATTGCTGGCGGAGGGCTCGAACCCCGAGGAGTTCCTCGAGCACACCAAGCTCGAGTTGTTCCACGACCAGGTGTTCTGCTTCTCGCCGAAAGGCAAGCTGATCGCGCTGCCGCGCAAGGCCACCCCGATCGATTTCGCCTATGCCGTGCACACCGACGTCGGCAACACCGCGGTCGGCTGCAAGATCAACGGCAAGATCGCGCCGCTCACCTCGGAAATCGTCAACGGCGACGAGGTCGAGATCATCGTGTCCAAGGCGCAGACCGCCCCGCCGGCGGCCTGGGAATCGATCGTCGTCACCGGCAAGGCGCGCGCGGCTATCCGGCGCGCGACGCGCGCGGCGGTGCGTGAGCAATATGCGGGCCTCGGCCGCCGCATCGTCGAGCGCCTGTTCCAGCGCGCCAAGATCGCCTATTCGGACGAGAAGCTCACCGGCGCGCTGCCGCGGCTGGCGCGCGCCTCGATTGAGGACGTGATGGCGGCGGTCGGGCGCAGCGAGCTGAAGGCCTCCGACGTCGCCCGCGCCATGTATCCGGATTACAAGGAAGAGCGCGCCGCCGCCATGGCGGTTAAGCCGAAGGCGGAAAGCGGCTGGTTCGGGCTCAAGCGTCTTACCTCGGTCAAGTTCAAGGTGCCGGGCGCGCAGACGCATGGGCTGGCGATCCCGATCCGCGGCATCAACAGCGACCTGCCGGTGCGGTTCGCGCCCAATGGCGGGGCCGTGCCGGGCGACCGCATCGTCGGCATCGTCACGCCGGGCGAGGGCATCACCATCTATCCGATCCAGTCGCCGGCGCTCAGCGATTTCGAGGACAGCCCCGACCGCTGGCTCGACGTGCGCTGGGACGCCGACGAGAGCACGCCGCGGCGCTTCCCGGCGCGCATCACCGTGCAGTCGCTGAACGAGCCCGGCTCGCTGGCGCAGATCGCCCAGGTGATCGCCGAGCACGACGGCAATATCGACAATATCCGCATGACGCGGCGGGCTCCCGATTTTACCGACGTGATGATCGATCTGGAGGTCTACGACCTCAAGCATCTCACCGCCATCCTGGCGCAGTTGCGCGCCAAGCCGATGGTGGCCAAGGCCGAGCGGGTCAACGGTTAGCGCTCAATGAAGCTCGAGCACCTCCGCCTCGGCGTCAACATCGACCACGTCGCCACCATCCGCAACGCGCGCGGGGGGCACCATCCCGATCCGGTGCGCGCGGCCAAGCTCGCGATTTCGGCGGGCGCTGACGGCATCACCGCCCATCTGCGCGAGGATCGCCGCCACATCCGCGACGACGACATCGCGCGGCTGAAGGCGGAGATCGACAAGCCGCTCAATTTCGAGATGGCGGCGACCGACGAGATGCTTGCCATCGCGCTCAAGACCGCGCCGCATGCCGTCTGCCTGGTGCCGGAGAAGCGCACCGAGCGCACCACCGAGGGCGGGCTCGACGCCGTCAAGCAGCGCGGGCAGCTTGCGCCGGTGGTTCACGCGCTCAAGCACGCCGGCATCCGGGTCTCGCTGTTCATCGGCGCCGCACCGGCGCAGGTCGAGGCGGCGGTGGCGCTGGGCGCGCCGGTGATCGAGATCCACACCGGCTCCTGGTGCGACGCGCTGACCGAAGGCCGCGCCGCTGAGGCCAAGGCCGAATGGGAGCTGATCCGCGCCGGCGCTGCGCTTGCCAAAAGCTACGGTCTGGAAGTCCACGCCGGCCACGGTCTCGATTACGCGAGCGCCGAGACGATCGCCGAATTGCCGCAGGTGGTCGAACTCAACATCGGGCATTTCCTGGTGGGCGAGGCGGTGTTCGAGGGACTGGCCGAGACGGTGCGCTTCATGCGCGCCGCCATGGACCGCGGGCGCAAGAAAGTAAGCACAGCATGATCATCGGGCTCGGCTCCGACATCGTCGACGTGCGGCGCATCGCCAAGGTGATCGAACGCCACGGCGACCGCTTCCTCGACCGCATCTACACGGCGGCCGAGCGCGCCAAGGCCGAGCGGCGCGCCAACCGGGTCGAAACCTACGCCAAGCGCTTCGCCGCCAAGGAGGCCTGCGCCAAGGCGCTCGGCACCGGGTTTCGGCACGGCGTGTTCTGGCGCGATCTCGGCGTGGTCAACCTGCCGGGCGGCAAGCCGTCGATGAAGCTCACCGGCGGCGCGCTCAAGCGGCTGCAGGCGATCACACCGGCGGGCTGCCAGGCTAGCATCGAGGTCTCGCTCACCGACGAGGGCCCGACCGCGCAGGCCATCGTCATAATCTCGGCGGTGCCGCTGGTGGCGCCCGCCGCGCCGGCAGGGCGGCAGGAAGCCTAGTCCAACCAAATACTTATAGGGATTCTGCGGCAAACTTGATTGCGTGGCGGGATGGCAGCCGCTACAAGACCGCCGGGGAGCGCGGCGCCTTTCTTGGCGGGACCAGAGGCCAATGAGCGTGTCATCCGGAACAAAACGGACAGAGAGCGGTATTGCCGAAACCGTGCGCGTGATCGTGCACGCGCTGATCATCGCCCTGGTGATCCGCACCTTCCTGTTTCAGCCCTTCAACATTCCATCGGGGTCGATGAAGGCGACCCTGCTGGTCGGCGACTACCTGTTCGTGTCGAAATACTCGTACGGCTACAGCCACTTCTCGCTGCCGCTGTCGCCGCCGCTGTTCTCCGGCCGCCTGCCGAGCGATTGGCTGCCGCAGCGCGGCGATGTGGTGGTGTTCCGGCTGCCGAAGGACACTTCGGTCGACTACATCAAGCGGGTGATCGGCCTGCCCGGCGACAAGATCCAAGTGATCGACGGGGTGGTGAACATCAACGGCGTGCCGGTGAAACGGGAGCCGGCGCCGGCCTATGTCGAGAACGAGGAGGGCACGATCTCCCCACCGGTCAAGCGCTGGAAGGAGACGCTGCCGAACGGCGTCTCCTTCTACACGCTCGATCTGGTCGACCACGGCTTTGCCGACAACACGCAGGTCTACACGGTGCCGCCCGGCGAATATTTCATGATGGGCGACAACCGCGACAATTCGACCGACAGCCGCTTCAGCCAGGTCGGCTTCGTGCCGTTCGAAAATATCATCGGCAAGGCGCAGATCATCTTCTTTTCCGTCTATGAGGGCGAGCGCGCCTGGGAGTTCTGGCGTTGGCCGGTTTCGGTGCGCTGGTCGAGGCTGTTCACGATCGTCAGATGAGCCGCAGCAAGGGCAAGGACCGAGCCGCACTCGAAGACCGGATCGGCTATAAATTCGCCGACAAGACCCTGCTCGAACGCGCGCTCACGCATATTTCGGCGCTCTCCGGCGGCAACCGCGCCAACAGCTATCAGCGGCTGGAATTCCTCGGCGATCACGTGCTCGGCCTGGTCATCTCCGACATGCTCTACCGCGCCTTCCCGAAGGGTAACGAGGGCGAGCTGTCGCGTCGCTTGGCGGACCTGGTGCGCAAGGAAACCTGCGCGGACGTGGCGCGCGCCATGGACTTGGGGCCCGCGCTCAAGCTCGGCTCCTCGGAATCGAATGCCGGCGGCCGCCTGCGCACCACCATCCTGGGCGATGCCTGCGAGGCGCTGGTCGGCGCCGTGTTCCTCGACGGCGGCTACAAGTCGGCCGAGGCGCTGGTGGAGAAGTTCTGGGGCGAGCGCATGATCAAGCCGCTGCGCGCGCTGCGCGATCCCAAGACCATGTTGCAGGAATGGGCGCAGGCGCGCGGGCTGCCGACTCCGGCCTATCAGGAATTGGCGCGCACCGGCCCGCACCACAAGCCGAAATTCAGCGTCGCCGTCAGCCTGCCCGACCGGCCGCCGGCGGAAGGGATCGGCAGCTCCAAGCGCGCCGCCGAACAGGCTGCCGCCGCCGCCATGCTCGAGCGCGTCGGCGTGGCGGTGGACAATGCCTGAGGCGCCGGCAGCCGACACGCGCTGCGGCTTCATCGCGCTGATCGGCGCGCCCAATGCCGGCAAATCGACGCTGCTCAACGCGCTGGTCGGCGCCAAGGTCACCATCGTCTCGCGCAAGGTGCAGACCACGCGGGCGCTCATCCGCGGCATTACCATCGAAGGCAAGGCGCAGCTCATCTTCGTCGACACACCGGGCATTTTCGCGCCCAAGCGCCGGCTCGATCGCGCCATGGTCACGAGCGCCTGGGTCGGCGCGCACGACGCCGATCTGGTCGGCCTGCTGATCGATGCGCGCAAAGGGTTGGAGGAAGAGGCGGAGGCGATCCTCGATAGGCTCGGCGAGGTCAAGCAGCCGAAGTTCTTGATCCTCAACAAGATCGACTTGGTGCCCAAGGAGACATTGCTGGCGCTGACCAAGACCGCAAACGACAGGGCCGCCTTCGAGGCGACCTTCATGATCTCGGCGCTCAAGGGCGACGGCGTTGCCGACCTGAAGAAATGGCTGGCTGCGCGGGTGCCTTCGGGACCTTGGCTCTATCCGCCCGATCAGATGTCGGACGCGCCGCTGCGGCAGCTCGCCGCCGAAATCACGCGCGAGAAATTGTTCGAGCGGCTGCACCAGGAACTGCCCTATCAGTCGACCGTCGAAACCGACCTGTGGAAGGAATTGCGCAAGGGCGATGTGCGCATCGAACAGACCATCTATGTGGAGCGCGACAGCCAGCGCAAGATCGTGCTCGGCAAGGGCGGGCAGACCATCAAGGCGATCGGGGAGGCGGCGCGCAAGGAGATCGCCGAACTCATCGAGGCGAAGGTGCACTTGTTCCTGTTCGTCAAGGTGCGCGAGCGCTGGGGCGAGGAGCCGGAGCGCTACCAGGCGATGGGGCTGGAGTTTCCGAAGGAGTGAGAAGCCTATAATCGCCGGGCTTGTCCCGGCGATCCCGATCAGGAGAGCACAGCGTTCCGACTAAGCGGGATCACCGGGACTCGGCGCTTCGCGCCGACCCGGTGATGACATAAAATTAGGCGCAGCGATTCAGGCGAATGTGCATGCAATGGACCGATGAAGCCATCGTGCTCGGCGTCAAGCGCCACGGGGAAACGAGCGGCATCCTCGAGCTGCTCACGCGCGCCCACGGCCGCCATCTCGGCTTGGTGCGCGGCGGCTTTTCGGCGCGGCTGAAGCCGATCCTGCAGCCCGGCAATTCCGTGAGCGCCACTTGGCGCGCGCGGCTCGACGAGCACCTCGGCACCTATACGGTCGAGCCGCTGGCCTTGCGCGCGGCAGGTTTCTTCGCTGCGCCGCACGCAGTCTACGGTGTCACCCATCTCGCCGCGCTGATGCGGCTGCTGCCCGAGCGCGATCCGCACGAAAACCTTTACGAAGCGCTTGCCGCAAGTCTCGACCGGCTCGACGACGCGAGCATTGCCGCGCCCATGGTGGTGCGTTTCGAACTGCAATTATTGACCGAGCTCGGCTTCGGCCTCGATCTGACGCAATGCGCGGCGACCGGCGCGCGCGAGGAGCTCGATTTTGTGTCGCCGAAATCGGGCAGGGCGGTGTCGCGCGCCGCCGGCTCGCCATACGCCGACCGCATGCTGCGGTTGCCCGCTTTTCTGCGCGAGCCGCAGGCCGAGCCGCGGGGCCGCGACTTGGCCGACGGTTTTGCGCTCACCGGCTTCTTTCTTAGCCGCCACGTGCTGGAGCCGCGCGAGCTGACCCTTGCTGACGAGCGCGCGCATTTCATCGCCGCGCTCGAGCGCGCGCTGCCGAGCGTCGCCTGAGCAAAATCAAACCGGCCCGAGGTTCCCCGGGCCGGTTTGGCGTTCGCGCTTGCGCTCGTCACCAACGGT
>Ga0335081_10014605_pt1 | contig 12704 bp, 14 predicted proteins | sample Lox_Sample_35_FD_206713 | JGI IMG/M metagenome (GOLD analysis project Ga0335081, IMG submission 206713) | Soil microbial communities from Loxahatchee National Wildlife Refuge, Florida, United States - Lox_Sample_3.5 | ecosystem: Environmental > Terrestrial > Soil > Wetlands | place: USA...
TCCCGCCTGAATGAACGACTGCACGTTGCTCTTGTCAATGAGGGCCGACCCCGTATCGACAAAGGCAGGTATGGGAGCGTAGCTGTCTTTCGACCAATCCTTATCCAGCGAAGAAGGTTTGTGATGATACAAGTCGTCGAGCATCTGCATGCCGACAAAGGCCATGGTGTAAGGCTTTTGCGCGATCGTCGCGGCGATTACGTCCTTCTGTATCCAATCGAGCGTTTCCTGGTCGGTATCCATAGCCATCACGACCTTGCCAGTCACGTGATAGCTGTTGAGAACGCCGGCGACTTCTTTTCCTGAAAGCGCTTCGAGACAAACAAACCCGTCGACTTTGTCGCGCTCTTTTCCGACGATTTGAGTGGTGGTGTCGAAGGCAATGCGTGGATCACCCTGGACGTCCACCACGCGCGTGATCTTGATGTCTGGGGTCTTGGCGAGGGCGTCTTTGTATCCGCGAAGACGATCCTGCAAATTATGTTGGTCGGGCATGGTGAAGACCACAACGTTACCCTTGCCTTTGAGTTCCTGCGCCAGGCGCTGGCCGCCCGTGAATCCCGCCTGGTAGTTATTCGTGCCAATGAAGAACAGGCGCTTGCTTGCTGGCGCGTCTGAATCGATGGTGATCACGGGAATACCGGCGGCCACCGCTTTATCGATGCTGTCTTTTAAGGCTGCAGGATCCGCAACGGAGATCAGAATTCCCGTGGCCTTCTTTTGTACAGCTTCGTCCAAAGCGTCGCGCTCGGCCTTGGGGTCGAAAGTCTGCGGCCCGGCAAAATCGGAGCGTACTCCCTTCAGTTGTGTCCCAGCTTTGGAAAAACCGGCGCCTGCCGTCTTCCAGTACGGAATCTGCAGGTTGGTTGAAATGAGAACATAATATTCGTCCGAACTGTGGTCACTGCCACAACTAAGCAGGACGAGCGAGAAAGCGGCAACAGCAGCGGATTGGAGAATCCTATGCGAGCGTAGCATCGTATCCTCCTTGCGAGAGTTTCGATTGCGGAGAACCTGATATTTTTCAGCGAGTGGATTGTAAACGAGTGGTCAAGCCAAGGCTAGGCGTTCATTTTTCGTCGTACCGCGAAAAAAAAAACACGAAGGACACTCAGGTACCCGAAGGAGGAGCAGAACCCCTTACACGCCGACCGGAAACGGCTTGGTGTGGGTGGTGGCTCGGCTTGAAATGCCAGCGAAGCGGCCCTGCATGAGCGACATCAGCCCGGTGTACCAGTAGCCCACCACGAACAGCAGCAGGAACGGGACGGTGATGTAGTTCTCGTTTTCGACCGCGTAATAAACGGTCAATGCGAAATAGGTTCCGATCAGGAGTTCCAGCCAGGGGACCCATCCCAGGCGCTTGCGATATTTTGTTGCGCCGACTTTGTCTTGTTTCGTCTCGACCCGGTATTTCGGAGTACGGGCAAAGGCAGTCTGCTTGCCGATGAGCGCTTCGATTACAGCTTTGGTATTGGTGATTGTGAGTCCAATTCCGAGTGCCATCAGGAATGGCAGATACAACAGGGCGCGAGGCCAGCTTCGCGGGAACAATTCGCGCTGCGAAACTAGATAGAAGCTTGAAATCGAAAATGTCGACGCCATGAACAGCGGCAAGTCGATATACAACATCTGGAACCAACCCTGGTAAAAACGGATGATCATGGCCGGCAGCAGGAGAACGGAAAGCATGATCATCAGCGGATAGCTGATGTTTGCCGTCAGGTGATACCACGCCTCGACTTTGGTATGCAGGGGAGCATCGCTCTTAAGCACGCGCGGCAGAATCTTTTTCCCCGTCTGAATCAGACCCTTGGCCCACCGCGCCTGCTGCGTCTTGAAGGCGGTCATTTCTACGGGCAACTCGGCAGGGCACTCGACATCCTGCAGATAGATGAACTTCCATCCCTTTAGCTGCGCGCGGTAAGAAAGGTCAGTGTCTTCGGTGAGCGTGTCGTGCTGCCAGCCGCCAGCCTCGTCGATCGTGGCCCGGCGCCACATTCCGGCGGTGCCGTTAAAGTTGAAGAACAGTCCTGTGCGGGCGCGTCCCGAATGCTCCAAGACGAAGTGACCGTCGAGCAGGATGGCTTCGACCTCCGTCAAAAACGAGTAATTGCGGTTAATGTGGGTCCAGCGCGTCTGCACCATCCCAATTTTTGCGTCGGTGAAGTGATGGATACAGCGTTTCAGGAAGCCTTCGGGCGGGGTAAAGTCGGCGTCGAAGATGGCGATGAATTCGCCTTTGGCAGACAGCATGCCTTCGGCAAGTGCACCCGCTTTGAAGCCGTGGCGGTTCGTGCGGTGATGATAGCTGATGGGATTGCCCAGCGCCGCGTAGCGCTCGACTAGCGCGCCAGCCACCTCCACGGTTTCGTCGGTGGAGTCGTCGAGCACCTGGATATCCAATTTGTCACGCGGATAATCGAGCTTGCAGACCGCGTCGAGCAGGCGTTCCACCACGTACTGCTCGTTGAAGATGGGAAGTTGAACTGTGATGCGCGGTAGCTCTTCGAAATACGCTGCCGGCTCCGTCGTTCGGTTCTTCTGATGTTTGTAGTAGAGATACACCAAAACATAGCGATGTGCTCCGTAGCCGGCGAGCAAGATCAACACTATGAAGTAGGGGACAAGCAGCGCAATGTCGAAGGCGTTGGCGTGATAGATGCCACGGAACGTGGTATCCAGAAAATGCTGGCGAATGTACGGGCCAATCCCCTTCGGAGCAGCGAGAGCCGCAAATCGCGCAGTGAGGATGAGATCAGTCATCAAGCAGGCATTCTGCTGAGGAACATGTATTTTACCGGATCGCCAAGCACTGCTCACCACAGAGAGACAGAGAAAGGCAGAATATGGGTTTTCTTTGTTTCTGTGCCTCTGATCTCGGACAGCGCGGTCTTCCGGACTACTCTTCGATCGTCTTCGTCAAATGCGGGGCGACCGGTCGATTCGCCGCAAGTTTTGCAGGCGAGAAGACCGACCTGCCCGCCTTTTATCAGATGTTAGAAGACACGAAGCAACTGAAATAAACGTCTGGGGGACCCGATTCTCAGGCGGCCCGTTTCTGCGTTGCGGCCGCGCTTTCCGCGACTCCTGTATCTGGCCGGAACCGCTTTACCGCACACACAGTGGCCACCACAAACATGACCAACACCAGAAGCTGAGTGACGCCGAACGGCGGCTCTTTTTGTGTCGGCGCCAGCGCCCGCAAGGGCGCGACTTTCTCGAATGACTGCACCACAAAGACGAAAACGTTGAAGTAAAGCGCGATTGCGGCCGAGATCACATAAACCAGACGCCACGGGCCGCGCATTCGAAGTCCATAGCGGGCGCCTGCAGCCACGGCCAGGATGATCAGCGACAGGATACCGATCACTATTCCCGGCGTAATGTGCTCATTGGGAAAGAGGAATCCGGTGAGGCTGGTTAGAGCCGTCGTCGCAAGGAACACCTGCGTCCATCGTTCGAACCGGTTCGCGTGGAAGAGACCGTACATCACTACAAGTCCCGAACCAATCCCCACAAGACTGATCAGGACGTGGATCGCCGTAAACGTCGCAGTGGACATCCCCAGAATCATGACGCACCTCCAATGCGGTTCGAGCATTGTACGCCTGGCAGATCAACTTTATGTGAACCACACCTGTGTTCCGCGTTTTACTCTTTGCGTTGAAAGGCTTTCACCACAGAGATTACAGGGTTACACGGAGAGCGTTGGGTTGCTCTAACTCTCTCGCTCGGTTACAAATAGACTCATCCATGGAAAACGCATCGGCGAACCGCACGCAAGCTGCTGGTGCGCTTTTCGGAATTTGGGCGCGGATTCACAGCTCGCTCTTCTGGATTGTTCTCATCGCTCTTGTTCTCCGCGTTGGCTGGATCGTCGTCGGCCACACTTACAAGTTCAAGACCACCGACAACAACTTCAGCTTCGGCTGGGAGATGGGAAGCATCGCGGCGTCGTTGGCTTCGGGACATGGCTTCAGAGACCAGTTTGGCGTTCCTACCGGGCCAACCGCGTGGGAGCCGCCGCTCTATCCCTATCTGATTGCCGGGGTGTTTCAGGTTTTTGGGATCTATTCGCGGGCCTCGTCGTTTGTGCTGCTGACCATCAACAGCATGTGCTCAGCGCTGACGTGCATTCCGATTTTTCTGATCGGCAAGCGGATGTTCTCGGAGAAAGTTGCTCTTGGCGCGGCGTGGGCCTGGGCGCTCCTTCCCAACGTCATGTTCTGGTGTACGCGCGCGATCTGGGAGACCAGTCTTTCAGCCCTGCTGCTCGCGACCATCATTTGGCTGACCCTGACTCTCGAAGAGCGCGATGGTTGGTTGCCGTGGCTTGACTGGGGAATCCTCGCGCTCAATGGCACTTCCCTGCTGTCGTTTCTTCCGGCAGCGGGACTCTACGCGTGGTACCGGCGCGCGAAGCTTGGTAAGAAATCGTTCGCCGGCGTGGTGCTCGCATCCGTGATCTTCTTCGCGTGCATCACGCCTTGGCTGGTCCGCAATTACCGCACATTCGGCACGTTCATCTTCATCCGCGACAATTTCGGGGCTGAACTCCGCCTGGGCAACGGCAACGGCGCCGATGGAACCTTGATGCTTTATCTGGATCCACCGCACGATTCATTCGCCATGCATCAGTTCCAGACGATGGGCGAATTGAATTATATCGCCATGCGCAAGCAGCAGGCGGTCGCATACATCAAAGCTGACTACCGGCGGTTCGCGGTCCTGTCATGCAAGCGCTTTCTTTGCTTTTGGGCTGGGCCGCCGAGGGTTACCGACCCCGCGTCGATCGGCATGGCGAAGGATTCGCTCTTCCTCGCCTCATCGATACTTATGTTTTGGGGATTGGGTCGGGCTCTGCGGCAGCGCAGATCGGGAGCATGGTTGTTGTTCTGGTTGGTATTGCTCTATCCAGCGATTTATTACTTCGTCTACGCAATCCCGCGCTACCGGCACGCCATCGAGCCTGAGATCGCGATCCTTTGTGTCTTTATTCTGAGCGAGTCACGCAAGAAACTTAAGGCTTCTGCTCCAGGTCAATCTTGAGCACGTGAATCTGGTTGAGTTTACTGTCGAGGGCTCCGGTCACCACCACCCGATGACCTTCGAAACCGTGCACCAGATCGCTGCGGTCAAGCCGATAGACATTCTTGCCGGCAGCGAGCACCAGATATCCTCCCAGATGCTCGATGCAGTACACGGCGCAGGTATTCGCCGTGCCGCCCATCGATTTTGATTTGAGCATCTCCTGATGCGAGCGGGTGAGCGAATGGACGTTCAACGCGCACTGGCTGTCGGAGATCTCGCCATGAAACGTATGGGCATTCTGCCCTCTCGCGGCGGCAGCGAGCAGCAGCGCGGCCAACGCACAACGAGCCATGAATCTGTTCATAACTGTTCCTCAGGGCAATACTGTGAACTTCATGTGCATGCCCTCATGCTCTTCACTGCATATAACCGTGCAAACCACGACATATTCTCCCGGCTCATTTGGCGCAGCAAGGGAAAACTCCTGCTTCCCCGGCCGGAACAGAAGGTCCCACCCTTCCACCTTGGTTCGGTCTTTGGACCGCAGCAAGGTAAAGCCGTGAATCGAGCCGTCGCGATTCCATGACTTCGCACGGCGCGCGGTCACCCGCAGAAGAACTAGCTCTCCCGCCTTGACCGTGATCTCCGGAGTACGCATTCCGGCGATCTTGTAGCGGCTATCGCTGTCGGCGGTGATCTCGATCACCCGGGCTTGCGCACTGGCAATCGACGACGCGAACAAAAGAAAGCCCACACACAGGCTTCCCACAAAGATACGCCCAGCCTGTCTTGGCATTGTCATTGGATAAGTGCGGTCACGCGTGGTTACTGGGTCATGTAAAACAGAATCAGTCGCCGGTCGTCGTCCGTGATCGTAGCGCGCACACGCATGTGCCGGAGGACGGTCGCCATCATACGCGGCGGAAATTTCTGTGGGGCGGCGTGGCAACGGCCGCAGTTGGCGTGGAAGCGCCTCTCGCCTTCGACCCGCATGGAATCGGCATCGGAAGCGTGCACCATGGCTATTCCGGTTGCGTCTTTCTTCGCCGTGTTCGATCCTGCGAGCATCGGTACTGCCACGCTCAAAACACCAAGAATGCATAAGGTGGCACACTGAATTAGTGTTCTCATTGTGCCCTCGACGGAGCGCCCGTGGGCCCGAGTGGGATCAGGAAGCGATAAGCAAGGCCGAAGCTCCACTGGTTAAAGTCACCGGCCGAACTGAACTGGCGGCCGTAGCTGAAAATGCCCTTCATGCCGTCGCGGAGGAAGTAGTTGACGCCGAAATCGGCTTCACGCGTGTTCGCCGTGGGTAAGCCCCAGGCATCTTCTGCGTCCGCGCCGATCGCCCCCACAAAGAACTGCTGCGCGCGGCCCACGAACTCCGTGCGCCGCATGGCCTTCTGCCAGAAATGCACCTGGCTGAGCCGATACGCTCCTTCTGCCCAATATCCACTGCCTTCAAAGGCATGCGCGTACTCCGAGCGCAGGCTTAGTGGCAGCTTTGTGGGCTGCCAGCCCATGTGAAATCCGTAAGCGTTCTTGCGCTCGTCCTGCAGAGTTTTCTGCCAGGAACCACCAATCTCCAGGCGCGGTCCGGAGAAGAAGAATCCCATGCGGCCACCCACGTGGCGCTCGGCATCGACGCTATCGATGCCGATACTGGTCGTCGAAATGTAGGCGGCATAGTTCAGGTTTGCCTTCGAATTGATCGGGAAGCCTCCGCGAAACATCGCGCCATCGCTCGGAGCCGTGCGGATCGGCATGATCAGGGGATCGGGCTGCAAGAAGCGAATCCACACGGGATAGAGCCGCTCGTTGAAGATTCCAAACGGCGTGAGGAACCGGCCCGCGGTGATCGTGACGTAGGGACTCACGATATAGTCCACCTGCGCGTAGTCGACGTGCTTATCGACAGGTCCTGCATAAGGGCCGCCGCCAACTGGGCGCTGAAACTCTCCCTCGAACTCGGCGCGGGATTCGATCAGCCAGCGATCGCCTAGCGGAACCAGCAACACAGGGTTAATCTGCGTATCAATCAGATTTTGGCCGCCTGTGATGAAGCTGAAGGTGCCGAAATTTCCGGTCAGAATGGGAATGGGCTTTTCTTCAGTTTGGCCCCAGGCAAACGATGAAGTGAGGAGCAAGAATACGAATGCGAGGGCACACCGAGTCGTCATCGCCCGGCGCTCGGACACGTTGGCTGGAAAGAGATACGACACAACAAAACCCCACGGAATTCGTTGAGCCAATTGTCGTTTACGGTCACACCGAAGGAAACGTCACCGAGGTAATGTTTATGTGCAGCCGAGAGGCGGTGTGTTTTCCGCGACGTCTTCTCACGATTTCCAACTCAACACGTCTAACATGTTGAAACGGAGGAGTTATGAAACGCCATCCCCACACTGCCACCTGGCTGGGAGCCGCCCTCGGCACTCTTTGCGCAGTCTTGACGCTGGCTCTCGGCGCCCATGCCTCCGACCATCGCGGAGCCCTGACGGAGGAGTTTCACCAGACCTACGCGATCACTGCCGATGGCCGGATTGAACTCGACAACATCAACGGTGCGGTCCACATTTCGAGTTGGGACCGCAATGAGGTCAAGGTCGATGCCGTCAAGTACGCCGACACCAAGGAACGGCTGGAGGAGGCCAAGATCGAGGTCGACTCCGGCAAAGACTATCTCTCTATTCGCACGAAATACCCCAATCATGACAACACCTGGAATTGGGGATCGCACAACAATCCCGCGAGCGTGGAATACACGCTGACCGTTCCCCGCAATGCTCGGCTGGACGAGATCAAGCTGATCAATGGTGCTCTGGAAGTTACGGGAGTGGCGGGTGAAGTTCGGGCATCGTGCATCAATGGCAAGCTCGACGCGCATGACCTGGCGGGGCGAGCGAAACTTTCAACGATCAACGGGCGCCTGGATGCGGCGTTCGCGCAACTCGGAGGACAAGACGTCGAACTGAATTCGGTCAACGGATCGCTGGAACTGACGATTCCATCCGACTCTAATGCCGAAGTCGAGGCGAGCACGGTCTCTGGCGGGATTCACAATGATTTCGGGTTGTCGGTGAACAACCATCGCTATGTCGGTCACGACCTGCGGGGGGAGATCGGCAAGGGAGGGGCACATATCCGTCTGTCGGACGTTAACGGCCGGATTGAGATTCGCCACGCCCAGGATGGGCGCGCGTTAAGCCCCGTGAAAGACCGCAACCATCACGACAAGGACGACGACGATAGCTCGATCTAAGGCATGTGGGGAGAGCCGCCATCGTCTGTCCCATGGAGCACGCTCCGCAGCGCCGTGCCCATAAGGGCGGCTAGTAAATCGTGTATCCCGGAGCCGGAGTACGCAGGTCAGGCTTCGATGCCATCAACAATAACGCCCCTTCGCGCTTGAACGCGCGTAAGTCCTCCAGACTGTTGAACGACTTTGTTTTGTAATCATCGGGGGTGGGAGTGTCGTCAGGAATGCGGCGGGCCTCAACATTTTCAAAGGCATGCTTTTTGAGAAGGTCGATGTATTCTGCCGCGGAGCGTACATGTACCGGGACCTTCAGCTTGTCGACCCACTGCAGCGAGTATTGATTGTCTTTGTAGAGATTAATCAGAATGAACAGCTGTCCCTTGGGAGCCATCACGCGGAATAACTCCTTCAGTGCGCGATCCTGATCTGGATAGTAGTAAAACGACTCGACCGACACAACTTTGTCGAAGAAGTTCTCTTCCCACGGAATCTGCTGCGCCGATCCCCAGACGTAGAGAATGTTGTCGAAGTCCTTGGAGGCCTCCCGTGCCTGCCGGACCATTTCGTCGGAGACGTCAAGACCTACGACTTGCCCGAAACCTTCAGGGCCATCGCCCACCAGACGGGCCAGGAGCCGGGTAGCCCAGCCCGAGCACGCGCTCGCCGGGGCGGAGATTCATCAGACGGATGGTCTTCTCTGTGATATCGAGGTGGTGTTGTTCCATCTTCGGCCCTTCGCCGGCCGTGGCCCAGCGGTTGAATTCCTTTTGCAGTTTTTCGTCGGGAGTAAGGGGTTTATCATGCATGGCGATCCTTCGATTTGAGCCCAGTAGCACTCACGGGTTTCTTCGGTCTTTCATCCACCTGAAGTTGAAAAATGTCGGGCCTCGCGTAGTGGCCGACCACGTCGAGATCAAATTTTCCGCGCACGATCTGGTCACGATCGATCTCCGCGGTCAAAATGGCTTCGCCCTGAGTGTTCGGACCGGCGAGAAAATTTCCAAACGGGTCCACGATGCAACTGCCACCGCGGCAGACAATCGACTCCGGGTCATCGCCCATTTTGGCGCCGTAATGGGCCGGTAGGTCGCGACGGCGACTAAACTGGTTGGCGGAGAGCACAAAGCAGCGGCCCTCCACTGCGATGTGGCGCATCGATGCCTGCCAGGAGTCGCGCGGATCGGCGGTAGGCGCACAGTATAATTCGATTCCCTTGCCGTACATCGCGCTCCGCATCAGGGGCAAATAGTTTTCCCAACAAATCACGGCACCAAGTTTCCCTAAAGGAGTGTCGAATACTGGCATCGTCGAGCCGTCGCCAAAACCCCAAACGAGCCGCTCAGATGCTGTAGGCATGACTTTTCGGTGCTTACCCAGATAGTCTCCGTCAGGGGCAAAGAAAAGAACTGTGCAGTAAAGGGTACCGCCCTCTCTCTCGATCACTCCGACGACGAGGTAGATTTTGAAGGTCTTGGCGGTACGCCGGAGAGTCTCGACGGCGGGTCCGGGCACGTCGACGCTACTTTCCCAGTATCGGCGATATTGTTCCCGCCCAGCGTCGGTGCGAGAACCGACGACCGCTCCGAAATCAAGGCCGCGCGGATAGCCGGACACAAACGCCTCTGGAAAAACAACGAGACGTGCACCTTTATGCGCGGCTTCCCCGGTAAGAGTGTGGACCTTCTTGAGCGTCCGTTCGCGGTCAAACACAACCGGAGCGGCTTGCACCACGGCTACCCTGAATTGGCCCAAGTCATTATGCCGATCTTTCGGATTTCGCTTTCTGGTGTTCATTCTCTGCTCGAATCGCGGCCCAGATAATATACCTTCCAGTCTGAAGGCGCGCTTGCAATCAGCGACGCGGGGAGCGGCGCTGTGTTACAGTTTTGTTCCGCATGGCGACGAACCCGCAGCCTCCAACGCCCGAACCTGGCCTCCTCTACTGTCCCAACTGCGCCGAAGAAGTACCCGATCCCCTGACCTGCGGGGACTGCTCTGCCGTGATCTGCCGGCGCTGCGGTACGCCACTGGAATCCTCGGACGAACTCGGAATCGGATAAATGGAACCGGCCCCGGTCTTGACCTCAACAGAAGCCGAACCACAATCCGGCGACACCAAACCTTCGCTGGTTCGCGGCTTGAGCCTGCTCGATTCCGTGTTGCTGCTCGTGAGCGGCATTATCGGGTCGTCGATTTTTCTTACCGCGAAAGACATCGCTACTCCACTTCCCCAGCCGGTCCTGTTTCTTCTCGTCTGGGTCCTTGGCGCCGCCATCTCTTTGTGCGCCTGTTTTGCTTTTGCCGAGCTGGGGTCGATGTTTCCAGATTCCGGCGGACAATACATCTATCTCCGCGAGGCGTACGGCGACCTCACTGCATTTCTCTACGGATGGATGCTTTTTGCAGTGGCGAACGGCGGCACGATCGCGGCACTTTCTGTTGCCGCAGCCGCCTATGTGGGACAAGTCGTGCCGTTCGTCTCCCAGGCGCATGTCCTGTTCACCATTTTTGGCATGGCTTTCACTCGCGCGCATCTGTTCGGCTTGGTTCTAATCGCGGTTCTTACCTATGTGAACGTCGTCGGGCTCCGATGGGGTGCGCTGCTGCAGAACGTTTCCACCTGGACCAAGTTCACGGCGATGGCAGCGTTCGTGGTGCTGGGTTTCGCGATTGGCAAGGGACACTGGTCGAACTTTCAAGCGCATGGAACTCCGTTGAGTCTCGGCCTGGGCGCAACTGGCCTGATCTCGGCGCTGGGCGTGGGATTGATCGCCGTCTTCTGGGCCTATGACGGATGGGTGTACATCACGTGGGTCGCGGGCGAGGTGAAAGAACCGAAACGCAATGTGCCACGCGCGATGGTGCTCGGAGTGTTGGCGGTGGGGGCAATCTATGTGGCGATGAACTTAGCTTACATTTACGCGCTGCCCATGAAAGACATCGCCGCTCACGAAACGATCGCGCACGCGGCGGCAGCCGCCTTGTTCTCACCGCGCGCAGCGGGATGGCTCTCACTGATGATCGCGGTTTCCTGCTTCAGCGGGGCTGCGACTTGTACGCTATCGGGCGCACGGGTCTACATGGCGATGGCGCAGGACGGGGCGTTTTTCAAGAGCATGGCGCAGATCCATCCCAAGTGGCGCACGCCAGCGTTCAGCCTGATCGGCCAGGGCATCTGGTCGGCCGCCCTCACTTTGAGCGGACGCTATGACCAACTTTACACGTACGTCATCTACGGCATGGTCCTCTCCTACACCCTGACCGTGATCGCAATGTTCTGGCTGCGCTGGAAGCGCCCGGAAATTCCGCGCCCCTATCGCTGTACAGGGTATCCGTGGCTGCCGGGTCTCTACGTTCTGATCGGTGCTGCCTGGACTCTGAACACCATCGTCACTCGACCGTACGAAGCGTTTTGGGGTACCGCGATTGTCGTCATCGGGATCCCCGGGTATCTTTACTGGAAGCGCAGCAACCGCAAATCTGCCGCCGCGGAGTAAGCGATGTTTGAGCGGTATACGGAGAGGGCCCGACGCGTCGTTTTCTTTGCGCGCTACGAGGCCAGCCAGTACGGCTCGCCGGAGATTGAACCCGAGCACCTGTTGCTCGGAGTGATACGCGAGATGAAGTATCTGCGACGGTGGGTTCCCAACACAGCCGCGGATTCGATCCGGGAGGCCGCGGATGCGCGCATGCCCAAGCGGGCTTCCATTCCCACCAGTGTCGACCTGCCTTTGAGCGACGACAGCAAAACAGCCTTGAAAGTGGCACAAGAGGAAGCTGATCGCCTGGCCCATCGCTACATCGGCACTGAGCATTTGCTTCTGGGGATCCTGGCGGTCCCGCAATGCCTGGCAACAGAGCTCCTGACAAAAGGCGGAGCTGATGCCCAATGTATTCGCGGCGAGTTGTCCAGATCTCCAATGGAAAAGACGAGTTCTCTCGTCGACGCTGCGACAGCAACGCCTCCCAGCCCAACCGCTTCGTTCGACAGTGTTGAGATCCATGGCAAGCAATTGAAACTCGAGGATATCCGTGCCGCGGTATCACTCGTGCGCTCCAACATCTTTCACTGGGAGAAAATGAGGTGGAAACCGCGCGATATCGTAATTCGCCATACGAACGGAGCGATTTCTTTCGACCTCACGCTCGCGGAAGACAAGACCAGCTTCACGCTGGTGAAGCAGGGCTGGAAAAAAGATCATTGCTGCATATGCCGCTGGGAACTCTCGGATTGCGAGGGCGAGCATGGCATTGGCTACACAAACGGCCGTGACTGGCTCTGCCTCGAATGTTGCGAGCGTTTCGTTCGAGGGAATTTCTTTTCGTCGTCGTATTCCGATATCACGTAACTTTTCCTTGCCGCCCGCGCTCTCCAGTGTTATTCCTCTCGGAGTACCTACTTCTGGCTGAC
>Ga0335081_10014606_pt1 | contig 12704 bp, 7 predicted proteins | sample Lox_Sample_35_FD_206713 | JGI IMG/M metagenome (GOLD analysis project Ga0335081, IMG submission 206713) | Soil microbial communities from Loxahatchee National Wildlife Refuge, Florida, United States - Lox_Sample_3.5 | ecosystem: Environmental > Terrestrial > Soil > Wetlands | place: USA: Florida...
CCCCACAGAGCATGTTGACGCCGTACACGACGCCATCCGAGGGCATCCGCGACGAAAACATGTCGTAGATGGAGCTCAACAGTGAGAGAGATTTTGCGTATTCGCCCTTCGTCGCTGCCTGCTCCGCCTTGTCCCACGCGATCGCCGCTCTGACGCCTCTGATCAATTTAGTGATTGCCGGAAACCTCATGTCTTCGATCTCCCGAGCGTGGAAGCAATCATGCCGGGTTTTCCTGCCCGTTCTCAAGGACCCGGACGCGGTCGCAAATAGCAGCCACCGCGCCGCCATAGGAGCATGTAAGCTGAACGAGAAAAGCGTCGGGCCTCGCTTCGGCAATTTTGGCTGCCTCGCGCCTTGCGTAGGGCGGCTTCGATCGAGTGGGGGAAAAAAGAATGTTCCATGGACCATCCGGAACGCTCCAACCCGCCTCGGCGACCGACCCCACTTTCCACACCCAAAACTCAGAGACGATGGGCATGTCCCACAGCTCCTGTATGGTGAACGTTCTAAGGCCGAGAAGCTCGACCGTCACGAGTTCGTCGGATAGACGACGCATCACGAACACCAGCCGTTCCTTCGAGATGATGAGCTTGACGAGAGTCGCGTCGTGTACGCGCGCTCCCAGCAGGATCCCATGTTCGTCGGTTCGCCACGGAATTTCCGTAACCGGTCCGCTATCCTTCGGTTCCACTGCCGGCGTCCTCGCTCCAGGTTGGCGCTAAGGTCAGATCTTTTTCGAGGAAGACATTGACCGAACCGTTAAGCCGACGCAGACAAGCAAACCGATCGTCGTCGGGAAGAAGGGCGAGTGTCACTACCATGGCCATGGAGTCCCGTAACGGATGCGCAAGGGCGTCGTCCACCGTTCGCAATCGACGAACTGAAAAGTGGAGCCAGATCAGCCGAACTTCGTGTGCCCCTTGGCCAGGTCCTCGATCAAGTGCGCCAGCTTCCTGTTCCGTGCAGTGCCAATTCCATGGTAAATACACCTTACTATCGCTTCCATCGCGTGAGCATCCCCTCCGTCTGCTGCCTCCAAATACAGACCAAAAGCCTTTTCTGCCGACTTTTCCACGCCTGCTCCTCGCTCATAGCTAACTGCAAGATCAAATGACGCCTCTCTGACGCCCTTCTGGTGAGCCTTTCGCAGCAGCACCGCTGCCTTCTTCGGGTTCTTCTCATAAAGACATCCGTGGAGGTACCAAGTCGCTAGAGCGTAGGTAGCCCTGGCGTCTCCACGCCGGTGAGATCGCCATAGCAGAGTTGCGGCGCGCTCGGTGTAGCCTTGGGCTCTTACGAGACCAATCGCCGTTCGGTAGTCGGATTTCTCGCCAGCCAAAGGCTCTAAAACCGAACTACTTCCCTTTGGCGGTGGGCGGGCACGGCCCCTTCCAGTTGTTCGGCTGATAGCGCCTCGTATCGCCTTTTTCTCCGTCACGGTCTCGGGCTTCCTTCCTTGTCCTTTTTCAACCGCCAGGCCGGAAATCCTCAGTTCCTTGTCACGCTTCCCTCATCGCGAACGGAATAGAGTCAGTACCCACTCGGTCCATACGTCGTTGGGTTGAACAAGGCGCGACTACAAATTGTCCACAGCATAAATGCGTCACGCAATCCATGCGCGATGTAGAAGCTGACTTCGTACAAAACGGTGCAGAGGTCAAATCAGCGCCCAAGACCATCCGACACTTCTTGCGGCAGAGGCAGCAAGGCGGGCATAACCGAGAAAATTTCCTCAACTCGCCACGAACACCACGGTGGCGGGCGACTTGTCGAACACGCCGGCGGCGGTCTCGCCGAAAAACAGCCGGTCGCCGGGGCGGCGACCGACGCCCATGATGACGATGTTGTGGCGGCGCCGCTCGACCTCGCCGATGATCGCCTCGTCGGGCGCGCTGTCGGCCCGCACCGTGGTCGCGACCTCCCGGCCGTACTGCTCGGCGATCTCGGCGATCTCCTGGAGGATCGCCTGCTCGTAGCGTCGCCCGCGCGGCCCGCCGCGGCCGCGCTGGCTCGCCTTGAGGCCCGAGACGTAGAGCGCCGTGATCGACGCCTTGAACACGCGCGCGACCGCGATCGCGAGCTCGGCGGCGCGGCGCGACGGCTCGGTGCCGTTCACCGGCACCAGGATGTCGAGCGGGCTCTGCTCGGGCCGCTTCGCGTGATCGCCGCGGGCGTCGACGACCGCCATCGGCCCGGAAAAAGCGGACGCGAGCCGGTCGAGATCGCGGTGAAAGCTGCCGTCCCGGGCGCGCGTGTGCTCGATGCCGATGAACAGCAGGTCGTAGCCCTTCTCGGCTTCTTCGGCGAGCGCCTCGGGCGTCGGCGCCTCGAGGGTGCGCACCGTGACCTCGACCGGATCGGCCTTGTCGTCCTTCGGCTGCGATCGCTTGCTGTCGCTGGCCGCCGCCTTCACGCCGCGCTCGGCCCGGCCCTTGCGCGCGGCCTCGACGTCGCTGCCGGACCTTTCGGCCGTCCCGTCCTTGGCGGCGGCCGGCGTGAGCGGCACCACCGTGATCGGAATGCCGCGCTGCCCGGCGAGCAGCCCGGCAAGTCGCGAGGCGAACCGTCCATTGGGGCTGTGATCGACCGCGAGCAGCAGCCGCTCGAGCTTGGGCACGAAGCCGCGCGACTCGATCTCCTCGCGCTCGAGCCGCTCCCTCTCGGCCTTGCGCATCGGCACCCGCGCGAGCGCCCAGCGCAGCATCGGCGGCATCGCCATGGTGGTGGTGATCGCCATGGCGACGATCATGGTGAACAGGGTCTGGCTGAGCGCCCCGGTCGAGAGGCCGATGGTGGCGACGATCACCTCGGTCGAGCCGCGGGCATTCATGCCGCAGCCGAGCGCCAGCGCCTCGCGCCAGCCGAGCCCGCCGATCTTGCCGCCCACGAAGGCGCCGGCGAATTTCCCGATGCTGGCGATGCCGATCAGGCCGAGCGCGAGCGCAAAGAGCTGCCCGTTCGCCAGGATGGTGAGATCCGCGCTCAAGCCGGCGAGGCCGAAGAATACCGGCATGAAGAACGCCGTGATCAGCCCGCGCAGCTGCTCGTCGATGTGGCGGGTGAGGATCGGCGATTCGCCGATGAGCACGCCGGACACGAAGGCGCCGAGCACCGTGTTGACGCCGATCAGCTGGGTGGCGAGCGCCATCGCGCCCATGATGACGAGGATCGCGGTGATCACGGCGAACTCGCTGACGAAATGGTCGTTGACCGATCGGATCACCAGAAAGACCACCCGCCGGCCGATCGTCAGGCTGAGACCGAGAAACACCGCGGTCCCGATCAGGCTCTTGGCGACGCTCGCAAGGTCGATATGCCCCGCCTGCGCGAGGCCGAGCGTGATCGCGATGATGATCCAGCCGATCGTGTCCTCCATGATGGCGGACGAGACGATCACTTGGCCGAGATCGCGGCGGGTGAACTTCATGTCGCGGACGATCGCGGCGACGATCTTGATCGACGAGATCGACAGCGCCGTGCCGAGGAAGAGCGCGGTCAGCAGCCGCTGGTCGGCCTTGGGCAAGAGCTGGTCCGGCAGGAACGCGCCGAGCGCGACGCCGCAGGCGAACGGCAGCGCGACCCCGGCGAGCGAGACCGCGACCGCGGCCCTGCCGACCTTGCGCACCAGCCGCAGATCGGTCTCCATGCCGGTCAGCATGAGCAAGAGCAGGATGCCGAACTGGGAGATGGCGTCGACCATGCTCTTCTGGTCGCGCGCGGGCGGGAAGACCATGTGCTGCAGGTCGGGCGCGAGCGCGCCGAACACGGAGGGGCCGAGCAGGACGCCGGCGAGCAGCTGTCCCATCACGGCCGGCTGGCCGATCCGCTGCATCGCCTCGCCGAGCAGGCGCCCGGCGAGCATGAGCAGCACAAGCTGAGCGACAAACAGCGACTCCGACGGCGCGCCGCCGGCCTCGGCGGCGAGCGCGCGGCCGGCGCAGGCGAGCAGGATCGCGCCGGCCCAGAGCCAGGCGCCGGCGACCGATCGCAAGCCGAAAGGCACAACCCTCTGCATGAATCCCCGTTCGCACGCTAAAGCTTATTGTCGAGCATGATCTTTTACGAAAACCGGTACCCACTTTTCGGGATCATGCTCCAATGCGCCGGCGGGGATTTGGTTCCGGCTTACCGTCGCGCGGCGCGGGCGCTACCCGCGTTTGCGCAACGTATTCAGGTCGGGCAGAGTCTGCCGCAGCCGTGCCGCATCGCGCCAGGGGTCCTGATTGAGCCCGCGCAGCCGCTGCATCAGGTTGAGCACGGTGTACTGATTGCTGCCGGTGGTGCGGCCGAGCTCCTGCCACGACACCGGGGCCGAGACCGGCGCGCCGGCGCGGGCGCGGGTCGAATAGGCGGCGACCGAGGTCTGCTCGATCGAATTGCGCAGGTAGTCGATGAAGATTTTTCCCTTGCGCAGCGACTTCGTCATCTTGGCAATGTAGTGCTCCGGCGCGTCGGCGGCCATCGCAAAGGCGAAGGCCTGGACGAAAGTCTTGGTCGTATCCCAGTCGGTGCCGGCGATCGGCACCACCACGTGCAGGCCCTTGCCGCCCGACAGCTTGACGAAGCTTTCCAGGCCGATCCTGCCGAGGCGATCGTGCACGTCGCGCGCGGCCACGACGATATCGGACCATCCCAGGTCCTCGCCCGGATCGAGATCGAAGATGATCCGGTCGCACAGGTCGAGCCGGTCGATCATGGCGCCGCGCACGTGCACCTCGAGCACCCCGGCCTGGACCAGCGAGAGCAGGCCGTCGAGATCCTCGACCGCGATGATCTGCCGGCCATTCGTGTCGATCACGCTGCGCAGGTTGCGCTCGGTCAGCCCGGCCGAGGCATGCTTCTGGAAGAAGCACTGGCCCTTGGTCCCTTCCGGACAGCGCACCAGCGCGAGCGGGCGGCCGACCACCTGCGGCGCCATCCATTCCCACACGTCGCGATAGTAGTCGGCGAGATCCTGCTTGGTGACGCCGGCATCGACCCAATAGACCCGGTCCGGATGGGTGAAGCGCACGTCGGTGTCGCTCCACGCCTTGGCGCGGGGCGGCGTGGGGCGCTTGGCGGCCTTCGCAACCTTGGCAGCCTTGGCGGGCGAGTGCTTGGCGGCGACGCGGGCCGCGTGAGCCGCCGCCCGCTTGCGCCCGCGTGCCGAAGATTTCGCCGGCGCCTTCGATGCCGCTGAGCGCGATGTTGACCTGGACGATGACTTGGATGATGCGCGGCTCACGGCGACCTCCCGGACGACTTCGGCGGCGGGCTTGTCCTCCCGCACGCCCTTGAACGAGGCTTGGCGGACCAGACCGTCGGCGGTCCAGCCGCGGAATTGCGCCTCGATGACGAGCTCCGGCCGCGCCCAATGGGTGTCGCGGCGGCGCTCCGTCGACGGCATGCGGTCGAACGGCGGCTTGGCGATCTCGATCGCATGCAGGCGCGTCCATAAATCCTGCGCCGTCGCGCGCGTATAGCCGGTGCCCATGCGGCCCGCATAGACGAGCGCGCCGTCGTCATAGTAGCCGAGCACGAGCGAGCCGATTGCGCGCGGCAGCGCGGTCGACGGCACATAGCCGCCGACCACGAATTCCTGCGCATTGGCGCATTTCGCCTTGATGAAGCTGTCGCTGCGGCCCGGCCGGTAGGGCGCGTCGGCGCGCTTCGACACGATGCCTTCGAGCGCCATCTCGCAGGCGCGCGCCAGCACCTCGGCGCCGGACGTCTCGAAGTGCTCGCTGTAGCGGATGGGACCCGATGGCTTGACGCGCCCCACCAAGCGCGCGAGCGCGGCCTTGCGCGCCGACAACGGCTCGCCGGCGAGGTCGTCGCCATCGAGATGCAGCAGATCGAACACATAGTAGACGAAGCGCGCGCGCTCGCCCGCCTTGAGCGCGGCCTGCAACGCCGAGAAGCTCGACACGCCGGTCGCGTCCTCCACCACCAGCTCGCCATCGATCAGCGCGGTGGTCACGGGCAAGCCGGCGAGTGCGCGGGCGATGTTGGGGAATTTATCGGTCCAATCGAGCCCCTTGCGGGTCAACAGGCGCACCTCGCCGTCATCGATATGCGCCTGGATGCGGTAGCCGTCGAACTTGATCTCGTGCACCCAGCCCACCCCCTGCGGCGGCTGCTCGCGCAACGTCGCGAGCGACGGCGGAACGAAGTCCGGCAGCGGCTTGCCACCGCGGGTCCTGTTGCCGCCGCGGGTGTTGGTCTTGCCCTTGGCCTTGCGCTTCTGTTTCGCGCTGCGCGCCGTCTTGGCGGCGCGCGCAGATTTGGCGGCACGCGGCCGCGTGCTGCGCGCCGCCTCCGGCTTACGCGTCGACGTGCCGTCGCGGGCCTGGGCGACCGTGCGCGGCCTTCCCGACGCGGCGCGGTTCGACTGCCACACCCGGCTCTTGCCGCGGGCGATGCTCTCGATCGAGCGGCCGCTGACCACCGAGTCCGGCGCGTCCTGCAGGATGTCGGGGTCGTCGGCATCGCGCGCCCCTTCGTCGCGCGCCTTGATGAGCAGCCAGTTGTCGCGTTTTTCGCCCGGCCGGCCGCGCATACGCACGAGATGCCAGCGGCCGTTGAGCTTCTCGCCCTGAAGCGCAAAATCGAGACTGCCCTTGGCGAGGCCCTTGTGCGGATCGCCGTCGGGCTCCCAAGTGCCGCGATCCCAGATCATGACGGTGCCGGCGCCGTATTGCCCCTCGGGGATCGTGCCCTCGAAGGTGTTGTACGCGATCGGGTGATCCTCGACCTGGACGGCGAGCCGCTTCTCGCCCGGCACGAGGCTCGGGCCGCGGGTGACGGCCCAGCTCTTCATCACGCCGTCGAGCTCGAGGCGCAGGTCGTAGTGCAGCCGGCGCGCGGCGTGCTTCTGGATGACGAACTGGTTGCCCTTGCGGCGCGCGATTTTTCCGCGCGGCTCGCTGGTGACGCCGAATTTGCGCTTGGCGTGGTAGGTCTGCAGGCCCATGCTGATCGCGCTCGCTGTTCGGGTTCCGGAGGAGAAACCGCCGGCCGACCGATCGGGTTCCCATACCGCTGGGCCCCGGCTCGCCCATCATATTCCGCATGACCGGCCTGCGTCCGTGGCGGCGGGGGCTACGCCGCCCGCGCCTTGACTGGACGGAGGGCCGGGGCAACAGTTCGCGCCACGAGGCGTCAGGCCACAAAGCGCCCGCCGGGAGGATCCCATATGCCCAAGCGCAGACAATCGGTCGATTCGAGCCGCCGCAATTTCCTCAAGGGCGCGACCCTGGCAGGCGCCGCCACGCTGGCGGCCCCGGCCGCGACGCAAGCCCAGGTGGCCGCGCCGAAGGCCGACATCAAGAAGGCGCTGCCGCCCGGCCCGCGCCAGATCGCGGTCGAGACCCAGCCGCCTGCCAAGGATCCGGTGAACCAGAGCTCGAGCGGCGGCGATTTCATGGTCGACGTGATCAAGACGCTCGACATCGACTATCTGGCGATGAACTGCGCCTCGAGCTTCCGCGGCCTGCATGAGGCGGTCCTCAACTACGGCAAGAACACCAAGCCCGAGATCCTCACCTGCCCGCACGAGGAGATCGCCGTGCACATGGGCCAGGGCTACGCCAAGATCGAGGGCAAGCCGCTCGCCATGATCTGCCACGGCGTGGTCGGGCTGCAGCACGCCACCATGGCGATGTACAACGCCTGGTGCGACCGCGTGCCCGTGATCGTCATGGGCGGCAACATCATGGAGGCGAACAAGCGCGCCCCCGGCGCCGAATGGGTGCATTCCGGCGTCGACATCGGCGCGGTCTGCCGCGACTTCACCAAGTGGGACGACCAGCCGACCACGCTGCAGCATTTCGCCGAGTCGATGGTGCGCGCCTACAAGATCGCCACCACCCCGCCGATGGGCCCGGTGTTTCTCGCGCTCGACGCCGAGCTGCAGGAGAACCCGATCCCCGACATCGAGAGCCTGCGCATCCCCAAGCTCGCCAAGGTCATCCCGCCGCAAGGCGATGCCGGCGCGCTGGCCGAGGCCGCCAAGCTGCTGGTCGCGGCCGAGAACCCGGTGATCATCGCCGATCGCGTCGCGCGCACGCCGGCCGGCATGGCGAACCTGGTCGCGCTCGCCGAAGCGCTGCAATGCCCGGTGATCGACAATGTGGGCCGGATGAACTTCCCGTCGCGCCATCCGCTCAACCAGAGCTTCCGGCGCGGGCCCCTGCTCGGCCAGGCCGACGTGATCCTGGCGATCGAGGTGAACGACCTGTGGGGCACGCTGAACAACTTCAGCGACCGCATCGTGCGCACCTCGCGGCCGGCGATCAAGCCGACCGCAAAGACCATCACGCTCGGCGTGCGCGACCTCTATCTCAAGTCCAACTACCAGGATTTCGGCCGCTACCAGGACGCCGATCTCGCCATCGCGGGCGACGGCGAGGCGTCATTGCCGGCGCTCACCGAGGCGGTGAAGCGACTTACCGACGACAGCCGCAAGTCGGCCTTCGCGGAGCGCGGCAAGAAGCTCGCCGCCGCCCATGTCGCAATGGTCGACCGCGCCAAGTCCGACGCCACCATCGGCTGGGATGCGAGCCCGATCACCACGGCGCGCATGTGCGCCGAGGTCTATGCCCAGATCAAGGACGAGGACTGGTCGCTGGTCGGCAACACCATCCGCAACAGCTGGCCGCACAAGCTGTGGGACATGAACAAGCCCTACAGCTGGAACGGCGTCTCGGGCGGCGCCGGCGTCGGCTACAACGCGCCGGCCTCGCTCGGCGCGGCGCTCGCCAACAAACGGCACGGCCGGCTCACCGTCACGTTCAACGGCGACGGCGACCTGATGTTCGTGCCGAACACGCTGTGGACGGCGGCGCACCACCGCATTCCGATCCTCTACATCGTGCACAACAACCGCGCCTATCACCAGGAATACATGTACCTGCAGGCGATGGCGGCGCGGCACGGCCGCGGCATCGAGAACACCAAGATCGGCACCACGATCACGGATCCGAACGTCGATTACGCGACGGTCGCGCGCGGCTTCGGCGTGCACGGCGAAGGGCCGATCGTCGACCCGAAGGATCTCGGGCCCGCGCTCAGCCGCGCCATCGCGGCGGTCAAAAGCGGCCAGCCGGCGCTGGTCGACGTCGTCACCGATCCGCGCTGAGGAGCACGACCCATGAGCTGCACCATGAGCCGCATCGCTTCGCTCCTCGCCGCCGGCGCCGTGCTCGTGCTCGGCGCCTCCCTGCCCGCCTGCGCGCAGGACGCCCCGCACGGCGACGCCGCCAACGGCAAGAAGGTCTTTCTCGCCGACGGCTGCTTCATGTGCCACGGCCGCTCCGGCCAGGGCGGCGCCTACAACGGTCCGGCGCCGGTGCTCGCCAAGACGCAGGTGCCGTTCGACGCGTTCAAGAACCAGCTGCGCAACCCGGTCGACGACATGCCGGCCTATTCGGAGGCCGTGATGTCCGACCAGCAGATCGCCGACATCTACGCGTTCGTGCGGTCGCTGCCCGGCCGGAGCGATCCGAAGGCGATCCCGCTGCTGAACAATTGACGCACGATCGTTCGCCCTCGCCTCGCCCGCGGGACGAGGGCTTCCATCCGCAAGAGAACGTTTGCGAGTAGATTGGCGCGCCGCGCGCTTGAGTTTAGTCGCGGTCCGTGCCAGATTTGTGCCGTCTTTTCTTCCGCTCGTTTCACACGTAACCACTTCCGACCGTTCCAAGGACATCGACATTTTATTCATTGCGCGCCCGACGGCGCGGGAGGGCTCATGGCGACCTATCTGCAACGTTTCGATGCGACCCCGGCGTCGCAGCGCTGGCCGCTGGTGCGCGGCTGGATATTCGGCGAGCCGCTACCGTTCTTCGCCGAGCTGCGCCGCGAGCGTCCGATCCTCACGCTGCCGGAGCTGACGATCGCGACCCGTTACGACGATTGTACCGAGATCCTGCTCCGCCACGATCTCTACAGCGTCGCGCTCTACAAGCCCAAGCAGGGCGACTACTGGATGGACCAGGACGATACCGCCCCGCATTGGCGGGACAAATCGATCATGCGCGCCATTCTCGATTTCGAGGACGTCCCGGCCATCCGCAAATATGTGGGCGACAAAGCCGCCGCGCTGCTCAAGGCGGCGGGCGGCGCGATCGACGCGGTGCCGGGTCTCACCCGCGCAGTGCCGATCGCATTGGTGCAGGACTGGTTCGGCTTCAGCCACAGCGATCCCCAGCTCCTGGTCAAATGGTCCTACTGGGCCCAGACGGATACCTTCTGGAACCAGCCGTTCGACGCGATCGCCTGGCCTGATCCGAGCAAGATCAGCGCCGAGGCCAAGGCGAGCGGTCTCGAGATGGTCGCCTACATCGCCGGTCTGGTGGCGGTGCGCGAGGGCGAGCTCAAGCTCGGACTGCACAAGCAGGACTCGGTGTCCCGGCTGCTGGCATTGGCTGCCTCCGATGCGCTGAAGTTCGACATCAAGCGCGTCGTGCTCAACGTCGCCGGATTGCTGATCGGCGCGGTCGAGACCACCTCGCATGCCGTGGCCAATGCGCTCGAGTTCCTGATGCAGCGGCCCGACCTGCTCGCCAAGGCCCGGGCCGCCGCGGCGTCGGACGACCCGAGCGCGGTCGACGGGTTCGTGTTCGAGGCCATCCGCTTCAGGCCGGCGTTTCCCTACTTCTTCCGCACCTGCGAGAGCGACGTCACGCTCGGCCGCGGCGAGGCCTACGAGACCACGATCCCGAAGGGCACGACCGTCCTCGCCATGACGCACTCGGCAATGTTCGATCCGAAGGGGCTGCCGCATCCCGACGACTTTGATCCGACCCGCGGACGCGGCAACCAGTTCCACTTCGGCCTCGGACTGCACGAGTGTCTCGGCCGCGCGGTCGGCGCCGTGATGATTCCCGAGATCGTCCGCCAGAGCCTGCGGCTCGACGGACTGACGGCCGGCGCGATCGACCGCAAGGGCGGTCCAGTGCCGGAGTCGTGGCAATGGCGCTGGAATTGAACATTTGGATTCCGATCTCGGGCAAGCCCGAGATCGGTGCGCCATGCCCGCGTGGTGGTGCGCACGCTTCGCTTTGCGCACCCTACCGCGATTTCGGGCCTCTCACTCGCCGCGGCTCACCAACGCGAAGCTCGCCTTCTGCGGATCGAGCGCCTGGATGATCCAGCTGCCGCCAGGCACCTGCGTGGGGGCGATCAGGACCTCGCCGCCGGCCCGCTTGATGCGCTCGACCGCGGCTTTCACACTGTCGACGTTGAAATAGTAATTCCAAGCCGGCGCCGGCATTTGCGGCGGCTTGTTCATCATGCCGCCGATCGGCTCGCCGCCGTGCGCGAACAGCTGATAGGTGCCCATCGGCCCCATCGGGAGCGCGTCCGCCTTGGTCCAGCCGAACAGCTTCGCATAAAACGCGAAAGCCTCGTCCAGATTGCCGGCATAAAGCTCACGCCAACCCGTATAGCCCGGCGTGCCGGGCGCGGCGCCGCCGTCGCCCATGTGCTTGAGCCATTTCAGCAGCACGAAGATCGCGCCGTGCGGATCGGCCGCGACGGCAAAACGGCCGACGTCCGGAATGTCCGACGGGCCGTGCTTGATCGCGCCACCGAGCGTCTTGACCTGCGCGGCCGCCTTGTCGACGTCGTCGACATAGATGTCGCCCATCCAGCCGGGCCGGGCCCCGTTGGCGCTGGCGTCCAGCGGCATCGCCATCATACCGGCGACCGGCCGCTCTCCGGCCTTGAGCAGGATGTATTCCATGTGTGTCGCCGGCGCGCGCTCCGCGCTCCAGCCGACCACGTCGCTGTAGAATTTCTCGCCGGCCTTGGCGTCCGTCGTCATCAGCTCGTACCAGGTGAAACTGCCATGCTGTTCGGCCATCGGGGGTCCTCCATTGGCTGCCAAAAGCTAGTGCGGGCCGACGACGAAACTGTGTCCCAGGCCTCCCTTGCCAGATGTCCGGCTCCCGGCGTGCCTCGCATTCTGGTATGACGCTCCCGCATAGGACGTTGGCGCGGAAAGCGTTTACGCTGCTGCCGCCGCGCGGCTTGAGGAAACGACCCAACAGACCCGAACCATGGGCGATCAGAGCAATCTTCGGGCGCATATCGACTACGACGACCTGCGCCAATGGCTCGACCACGCCGAGCGGCTGGGCGAGGTGCGGCACGTCACGGGCGCGACCTGGCAGGAGGACATCGGGCTCGCCGCCGAGGCGATCCTGCGGGCCGAGAACGGCCCCTGCGTGGTGTTCGACGAGATTCCGGGCTGCCCGAAGGGGTTTCGCCTGCTGCTCAACGTCTTCGCCGGCACCCGCCGCAACATGACGTTCGGCTTTCCGGACCACCTCACCAAATGGGAGCTGAGCGAGGCCTACCGCGACGCCTATCTCAAGGAGATGAAGCTCGTTCCGCACGTGATCGTCGAGGACGGGCCGGTGCTCGAGAACGTCCTGCTGGGCGACGACATCGACGTGCAGAAATTCCCGGCCCCGGTCTGGCACCAGAAGGACGGCGGGCGCTTCATCGGCACCGGCACCTATTCGATCACCCGCGATCCCGAGGAGGGCTGGCTCAATGCCGGCGCCTACCGGGCGCAGGTGCATGACCGCAATTCGGTCGGCGTGCTGATGGCGACCGGCCACCACGGCTACCTGCACCGGGAGAAATACTGGAAGAAGGGCGAGCCGCTGCCCCTCGTGATGGTGCTGGGCGGCGATCCGCTCGCGTTCTTCTATGG